>Ga0126379_10003261_pt1 | contig 10477 bp, 5 predicted proteins | sample PanSoiMetPlot_24_FD_92640 | JGI IMG/M metagenome (GOLD analysis project Ga0126379, IMG submission 92640) | Tropical forest soil microbial communities from Panama - MetaG Plot_24 | ecosystem: Environmental > Terrestrial > Soil > Tropical forest > Bulk soil | place: Panama | collected 2016-02-17 | reverse complement strand
TTACAGTGTGGAGGCCGGAATACCCTTTTTCCAGGGCACCGTCGGCTATATGGTGGAGGCGCCACTGTTATGGATTCGTCATTCGCGCTTTCCAATTCTCTTTGTCGCCTACGATCAGTATCGATCAGACACCCTAGAGACAGTCCAAAAGCAACTGCAGATCGCAAAGGCGACCGAGTTTTTTGCTCTGCTCGTCGTTGTACCAACCACGGAAGGGACGGGACGAGAGGCCACGGAGCTTCGCCGTCTTGTGGCAGACTCCGTCTATCGCTATGACTTTGTTGTGCTTGACCAGCAGTCCCTCGCGAGCATTATTGCCCATAACAGTTCTCAGCATCTGGTCGAGATCATTCTGGAACAGGGGATTGAACTCTCTAGCTTGTCTCCATATGTCGTTAAAGGGCCCGTTTCAGAAAAAATGTTCTTTGGGCGGGAAAAGGAGATCAAGACAGTTACCCAAGGCATCCAAAGAGGCGACTATGCCATCGTGGGTGGACGCCGCATTGGCAAAAGCTCCACGCTGCAACGAGTTAACCGGCTGCTGAATAATGATCCCCGATGCCAACCGCTTTACATGGACTGCGAGGAGAAGTTCAACTACGAGGACCTTTTCCAGGCGTTGGCGGAAGAGTTCGGAGAACCTTTGGATGGCACCGCCCCCGTCGGTTTTCGGAGACTAGTGAAAGAGCTCAAGATACGGGCTCCCGCGCGGCAAGTTGTATTTCTCCTGGATGAGGTGGATGCGTTGTTGGCTTTCGATGCTGAATCCAAGCGCGACGGCAAACTTTTCAAGACATTTCGGACTCTGTCGCATGAAGGGCTGTGTCGTTTCGTCTTCTCTGGCAGCCGGACTCTCTACCGACATCTGCACGACCCACATTCTCCATTCTTCAATTTTTGCGAAGACATTGTACTAAAGCCTCTCGAACAAAAAAGTATCGTGGAAATCGTCAGTAAACCAATGCATCAGATGGGCATCGAATTGCCAGAGGAAGAAATGCTAATCGATCGCATAATAGACTTGAGTTCATCTCATCCCAACATTGCCCAGTGGATTTGCGACAGGCTCATAAAGACGGCCTCCGCCCGCCGTATTACTTTGGACAGCATAGAAAATATCTCTGCTGATCCTGAGTTTTGTCGTCATTACGTTGAGACCGCCTGGAGTGACTCGACCCCTTTAGAGAAACTCATCAGTCTTGCTGTGGATGGGCCATCTTTTCAGATCGAGAAGCTCTATGAGGTCCTGGCTCACCGCGGCCTTACCGACAAGACGATGATTCGAAAGGGTGTAGAGATGTTGCAACTCTGCGCGCTCTTCGAGAGAGAAGGACAGCGATGTCGATTTGCGCTCACCCATTTTCCCCGTATGGTCCGCCAGATGGAGGACGTGACCTCTCAGATTGAATGGCTGCTGGGTCAGGTCGTGGTGTAGATATTATGTTTTTGACTCGTGGTCCCCTGCCTCCAGAGAGTCCGTTGTTCGTAGGTCGGGCGGCCGAGCTGAAGCGAATCGAAGTTTGGTTGAGAGATGTGAACTGCGTTGGAGCCGTGCTCGGGGCTCGGCAGACTGGGAAGACAAGCCTACTTCTCAAGCTTCGTCACACATTCCGGGATAAGTACGCTTTTGCCTTTGTTGACTTACAAGCCATTGAGGGAGCTCAGCCGGACGAGTGCTTCAACTATATTGCGGAACAAATGGTTGAACAACTCGCAGAGACGATCCAAGGTGCTGTTACTGTGCCCGCAGGTAACACAACGTTCTCAACTTTTTTGCGAGAGTTCGCCAGACAGACTCGGAACGTCCGCATTATTGTGATCTTGGACGAGTTTGGCGCCCTCCCACCTGAGACCGCCATCAAACTTGCCAGTACAATTCGGGCTGTCTTCACTTCTCGCTTCATTAAACCAGAATTCGCTCGCTACATCTTCTTACTGGCTGGTGCCACAGACATGTTGGAGCTGACGACCGGCAGAAATTCACCGCTTGGGAACGTCACCGAAAAGATATACCTTGGCGATCTTTCCTTGGCGGAAACGGAACAGTTGCTGACCGAAGCATTCGGGCACATGCCGGTGCAGCCATCTACGGAAATCAGCCGCCAGCTTCATACTTGGGCAAGTGGCCATCCTTACTGGACTCAGTTGCTAGCGGCGAACCTGGGGACACCGGTCCAGGTGCCGACGGACGAGTTACTCAAGAACATAGTCGAGTACCTGCTCCGGACCGAAGACACAAACTTGCCGCACTTGATCCGATCGTTGAGGTCAGATGATGCACTTTGGATTCTGGTTGAGTCATTACTCGACGGGGCCCCTCTCACCTTCAGCCGCGCTAACGCTGTCATTGCCAAACTGGAATTAATCGGCATTCTCAAAGATCAGGACGGTCGTTGCACTGTACGCAATAAGATCTATAAGGAGGCAGTGCATAGCTATCAGATCAAGCCGCCTCGCCTTATCGCTGAAAGTCTAAGAGCTCTAAGCCATGAGATTCTTACTGCGAGTGACCTTCCGTCGTTTCTGAGTCGGGTCGCGGAATTTGTGCAGCAAGTACTGCAGAGCTGCAGCGTCGTCATCTATACAAAGGGGCGGCGCGAGAGGAGCTTCCATGCTTCCGCGACAGTGGGAATTCCTGAGGCGTTGTGTGATGTGTTGGAGTTTGAGGCAGATAGCCAACTGCTCGGCATGCTAGAGAGAGGCGTCAGACCGTCAATCAGAAATTTATCTGAACCAGAGACGTTACAACTTGGCGAGATTGGGACCTCATTGCTTGTGCCCGTCCTGATAAAGAGCGAGCTGCTGGGTTTTCTTACCCTGGGAAGAAAGCTTTCTGGCGATGAGTACGATACTCAAGATCGCGAGCTACTGACGACCGTCGCTGAGCATACAGCGGCCGGCATCGAGAGAATGTCGCTCCAGGAATGGAAGCGCGACGCTGAAAGGGCACTGGATATCCAGAGGGGCCTTCTTCCAAAGGAAATTCCGCAGGTCGCCGGCTACCAAATTTCTGGTGCTTGGCAGCCGGCGCGGACGGTCAGTGGAGACTACTACGATGTTTTGAGATTCGACGAGCACAGGGTGGCGTTGTGTATCGGCGATGTGGTAGGTAAGGGAATGCCGGCGGCTCTGTTGATGGCGACCCTCCAGGCCGCGGTGAGAGTTCTCGCGTCCGCATCCATAAAACCAGAGGTACTCTGCGAACAGCTCAACCGACTTACTTTGAACAATATTGATCAGGGGAAGTTCATTACGTTCTTCTATGGGCTCGTTGATTCTGAAGCCCAGCGGCTGACCTATGTGAACGCAGGACATAACCCTCCTATAATGCTGTGTCGTGATAGAACAGTGTTGCGATTGGATCAGGGCGGTGCGGTCTTGGGTGTGTTCCCGGACCCAAAGTATCTACAGGGTGAGGTTGACTTGGCTCCTGCAGATCGGCTGTTATTGTTCACCGACGGTATCACTGACGCTCAAGATTCGGGTGAGAACCAGTTTGGAGATGAACACCTCATCCAGCTGCTGAAGGACAATAGTAATCTTGGAGCTTTTGACCTGCAGCAGAAGGTGATCAAAACTGTTTCGGAATTCAGCCGCGGCATTTTCCACGATGATGTGACAGTAGTAACAATGACGTGTGATAGTCAAGAACAGCCCCAGACGAGAGAAGACGATTTCCGCAGGAAGGAGAACTTGCGATCAAAGGAAGCCACGGGAGGTCTCGCCACACGCCAGCTCGTGCGATTTGGCGTCTTCGAGGTTGATTTGCAGTCCGGCGAGCTGCGCAAGCAGGGCCTGAAAATAAGGTTACAGGAGAAACCATTTCAGGTGCTTTGCATTCTGTTGGAGAGTCCTCGGACGGTTGTACCTCGGGAAGAACTGCAGAAACGGCTGTGGCCGAATACTATTGTGGAATTTGAGCACAACCTGAACGCGGCGGTCCAGCGGCTACGAGACGCACTGGGCGACTCTGCTAACAACCCCAGATTCATTGAAACGATTCCGCGACGCGGCTATCGCTTCGTCGCGTCTGTGGAGAAGGTTGGAGCATAGCCTCCGCTTAAAGCGACACCCCTGGCGGTGATCTAGCCGGGTAATTCCGTTATTCCTGGCTACTTATCCGGATACCTTTATTTGCATTCCATTTGATCCGCGCTGCATTGCCATCGCGACTGGCTTGAATAAAGATCGTTGCAGCTCGCAAGGTATTAGTGAGGAGGTAGGTATGGCACGGAATGGGGCAGATGTGCTGAAAGCACTAGCGAACGTGGTGGTTGAGACCCCTCAGTCCACTTCAGGATTGCAGGTTTTTGGGCTCAAGTGGCCCTCTCCGATTGGCGTCGATTACCTGACATTGGATGAGGCTGTGTGGACGAAAGTTCTCGACGTTGCAGAGATCGACGAAGGCGGCCGAGTGTCAACCATCAAGGTCGTCAACAAATCGGACCGGTTGGTTTTCTTGATGGCTGGTGAACTCTTGCTCGGTTGTAAGCAGGATCGAGTGATCAATGCCAGCATGATGGTGCCAACCGTGGGCGAGCTACATATTCCGGCGACCTGTGTGGAAGCTGGCCGCTGGACTTACCGGTCGCGCAAATTTTCTAGCGAGGGCAGCTCTTCCCATGGTTTTCTGCGAATGATGATGTCTCGGCAAGCAGCTGCCCATTACAAGGCCCACGGCATGCCTGGATCTGACCAAGCCGCGGTCTGGTCAGAAGTCGCAAGAAAGATGGCTAAAACTGGATCTCGTTCGCTTTCAGGCACACTGCAGGAAATGTACAAAAACTACGCGAACAGGCTGGAGGAAGTCTTAGCGAAAATCTGCGCGCCTTCAGGTTGTCAGGGCGCAGCATTCGTGATTGATGGCAAAATTGTTGCTGCCGATTTGTTCGACAAGCAAAGCACGCTGAACAAGCTATGGGCAAAGCTGATCAAAAGCTACGCAATGGATGCCTTGGAACACCCGAAAGATCTACCGAGGGTGGTTCAGCCAGAGCAAATCTCAGAATGGATAAAAGCTGCTGGTGCTGCCAAGCAGAAATGGTTTGATTCGCTTGGACTCGGTTACGATGTGCGGATCGAAGGCGAGCATCTGATTGGGGCAGCTTTGGTTGTTGAGGAACATCCTGTGCATCTCGAGCTCTTCCACGAAGGGTCGGGGGCGTATGAGGCCGACTAGAGATTGTGAGGTTGCCGTTTTCTATGAGGGTGCTTGCAGCAGCAGACGTGCACGGTAAATGGCCCGTCTATCAATGGCTCGTGACGGTTGCTCGAGAATATCGCGTCCAAGCCATGGTGCTCGCGGGTGATCTTCTCGGGTGCCCAGATGGATTCGATACTCCTCAGCAGGCGCAACAGCATGAGGCTCGGATCTTGGTTCAATTTCTTGAAGGCGCTGGGGTGCCAGTCTTTTACATCATGGGGAACGACGATCTCGTAGAGCTGAATTCACGCTCGAACCGGGTTCAATCGCTGCACGGCCGACGAGTCCGAGCCGGTCATTTTGCTTTCGTCGGCTACCAATACTCACTGCCATTTATGGGAGGGACGTTCGAGAAGCCGGAAGCAGGTATTGCGAAGGACCTACGTGATCTAACCGAGCTACTTCGTGCCGAAACAGTCTTTGTGACTCACAGTCCCATTTTTGGGGTTCTTGATCCCGGCTTTGGCGAGACGCAAATTGGGAGTCGTTCGCTGGCCGAGTTCTTGGCGAAAAAACCGTTCCTGGTACACATTCACGGCCATAGCCATGCGGGTTTTGGACGCGAAGGCAGGCATTTTAACGTTGCGTCGGTTGGGCGAGAGCGGGCCATGGTCATCGATTTGGAGACGTTACAACATGAGGTCGTTGGTCTTGAGTGGCCTTCGATCGAAAGCTAGACAAAGTTGCGCGGCAGACACGTTGGGTGTCTATGACGAATCACTGGGTTGGGACGAAATTGGATGTTTGGGGTTTTGACATCGCGCCATGATCTCGATGTCCGACATCCTTTTCAGTCATTTGATTGTTACTGTCGTGCGGCTTGCATTGCCCCGAAGACTCCTCGCTGCGGCGAACATCCTGAAGTCAGGCTATCGATATTTTTGTAGCCCATGTAGCCCAAATAAGCGGAGGGAATGCAGAGGCAAATGCCGTCAATTCAACGGATTTGGCTTGGTCCAGACTGGTTCGGGACCAGGAGGTCAATGGTTCACCCGTATGGTCAATAAACTCGAATGGATTTAAGCCTGAGGGATGGCTCGCTCGCGGCTCTAAAAGACGCGAGTTTCGAGTACTAGTGCCGCGAAAAACACGACACCCTGGTTTGAGCGTATCGCGTAGCCAACCCGATGCACCCTTGTATTTGATTGATTTGTATAGTTGTTATTTGGAGTGTCCGTGTCACTGTCCGGGTGCCGGCGCAAAGGGCTTCAAATCCCCTGGGACTCCAAAAAGGGTGATCTAGGCCCCCGTTGGGCGCCCCCAAGGGTGGATAGGCTCCCGACACGACAGGGCCTTTAAGCCAGAAAGCTGTTCCTTCTTTGCTTAGTCGTACCGAAGTTGTACCAAGTAGTCCTCAACGATCTGCTCTAGCCACGGACCACCGCAATCATGACCGGCGATGGAAGTTTTGGGGCGCAAAACACGCTGCTCACGCGGCCGGCGCAATGTATCCGTCGCGCAAGAATCCAGCGGCGACGATGAGTTCGCGGTTCGCGTCGCCAGAATGTGTGCCGGGGCCATTGATCATTCCCCCAAGTAGCCATCGGCCGTTCAGAGCCGCAATGCTAGTCAGTTGGTTGTGGCGGGCACCCCCGGTGTAGCCAAGGTTCTGGGCCAGCGAGCCGTCACTGTTTAGCAGTACCAACAGTGGCTGCGCATCTTCGGATATGCTCTCGCCGGACGGGTTCTGTACATAGCCCGTGGTACCCAGCGCGAGATAACGCCCGCTGGGTAACGCTGCAACGTCAAACAACACGTCGCCTCGATCGACATCCACCACACTGTACGCGCCGGAAGTGCCATCGCGCGCAACAATTGCAGTGAACGCATTCCAACCGCTTCCGTCTGATCGCACCGCGGAGAGAACTCGGCCCACCAGAACGAAGCCACCGAGTGTAGCGCGCACGCCATGTAGTTCTGAACGGTCCTGAGTGTCGATCACCGTGCTTCCCAGCCGTCGGCCGTCGGCGCTCGCCACACGCGTGAGCAAGACACCCGTCGATGCTGCGATGGGGTCGCTGAAATACTCTGCATGCGCACGAAACGTGAAGTTGGCCATTGGGGCATTGACGACACCGACCGCAAGCGTAGCTGGTGCGTCCGCATCCACATCTACAAAAATCCTTATATGATTCTGGAGCTGCCCGAACACATCGAAGCTGCCAGTCGTTATGCCTTCGAAGAGAATCGAACTACCGGGTTCTACGAGCGTTCGCCACGCACGCTGATATGTACCGCTGGCGTCAGGGTCGAGACGATAGGCAACGATCGCGTTACGCCCGGTGCGCAACACCACGGCCAGGCCTTCACCGAGCGGTGCCAGCCGCGCCGCGTCATGCATCAGTGCAGGCTGAAGAGCGTTGTCATTCTTGATGCCTCCGGCGTAGTTAAAGAACGGGTCGGTTAGGGCGGAGGGGTCGAGAAATAATTGGTCGCTTCGAATCGAGCCATTTGGATCGAGCCGAACGATCCGCACTTCCGCAGCCGTGGTGAGAATTGCAGAAATGTCACCGGACGGATGCAACGCGAAGTCGACCACTGACCATCCCGGAGGTGGTATGTAGGGGAGCACTGTTCGGCCGTCGCTTTGCAGTATCCCTAGCGTACGCTGCGGGCCGTCCTCAAAGATGGATGTAAGTCGTTCTTCAAGAACCACGACCTCGTTACCCGCGGTGCGCACCTTCGCAACTGTCTGACCAACAACTGCGAGATCCACGCCGTTCACCGGCGGAGTCTCTCCACCCCCACAGCCAACGAGAAACGCAAGCGCAAAACAAAGCAGCGCACACAGAATCGTTGATGTCCGGTCGACCCTTACAGTACAGGCGAAGTAAGATTTGATCATTCGGAACTCCAGGATTATCAGGGATATTCTTGTAGAACCCTTGATTCGGCCGCGCGTCCGCTTTGCCAACGATTGGGAAACCCAGGGGATGACGAAGTCGTCGTGCAAGTTAGGAAGGTCTGCTTTCGTGTCTTTAAACGAGTCTTATGCTTGCGGGTGCTGCGTTGAACTCATATTCCCAATCAGCTCTCTTCACTTGGCTATCACAGTCCTGATTTTCAGGTTTCTAGAAGATTGATACACCCATGCTAGCGGGGAAGTTGTCACTGTGGTGCAAAAGGAATGTCAAAGCTAAGGAGCATGGACAGTTCCGTGTCCAATACGCACGGGAGAAATTAGAGATATGGTGTCTTGCCCGAGCGCCACAGTTTCGTGTGTGAACAGATTCACAGTATCGACGGCTCGCATCCACGGCTCAGGAGTTTGTCTCGCCCGAAGTGCGAGACCGCCTTTTTTAAGGTTGCCGAATAACGGGCAGACCGGTAGCTATCGGTTCGTCGGATTGGTACCGAGAAACGCGCATCTCGTCAGTGTTTGATTTCCTGACGAGATGCCGACTTGAACGTTCCCTATCCGCAAAAGCCGAAACGCTCCTGCCTGGCAAGCATGTTTTGCGGTTTCCGAGAATTCCGACACGCGCAGACGTTCGAAACGCGACGAACCGGAACGATGCGCCGCAAGATAGATCGACAGGCGACCGACGAGGATGGAGGCCGTCGCGACGAAAACCGCAGGACTTGCTCTATTTTTCTATCGATTACTTCGTGATCAATGCGAGCTTACCTAGGTAGTGATCATTGAGCGCGCGTTGAGCGTCGGCGGCTTGATCTAGAGTGAATGTTCGGGCGACTTTGACTTCGAACGGACCGGCGTCGATAAGGCGGTTGACCTTGTCTAAGGGTGGGCGGTTATATTCGCCGTCGTAGTTTTGGAGTTTAATGCCAGCACGTTCTTTGGGAACGGGTTGGACACCGTTGGGATAGGCGACGCGTCCACCCGTTCGTAGAGCGGCTAAAGATTTTTCAGCTGCTTCACCACCCGTCGTTAAGAGCACGGCATCAAGACCGTTGGGTACGAACTGGCGCGCGGCAGCGAGCACGTCTTCCTTATGTCCATCCACAACCTTGTCCGCGCTAAGACCACGCACAAAGGCAACACCATCATCGCCCGAGGCCACGGCCAATACGCGCGCGCCCATGCGTTTGGCGAATTGCACGGCCAAGTGGCCAATGCCGCCGCTGGCGCCAAAGATCAATAGGGACTCCCCATCTTTTAAGCCCAGCGTTGTATCAAGACCTGCAAGAGCCGTGACAGCATCAACGGCCATGGCAGCGGCTTGTGGCATCGTGAGTTTTCCCGGGATGAGCGCCAAACTGGTTTCTTTCACAACAGCATACTGCGCATAAAATCCGCCCTTCGGATTCAGAAAGGAAATTCCGTAAACGCGGTCCCCTTTTTTAAACCGCTTCACTTGGGGTCCCACGGCTTCAACAGTGCCGGCGCCATCGGATCCCAATACAAGTGGAAACACGGGCTTGATCTTGAACTCTTTCGCAAATCCGCCTTCCCGTTCAAAGGGATCCCAAACGCCGACGCCAGCGGCTTCCACATGAACCAACACTTCATCGGCGCCAACGGCCGGGATGGGAAGCTCCTGAGTTTCTAACGTTGCAATTCCACCAAACCGATCAATCGCCACAGCCTTCATGGTCTTACCTAGTGTTTGAGTCATCGAAATCCTCCTTATCCAATAGTAGGACCGGTTCAACAGGTCCTCCTCGTTGGGCAATTCGTGGCCCACCTGAGAGGGCGAATTGACCGTGTCCATCCCCTAGGTACTGTGCTCCTTGACTGATGCTAGTGCCAGAAAAGACCTCGGGAGCTAGCTGCGTCACGTCTCGTCCGTCGGATATCGTTCGAATGATCGCCAGCCTTAAATCGGAAACGCCTCAACACGCCGAATGAGGGAGCGAAACCGGAATTCCATTTGAGGTGGATTCGCGAATTAGTTCCGATAAAACGAGCTAACCAGAAGTTATTCCGGGCCAGACTCCGCTTGCCCAAAATCATCTGTTTGTGAGCATCCAAATAGCCAAATTTCCGGTGCGTATAATCAGACAGTTGCGACCCGCGACACGATCGGGATTTTGGGCACTGCCCAAAACTGAAGATACTCCTTAATACGGCAGCCCGAGTACCGACTCAGTATTATCGCCGGCAAAAAGACACTCAATTGACGCATGGGTTAGGAGATAGGAAGGAGCGAAACGGCCCTATTTTGCACCATTTTGGTGCAGTCGCAAATTGTGATCGCGTCAGAATCTACTTTTCCGATTACCGCGTTAGGACGTAGCCGCCCGGCGGCGGACGCTTCGCGTGAGGTAGCGGAGCGTTGGTAGCTTAGTGGCTTGGATGTAAGTGTGGGTCAC
>Ga0126379_10003260_pt1 | contig 10478 bp, 10 predicted proteins | sample PanSoiMetPlot_24_FD_92640 | JGI IMG/M metagenome (GOLD analysis project Ga0126379, IMG submission 92640) | Tropical forest soil microbial communities from Panama - MetaG Plot_24 | ecosystem: Environmental > Terrestrial > Soil > Tropical forest > Bulk soil | place: Panama | collected 2016-02-17 | reverse complement strand
TCGTTACGCCACACCTGGCCTGCTTGCACCGTCTTCACCATGAATGAAGAGTACTGACAGGCAAGTGAAAACGTCAATGGGGAGAAGCAAGTGGCTCGTGGCTGTTGGCTTTTGGCTCTTGGCTTTTTTCCTTTGGCTCTTAGCTGTTGGCTTTTGGCTCTTAGTCCTTAGCCCTTGAGGTTTTGGCAAATCGGCGAGAGTCAAGCGCTCAAGAGCGAAAGGCCAAGACCCGACGGCCGATATGCCCAAGAGCTAGAACGCTAAAAGCCAAGAGCCAAAAGCTATTCAGGTAAAGTGCCGTTTAAAAGCTCTTCGACCCGTGCTCCGGGGCAGCGCATCCCTACGTAGAACGTCCCGAACAGAGCGAAAACGGCGCTGACCTCATCGAAGCGCATCTCGTAGATGAGTTTCTTGAAAATCAGAGGATCGTCCGCAAAGAGGTCTACTCCCCACTCCCAATCGTCAAATCCAATCGAGCCGGTGATGATTTGCTTCACGGTCCCCGCATAGCGCCGGCCTACCAATCCGTGCTCTTCCATCTGCCGCTGGCGTTCTTCGATGGGCAGCGTGTACCAGTTCGTCATTTCGCCGCGGCGGCGATCCATGGGATAAAAACAGATGTAACGCGAGGCCGGGATATCAGGAAAAAGGCGGCGATGCATGGCTTCGGTCTGCCGCTTCACCGTGTCTTCGACAGCGTCATTCCACTCCTTGGAATGGGGTTCAACTCTCTTCTCCCGCAGCGAACGGTAAAGCTTCACCGAAGACTCGTACAAACCCAGCTCCACGACAGAAACGTACGAAGTGGTTTGCTCCAGAAAATCATTCAGGCGCAGGCGCGCGATTTCGAGTTCCGCGTGCTTGAGGTGGTCGAGGGATTTGCGAAAGTGCACCAGCATGAGATCGGCCTTATGGCCGAGCATGGAAAACAGCGCACTCTGCCCGGAAACATGGTGCTCCAGTTTTTCCAGCGCCGCGCCGGCTTCGCACGAGATCTCGTGGCGCTGGGCGGGCGTGAGCTTACGCCATTCCGACCAGCGAAAGCGGAACATCTGGTGGAGAACACTAGAACCTTCAATGGTCAGCGGTACTGCAAAGAGCTCTTTGGCGGCGCTCTTCCCTGCCGTCTTCTTGCTTATTGCCATTTTCCTTGCCTCTGCCCTTGTGAATTGTAAGCCTGCTGCTTTAAATTTTCTGCTGTCATGCCCACTGCCAGAACCAAGTCCCGCAAATCATCACGCCAACCTGCTCGGACCGCCAAAGCCGCCAAGTCCAGCAGGCCCGCGAAAAAAAAAGGCGCTTACGATCCCCTGGCCCCGGCGCGGATCCACGAGATCCTGGACCGCCTGGATGCCCGTTATCCTAACGTCACCTGCGCCCTCGTGCACCGCAACGCGTGGGAGCTGCTGGTGGCCACGATCCTCTCCGCGCAGTGTACCGACGTCACTGTCAACAAAGTCACCCCAGAGCTGTTCGGAAAGTATCCCACAGCCCAGGCCCTGGCGGCGCTCCAACCGGAAGTGTTGGAGACTTTGATACGGCCTACAGGCTTCTTCCGGAACAAGTCCAAGTCTCTCGTAGGCGCAGCGAAAGGCGTCGCGGAAAAGTTTGGCGGCCAGGTACCGGAAACGATGGACGAACTGCTGACACTGCCCGGCGTCGCGCGCAAGACGGCCAATGTGGTCCTGGGAACATGGTACAGGAAGGCTGTCGGCGTAGTGGTGGACACACACGTCTACCGCATCTCGCGGCGCCTGGAACTGACCCGGGCCGATGATCCCAGAACCATCGAGCAAGACCTGATGAAAATCATTCCTCAAGATAAATGGATCGATTTTGCGCACCAGATCATCCATCACGGACGTGCCTTGTGCGTGGCCCGCAAACCGAAGTGCGTGGACTGCCCGCTCGAGAATCTATGCCACGCCGCGGACAAGACCTGGTCTACTGTGGAGATTCACAAGTCGGCTAAACCTTAAGGCAGAAGCGTCGAACCCGGGCGCTTGGAGTGGAAAGGACAAATGAAATGAAAATCGCCGCGTTGATCGCGCGTATTTTGCTCGGCTTGGTCTTTTTTGTGTTCGGGTTGAATGGCTTCTTGAACTTCATCCCCATGCGGCAACTGCCTGCAGGAACCGCAGGACAATTTCTGGCGGCGCTGATCGCCTCGCATTACGTTTTCGTAGTCAGTGCTCTTCAAGTCGCCGGGGGCGCGCTCTTGCTGGTGAATCGCTACGTGCCGCTGGCGCTCGTGCTGCTTGGCCCGGTGATCGTGAATATCTTTTTCTACCATCTGCTCATGGAGCGCAGCGGTTTGCCGCTGGCGATCGTGGTTGTCATTCTGTGGGGCATTGTGGCCTTTCGCCACCGGCAATACTTCTCCGGGATCTTTGTGCAGCGGGCGACCTAGATCTCCCATCCCTATCCATCGGGGCAGCGCGCCGACACCAATGCCATCACCGACCTAGGCACGCGGTTCTTTATAATGTCCTGACTGGAGCACCTCATGTTTCGACGCATTGCATTCTTTTTTCTTCTTGCCACCGTCTGCCTAGCCCAGGGGAAACCGCCAATCACGGACCCCGCGCGGATGGAGCAAATCGTCCAGTCCTACGTGCCCAGCAAGCAATTCATGGGCTCGGTGCTGGTCGCACAGGACGGCAAGATACTGCTCGACAAGGGTTACGGCTTCGCCAACCTGGAGTGGGAGATTCCGAACACGCCCAACACAAAGTTTCGTTTGGGATCGATTACCAAGCAGTTCACGGCGGCTTCGATCCTGCTGTTGGGGGAACGGGGAAAGCTCAAGGTCGAAGACCCGGTGAAGAAGTACATGCCGGACGCGCCTGCAGCCTGGGACAAAGTGACCATTTTTCACTTGCTGACACACACGTCAGGTATCCCGAGCTTTACCAGCTTTCCGGATTACCGTTCCCGGGAAGCCGAAGCGGTGACACCGGAAAAGCTGGTGGCGTGGTTTCGTGACAAGCCGCTCGAATTTGAGCCGGGTACGAAGTGGAACTATTCGAACTCAGGATACGTCCTCTTGGGCTATCTGATAGAGAAGATAAGCGGCCAAAGCTACAGTGATTTTCTCCAGCAGAATATTTTCACGCCGCTGGGCATGAAGGATTCCGGTTACGACTCCAATTCCGCGGTCATCGCACACCGTGCCGCAGGCTATTCCCGGGACAGGAGCGGTACGGTGAACGCCGGCTTTGTTCATATGAGCATTCCGTTCTCCGCCGGGGCGCTTTATTCGACTACGGAAGACCTGCTGCGCTGGGAACAGGGCTTGTTCGGCGGGAGACTCTTGAAGCCCGAATCCCTAGCCAAGATGACTAATCCGTTCAAGGACGACTATGCCTTCGGCCTGAGCGTCTCCAGCAAGAACGGCCGTAAGGAGATCGCACATGGCGGCGGCATTGAAGGCTTCAACACTTTCCTGGCTTACTATCCTGACGACAAGCTTGTTGTGGCCGTCCTCGCGAATCTCAATGGCCCTTTCGCCGAAAGCATCGGCGGCCAACTGGCGCAAGTGGCCCACGGAGAAAAAGTAGTCCTGGCTTCCGAGCGCAAAGAAATCACCTTATCGCCGGATATTTTGAAGAAGTATGTGGGTACGTACGAGTTAACGCCAACTTTCAGCATCGTTATGACATTGGAAGACGGTCACTTGATGACACAAGCCACCAACCAACCCAAGATCCCGGTTTTTGCGGAATCGGAAACGCTGTTTTTCCTCAAGGTCGTGGACGCGCAGGTCGAGTTCATCAAGGATGAAAATGGAGAAGTCACGAGTTTGGTCTTGCATCAGGGCGGGCGGGACATGAAGGGTATCAGGACCAAGGGGGCGCCATGAAGCGGAGAAGTCATGCTTCACGGAGAACAAGATGGTCCATAACGCTTTCAAAAGCCGGCTTGGTCTTGTGTCATTGTGAGGGTTAATCACGGGACAGACTGCGGTATTGAAATACAAAAACGGCTAGAAGAAACCAGACGAGCGCGTAGTCCAATCCGTAAGCCAGGACGGTTGCGTGGCTGACCCAGGGAAAGGGTTTCAAAGAAGCCTTGGTAATTGTCAGAAAACGCTGTTCGGATAGCACGTTCGTCAAAGGAAGAAACAAGTGCACGGGCAAGCGCACCCAGGCCGGCATCTTGGTGAACGTTGATGCAAAGAACGGGACCAGCGACGCCAGGATCACCACAAGGCCCATCGCGAATATGGGGTGCAACCAAGTGACCAGGAACATCGCAATCGCCGCCCAGATGGCGTAGCGCACCATGGGATACACCAGGAGCGTCCATATGGAAGCGTGGAAGCGTTGGCCTCCGAGCCAGGCCAAAAGCAGCGTAGCACCCAGCATGATTACGACATAAACCGCCATCAGCATGAGCACGCCGATATATTTTCCGGCCAGGAATTGCCAGCGGCGCAGGGGCCGTGCCATGACAGCAAGAATCGTCCCTGACTTCATCTCACTGGCGACCGAATCGGCCGCCGCCCACGCCGCCAGCAGGCTGCCAAACCCGCTCATCAGCGACATCACGGTCACGACCTCATTCACCACAATGCCTTGCATCTGCTGCATATTGGACGCCGTCGTCATGGCCTTGTACGCAAGCAGAGGAGTCATCATGAGCAGGACCAGGCACGCGAACAGGCTGCAGAACAGGATGATGAGCTTGTTGCGCAGGAAGCTTCCAAAGGTACTGAGCGCTATGGTGCGGACCTTCATTCGCCGCTTCCCCCTACCAGCTTCAGGAACATTTCTTCGAGAGAGCTCTTCACCGGCATCAGGCTGATCACGTCAGAGCCTCCCGCCCATAACATCTCGGCCAGCGCTCGCTTCTGGACGGTATCAACGGCGATGCGAACCCGGTCGGGCTCCCGCTGCACGGACGCGCCTCTATCTTTGACCGACTCCTCGAGTTCCGGCGATAGCTGGTCGACGATGATCTCCACGCGGTTGCCTTCCGCGAGCATTGGCTGCAGTGCTCCCGCACGAACCAGGCGGCCACGGTCGATGATGATGACGCGATCGCATATCTGTTCCACTTCGGAAAGAATATGCGAGCTCAAAAAGATGGTTTTGCCTTCCGCCTTGAGAGCGAGGATCAAATCACGCACTTCCTTGCGTCCCGCGGGATCCAGACCCGAAGTCGGCTCGTCGAGCACCAGGAGATCGGGGTTAGCCAGCAGGGCCTGGGCAATGCCTAAACGCTGCACCATGCCGCGCGAGTATTTTCCTATCTTCAAACCCTTGTAGCCGTCCAACTGCACTTTCGCCAGCAGGCCGGCAATGAGAGTGCAGGCAGTTGCGGGTTGTCGGCCAGTCAAGCGGAGGTGAAAGTGCAACAGTTTTTCGGCGTTGAGATAGCGATAGAATGCAAAGTTCTCCGGCAGAAAACCGATGCGCGCTTTGGCCCGGACATCGCCCGGTGGGTGGCCCAACACTCGGATCCGTCCCTGGTCAGCGTAGATGAATCCCATGAGAATACTCATGCTGGTCGTTTTTCCAGCTCCGTTGGGGCCAAGAAAAGCGCACACCTCACCTTGGGCGACTTCAAAAGAAACGCTGGAAAGGGCCCGCACCTGGGTGCCCTTGAAGCGCCGCTGATAAACCTTGATCACGTCTCCGAATTCAATCGCTGGCGCCGCCATCGGAGGCTCCTTCCCTGGCTTTCTTTTCTTTGATTCCAAGCATGCCGGCGAGCCGGAACTCCATGGTCATGTCGTAACCGATCTGTCCGGAAATTATCTTCCCGTCTTTATCGATGATGAACATGGTGGGAATTCCCTCGACTTGGTATGCGTCCGCAATCTTTTGCCGGGGATCCAGGAGGACAGGGAAAGTCAACTTCTGCGCGGTGGCGAAATCGGCGGCGTCTCGGGTGTCTTCGTCAATGCTGACGGCCAGAATCTCGAAATCGCTGGAAGCATCGTGGTGATCCTTGTAGAACTTGATCAGCCCGGGCATCTCCAGGCGGCACGGCCCGCACCAGCTTGCCCAAAAACTGACCACGACTTTCTTCTGTCCGCGAAACTCCGCGAGCGAGACTGTGCGGCCATCGAGCGTTGATGCAGAGAAATCGGGCGCCGTCTTCCCAACTAAGGCGGGCTCCTCCCGTTCGCCTTGCAAAGCCCTCTCAATAATCCGGGCACGCCACGTAAGGAGGATGGTGAGCGCAGCGAGAGCGATCAATCCCAGAATAGCTTTGAACGAGAGCCCGGGCCTCAGCGGCTCGTGGGACTCCTTGATAGCGATGGTATCCATGCGCTTGCGTTTCCGGCAAACCCCTACCGCCGAGGCGGCTCGTACAGCTATGGCAAGTTAAGAATGGCAAGCATTCTATATCAACCTATCTTTCGCGCGACGCCTGTCCTGCACTCAGCTAAACTGGAACAACGCGATGCTATGACGAAACCGATTTTTTTGCTGGTGATTTCTGTCTTCCTGGCTGCTGACCTTGCTGGTCAAGACAAGCCCATAGCGGCGTCCTCAAACACCGCCGTCATCACGGATCCCACACAGATCACTTCCAAGCAGAAGTGGGACGTTCAACCTTTCACTATTGACAAGCTGTATATGACGCGGACGATCGGCGACAGCACATGGTCGCCCGACGGCAAACAGATCGCCTTCATCACCAATATCTCCGGCCGCAACAATTTGTGGACCGTCTCCGCGGAGAGTGGTTGGCCCGTGCAGCTCACGGTCAGCAACCAGCGGCAGGTTTCGCCGGCCTGGTCGCCCAAGGGCCGCTGGATCGCCTATGCGTCGGATTACGACGGCAACGAGCAGTGGGACATTTTTCTGGTCGCGCCCGGCAACGGCCAGGTCGTCAACCTGACCAATACCAAGGAAGTTTCCGAAGAGGGCCCCGCCTGGTCGCCCGACGGCGAAAAGCTGGCCTACACGGTCAAGCCGAAGGATTCGTCAACGTACGAGATCGATTCCATCGATGTGGCTACCAAGAAAGTCACGCATCTGACCAGCAACACCGCCAAGCAGTTGAGTAACTTCAATCTCATCTGGTCGCGCGATGGCAAGTGGATCGTCTTCACCCAGGCCCACGCCGCGGGCAAGGATTCCAACATCTTCATCGCCAACGCGGCAACGGGCCGTGCCACCAACCTCACGCCGCACGAAGGCGAGCACAACTACTCCGCGACCGATATCTCCCCTGACGGCAAATCGGTGCTGATCACTTCAAACGCCGGCAACGGCTATGACAACGCCGCCTTGCTGGACGTGGCGACCAAGAAGATCACCTGGCTCACGACCGGCAAGTGGGAAGTCTCGAGCGGCAAGTTCGCGCCGGACGGCAAGAGCCTAACCTGGACCAGCAACGTTGACGGCAACGCCGATATCCTGGTGTACGACGTGGCCACGCGCCAGTCGCACGAGCTGCCGATTACCAAAGGGATCAATTCCCTGGGCGGCGCCGAAACCCCTTTCACTCGCGATGGCTCGCGGCTGCTGTACTACCACGACGCCGCCAACTCTCCCAACGATCTTTGGGTCTTTGACTTCGCCACGCAGAGGTCGCAGCAGATTACCCAGGCGCTGGTCGGCGGAGTGCGCGGCGAGGACATGGTGCAACCATTCCTGGTCCACTTCCCCAGCAAGGACGGCAAGTGGCAAATCTCGGCGTTCGTCTACGTGCCGTACAACGCCGAGCGCAACGGAAAAAACGCCGGCATCGTATACATCCACGGCGGGCCTACCTCGCAAATGCAAAACGCCTTTAGCAAGAACATCCAATATCTGGCGAACCAGGGATTCTTCGTCATCGCGCCCAACTATCGAGGCTCCTCGGGCTACGGCAAAGACTTCGAAGATGCCAACCGCTTCGACATGGGCGGTGGCGACCTTGCCGACGTGATCTCAGCCGCCGAGTGGCTCAAGCAGACTGGCTTCGTCTCCCCGCAGAAAGTCGCAGCGATGGGCGGCAGCTACGGCGGCTACCTCAGCATGATGGCCGTCACCAAAGCGCCTGATTTGTGGGCCGCGGGCGTGCCCATCGTTCCTTTTGTGAACTGGTTCACCGAGGTTGAGAACGAAGACCCCCTGTTGCACGAATACGATCTGGCCACGATGGGCGATCCCATCAAGGACAAAGCCCGTTACCAGGACCGATCGCCCATTAACTTTGTGGACCAGATCAAGGCGCCCCTGCTTCTACTGGCCGGAGGCAACGACCCGCGATGCCCCAAGACCGAAGCCGAACAAGTCGCTCAAGCCGTGAGGAAACGCGGCGGCGTGGTGGAGTTTAAAGTCTACGAAAACGAAGGCCACGGCTTCGCCAAGATCGAGAACCAGATTGACGCTTACACCCGCGTGGCCGAGTTCCTGAAGAAATACGTTCCGCCGGAAAAATGCGGCTGCAATATCTACGAATGAGCAGTTGGCAATTGGCAGTTAGCAATTAGCACTTAGCCATCGGCCTTTAGCCCTTGGAGTGCCTTTAGCCGTTGGGAGTAGAAATTGGTCTAAGCGCATGCAGGTTGTCAGAAAATGCCCCAGCGAGGATTCCCTGGCGATTCATGGGTGCACCGATGACCACGGTCAGCGCCGGAGGCGCGGCAAAAGGGTAGCCCAGGGCGTAAGCCCTGGGTAGGCTGCGAGAGAAGTGAGCCCCGGAGGGGCGGCACACGTCTCTCAAGACAGGAAACGCATCCACTCATCAACCAGCCTGACGATCCAGAACCGGAACACTACGGCGCACGAACAGCAGACTGCCGGTATGCACCGTTAGAGCGGCTGCCGAAGCCCAAACGAACGACCACGCGTTGCCCAAGCGCTGCAGACAAAACGACAGCACCAGAAAGAAGGTCGCGGCCGTGTACAGGCCGGCCGTGACTCCCTTCATCGCTCGAATCGCTGAGGCTGCCCCGTGACGGTTCGTGAAGACCGCCAGAATGGTTGTGTAAGCCGGGAAAGCCGTCAGGAGTCCGCTCCGCGTCGGCCCCAGCATCCTGGCGACCCCGGTGAGTGTGACCACCATCACGCTGGCGGTGGCCATCCGCAGCCACAGGTCCTGCTTGTCCTCATTGGAATCTAAATTCGTCTGCGGCGCTTTGGGAAAGATCAGCAAGAGAGCTGATAACGTTACGGTTACCAGAACAAATGCCCAGACAACCGTCAGAGTCAGCGGCAGCAGCGTCCACGCTACGACAAGGTAGGCGATCCACCCGACCAGGGTGCTGGCCCACCAGGACATCCTTAAACAGCAAAAAGCGTAAACGAGGCAGAACGACGCCCACGCCAGTATCCCGAGCAAGCTTCCCCGGGTCGCCTCCGCAGCAAAGCGCGGGCCTTGCTCCAGGAGCAGGAAAAAGAGTATGGGCCCTGAGTTGAGGGGCAGGCCCAGAAGCCATCCGGCTATACCCGGACCCCACTTGCGGCCAGCCAGGCTGACCAATGCAATCAGCACCGGGGCAATAATGATTTTGAGTAAGAGCACGGTCAGAGCATTCTACCGTGATGCGTTTGGGCGGTTGTGGCTTCCGGTGGCAAATTCAGCGATGGCCTCGACCAGCCCTCGCATCGTGTACTCTCGCGCTTCGACCGTGGGTTTGAACCTGGCTTTCTCCAGCGTTGCGCTGGTAACTGGACCGATAGAAGCCACACAAACACCGCGCAGAGCTTCCCGCGCCTGGTCGCCGAGGAGTTGAAGAAAATTCGTGGCTGTGGATGAGCTGGTGAAAGTCACGATTTCCGGTTTCGTTTCCGCTGAGGAGAAGATTCTCTTGAGCGTCTCCGCAGTACCTTCCGGGACTTTGGTTTCGTAGGCTTCGATCACATCCACTTTGGCGCCGGCTTTCCGCAGCTCGTCGGGCAAAACATCGCGCGCCACCTTGGCCCGCACCAGCAGGACGCGACTTTCCTTGAAGAGCTTGCCGCGCAGAGCTTCAATGACCGATTCCGCGACGTATTTCTCCGGCACGATGGACACGCCCACGCCTTCCGACTGAATCGCCGCCGCTGTGGCCGGGCCGATGGCTACGACCAACAGATGCTGCATGTCCTCAATGGGAAGTCCCAGGCGATTGTAGCGTTCGAAGAGCACTTCCACGCCGTTCACGCTGGTAAGGATCAGAGTGTCGTAGTGGTCGATCTTGATCAGGGCGTTGTCGAGTGGCGCCAGGCTTCCCGCCGAGTGAATCTCGATGGTCGGAACTTCGATCACATGGGCACCGAGCTGCCTCAGCGGTTCGGCCAACGCAAACGCTTGATGGCTGGCCCGGGTGACAAGGACGCGCCGTCCGACGAGCGGCTTGCCTTTGACGCGAAACGGAATCGGCGCTTTGCTCATGGTTGTCTGGGAACGGCGGCTTCCTGGCCGTACACCTCGCTCAGGATTCTATCTGCGCCGCGCTTGAGCAGCGCCTGCGCCGTCTTACGTCCAAGCGATTCCGGATCCCTGCCCGAAGCCTGCTCGCGCAAAATGAGGCTGCCGTCGGGCCTGCC
>Ga0126379_10003259_pt1 | contig 10478 bp, 10 predicted proteins | sample PanSoiMetPlot_24_FD_92640 | JGI IMG/M metagenome (GOLD analysis project Ga0126379, IMG submission 92640) | Tropical forest soil microbial communities from Panama - MetaG Plot_24 | ecosystem: Environmental > Terrestrial > Soil > Tropical forest > Bulk soil | place: Panama | collected 2016-02-17 | reverse complement strand
CGCGGGGGCGGGCGAGTTGCCTAACATCAGTCAAGGCCGCCGACGAAGAGTAGATTGGGCACCCAACCGGTGACGGCACGATTTACGATCTATTGCCTCGCCATGAGTGGCGCAAGTTGATGCCGCGCCATTCCCATCCATCTGAAGGCGATCACAAACGATACAGAATCTGGTCGGTCCAGAACCGTTCGAGCCGCTGCAGCGCCTTATTGAGACCCACAAAGCCCTCGGCCGAGATGCCGCCCACCTGTTCTACGGTGCGTACGTGCTTCTCGTAGAGGCTGGTCACAACATCGCGCACCTCTCGCCCCTTCGGGGTGAGTTTGATGCGAACCGAGCGGCGATCGACGCGGGAGCGCTGATGGTCGAGGAATCCGATTTCCACGAGTTTCTTGAGATTGTAGGACACGTTTGAGCCGAGATAATAACCCCGGGTCCGCAATTCGCCGGCGGTGAGTTCCTTGTCGCCAATGTTAAATAGCAGCAGCGCCTGAACAGCATTGATATCGGCGCGACCTCGCCGGTCGAATTCGTCCTTGATTACGTCTAACAGGCGCCGATGAAGGCGCTCGACCAGCGTCAAGGCTTCCAGATAGAGCGGCTGGATGTGGTCGAAACGCGCTTGACGGTCATCGGGCTCCACAGTTTTTGCTAAAGTCTTCATTATGACGCCCTGTCTCACGTTGCCATTTTGGCATGATGACGAGGCCCTGTTCCCCGTCCTATCGCGCCACACTACATGCCTCGCTCTAAGATCAGCTTAAATTGTACAATAAACATTACGTTTATGCGTCAGGGTGAACGATCGATTGACCAAGGCAAGCAAGCTTTAGGCGTTAACACTCGTTCACCTTCTTTTGCTCAGAAGTGTCGTAATTGCGCAAATGGTCCGCCATCGACTTACCTCCGGCGTTACCGCTGAGGCGCGTCGTGTTTGCGGCCGTGGAGCGTACGAACCGCTGAGACCGGCGTGGCGACGTTTTTGATTTGTGCCAATCACGATGAACGAAATGTTGTCCGCTGCCGATCTTATTGACCGCGCAGGAAACGGATGATGCCGGAAAAGTCCCCGTGACCGGCACCATGCGCGACATAGAGGCCGTAAAGTGCGGCGGCCTCGGCGCCGAGCAGGGTCGCCGCACCAGAAGCGCGGGCGGCATCCTGTGCGAGTTTGAGGTCCTTGAGCATCATGGCGGCGGTAAATCCTGGCTGATAGTCGCGGTTCGCCGGCGATGTCGGTACCGGACCGGGCACCGGGCAATAGTTGGTGAGCGACCAGCATTGACCTGACGACCTTGACGCGATGTCGAACAGCTTCTGATGGTCGAGGCCAAGTTTCTCGGCGAGCACGAAGGCCTCACTGACCGCAATCATCGAGATGCCGAGAATCATGTTGTTGCAGATTTTTGCCGCCTGACCGTTTCCCGCGGGTCCTGCATGGACGATGGTTTTGCCCATCGCTTCAAGCAGCGGCTGAGCACGGAGAAAAGCCGCTTGCGGGCCACCAACCATAAACGTCAACGTCCCGGCCTGGGCGCCGCCGACGCCGCCAGAGACGGGGGCGTCGAGCATCGGGAAGCCCTTGGCCTGCGCGGCCGCTGCGACCGCGCGGGCGGCGTCGACGTCGATTGTCGAGCAGTCGATCAGCAAGGTGTCGGGTGAGGCGGTGTCAAGCACGCCACCCGCCCCAAGATAGACCTGCCGGACTTCATCGCCCGAAGGCAACATCGTGATCAGAATATCGACCCCGGCTGCCGGCCGGGATGAGATCTGGCCCCCCGAGGCGACGAGCGCGTCCGTCGCGGCTGCGTTTATATCAAAACCGCTGACGGCGTGCCCCGCCTTGACAAGGTTGAGCGCCATCGGCAGGCCCATATTGCCCAGCCCGACGAACCCGATCCGCGCCATGTTGCCCTCCTCCGAGCGACCCCCTAGGTTTTTCCTCATCCGGCAGTCGGCCTGCGCCGACCCTTCGATCCACATCAGCGCTTTCCGACCGGCAAAACAAGGCCGTCATCGGTTGTCTTGGCACAAGCGCTGACAATCCGCCGGTTAGCCCGACGGGCCGACAAGGAACCCTGAGGACGGCCAACCTCTTCTGGTTGGCAAGAGTCGCTTGAGGCCGATGAGCTGTCGGGCAATCCCAATGACCTTTAAGGCGGCCGCTCGCGCGCCGCCATTAATGTCAACCACACGTAAGCAAAAATTGCCGCAAGTTCGGCGAGCACCATGATGATGCGTCCGCCGAAAATCTGTGGAAACAACAGCTCGATGGCGGCCATGGAAATTGTGGTGGTGAGCCACACCACGCCACCCCATGCGGCTGCCAGCCAAAGCCCCACGCCGGCAACCGGATCAAGGACGGCAAAGAACATCGTGGCGGCCTGCCAGGCAATCGGGCTTGTCTCGAAGGTGGTGCCGGGACCATCGCCGATTCCAATGATGACCGCCCAGTGATAGAGCCCCTTGATCATTGACACGGCCGCCATGGCACGCAGAAACCAGATCAGCCGGTTGGTCCAAAGGCCTCGTGTCTCCCGTTGGCCGAATTGGTCGAGCGCTGCCAGGGGATCACTCACGGGAGCGCCAGCTCCACCGCAAGGGGCGCCAAATACCGCTCAACCTCCGCATCGACGACTTCGGCGAGCGTCGCGGGCCGCCACCGTGGCCGGTTGTCTTTGTCAATGATCACCGCCCGGACCCCCTCATAGAAATCGTGACCGTACACGATCCGCGAGACGATTCGGAATTCGGCTTTCATGCACTGCGCAAACGACCAGGCTTTACCGCGCCGCATTTGTGCGAGGGCGATCTTCAGGCTCGTCGGCGACTTAGCGTTGATGGCTGCGGCCGTCGTTTTGGCCCACTGCGCGTCGGGACCGTCCTCATTAGCGTCGTGGTCGAGCCGGGCGAGGATGGCCCCCACCTGATCGCCGGCAAACAAACGGTCGATCGCGGCGCGTCGAGCCAGGATCGGCCCCTGCCCGGGCGCAACGGCAAAACCGGCCAGCACGGCGTCGACTGCGTCCGATCCGCACAGAGCCTCGAGCACGTCGTCAAAGTGTCGGGACGGGATGTGGTGGGTGGCGACGCCAGCCTGGACCGCATCGGCGATCCCCAGCCGATCTCCGGTCAGCGCACAAAAAGTTCCGATCTCACCGGGCAGCCGCGGCAGGACGAAGGTTGCACCGACATCCGGAAAGAATCCGATGCCGACCTCCGGCATGGCGAACACAAACCGATCGCCGGCGACGCGATGCGAGCCATGGATCGACACACCGACGCCGCCGCCCATGACGATGCCGTCGATGAGCGCCACGTAAGGTTTGGGGTAACTCTTGATGAGGGCGTTGAGCCGATACTCGTCGCGCCAGAACGGGAGTGCCTCTTCCTGTCGTCCGGAGCGACCGAGATCGTGAAGGATGCGGATGTCGCCGCCGGCCGAGAAAGCGCGCTGCCCAGATGCCGTAACCACAATGCGGGTGACGGCAGGATCACGCGCCCACCTTTCGAGCCAATGCCAAAGCGAGCGCACCATATCGTGCGTCACGGCATTGAGCGCCTGAGGTCGATTGAGCGTCACAACGCCGGCCGTGCCGCGGCGTTCGCAGAGAATTTCGAGGTCCGAGGTCATACGCTCCGCCTCAATTTCCTAACACGTCCCGGCTAACGATCAGTCGCATGACCTCATTGGTGCCTTCCAGGATCTGGTGCACCCGCACGTCGCGCAAAACTCGCTCGATTGGGTGATCGCGCAGATAGCCATAGCCACCGTGGAGTTGCAGTGCGCCGTTGACGACTTCGAACCCAACGTCGGTCGCGAAGCGTTTGGCCATGGCGGCAAGGCGCGTGGCGCCCGGCTCGCCGGTGCTGATGGCCCAGGCGGCGCGACGCACCAGCAGCCGCGCGGCCTCAAGTTCGGTTACAAAGTCGGCGATGCGGAAGCCGAGTGCCTGGAAATCCGCAAGCCGCGTACCGAACTGCCGACGTTCACGCATATACTGAGTGGCACGGTCGAGACAAAACTGCGCACCGCCAACTGAGCAGGCCGCGATATTGAGTCGACCACCGTCAAGTCCCGCCATGGCAATACGGAACCCTTGGCCCTCCTCGCCAATCCGATTGTTCACCGGCACCCGGCAATCTTCGAACATGACCATGGCGGTGGGCTGCGACTTCCAACCGAGCTTCTTCTCTGGGGCGCCGAACGAGAGTCCGGGCGTGCCGGCTTCCACGACGATGCAAGAAATGCCCTTCGACCCCCGCTCGCCTGTGCGCACCATGCAGACATAGAGGTCCGAAACTCCGCCACCCGATATAAAGGCCTTGGACCCGTTAATGAGATAGGTGTCGCCGCTGCGCTCAGCACGCGTCGACAAGCTCGCTGCGTCCGATCCCGACCCCGGCTCGGTCAAGCAGTAGCTCGCAAGATGCTGCATCGTGCAAAGTTTCGGCAGAAATCGCTGCCGTTGCACCGTCGACCCGAAGCTATCAATCATCCACGCAGCCATATTGTGGATCGAGAGATAAGCGGCGGTCGACGTACAGCCCTGGGCGAGTTCCTCGAAGATAATCGCGGCGTCGAGCCGCGAGAGGGCCGAGCCGCCGACGTCTTCCTTGACGCAGATGCCGCCAAACCCGAGGGCCGCAGCCTGGCGCAACGTCTCGACCGGGAATAGTTCGTCTTCATCCCACGCGCGCGCAAACGGCATCATGCGCTCGCGCGCAAAGTCCCGCGCCAGCGTCTGGAAGGCGCGTTGCTCTTCGGTCAACTCGAAATCCATGGCGGCCCTCCGCGACCGGGTCGGCTCAACGGCCCAACGTCCGCCTGTCCTTCTACCGATAGAAGGGATAGAGCGACCACGTCAACCGGGCCGCGTCCCCCCGCGACGCACTGCCCGGTAGCGCTTTCTTCCTAGAACGGCTAAAAAGACCGCCCCTGCCGACGCCTCCCAACTCTGGAGTGCTTCCATGGCCATCAAGTTCGGTCGCCCCGTGGAGAACCGGGTGCAATTCTCTGCTATCGAGACTGACACCCGTGACGCGCTCGACCTGCCGATCCGACTCCGCCGGAACCGGCGCACCGAGTGGGCACGGCGCCTGGTCCGCGAGACTATCCTGACCACCGATGACCTAATCTGGCCACTGTTCGTCGTTGACGGAACGAGCCGCCGGGTCCCTGTGGATTCGATGCCCGGGGTTGAGCGACTGTCGGTCGACGAGACGGTCCGTACGGCCGAACGCGCCGCAGAGCTGAATATTCCGGCGATCGCGCTGTTTCCCTATACGGATCCGGCGCTGCGCGACGAAAATGGCAGCGAAGCACTCAATCCTGACAATCTGGTGTGTCGTGCGGTGCGCGCGGTTAAGCAAGCTGTCCCGGAGATTGGCGTCCTGTGCGATGTCGCGCTCGATCCCTATACCAGCCACGGTCATGACGGGCTGATGCGCGACGGCATCATCCTCAATGATGAAACGGTGGTGGTTCTGATACGCCAGGCATTGGTCCAGGTGGAGGCAGGGTGCGACATTATCGCTCCCTCCGACATGATGGACGGTCGCGTGGGCGCCATCCGCAGGGCATTGGACGCGACGCGGCGCACGGATGTGCAAATCATGGCGTACACGGCAAAGTACGCTTCGGCCTTCTACGGGCCGTTCCGGGATGCGGTTGGCTCCTCGGCGACCCTCACGGGTGATAAGCGGACCTATCAGATGGATCCGTCCAATGCCGCGGAGGCGCTCCGCGAGGCGGAACTCGACATCGCTGAAGGGGCCGACATGATAATGGTCAAACCCGGGCTGCCTTATCTCGACATTCTCACCCGCATCCGCGACGCCTTCGCGATGCCGACCTTCGCCTACCAGGTGTCGGGCGAATACGCGATGATTATGGCGGCCGCGCAGAACGGCTGGATCGACGGCGACAAGGCCATGATGGAAAGCCTCATCGCCTTTAAGCGCGCAGGCGCGGCCGGCGTGCTGACTTATTTTGCCCCCGCTGTGGCCAAGCGGCTGCGCAGCGCGCGCTGAGGCCCTGAACCCGCCCTCAGCCGCCTGATCCGCGCCAAATCCGGCGTGCCTGTTCGGCTTCCCGAATCCGGGGGTGCGCGCGCCCGGCGCGGCAGGAGGCCCTTCACGTCATTCGGTCGGTAAGGCATGAGCGGTGAGCCGGTCGATCTCGGCCACGTCTTCGGGGGTCAGGCTCCATGCCAGGGCCTTGGCATTCTGCTCCACCTGCGCCGGCTCAGTCGCACCCGCAATGATGCTCGCGACCTGCGGTCGCGAGGCGAGCCAGCCAAAGGCAAGCTCGAGCAGGCTGTGGCCACGTGCCGCGCAAAAGTCCTGGAGACGCTCTACCGTCTGCCAATGCGCCGGGGTCAGAAAGCGATCGGCGAACCGGCTCATGACAGTGAGGCGAGCGTTCTGCGGCATCGCGGCGTTGCGCTGATACTTGCCGGTCAGCAGGCCACTCGCGAGCGGGAAAAATGGCAGAAGCCCCAACCCATGTGCGCTGATCGCCGGAATGAGTTCGCGTTCAATATTGCGAACCAGGAGACTGTATTCGTCCTGACAACAGATGAAGGACGTGCCGCCGGCTTGCTTGGCGGTCCACAGCGCGTCGACGACCTGCCAGGCCGGCAGATTGGAGCAACCGATGTATCGCACCTTGCCGGCGCGCACGAGGTCGTCAAGCGCTCGCAGGGTTTCTTCGATCGGCGTGAGTGGATCAGGGCGATGCAATTGATAGAGGTCGATCCAATCGGTCTTGAGACGTTCGAGGCTCGCCTCAACTGCTGACAAAACATAGCGCCGTGAGGCGCCCTTCTTGGTTTCGGCTGCATCCATCGGCAAGCCGAATTTGGTTGCCAGCACGATGTCCTTGCGGCGGTCGCCTAGCACCTGTCCCAAAGCCTGCTCGGAACCGCCCCTGTTTCCGTAACTGTCGGCGGTGTCGAACAGCGTAATTCCGCAATCGAGCGCCTTGTGCACCACCGCGCGCGTCTGTTCCAGATCAAGTTTCATCCCAAAATTGTTACATCCAAGTCCGACGACCGACACGCGAAGCCCGGACGAACCCAAATTGCGTTGTTGCATGGGCGATGCCTCTCCGAGTGAAGTTGCTCCTACCAAAGCGTCCCGGCGTCAACACGAACTGGCTGATAGCCGTCGGCTACGAGCGCCGCAAGGATCGCCTGGGCGTGGGCGCCGTCGCGCGTCTCGACCGTAACATCGAGGCGCGCGCCCTTGGCAGGGACATCGAGCAGAAGGCGCCGATGCTCGACTTCGAGGATATTGGCGCCGAGCCGGCCAAGCCGGGTGGCAATTTGCCCGAGCACCCCGGGCTGATCGGGGATGGTGAGGCGAAAGCTGACGATGCGGTTTTCCCGTTCGAGCGCGCGCACCATGACGATGGCAAGGATCCTCGGGTCGATGTTGCCCCCGCACAGTACCAGCCCGACCTTTCGGCCGCGAAAGCGCTCCGGGTCGGCGAGAATGGCCGCCAATCCGGCCGCCCCCGCGCCCTCCGCCATGGTTTTCTGGCGCGTGGCGAATGCGTTGACGGCGCCTTCGAATTCGGATTCTGAGACCAAGATGATGTCCGACACGAGGGCGCGAACCACCGGCAGAGTAAGGCGCCCCACATTCTTGACCGCGATACCCTCGGCCAAGGTCTGACCGCCCACGGGCTGATTTGCGCCCTTCAGCGCGTTCCACATGGACGGGTAGAGCGCCGCCTCGACACCGACGATTTCGATGCCGGGCCTGGCCGACTTAGCCGCGATGGCCATCCCGGCAATCAGGCCTCCGCCGCCGATCGGTATGACAAGGACATCCAGGTCAGCCGCCTCTTCGAACATTTCCAGCGCGATCGTCCCCTGCCCGGCGATGACCGCCTCGTCGTCATAAGGGTGCACCCAAGTCAGGCCGCGCGTTCGGGCGATTGCCTCGGCGCGCTCCTCCGCATCGGTCAACGTCTCGCCGTCGAGCACGACCGTCGCGCCGTGGGCTTCGGTTGCCACGACCTTAACCAACGGTGTCGTCACCGGCATCACAATGGTCGCCGGGATCTTGAGCCGGGCGGCATGATATGCCACGGCCTGGGCGTGATTGCCGGCCGACATGGCAATAACGCCTTGGGCCCGGGCGGCCTCCGACAAACTCAACAACTTGGTCAAGGCTCCGCGTTCCTTGAACGAATTCGTCACTTGGAGGTTTTCATATTTGACATAGACCTCGGCGCCGCTCAGGGCCGAAAGGCGGGGAGCTGGGAGCAGTGGCGTGCGCAACACCGCGCCGGCGATCGTCTGCCGAGCGCGTTCGATGTCTCCCAACGAAACGGTCACCGGCCTGCTCCCTGACTTCAAGGCGCGCTGCAAGTTCGTAGACGGCGCCGCACCGGAGGACCGGCCCGCTCGAGGTCGGGGCGTTGCGTTCGCGGGTGGGGCGGCCTCGGGACCACGGGGCGTTCAATCGACCGGATTCGGCGTCGGGCGGCACGCTGTCAGCCTCAGCATCGGGCCGGTCTGAGCCGCGCGCAAGTTTCGGGCCACGATCTCCTGGTTCCGACGCGCCCCTCCCCCACGGCCGCGGACCAGGATTGGGGCCGCCGAAGCCTCTTGCGTCCTGATCCTGGTAGCCTCATTTTTGTGCGGACACCGTCTGGAGGACCGCCCCCTATGCCCGACAGCGAGCCGAAGCGGATCGGCGTGTCGTTCGAATTCAAGCCGCACGCCTATGATCCGATTACCATGCCGGAAATATTCGAGGGGGTCCTGGCGCGACGGGCCTTGGCGTTTGTGATTGACGTGGTGGTGATTGTGGTTCCGATCATGCTGGTAGCCACTTTCATTTTTATTGTCGGGCTCCTCACTTTGGGGTTGGGCTGGGCGCTCTATTGGCTGTTGAGTCCCGCGGCCGTGATCTGGGCGCTGTTTTACTATGGCGTCTGCTTTGGCAGTGACGCTTCGGCAACGATTGGCATGCGGATCATGGACCTCGAAATGCGGACCTGGTACGGCGCTCCTGCTTATTTCGTTCTCGGCGCCGTGCACGCTGTACTGTTCTGGGTATCGGTCTCGGCCCTTACCCCGTTCATCTTCCTGGTCTGCTTTTTGAATGAGCGCCGTCGGCTGTTGCATGATATCCTGGTTGGTACTGTGGTGATTAACAACAAGATGCGCGCTGCGGCACTGCGGGCCGCGACGCCTCGGATTTGAATGGGCACCACTTCGGGTCGCTGATGTGCTGTTGGCACCAGCGGCCCAGAGAGCTGATAGCAGGCCGTGACCCAACATTCACGTGATACGCCCCAATTCTATCTCACCGCGCCGTCGCCTTGTCCGTACCTGGCCGGCAAAGAGGAGCGTAAGGTGTTCACTCACCTGGTGGGTGAACGTGCGCCCGAGCTCAACGACCTTTTGACGCACGGCGGTTTCCGCCGCAGCCAATCGATCGCTTATCGGCCCGCGTGCGAATCCTGCCGCGCCTGCGTGTCGGTGCGGGTCGTGGTCGACGCCTTTCGGGCAACGCGCAGCATGCGTCGCGTCCTCGACCTCAATGCCGACCTGGTGGGCGAGATGCGCATACCGGTGCCGACTTCCGAGCAATATTCTGTATTTCGGGGTTACCTCGATTCCCGCCACCGCGACGGCGGCATGGCCGACATGACCGTGCTCGACTACGCGATGATGGTTGAAGACAGTCACGTCGAAACCCGGATCATCGAATACCGTCGGCGGGGGCCTGATGCCCATGTCACCGGGCGCGGTGCGGGGGCGTTGCTTGGCGTGGCATTGACGGACGTGCTGGGTGATGGCCTCTCCATGGTTTACTCATTCTTCGATCCTGACGCCTCGGCCCGCTCACTCGGCACGTTCATGATCCTCGATCATATTGCACGTGCGCGCCGCCTTGGGCTGTCCTACGTGTATCTGGGCTATTGGGTCAAAGGCTCGAAGAAAATGGACTACAAGGGTCGCTTCCTACCCCAGGAACGACTCATGCCCGAGGGCTGGTTGCGGGTTCGCGATTGACGCGCGCCGTAGACGAGGCCGTGCCGGGGCCCGTGACATCTGATCGCACGGATATATTCGCCAACTGAGAGACGCTGTGATCGCATGAAACACTTGGATCATACCAGCAACAAATGCGTATGCATTGAGTGCAATCACGCCTGAAAGTTGCGCTCGCAATGATCGATGCGCTTGAACCCGCTCGTCCTGGACCAAAATTGCCACGCTTTCGCCGCCTTTGCGCTCTTGTATCAAACAGGGTGAGGTTCAACGGGCGGACGACGCACACCGGCCATCACGCGTTGGAGTTCCGCTCGAGCAATCACCCAGCCAGAACGTGTCGATCTATCCTATCGCGGCGGTGTCCAAACACATGGTTCCGGCGACGCCGTGCGTTATCCAGCGATCGAATTCTGGCGAGGAAGCAACACCGGTGCCGACCGCTGCGGCGGCGGCGAGCGT
>Ga0126379_10003258_pt1 | contig 10479 bp, 6 predicted proteins | sample PanSoiMetPlot_24_FD_92640 | JGI IMG/M metagenome (GOLD analysis project Ga0126379, IMG submission 92640) | Tropical forest soil microbial communities from Panama - MetaG Plot_24 | ecosystem: Environmental > Terrestrial > Soil > Tropical forest > Bulk soil | place: Panama | collected 2016-02-17 | reverse complement strand
TCCGCAATACCGTGCTGGAGGTCGAATACACATACAAGAAAGTTTCCAACATTCTGATGGCCGTCGAGACCAACCGGATTTGGGATCCCTCCGGCAATCGAGTGATCGGCTTCGTCGATCCAACCAAGCCGTTCCCAATCACCCTGGCCACCTACCCGGACGACGCTTACTCGAAATACTCAGGCGTCAGCCTTTCATTCCTTTCAAGGCCGACGCCGAACCTGGATTTCCAGGGTTCGTACACGCTGGCTTATACCTATGGTCCGGCATACGAGGACAACATCAATCCCAATCCGTATTCCAATCCTCGGCAGGCGCAGTACTTTTCGGGGTACGCTTTCCAAATTGACACGCGGCATTTCTTCAAAACCACGACCACCTACCGCTGGCAGGGACTGATCATCGGCGTTCTCTTCAATTGGGCTTCTGGACAGCCGCTGGCGAAGACGTTTACCACGCTGGCCGGCTTGCCAACGCGGTATCGGTCCCCGCTCGGCACCGAACCTGGCACGCCGCTGAACGATCCTCGCTCTTGGACTGAGTTTCGCACGCCGGATTTCTTCAATCTCGGCGTTGAGCTGGCCTACGATTTCTATTCGCTCACGCGCCAACACATCATCCTCAGCGCCGCGATAACCAATGTGCTCAATCTCGTGACGCCCACGGACTTCAACCGCGCGGACAATGACCTGTTCGGGACCGTCTCCGCCCGTCAGACGTCTCGCCGAGTCACTTTGGGATTGCGATATCAGTACTGACAAACAGTCAATTCCCGAAAATCCCGCGAAGCCGATTCAAGAGTCAAAACGCGAGGGGAATTGCTTGACGCTCAACAATTGCCGGTTCTAGTCTCCGCGCCCGCCCGAAGGGGGAGGGGGTGGCCCCTTTTTTCAGCTTTCGTCTGCAGTCGTCTTTCCACTGGGGAGGTCCCTCATGGAGCGTCTCTTGATCGCTGCATCTGCGCTCGGGACAATCTTTACCGCGAAAGCAGCTCCAGAATCTCGGCAACATTCTCGGCGTAACGAAGATTCGCCGAGCTTTCTACCGATCGACATGATTTTCGCTGCGTTTGGGATGGAAGAGCTGGTGGAGGTCCGGTTGCTTGGGAACAATCCGCTGAAGAACATCGGCGTTTTCTACACTGGCTCGTTAGACGACGACACGCTCAATGCCGCGAGGTCGGATTGCTTTGTTGACAACGGCATTGCCCATCACCCGGGAGGCTCTACGGGAAAGAGCGCCGTGGCAGCGCTATGCCTCGCCGCTGGGTGTCGTCCGGGTATGTCTATGCGTCTGATTTTCCTTTCGTCGCGCGCGGGGACTTGGTAGGTTGCGCGTGCACGACATCCTCAGAGGGGGAAAAGGAACACTATGCGCTTACAAGTTTGCACGCTTTTACTCTTAGCATGCTTGGGTTGTGCGGCTGCGTCGCTGTCGCCGGCGGGTAGCAAGCTTATCCCCATCACATCCGTGCCCCCGCCTGAGTGCGAAAATGTTGGGACCGTGGTCGGCCAAGGCGGTGGAACATTCGGCGGCGCGTACATCAGCAATGACCATCTGATGGAATACGCGATGAATGACGCACGAAACAAGGCGGCCGAGCGCGGTGCCACTCACATTCAAATGTCAACGCCGCAGCTCGGCGGCGGCAGCGGAACGACCACCACCGCAACGGTGATGGCGTTCGCTTTCAAGTGCCCGCAAGGTGCTGTCGCCTCCAAGCCTGCAGCCGAGAAGTAGACTACACAGCGAAGCTCCCTCGCAGCTCAGCGACCGCATTTAATGGAGCTGTCGCCTTTATCCGTCGTTTCCGATCTCCCTTGTAGGTGGCCAGCAATTCAGCTCGGCTCTTCGGCTTCAACGGCTAGCGAATGCGAAGCTAAATCAGCGGCGACAACTCCGGCGATCAATGCTGGAGTTAAAGGATGCGTTTGGATTGCCGTGCTCTGCCCACTCGGCACGGCAATTCCATCCCAACTATCAGCGGCTCAATTCAAACTATCTCTCTTGTAATTCGAACGCGCTTTCATCGACCCGAGAGGCGCTCCTCGATCTTGTAGAGCGGAGATCGCATGTGCTGACCCAGGTTCGGGTGACTTCGGTGAATGCGTTGAGCGCGCTCAACAAGGGCACGGGCCTGAGCGAGGTCGCTTTGGGAGAGATAGCACTCCGCCAAACCAATCAGCGATTCCGCGAGCACGGGGCTGTTCTCATCCAGGTTGGCTTCGCGCCACGCCAGTGCATCCTGGAGAGGGGTCACCGCTTCCTTCGCTCGACCCGACCGGGTGAGCGCAAGCCCGTGGCTCACGAGCAGACTCGCCTTGTTGAATTTGAAAGCCTCCGCTCTGGGGCTTGCGCTGATGCGTCCGAGGCTCGCCGACGCCACGCGTTCGGCCTCGTCTGGCCGTCCGAGATCGAGGAGCGCCCAGCCGCGAATCACGTCTGCGACAGTCGATCGGTTAAGCGCATCCCCGCCGGCGAAGGTCGTCGTCTCGAGAGTGGAGAGCGCTTGGCTCGGCTCGCCTATAGCGAGCAGGTAACGGGCACGAAACAGCCCCACGAGCGACGCGTCTTCCCGGCCGATCCGCTTCAGGATGGCCCTCTGTTGAGCCAACATACGGTCGGCCAGCTCGTACCGGCCCATGAGCAACTGCAGCAATGCCGAATACTCCAGCATGTTGGCGTACTGATTGGTGTTGGGCCGGGTTTTCTCTCGGACGGAGATCGCCTGGTTGTACAGCGATTCCGCCTCTTCAATCTTGCCCACCTCCGCAAGCGTACGAGCGAGCTCGAAGCGCGCGTTCGGCACGTGGAACGACTCCTCTGGACCCAAGAGGCGAACCGCCGTCTCTGAGGCCTTGCGCAGCAACATCTCCGATTCGCGCAGCCTACCCACCGTGCGGAGGAAGCTCCCATAGCGGAATTGGGTCTGGATGCTGTCGACGTGATCCTCGCCATTGAGGCGCAGGCTCAGAGCGACGCTGTCTTTGAAATCACGCTCGGCGTCCGCGAACCGGGACGAGCTGGTTTCTTGCTCGGCCAACTCTGTCAGCGGGCGAATGAGGTCGATCTCCGGCGCACCCTGGCGGCGATGAAGCTCGACGGCCTCCCTAAGAAGCTCGATGGATGCAGTGTCGTTGTGAAGATAGTTTTCGGTCAGGGCTGCCGCTCGCAGGGCCTCGATGAGCTCGTGCGCATCGGGATGATAGCGGCGGGCGATTTCTACGGCTTTGGTCGCATAGCTCCGCGATTTGTCAAGGCTGCCACTGCTGCGCCAGTACTGAGCCAGCCCGACGTTGGTGCTGACGCGGATCACGCTCGTTTTGTCGCCATTGGCGTCGAGGATCCGCTCCGCCTCCTCGAAAAAGGCGAGCGAGTCCTTCGACTGTGCCGTGGTGTAAAGTGCGAACCCGTGGCGCATCAGCGTTTTGGCGAGGCGCAGGTCGTTGCGCGGAAACGCACCTCGGGCTAGCTCCACCTGCTTCTGGCTGAGCTCGACGCTTTTCTTGTCCAGCCCAAGGTCGAGATACAGGCCCGACAGCGTCGAAAGAAGCTCGAGGGCGACCTCGGGATCCAACGTCCGATCGGAGAGCAAACGCTCCGCTCCGCGGTCGAGCAGCTCGCGCGCGGTCACCGCCTGTGCCCGGAGCGGATCCGGCTGCTTCTTGGAGCTGGCGTTGAAGATTCCTAGGAGGAAGTCTTTGACAACTCTCGCGCGACTCGCGTCGATGGCCGCGCGACGTGCCTGAATGAGGGTGCCCACCACCCCCGCTCCGGTCGCGACAACGGCTGCTGAGGCAAGCGCGACTGCCAGATAATTCCGGCGCACGAATTTCTTCGCGCGGTAGGCAAGTGTATCAGGCCTCGCGCTGATGACCTGGTGCCCCAGGTATCGCCGAAGATCGTCGGCGAAAGCGGTGACGGACACATAGCGCTCCGCCGGAGTCTTCTTCAGCGCCTTGCCGACGATGGTGTCGAGGTCTCCTCGAAGCATCCGGCGCAGCTTGGTGACTGGTGCGACGGTATCCGATGGTCGCGCCGGTTGAGTGTCGACAATTGCTTTCATTAAGTCTGCCGGAGACTTCAGGGCAGCTTCCGCCGGATGCTTTCCGGCGAGCAGCAAGTAAAGCAGAACGCCGAGGGCGTAAACGTCGGTTCCGGTAGTGACCGCATTGCCAGTGACTTGCTCTGGCGCAGCAAAGGCGAGCGTGAGCGCCCGTTCGCCCTGGCGGGTAAGGACCGTCGGGGCGGACGCTGCCGCCTCGCCCTCGAGCAGCTTGGCAATCCCGAAGTCGAGCAGCTTTACCTGGCCATCGCCGGTGACGAGCACGTTCGAAGGCTTGATGTCGCGGTGGACAATCAGGTTGGCGTGGGCGTGTGCAACGGCTGCCAAGACGTCGAGAAAGAGGCGGATGCGCGCCTCGATGTCGAGCGCGTGCTCGCTGCAATATACGTCGATGTTTTTCCCTTCGACGTATTCAAGAACCAGATAGGGCTGGCCGTTGGCTGAGACGCCGGCATCAATCAAGTGGGCGATGTTGGGATGCGCGAGCCGCGCGAGAATGTTGCCCTCGCGCTTGAATCGCTCCTCGGCTCTGCCTCCGAGAAAGCCGACGTTCAAGAATTTCACCGCGGCGCGCCCTTCGAACCGACCGTCGCTCCGCCGCGCCAGCCACACCGTGCCCATGCCTCCCTGGCCAATCGGTGACTCGAGCGTGTAGGCGCCTACTGTCTGCCCAGCCAGCGGCGCTGGGCTGGGTCGGGCGGCTGCGCCCGTCTTCAGGAATTCCTCCTCGCCGAGCGCATCGTGCTCCTTGAGGAGCGTCTGCAAATCGGTCGCGAGTGACGGGTTCTCCTCTCGGAGCAGGTCCAGCCAAGCCGCGCGCTCCTCGGTAGGAATCTCGAGAGCTTTGTCCAAGTAGGGGCTCAGCGCGCGCCACTGCTCTGGAGCAAATGCGGGCATGCCTTCCCCCTAACGAGCAAAATCAAGTCTTCCTACCGAACACACCGTCAAAACCGCCCAACGCTACGCCGCGCAGGCCCTAATTTCAAACCATAGAGGGGCTCGGGCATGAGATCGTCTGGGCCATCCGTGAGGGCCGTGCTCCGCCGTCCAATTCGGCCGTCCATCCATTTTGTTTGTCGTCTTTTTTCGTCGGATTCCGATCGGGCTTCTGTTTTATGGATGGTGAAAACATCCTACGGCCAAGAACACTTCAATCAACCAATAAACAAGGAAGTAATACTCTATCATTCGGAAATTATTTTATTTGCGTCGGTTTTGACGTCGTCGTTTGTCTTTCTCCGTTCAGCCCCGCTGCTTCGCGCGCTGGATCCAGTCCCGTACCAGCTCGCGGAGCATCGGGAGCGTGACTGCACCGTGGCCGATGACAACCGTGTGGAAGGCACGCAGGTCAAATCGCGTGCCCAGCTCTCGTTCGGCCTCCGCCCGAAGAGCGAAAAATTCCAGACCCCCCGAGTCATAGGAGGTGAGCTGGCCGGGCATCACCGCGATCCGGTCAACCAGGTCCTCGCTCTCTTTCTCGGAGAAGCGGCCGCTCTCCACAACGAAGGCCACGACGCGTGCGCGGTTCCAACCATGGACGTGGAATCCCGGGTAGAGCACCATGCCCCGCGCCGGCCAGAGCCGCCGTTGCACGCGGGCATAATCGCTGCTGTACAGACCAAGTTCGTCGGCCAACGCTTCTGCGTAACGCGCCCAGCCCTCGACGAAGCTGCCGGTTCCGGCGATGCGGGAAATCGGGTGCGCATCGGGCAACTCGAGCGCCAGGCCCACCTGGAGGTGATGGCCCGGGTAAGCCTCATGGAAGGCCGTGATCTCTTCGTCGCTGCGAGTTCGCATGCCGAAGGGCAACAGGTTGATTCGATAGGTGCCATCCACCAGCGCTCCCCTCGGCGGCCAGTACGAGTCGCTGATTTCAGGACCCAGCTCGTCCGGATAAGCTTCGACCTTCACCGCGGCCCGCGGAAGACGATCGAAGAATCGCGGCACCGCAGCATGAGCGCGCTCGACGGCGGAGCGCGCGAACGCCAGCATGTCGTCTCGATTTTTGAAATGATTCGCCTCGTCGCGCCGCACTCGCGCGATCAGTGGCGCCAGCTCCCCGGTACCGAGGCGCTCGCGGCCAATGCTCAACGCCGAAGCAAGATTCGCTTCGACCGTGCGTCGGCCCAACTCCATCACGTCATCAGGCGAGCGATCCAGCGAAGTAAAGCCGCGCAGCATCGCTCGATAGCAGCGGCTGCCCTCGGGAAGGGCGGACAGCGCCTGGTTCTCTCGCGCCGCGGTCCGGTATTCGTCGCGCAAAAAGTCGCGATACCTTCGCACCGCTGGCGCAATCTGGGTTGAAATCAGCTCGCTGAATTGGCCCCGGAAAGCGTCGCTGCCGTCGCGCGCCGCAGGCGAGTAAAGCGGCCACTTCTGCGCCGGGAGCGCGAGTGTCCCATCGAGCTGCTTCACGACCAGATCGACGTTGCGCCGCGGCGACGTGAAGCCAAGCCTTACGCCTTCGCGCAGGTTCGCTATCTCGGTGTCAAGGAAGTGCGGTAGCTTCTCGTAGCGGGCCAACGCCTCCCGGCGCGCGACATCATTGCCGACCGGCTGCGACTCAGCGACGGCTGCCATCGCAACCTGCCACCCGGTCATGTGGCTCACGGACTGCCACAGCTCGAGCCTGCAAACGCGCTGCTGGCGCGAGGCTTCGATGCTTTCGCGCAAGAAGCCGAGACTGACCCAGTCGGGTTGGCCGAAGAGCGCTCGTGCGTCGATGGCAGAAATGCGCTCGGCCCATCCATCCTCTAACTTTTGCCAGGCGGCGAGGGCATCAAGCGAATTATCGCTCAGTCCATCGTGCTGCGGTGGGGGCACGTCGGCCAGCTCTGCTTGTTCGGGGAAGTGCGCCACGAACTGCGCCACATAATCGTCAGCCAATCGCGAGATCTCGGAGCGCGGCGCGTCAGCACTCGCGGATTCCGGAGCGCCATGTTTGCAGGACAGCAGGGCTACAATCACCACCGCTGCGAACGCGACAAGGCGGAGACAAGAAGTGGGTCGATCCATGGAACGACTATTGTCGCCGGGACGGCCGAGTGATCTAGAGAAGCACCCCGCGCCGACTCGGAGCTCCTCGCGTGTCTGCTGGGTTCTCTTTGAGGATCGCTTCATTGCTGACCATCAACGGCTCGATTGAGGAGTACGAAGCCTGCAAGTGTGTGCTCACCCCGGGTCATGGTTCGCCTGCGTGGCCCCCGGCCCTTATGCTAGCTCTCGAAAACGATGACGCAGTCAAGAATAAAGGGATTGGAGACGGTTGACCCGCTCTCTCTGCCATTGCCACACGGCACGGAGGTGACGACTCGCGTCGAGCGTCTCTCCAGCGGAAGGCGGATCCCGCAGGGGGTTGTCGGTCGCATAGTCCGCGCTCGCGATGGGGGCTTCGACGTCCTAATCATTGGCACCGGAGAGATCTGGTACGCGAGAGACGAGCTGGTTCCACGTAAGCCCGGACAGATTCAATTCGCCAAGCGACGCGCCGCCAGTTGGGATGCCCTGCATCGGTGCATCGTCCTCGAGACCACGGTCGGGTCGCATGCGTGGGGGCTGGCCGGTGAGAACTCCGACACGGACACACGAGGTATTTTCGCGCTGCCGTTCCCGTGGATGCCCGGGCTGGCGGAGAAGCCGACGGACTTGGTCAGTGCCGATGGAAGCTCGACGTTCTGGGAGTACACGAAAGCGGTGAACCAGGCATTGCGCGCGGACCCAAACACGCTGGAGATGCTCTTTCTACCGAACGCCCGGGCCGTCGATGAATTCGGCCATTGGCTGCTCGAAGAAAAGGAAGCTTTCGTCTCGAAAGCTATCTTTGGGAGCTTCGGTCGATACGCGATGAGCCAGCTCGAGAAGCTGTCGCGTTCTCAAAGGCTGGCCGAGCATCGCGATCTGGTCCTCGCCTGGCTATGCGAAGAGCCTACGCCGAACCTCGACGAGGTGAGCCGTCGCCTTGCGCAGATTTCTCCCCGGTCTGCCCCTAGTCCAGAGGATGCGGTGCTCGCTGCCAAAACCTATGTCAAGCAGCTCTATCGATCTCTGTACGACCAGGGGCTCTTGGCTGCCAACGACTTCAAGTCACTGACCGGATATGCACGTGCCGGCGGCGCGCGACCGCCGAGCGCCCGGGAGCTTCGGCCAAAGAACGCCTATAACCTCCTGCGCCTGATCGTTCTTGCAACGGGATGGCTCCGTGAAGGACAGCCTTCGTTTGAAGTCACCGGGACCTTCCACTCTCAGCTACTGGAGATCAAACAGGGCAGGGTATCGCTTGAGGACGTGCTTCGTGATGCTGAAATACTTGCCCCCGAGCTCGAAGCGGCTCGCGATAAGAGCCCGCTTCCTGAAAAGCCTGATTACGGTCGGGCAGACCGACTGCTACGTCGATTCGGCGAAGAGATCGCCCGCAGGTGGATTGAAAAGGTGCCTGGGCCCTGGGGACGAGAGGCGCCGACACCTCCAATTGTTGACTGGGAAGAATAATGACGGCGGATTTATTTACACCCGATCAGCTGCGGGTCGCCAATCGCCTGCTTTCGGAAGAGGAGCAGCGACGCGAACACCTCGTCGTGTCACTTTCGGGCGCCCACGCGTACGGCTTTCCGTCTCCTGATAGTGACCTCGATCTGAAGGCCATTCACATTGACCCAACCGAGGAGATCCTCGGCCTGTCTCGGTCGCACGCGAAGTTAGAGCGTCTCGAGGTCATCGATGGCATCGAGGTGGACTACTCATCAAACGAGCTTCAACCGGTCCTCGTCGGAATCCTCCAGGGCAACGGCAATTACATAGAACGAATCCTGGGGGCGATTCCACTTCGTTTCTCATCCGATCTGCTGGACCTGAAGCCAATCGTTCGTCGCGGTCTGTCGCGTAGGATTCACCGTCACTACCGCGGCTTCGCTACCGGACAACTGGGCGAGTGGGAGAAAACGGACGGACGTTCTGCCAAGAAGCTCCTGTATGTCTTGCGAACGACGCTGACCGGAACGCACGCGCTTAATTCTGGTGAAATTGTAACCGACGTGACTGCACTCCTGGACGAGTATGGATTCGGAGCGGCTCGGGAGCTCGTTCAACAAAAGCGCCAAGGCGAGCTCGCGGAACTGCCCGAGGAGCTTATCAAGCAATGGCGCGATCGGATCTCAAACGTGTTTCAGCTCCTCGATGCCGCTCGCGAAAAGTCCCAACTCCCCGAGGAGCCGCCGAACGTTCCGGAGATGGAAGCGTGGTTGCTCACTATCCGACGGGCGCGCTTCTAAGCGTTGGAAGAGAGACGTTGGCGGAGCGTCAGGCCCTAGTGAGGCTGAGGCTGGCTTTTCCAAGGCCCAAGCCAGTAGATCATGCCGTTCACGTCGCTGACGCCCAGGAACACAAACCAGTTGCGAAGCAGTTCCGCGCCGGCGATTTGGCGCACGCCCATGCCGAGCGAAAATCGGTCCTGCAGAAAGGAGAGCTGCGCTTCCAAGCCCAGATCGGTTCCCTTGCTGGTGGGCCAGTGAAGCGAGAAACGCGGGCCGGCACCCAGCGAGACGCCTGCGAAGTGCACGGTCGGGAGCGCACCAATTGTGCTGGAAAACCGGCCTCCCTGACTCTCAAAGTCCACCGGTTCGATAAGCGAGACAATCGACAGGCCGCGGGTGAGCAACAGCTCGGGCTCGAGCCAGGCAAGCGCAATGCCTCCACGCGAAACATCCACCGCAATCCGATACGGAATCAGGTGGGCAGCAGCGATAGTCCAGGAGCGCGCGTAAGGCAGGGGCTCCGAGGGCAGCGAGGACGGATCGATTACCAGTCTCGGAGGGTTGGATTTTGCGAGCGAGCGGCGCGTCCAAAGCTCGCCCGCGCCGACCCCGAAGAGCACCGTATCCTTGAGCGAAGAGCCGGAATCCGTTCTGCTCAACTCGATCACTGCAGACCGATCAGCCAACTTTTTGACCGTGCTTTTCCAAAAGTGGTCCGGGTCGCTGAGCAACAGACGCATGTTTTTTTCTTCCGGCTGGTAGCCGCGCACGCTCAGGGCAGCGATGAAGTCATCAAATGAAAGCTCGGCGATACACAGCGATTGTTTCGCATCCTTGCTACATGGTTCTCTTCGGGAAAGGAGCGTCTCGAGCACGATTCCGAGCGAGTCGTGGCGAACCACCACCGTGTATTCGCGCGACCAAAGCCAGTCGGTTTCGCTCAAGAGGTGCTCGGCGGCAGCCTCATCGCCGAGGGCGACTGCCAGCTCCGCAGAAGCGAGTGCGCCGAAAATCTGACGCGCCTTCGTTGAATCACTCAGGCGAAGCGCGTCAGCGATTCGACCCATTGCTTTCCCGATGCAGCGCTGTGTGGCGAGGGATTTTAGATCCAGCTCATCTGGAGCATTCCGCCACTCGGGCGCCGGCAGATTGAACAGGAATGGG
>Ga0126379_10003257_pt1 | contig 10480 bp, 15 predicted proteins | sample PanSoiMetPlot_24_FD_92640 | JGI IMG/M metagenome (GOLD analysis project Ga0126379, IMG submission 92640) | Tropical forest soil microbial communities from Panama - MetaG Plot_24 | ecosystem: Environmental > Terrestrial > Soil > Tropical forest > Bulk soil | place: Panama | collected 2016-02-17 | reverse complement strand
GCCCTTACAGCGATTCCAAGACGCGGGCCGTGGCGTGCTTCTGATCTGGAGCAAACGAACGAACTGCGGGTCAGGGGAACAAAACATCTCCTTGATGCGACCACTGCGGCGGGTGTTCGACGGCTGATTGTTGAGTCCATGGTTTTTGTTTATGGCTATGGCGACTTGGGTCCAGATTGGCTGAACGAGGAAAGGGAGGCGGCGACAAATGTGCCTACGGGCTGGCTGCGTCCTTCAATTGACGCTCTTGGCGACATGGAAACGCAGGTGATGGATGCAAGCCGGAAGGGCAGCATTGAGGGGATTGTGCTTCGATTTGGGGGCTTCTACGGTCCGAGGGCAGGGATCGAAATCACAGCAATGCTGCTACGCCGCCGCTGGCTGCCCATAGTCAAGGACTCAGACGATTCGGTCATCCCACTGATTCACATTGAAGACGCAGCCCTCGCAACGGTCGCGGCGCTATGCCGCGGACGTGCAGGTGAAGTCTACAACATTGTGGATGATGAACCTGCGTCCTTTGCCGCGGTAGTTCAGCATCTGGCCGCAACGATTGGCGCTCCTCAACCGCGAACTGTTCCTCGATGGTTCGTACGACTGATCGCCCCGTATGCGGCGGCATCGTGGCTGGAGACAAATATGCGAGTTTCCAATGCGAAGGCCAAGCGCGAACTTCAGTGGAAACCGCGTTTCCCCAATTATCGGGCTGGAATTGCCGAGTTTTCTCGGACGGACGAATTGCTCAAGTGACATCTGCTAAACCGAAATGGCCGGACATAGAGGACGCTCGAAAATTTCTTCACCCCCATTTTCGCCCCACCAGATTGATCGCCGCGACATCTCTGAACTATGTGCCCTCTGCTCAGGTCCACCTGAAGCTGGAATCGGAGATGCCAACCGGATCGTTTAAGGTTCGGGGAGCTCTGTATGCGCTGCATGCCGAGATGACCAAGATCCGGGTCGCGGAAGTGGTCGCGTCAAGTACAGGAAATCACGGCGCAGCGGTGGCACATGCGGCAAAGCTGCTCAATATTCCGGCCAAGATATTCCTCCCAATCAAAGCCAACCCCACCAAACAAGCTCGAATACGCGCATTTGGTGCCGAGATCGTCAAGCATGGCAAAGACATCACCGAAGCATTCGAAGGTGCACGGGAGTATGCTGAGCGATTCGGCAGCTTCTTGCTAAACGACGCCACCAATCGAGACGTTCCGGCGGGAACAGCAACCAGTGCAGTAGAAATTATCGAACAGTTGCCGGATGTGAAGGAGATCTGGGTACCGGTGGGCGACAGTGCCTTGATCCGCGGAATTGCATCTGCCGCCAAACAACTTCGGCCCGAAGTCCGGCTTGTCGGCATCCAGTCTGAGCGCGCGCCTGCTTACTATTTGTCGTGGAAGCAGGGCTTCGCGGTTCCCACCGATACCTGTGACACGATTGCGGACGGACTCGCGACGCGCACTCCTATCGAGGAAAACGTCGCTGCCATCCGCGAATTAGTTGATGACATTCGACTAGTCACCGAGGACCAGATGCTTCGTGCGATTGAGCACCTGCTGGTGACGGAACACGTTGTAGCAGAACCCGCAGGAGCGGCTGCAACGGCGGCTTGGCTGGCCGATTCTACCGCTGCACCTAGAGGACCAATCGTGTTGCTCGTCACTGGTTTGAATATTTCCGAGCCGATTTTGCGTCGAGCTTTGACGAACGGAGAGAAGAGCTAGAGCCAATTCATTTCGCTGCGAGGGAGGTGACGCCAAAATGAAGGACGAACACCCGCTGCAAGTGGGAATGCTTTGCTATCCCAGGCTGACACAGTTGGACCTGACTGGCCCCTACGAAGTTCTGTCAAGGATGCCAAACACCGAGGTTCATATTCTCTGGAAAACGAGGCACCTGTGAAGACTGAGCGCGGGCTTTGCACCGTGCCTACCCTCACTCTCCACCAGTCACCGAGGCTGGGCGTGATCGTGGTGCCGGGAGGCCTTGGGCAACAGGACCTAATGGAGGACGATGAGGTACTGAGCTTCTTGCGAGAGCAAGCCGAGGAGGCACATTACCTAGTCTCGGTTTGCACCGGCTCGCTTTTGCTTGCGGCGGCTGGACTGCTTCGCGGGTATCGCGCGACTTGTCATTGGATGTTTCTGCCGTTGCTTGAACCCTTGGGCGCGATTCCCACAAATGAGCGCGTGGTGATTGATCGGAATCGCATTACGGCTGCAGGCGTATCAGCAGGAATCGATTGCGCTCTTAAGCTCGTGTCGCTCCTGCGTGGTCAGGAAACTGCTGAGGAGATTCAACTGCAGATCGAATACGATCCGCAGCCACCTTTTAATTGTGGCTCTCCAAGCACAGCGCCGAAGGCCCTGGTTCAGCGGCTAATCGAGGCATCCAGGTCGACGCTCAATGCCCGTCAAGCGACGATAGAGCGCATAAGTAAAGTTCACGCACGTTGAACATTAGATCCTGAAAAACCGGAGGAGGCTACGGACAGCGTTACAGACGCGATTCGAGAAAGCTATGATCGCCTGGCAGATGAGTACGCACGCCGCATTTTCAACGAGCTTCAGCATAAGCCTTTCGACCGGCAATTACTCAACCGCTTCGCTGCCGAGGTTGGTGAACCTGGTGAAGTGGCGATTTGGGCTGTGGCCCTGGCCACGTCGCCCGGTATCTGCGGGATCTCGGCACTACCGTTTTCGGACTGGATATTTCTCCTCAAATGGTGGACCAGGCTCGGCAACTGAACCCTGGCACTTCCTTTAGGCAGGGGAACATGCTGGATCTGGACATTCCGGATGGAACACTCGCCGGGATCACTGCTTTCTATGCTATCGTCAACATTCCCAAAGAATCGTTGCCGTTGGCGTTTCGAGAAATGGAGAGGGTGCTCGAACCTCGCGGGCTGCTATTGCTTGCCTTTCATGTCGGCGCCGAAACCGTTCACGTGCCGGAGCTATGGGGCCTACAGATTTCCATGGACTTCTTCCTTTTTCCGACGTCGGAAATTCACACGCTCTTAGATGCCGCGGGCTTCGCCGTCGAGGAGGTCATTCAGCGGGAGCCTTATTCCCCGGAAGTTGAGTATCAGAGCCGAAGGGCATATATCTTTGCTCGGAAACGAGCTTTCTGAGTAGAAGTCATGGCTGCACCACACAGAGGAAGCTACCCCCGATATTCTGGGCAAATCACGTGGCTGCACAGAAGCTATTCACGCGCACAGCGCGACAATTGCGCTAGGGATTCAATATCCGATGCAGATCGAGCGACGGAGGTCTGATTCCCGTCTGACTCAACATCACATGGACTTGGCCGCGATGGTGCGTTTGATGGTTGAAAAAGTGCGGGACCGCCACAGCTGCCGTTCCCAGATACTGCGTGCCCTGGTTGTTCGTGTACGAGAATGATCTTCTAAGAAAATCATCATCCAAATTCTCAAAAAAATCCTCGATACTGTTATCCTGTTTAACGCCGCCGATCTGAGTTCCGGGAAGCTCTCGAACAGAACGGAATTGAGTGGGGGTGTTGTTCTCCCTGCTCCCCGAAACCTCGACATCCAAACTGATTGCCGAGCAAGATGTGATTCAGCAGGCCATGAATGCTACCGAATGAACCCGGTCGCTCCCGCCGGTACTCGGCAACATCCAGCTGTGCACACGTTTCGTAAATTCGTTCATTGGCGATTCGGTTATACCGTGCGAGCATTCTGAAGTAATCGATCATATTCAGGGCTCTATAGAGAGAATCATGCATTAGATGATCTCTCGCGTCAGCGCTGTCGGTTCGTGCCCGATGTGGGAGAGTCTGGGGACCACCTCTGCGACTTCGTTCGATTCTAGGTGACCGGACTGTGCGCTTTTCCATGTGATGCAGATCAAAGAACCGACATTGATTGGAAAGGGTCACAGTCTTTCAACCAGCAGACGACATAGTTCGGCGAGAACGGCTTCGAATCCCGTGAATGGCTCGCGGAATACAGTCCAGACCGTCAAAGGAAAATCTAAGCCGGAGACCCCGAGTGTTTGCAGCCGCGGCTTGATGCGACTACGCGCTAGGATGCGCTCGGGCACCAGGCTGAGGCCTCGCCCCTGCGCAACCAACGCCAGCTGCAGTTCGTAGTTGTAGGCTTCGACAGCGACGGCCATGTCGATATTGGCCTGAAGGAGACGCCTACGTAAGGCTGCACGGGCGGCGCAGCCTTCAGGATTGAGAATCCATTGCACTCCTCCCAAGTCTTGAATCCTTCGCACACGAGACCGACCTCTTTGACGTGCAGCCACGACAACAAGCCTTTCCTTTCCTATCTCCTTTCCCGCTGCCTCGGCCGGCAACCCCTCACCCTCCGGCAGAAGGATGACGGCTGCGTCAAGGGCTCTGGTACGCACACGTTCGAGCAGGTCACGGCTCCATCCGGTGCTAAGGCGAAGGGCAACGCGGGGATATTTGCGCCTTACTTCGCCTACTGGTTCGGTGAGGGTGATCTCGGTCAAGGCGTGTGCCACTCCAATTCGAAGCTCCCCTGTCGGGAGGCGGCCGTTTCCTGCGGCGGCGCGTACCTCTCGAACATCGTTCAGCAGGCGTCGACAGCGCTCCAGCGCGGTTTGGCCTGCCACGGTCAGGGTTATCGGTCGCGTCCGACGATCCAGTACAACTGCCCCTAGGGACGTTTCAAGACGCTGCAGGCGGCGCGTCACGGCGGACTGCGTGACGTGCAGGTCGCGTGCTGCCAGACTCACCGACCCCGTATCTGCAACGCTCACGAAAGCGCGCACATCGTCGAATTCCATATACGCATATTATCAATGCGTACTATTCATTTACAACATAAACACCCCAATCAGGCTTGGAGGCCGCGTCCCATTGTTTACGGGGTGAGGCCTATGTAGTGCGATACATGACGAAAGCGACTTAGAGTGATTCGTTGAGTTGCAGATGGTACTGAAGTAGATGCGTGCTTAGCCAAGTTTTTGATTGTCGATGTCACCGAGGTGAGTAGTGAACCGATTTACGCCGAATACCGACAGAGGGGTGCTTTCGACCCCAGCAGGGCATGGGGGAAGGTACCTGGTTCGTGGCGGTCAGGTTGAAACGCTTGAGGGAAATTGGCGACCTCATCGGGTCGTCGTCACGCACTTCGACTCTGTCGAGGCTGCACGCAGCTGGTGGAGCGATCCTGCCTATTCTGAACTGAAGGCAATGCGACAGCGCTCTACCATTACCAACATTATCCTTGTGGAGGGACTCCTCGGTGCATAGCGATAGCGTCACTTTAAGCTCTTCGATTCGTATCGATCGGGTCGCGAACTCCAGAGTGCAAGAGGTCGATTTCGCCTTTGTTCCGTTCAGTAGTGTCTTCAGCGACCACATGTTTAGCGCTGAATTCCAGGATGGCCGTTGGAGCGACGGGCTGATCCAACCCTATGGCCCGATTTCTGTGGCTCCGAGTATCAGCGCACTGCATTATGGGATTTCTGTGTTCGAGGGCCTGAAAGCACACAAATCGGCCGAGGGACGCCCACTCCTGTTTCGTCCACGCGAGAATGCGCAGCGGCTTCAGCGCTCGGCAGCCCGGCTTGCCATTCCAGTCATCTCGGAGTCCCTGTTCTTGGAGGTTCTTCGTGAGTTGATTCGTCTGGATCAGGCTTGGATTCCTCCGGCCGATGTCGGTGCCCTGTACATACGGCCGATCCTGTTTTCCGTGGACCCCTCGATCCGTGTGAAACCAGCTGATCGGTGCCAGTTTATTATCTTTACCTTTCCCTTCGGAGCATACTTCTCCGACCCGGTGGACGTAGTGGTTTGCAAGGCTATGTACGAGCATTTCCGCGAGGTACAGGCGACACAAAGCCCGCAGGCAACTACGCCGCCGGGCTCCTCGCAGACCAGGAGGTGCGGGAAGCTGGGTTCACTTCAGTGATGTGGCTCGACGCCCAGGAGCGCCGGTACGTCGAGGAATGTGGGATCATGAACGTCTTTTTCGTTATTGGAGAAGACGTGGTCACTCCCCGGTTGAGTGGGACGATCCTGCCCGGCATTACTCGCGACAGCGTCATCACCTTGCTGCGCCATATCGGCTACCGGGTCAGGGAAGAACGGCTTGCGATCGGCGAGGTGTTCAGAAGCCATGAGCGCGGCGAACTTCAAGAGTGCTTCGGGACAGGAACAGCAGCGACTGTCTCTCACGTGAGGCGCATTCGATATAACGATCGAACGATTGAGCTGCCGCCGATCGAACAACGGAGAGTAGGACCGTTGGTTCGGGAGAAACTGCTCGGGATCATGACCGGGCGCCAACCGAACCCGTATGGATGGGTGGAGTACGTCTGACGGCCGGGAGGGGTCTGCTGCGTCACAACTGACGTTCAACCCGCGCAGTCGTCTAAACGCAGGTGGTCATGGTTGTGGCACCGAGGATCGGGGGTTCTGGAGATTCATCATGATTGCCTGTCGATTCATCTTTGTGATGCTGATCTCGCTCCCAATCTTTTCCAGTGTTGGGTTGGCTCAGAGATCGTGGCAACCCAGCCCCGAAATGAGCAGGCTTGCGCAAGCTTTGGCCGGCGACTGGAGCAACAGCGAGGTCATGGATCGGAGTGAATTCTTCCCGAGCGGGGGTGAGCGCCACGGATCCTCCAAGTGCCAACTCGACACTGGTGGCACAACACTCATTTGTCAGGGCGAATCTGATGGAGCAGCGGGGATGCTCAATCACCTGATCGTAATGTGGTGGGACGACCGCGCCAAGATCTATGGTTTCTTTGCATGCTTTAAGGAAAACGGTGACTGTGGTTGTAAAGTTCGCGGGACGGCACATTGGGAGGGAGATGTTTTCGTAAACGACTACACAGAAGAGGTTGACGGCAAGCCGACAAAGTTTCGCGACTCATTTGTCGAAATTACTCCGAAATCCCACACCCTGATCGCGGCCATGCAGCTTGGTGACGGAAGGATGAGAACGCTGATCACAACGAAGAGCACTCGGCGCTAGATCAGCTTGGGCACGTAAGGAGCTGACATTAAGCGGTTGGTTAAAGCGGAGGGGCGAGCCATATCACATGCATTACCTTTTGTTTTACGAAGTCGGCGACGAGCACGTTTCCAATCGCGCTCAATTTCGGGAACTACACCTCAAGAAAGCATGGGAAGCGGCCGAGCGGGGTGAACTTGTCCTGGCCGGTGCGTTAGCGAATCCCGTGGACGGCGCCGTGTTGCTATTCCGAGGCGACTCGCCCGAGGTTGCCGAGAAGTTTGCCCGGGCTGATCCGTACGTGGTGAATGGGGCGGTAAAGCGATGGCATGTCTGGGAGTGGACAACGGTTGCGGGACAAGGCGCGGCGACGCCGATCCGCCCGAAGGAAATGATGTTGGACAAAGACCGGCAAAAATGAATCTTACAACCGTTGTGGACTGTGTGGCGCTGCGGCCTTTCTCCTTGTGATTTGCATGGAAGCAATTATGCGAGTCGCAGTGAAGACTCCCTCTATCGGCCGGCTGATCGTGGTTCCTGCCGTCATTAGCATCGCTGTGACGGCATTGCGGCTGGTCGGGGAGCTCCTCCACTGGCCAAAGCCGTTGGTCAATAGCGACGTTTGTGGGAAAGCGATCCTTGGGGTTGTCTGGTTGGTGCCGATCTTTGGGATCTACTTCGCGGTCAAGCTCTTTTATGCAGGCGATACGCCAGAGCGTTTTGGCCGATCCCTGCTTTTGGCGATTTCGGGTTTGGCCCTAAAGCTTGCCGGCACATTCTTGATGGAATCCCACGCCATGACATATGCTCTGCGGCTGTCGATGAACTTCATCGTTACACTAATCGCGCTTGTTCTCTGCGCCATGGCGTGGCTGACACTTAGCAAGGTGCTGCTGGCCTACGGATACCTGTCGCGCATTCCAGTGGCCATCGTCCAGTACCTGGCAATGCGTGGCCATTGGGGCACGCATTACGACGCCCTGGATCCCGGATTCCCTGCCATCGGCTTCTGGCCAACATTTCTCCGCGTTTCCTTCGTCCCGAACGTCTTTTTCATGGAGGCCTATACGGTGATTGCGGGTGCTTTAGTCGGGATCGCCGCTGTCGCAGTGCTCGGGCGTGTCAGACCGGTTTTGTTGAAAATTCAAGCTTAGGAACTAGGGTGGTGAGGACATGATCCTGCGCATGTGGAAAGCGCGATCAACAGCAGGCGGAGCGGCAGACTACATTCGGCATGCGACAACAAAGGTATTCCCAAAAATCCGTGGCATTGAGGGACACAAAGGAGAGTACTTGCTTCGCCGCGAAGTGGAGGACAAAGTCGAGTTGATTGTACTTACGCTTTGGGACTCGATCGAGGCGATTCGAAAATTCGCAGGACCGGAGCCGAACAAAGCGTTAGTCGAACCGGAAGCGCGAGCCGTTCTGACCACCTTCGATAAATACGTAACGCACTTTGAGGTTGTTCGTGGAATGTAAGGGAATGTACGACTCCACACCATTCAATCACGAACTCGAAAACTCGCCCCCACGGTACTGGCAATAAACTAAGAGCCTCGACACTTGGTCGCTTTGAACCGAAGATGCCCCAACTTTTTGCATTCCTACGAGCCCTTAATGTAGGTCCCGACCGGATGGTCAGAATGAAAGTGCTGCGCAAAGCCTTCGAATCGCTGGGTTTTGCCGGGGTTGCGACGTTCCTCGGAAGCGGGAACCTCGTGTTCGAAACGCGAGCCAAGGACATCGGCAAGATCGAACAAAAGATCGAACGTAGACTCAAACAAGCATTAGGTTACAGTGTGCCCGTTTTCATCAGGACCCATCATGAGTTGAAGGAAATCGCGGCTCAGGAACCCTTTGAAGATTCGGAGATCCACGGAGCAGACCTCAATATCATTCTGCTTGCGAACAATCTTGATGAGCAGTCCAAGGCGAGGCTCCTAGCGTTGAGGACGGCAACCGACGGGTTTCGCGTCCGTGGACGTGAGATTTACTGGTGGCGTCGCAAAAAGCCGGGTACATCGCTCTTCGCGACTGTGCCGCTCGCGAGAGTACTGCGCGTGCCGTTTACGATCCGCGGCACGAACACGATTCGAAAACTGATCGAGAAGTGGCCCTAGAGTCGCTCTAATATTCACGTATGATGGGCTACCCGGCAGTTACCCGGAATGGAATCTGTTTTAGGCGGCGTCAGGGCGTGATATTGCAGTGATACGTCGAGTTAGCGGGCCAGCTGCTGCCCAAGGAGTAGGAGTCCATGTCGGCAAAAACGTGCTTGCTTCTTCTCATTTTCTTCTTAGGTGCTGCTGCAGAGACCGTTCGCTCAAGGAAAAGGCATCCCCAACGGCTTCACACAGGTTTTGCCGAGGAATGCAGCAGATTCTCGCCAGCCTCGCAGGTCTGAAACGCACACTGCTAATGAGCAGACGCCGGAGGTGAAGGGGTTTCATGAGAGTTGCTGTCGTTACTGACATTCACGGAAACCGCCGCGCGTTGCACGCGGTTTTAGCAGACCTGCAACAGGTCGCGCCGGACCTGATTCTGCACGGAGGCGATCTGGCGTTCGGTGGGACACATCCCGGGGAAATCATCGACGAGATCCGTTCGCTTGGTTGGCCCGGGGTTCTTGGGAATACGGACGAAGTACTCTGGACCGAGGAGCGGCTCACAGAAATGAGCACCGCGCATCCGAAGCTGACCCCGCTGCTTGGACGGCTGCGAGAGTTGATCGCACCGATGCGCGCGCGAATCGGTGAAGAACGGCTGCGCTGGCTGAAAACACTTCCCGCAACGCATATGGGCGATGGATTTGCAGTCGTGCACGCGAGCCCAAAGAACCTGTGGCGCGCACCGATGGCAAATGCCACTGATGAAGAAATCCAGAAGACGTACGCGGAACTGGGTGTTCCCGTAGTGATCTACGGACACATTCACGTTTCGTACGTCCGGCAGTTGCCAAGAATGACGGTGGCGAATGCGGGCAGCATCAGCCAGTCGTATGACGGCGACCGGCGCGCCGCCTATGCGGTGATCGACGGCGGGCACGTGACTATTCGCCGCGTCGGGTACGACGTGGAGAGCGAGGCAAGGGACCTGCTGCATTCGGGCTTGCCGCACGCGGAATGGCTAAGCCGGATGTTGCTGTCAGGGGGATATTGCGCCCCAGATTAATTTGGAAGCATCCAAAAACGTCGTGGCAAACAATTCGAAGATGCCAGTGGCTGGTGGCGAGTAGCGACAAAAACAGAGAGCCCTTTTCCGCGCGTCCGGGTGACGCCGCTTGCCAGTGAGACTCATGAGTGTGCGAAGGGACGCATATACGACTAAAGATCTGACGGTAAGAACCTGGCCTGCTTTTGTAAGCCTGTTCTCCAAGGGAAATGGCTGGGATTTTTGTTGGTGCATGCATTTTCAGCGACCACGCACGTTGCCCAAGGGCCAAAGGCGGCGCACACGCGCGGAGCGAGGCGTGAGGAACCGACGCCAAAAGAAGGAACTTGTCGAGCACGGGCT
>Ga0126379_10003255_pt1 | contig 10483 bp, 11 predicted proteins | sample PanSoiMetPlot_24_FD_92640 | JGI IMG/M metagenome (GOLD analysis project Ga0126379, IMG submission 92640) | Tropical forest soil microbial communities from Panama - MetaG Plot_24 | ecosystem: Environmental > Terrestrial > Soil > Tropical forest > Bulk soil | place: Panama | collected 2016-02-17 | reverse complement strand
GAGCAGGTGCCGGCGGAGGGTCTCGAGCGGGCGGCCCGCTTTCACGCGTTCTTCATTGAACAGGTCGACCGGGCGCCTGAAGCACTCATCGCTGCAGGAAAAGGGACGCCGTACAAACCCGTGAATGCCGCGTGTGATGTGCCCGCGCGGTGACGAGAGGGGGATAGCGTGGACAGACGTCAATTCGTGCAAACCGTTGGCACAGCCGGCATGTTCGGCATGATTGGAGGGCCGCTGCAAGCGCAGATCGCGCAAACAGGCAGCGCCGAGGAATTCCCGAAGCCGGCCGCACTGCGAACCGGAGCCCAGCTCGACTCACGGTTCCCGGTGAGTTTCGCGACGTCGGTTGCGCAGGGGTTCAGACTCGTGACCGAGTATTTCACCGCGTTCAGTCAACGGGATCTCGATGGAGTGGCCAGCACGCTCCACTTCCCCTTCGCGATCTACGAGGACATCGAACCGCTCGTCGTGCAAAGCGCCGCCGAGTTGAAATCGTCGCCGCCGCCCACGCTCGACGCGACCGCCCGGGGCAAGAGCCGGATTCTCCGTGGGTCGTACGATCTGCTGGAGAACATCAGCCTGTTGCTGTACTGCCCGGTCGGATCCGCCTTCTCGATGACTTTTACGCGCTACACGCCGGACGGGCACAAGCAGCTCGTGTGCGACGGCGTCTATTCGGTCACCAACAACGACGGTCGATGGGGAATCCAGCTCGTCTCGTCGATCGTGCACGAGGCCGACTTCATCGGCGTTCAGTACCCGGATGCCGAGCAGGCCGCAACGCGCGCCGAACAGAACTATCTGGCGGCCTTCGGTTACGGCAATGAAGCCATTCTCAACGATCCGAAAACAATGCGCGGGACCTACGAACCGCCGCTGCCGATCGGCACCCGCACCGCCGGCGTGAATTTCGGTTACGGTCCGCGCGAACGTTCACGCGATGCGAGGCAAGGGCATCCGATGGCCGGATGGAAAACGAAAGGCGTCAAGAGCCGGCTGAGTGTGACGACCGTGACCGAGCGGTCGCAGAATCGGAATATCGAGACCAACCTCGCCGAGTTCGCCGAGCTCGCCGGCGGCGCCGTGGGCACTTATGGCTACACACGCGATCGCCCGGTGCGGCCGGTCGTCATTCACTCGACGCACGACAAGGCGCACACGCTGACGGGTTATCTGCGCTATACGCCCGACGGCACGCTCATTTCGGAGACGCGTAGTGTCGGGATCCGGATCTACAAGGCCGGGCACTGGGGCACTGCCGGATCGCTCGGGCAGGTGACGCATCATGACCGGTCGAACTCAAAGGGCTAGGCGGCCGCCACGTACAGGTTCGACTTTGCCATCAACGGTCGCGACATGATCGCGGCGTTTCTGGAATGGGTGCAATACACCGGTCCGTGGAGCGCCCTGCTGTTCGGCGTTGCCTACATTCCTGCGGCCGTGCTCTTGATGCCGGCGTCGGTGCTGACCCTCGGTGCGGGATTCGTGTTCGGCGTCGCGAAGGGCACAGTGATTGTATCGCTCGGCAGCACCGCCGGCGCGGCGGCCGCGTTCATCGTGGCAAGGACCGTCGGACGCGAGTGGGTCGCCGCACGACTGGCCCGGCGGCCGGCGCTCGCTGCAGTCGCAAGCGCGGTCGAGAACGATGCGTTCAAGGTCGTGCTGCTCACACGACTATCACCGCTCTTGCCCTTCAACCTGCTGAACTACGCGTTTGGGCTCTCGGCTGTCCCATTCGGCACGTACGTGCTCGCCTCATGGATCGGCATGCTGCCCGGAACGATCATGTATGTCGCCATCGGTTCTGCCGCGCAGAGCGTGGCGGCCGTGCTGTCCGGCAACGTCCGCCGAACAGATGGCGAGCAGGTGTTGTTCACGTTCGGGCTCGCGGCCACCGTGGTAGTGACCGTGCTCATCGCCCGCAGAGCGAGGCGCGCACTGAGTGCCATCGTCAGATCGCCCTGAGCGCTTTTCTCAGCCAGGCGCAAGTATGACGACCCCCTGGATCCCCTTCGGCTCGTCGATGCAGGACTCGTTGCAGATCGGACGGATGATCCACGTCGTACCACATGGGCAGGAGCTCGACGCTCAATCGAATGGCAGCTGCTATTTCCTGAGTGCGGCGCAACACGTTCGCGGTGCCCCAGGGGACGCCATCAAAGAGCTCGGGATGTAGGCGAGTCATGCCTATCAGGTAATACCCTCCGTCCTCGGCAGGCCCGAGCACCAGCGATTCCGGGGACCGAGCTAGTCGCTCCAGCGCATCGACCACGTACGTCGCGGGCAGCGTCGGCAGATCGGCGCCGACGAGCACGACGCGTTCGAAACCGCGTGCGAGCAAATCGCGTGCTCCGTTCAGCATCCGCTCACCGAGCGTCGCGCCGCGCTGTGCAAGGAACAACGCGTCGAAAGGCGTCAGACGCTCAATCTCTGCTGCAGCATCGCTCGGGGTGTACAGGAGGGCTTTGTTCGCTTCGATTGCCGACACAACCGCCAACGTATCCCGCAGGAGCGCAGTCCGAAGCCCCGCACCATCTGTAGTCTGCAGCTGCTCGATCAAACGGGATTTTCCTTGCGACGATGGCGCACGAGTGACGACGGCGACAACCGCGTCCATCATGCGGCCTTCCGTCGATAGTAGCGTCGAGCCAACCACTCGGCCGGGCATCCAGCCAGGAACAACACGAGCAAGGTTACGTTTCCGATAGTGCGCAGGATCCAGCCGTCGCGTTCCCATCGCCGGGCGGACGTCAACGCCGTGATGTCGGCGTGCTCGAGACGTCCGTGCCGTCGCAGCCTCCGAATGAATTCCACATCTTCCATCAGCGGCATCGCCTTGTATCCGTTGAGCGCGTCGAATACGTCCCGACGCGCAAACAGCGCCTGGTCTCCGTACGGCAGGTCGAATAGCCGCACACGAAGCCAGACGCCGCGCTCGATCCACCGTGCCCAGCGAGCGTTCGAGTCGAGTGCGAAACGGAAGCTGCCGCCCACAACGGACGGATGATTGTTCAGGCTTCGAAGGAACTCGAGCCAGCCGGCCTCCAATTGCGTGTCGGCGTGCAAGAACACGATCCAGCGGCCTCGCGCGCATGCGGCGCCCGCGTTCATTTGTACCGCTCGTCCGCGAGCGGCGCCGATCCACTCGACGGCCGGATACTGCGCGTGAAGCGCGTCCCACGCGGGACCATGCTCTGCTCCACCGTCGACCACCACGAGCTGCACCGACGCATCAGCCGAAAGCGCGGGAAGCAGCGCGGTCAGCGCGGCGGTGTCGTGAAGAACCGGAATGACGATTGTGACGAGGCAGTCAGTCGGCGTCGTTACCATCGCGTGAGCTCGAAGTAGCGCTCGAACACACGACGAACGCGAGGGGTGAGCCGCGTGCGCCGGTACGCGTCGCCCACCTTGCGGTACGCCTCCGCTTGGGTCGGATATGGAAAGATGGCCGCAGAGAGCTCGGGCAGCTTCGCGCGCCGAGCGATCAGGTTGCCGGCAAGACCAATCAGTTCGCCCGCCACGGAAGACACAATCGAGCAACCGACGATCCGGCCATGCCGGTGATGCACTCTGAGGAATCCGTCGGTTTCGTCGTCGAGCACGCCGCGATCGACCGTCGCCAGCGGCACCGTAATCGTCTGCGTGCCTCGGTGCCGCGCATCCGCCGGATCAGGCGATAGCCCGACGTGCGCCACCTGCGGATCCGTATACGTGCACCGTGGAATCGCGAGCGCGCTTGCTTTGCGGCGCCCGAACAACAAGGCGTTCTGAACAGCGATCCGCGCCATGGCGTCGGCGGCGTGCGTGAACTGAAACAGTGAACATACGTCGCCTGCGGCATACACACGGCGGTTGGTCGTTCTAAGGCGATCGTCGACGGCAATACCGTCCGGTCCGATCTGAACTCCAGCCTGTTCAATGTTCAGTCCCGAGACGTTCGGCGTTCGGCCGGTCGCGACGAGGAGCCGATCGCCTTCGACTTCCTCGTCGGACTGATTCGGCGATCGCCGGAAAGATACGACGCACCCCTCGCCGCGCCGCGACACACGCTTGATCTCTATCCCAAGCTCGAGCCGAATGCCGTCGTCGACCAACGCGCGCTCGACGATCGCCGAGGCGTCAGCGTCATCCTTGGGAAGGACACGCCGGCTCTGATCGAACAGAATGACGTCGGCGCCCATACGCGCGAAGGCCTGAGACAACTCGCAGCCGATCGACCCCGCCCCAATCAGCAGCAAGCGTTGAGGACGCTCGGTCAGCTCGAACACCGTCTCGCTGGTGACATACGGCGTGTCCTCCAGGCCATCAACTGGCGGCAGGGCGGGCCGGCTGCCCGTTGCGATGATGGCACGCCGAAATCGGAGCGATGTCGAATCGAGCATCAGCTCGCGTGGGCCCTTGAACGACGCGAGACCAAAAAACACGTCGATGCCCAGCCGTGTCATCCGCTCCACTGAATCGTTCGGAGCGAGGTCGACACGCCGCTGCCGCATGCGAGACATGACGGCGCCGAACTCGACATCGGCGCGTTCGATGCGAACACCAAGCTGACCGGCACGTCGAAATTCCCTGATCGCGCGAGCTGTTCTGAGGATCGCTTTGGAGGGGACACAGCCGGTGTGCAAACAGTCGCCGCCAAGGCGATTCTGTTCGACGAGCGCGACCCGCGCGCCGAGACCTGCCGCTCCGACCGCGCTGACGAGACCCGCGGTACCGCCGCCGATGACGATGAGGTCGTACAGAACGCGGGGCCGGGGATTCTGCCAGCCTGGAGGACGCACCAACCGATCGAGACGCTCGTCAATCTCCGCCAAGGCCGACGCTTTTGAATTCCATTGCCCTTCGTGCCAGCCTAGCATTGGAGGAGAAGGAATGGCCAACCACTATTACAGCGATGACGATCTAGCCCGGTTCCAGGAGATTGGCAAGAGCGTTCCCGATCTCGCCGCGAAGTTCTTCGAATGGTACGGTGCGGTATTCGCCGACGGCGCGTTGTCGGCGCGCGAGAAGTCGATGATCGCGCTTGCCGTCGCGCACGCCGTGCAATGTCCGTACTGTATTGACGCATACACCCGTGACGCGCTCGAGAAGGGCGCAGACCTGGACCAGATGACTGAAGCCGTCCACGTTGCCGCGGCCATTCGCGGCGGCGCGTCGCTCGTCCACGGTATCCAGATGCGTGGGCACGCGGTGAAATTGGGAATGTGATGACAGCGTCTCTTCGTTCGCGCCGGCTGCCTCTCGCCGCATCCGACGTGCAGCAGGACGTGCTCCGTCGTCTCCCGCTCGCGTGCGAGTTCGACGAAGCTGTCGGGCGCGCCGGCGGCGGACCGCTGAGAGCGCAAGAGGTCGCCATTCTCCAGATAAACGTCGGCAAGTTGTGCAACCAGACGTGCCGCCACTGCCACGTGGACGCCGGTCCCGATCGCCGTGAGACGATGACGCGCGAAACGATGACATGGTGCCTCGAGGCGCTGGATGCAACCAATATTGCGACGGTGGATATCACCGGCGGGGCGCCCGAACTCAATCCCGATTTTCGATGGCTTGTGTCTGAGTGCCGAGCCCGCGGCCGCCACGTCATCGATCGCTGCAATTTGACGGTGCTCGAGCTCACCTCGCAGAGCGATCTCGCCACCTTTCTTGCCGATCACGAGGTCGAGGTCGTGTGCTCCCTGCCGCACTATCGAGCGCTGAGCACCGACCGTCAACGCGGCGAGGGAGTGTACGAGAAGTCGATTGCCGCGCTGAAGCGATTGAATGCCCTCGGATACGGGTGCGGCTCGCCATCCTTGCCCTTGGTTCTTGTCACCAACCCTGTCGGCGCGTACCTGCCGGGATCGCAGGCGTCACTCGAAACAGAGTGGAAGCGGGAGCTCTGGCGGCTTCACCAGATCCGGTTCGATGCGTTGTACTGCATCACAAACATGCCGATCAGCCGGTATCTCGAATGGCTGATCGAGTCCGGGAACTTGCAAGGCTATATGGAGCGCCTCGTCTCGGCCTTCAATCCGGGGGCGGTGAACGGTCTCATGTGCCGCAACACCATCTCGGTTGGTTGGGATGGCCGGTTGTACGACTGCGATTTCAATCAGATGCTTGATCTTGCCGTGTTGCCAGGTGCGCCGACGCACATCAGGGACTTGCGACTCGACGTGTTGGAAGGCCGGCCGATCGTGACGGGCCGCCACTGCTTCGGGTGCACTGCTGGGGCCGGGTCGAGTTGCGGCGGCGCAACGACAGCCGCGGGATGATGCCGCCGAGGCCGGCACACGCCTGACTTCCTTATGCATGAGCCCCAGCGCTCCACCGGCGTTATCATGAGCGGTGGTTCTCGCGGACCGGTCTCCGCACGAACGTAAGAAACGGAGCGACTCATGAGACGCGCACTTCTGGCGATGGGATTGATCATGACGGTGGCCGCGTTGGGCGACTCCGCGCACGCTGCGGGCAGCGACCGGACCAAGTTCATGCGCGTTGGGGGCGAGTTCATCGCGGCGCTGGCGGAGCCGGGTGCGACCTCGGGAAACTTCGCAGAATCGTGGGGCTTGTGGCGCCAGGATCCTGGCCCGCGCGGAGTGCGGCTCGACCACTATGCGCAACTGAAGGCCGCAGGCGACGTGGCCCCGGCCCGGTGGAAATTCGACAGCACGGATTGGTGGGTCGAGGAGCACGGCTTGATCATGGAGAGGCCCGAATTCCCGCTCTCCCCAGGAAAATACCTTGTGACCGGCGACCGCGAAGTCACGACCGTTCTGACCATCTATCCCAAGGATCAGAATGGCCACCAGCGCTGGGAGCTCGACGATCACGCAACTGTCTATGATGTGACGCACCTGAGATGCCGGTCGGCGCGCTACACACCGGAGACGAGTGGGAATGCGTGCTCGCCAGTCAACGCACGGACCGCGGCATTTCCAGTGCCTCCGGGGGCGTCGATGCCTCCTGTCGACGGGTGCCACAAGCAGGACTATGCGGTGCTGATCGTGGTCGGCGTGCCTGCGACGAACTGACTCAGGCCGCCGGGGCGTTTCTTGGTCCAGTGTCCTTGGTGCGCTGCCACGCCGGACTGAGGACCTGGGACCCAGGACGGACAAACGCGCCAAGCACCAAGCACCAAGGAACCGGCGCTTCACAGATCTCGAAAGGGCTCTTTAGACAGCGTCCGCTACATCTGCAAGGGGTCGTATCAGGGCCGTTTCGGAGTTGCGCCGCCCATTACGGCGACCGCGGCTCTGTCACAGCGTCCGTGAGTCCGTCACGGCGTCCGCGACGCTGTCACAGCGTCCCTAACTCTGTCACGGCGTCCGCCAGTCCATCACAGCGTCCCTAACTCTGTCACGGCGTCCGCCAGTCCATCACGGCGTCCGTAACTCTGTCACAGCATCCGCCAGTCCATCACGGCGTCCGTAACTCTGTCACGGCGCCCGCCAGTCCATCACGACGTCCGTAACTCTGTCACGGCGCCCGCCAGTCCATCACGACGTCCGTAACTCTGTCAGGCGTGCTGGCCGTGTTTGGAATGTAGTGCAGACCTGTTAGAAGCATCGTCTGTCGCTTTGCTGCTCCAAAGACGCCTCACCTGGAAAACATGCGATGAGAGTGCACCATCCGCGGCGCTGAGTCTCGTCGCGGTCGGCTCAGCGCCTCGTGGATCGTTTCAGATGCCCCGATCGTTTCCGCTGTTCGGTGCGGTGTCCGTTGCGATCCTCGCGTTCGAAACGTGTGCGCTTCGCTCGTGAGCCAGCGTGGTCGGTCCAGCGTCCTCGCCGAAAAATGGACGCGTACCCGGTTTTCAAAACGTGAAATGGACGCCGGCATTTCCTACAGTGATCGAACACGGTCGAATTCGGCTTGTGAAACTGCTCGTACCAAGCCGGGTACACGAAATCGGTCATCATGAAGCCGCCGACGCGAAACCCGTCTTCCTCCACGGGGTCGGCGACTTCGAGCGAATATACGCCGTAGCCGATACGTTGGACGCAGAGCGTGACGGCCGGATCGACCAGCATTTCCGCAATTTCGTGCGTGACGGTGAGGGTCACCGCGTCCTGAAACGCCTTCGCACGGGCCCGTGGTTCCTCCTCCGTGATTTCGCTGTCGAGGACGCGCAGAAACACTTTCGCGAGCGGCAGGCCGTCATGAGTCACATCGTGCCAGCCATCGTCCTTGGCTTGCCGCTCAGTGTCTACGAATACCAGGGCCCAGCAACCTGGCCGTGTCTTCCGGCGAATCTTCAGATGCGCGGCGACGCCCCACACTGGGCCGAGGTATTTGTCGACGAAGCGCTGCGCCGCAGCGACGAATGTCGCCAGATCGAAACCGAGGGGCGTCTTGGCGGAGACGATGCAGCTGATTTCTGGAACCACCGCCGGGTCGAGAAACCTGGAGGCGATGAGGTGGCGCGAACGGTGACGGCGCATCAGTATATTGGTGGCGCCAAGTGTCGCACACTTTCGGATGAACATCGTCGGGCTGCTGGCCCTCATGTCTCCTTCGTTGAGCGCGCCAGATTTGCGGAGCGCGGCATCGCTTGGTCGGAGGCCTACGGCTTCGTGCAGGTGCCGTCGCTATAGAGCCAGCATTTCACGCCATGATGATGCGAGCAGGCGCCGCTACCCGTGGCGTTGCTGGTCGTGCCGTCATTGCACTGTGCGCCGATGCGGTGCCGCTGAGCAGCGGCTCCAGATGACGCTATGCATACCGCTAGAGCGAGTCCGAGGAGCAGACGTCGCATCGTCCTTGCCTCCTGTTACCGCGGGAGCGACCGGCCGTCCTCGACCCAGCTCTTGAGATGTTTCGCGCACGATTCGGCGGCGCTCTGCTGCGGAGGAATCCTGGTGTTGTCACTCCGCACCTTCCCTTCACGTCATCCAGGCGTGCTTTTCAAACCCCGAGCTGATCTGTTACCAGTTTCTTTTTTTCGGTCTCTAGGCGGGGGCGCCGGATGGGTCGCACGGCAGTTTGTGGGCAGATCTGTAACCATTAAGCTGAGCGTCTACCGCACATGTTTGGAGACCGCATTGTGTTGCGTTCCCTCTTCAAAACGACGCAGATCTATAAGCGAGATGTTTCAGCCGTCGAATTGCAAGATGTCGCAAATCCGCAGAGTGGGACAAAGTTTTCGGCTGTGCGAACGCCCTCCGAGCATGGTTGGCTCATTCACGATCCTGCCAAACGAGATACTGTGCGCGGTGGCATCGTTCTGAAGCCGAGGTTCTCAGATGCTGCAACTTTTGGCGCTGCTGCTCATTCTGGCCGTTGGCGCGCAGACGCCTGTAACAGTGAAGGGGCGTTACCGACATCCAGGCCAAGGGTTTTCCATTCTTGTCCCCGACGAGGCTTCCGGACTTTTGGGGGGCGACCAACGAACCGATAACGGCATCCGAATCGTTTTACCGTCCGGCGGAAGGATCTTCGTGTTTGGCGAGGCGAACAGTCTCGAATTCCCTACGCCGGCCGATGGAATTCGCTGGGCCATTTCGGCGGAGCCGAAGTGCTCAGGCCAACGGATTCGAGATGCTAGAGTGGGAAAGTTATCCGGCGCCGGGGCGAGTCTATCCTGCGGCGACAAGTCAATCAGGCTGCTGCTGGTTTTCCGTCCCGGAGGCGGACCGATCTACTGGCTGAGGCTCGAAACCGAGGCTGCCCACGAAGCTGAGGATGCCATCTTCCTTGAGAAGGTCGCAGGGAGCTTCAAGATTATCCGTTGGAAATAACAAAAGAACGCTTCGCGGAGGCCCTGTGGTCTTAGGAACCAACGACCTTATTGGGTCTATTCAGGCTTTTGGTTCGTAAGGTGGGTTAGAGTGTGCACGTTCAGCCAGACACTCGACTAAAACGGAGGCGAAGTGATGCGACGCGTTACCGTTGTCGGCAAGAGACTCGCGTTCGCATGCCTACTCGCTTCACTGGCTGTGGTGGTAACACATGCACAGTGGTTGAACTACCACACTCCGGGCGTTCCTCGAACAGCCGATGGCAAACCGAAGCTCGATGCGCCGACACCACGCGCACTCGACGGCCATCCCGATCTCACTGGCACCTGGATGCACGAGCTGACGTCGCCGGCGGAAATGAGGCGTCTGTTCGGCGCGAGGATCGACGAAGAGATCAAGGTGAACGCGCCGGGCATGGAAATCGGCACGCAGCACAAGTACGGTTTCAACATCCTGATCGATTTCAAACCCGAGGACTCGCCGTTACGGCCGGAGGCGGCGAAGTTGTTCGAAGATCGTGTGAGGAATCCGCCGCCGATGGACAACTGCGACCCGACCACCCTTCCGTTCGGCTTTCCGCTGCAGGGTCTGCTCTCCGAGCCGATCAAGATCGTTCAGGCGCCGCGCGTGACGATGGTGCTGTATGAAGCCAGCGCCAGCTTCCGCCAGATCTTCACGGACGGACGCAAGCTGCCGGCCGAATTCAATCTTCCCGCCTATCTCGGCTACTCGACCGGGCGGTGGGAGGGCAACACTCTCGTCGT
>Ga0126379_10003254_pt1 | contig 10483 bp, 8 predicted proteins | sample PanSoiMetPlot_24_FD_92640 | JGI IMG/M metagenome (GOLD analysis project Ga0126379, IMG submission 92640) | Tropical forest soil microbial communities from Panama - MetaG Plot_24 | ecosystem: Environmental > Terrestrial > Soil > Tropical forest > Bulk soil | place: Panama | collected 2016-02-17 | reverse complement strand
GCTGCTCTTGCCGGCGTAGGCGTCGAGGTTCTGCTTGACGGCGTTCGCGTCAAGCGCCTCGCCGTTGTGGAACTGGATGCCCGGCCGCAGCTTGATGGTCCACGACATGTAGTCGGGACTGGGGTTCACAGACTCGGCGAGGTACGGAACGTACTTGCCGTCCTTGTCCGGCACGGTCAGGGTGTCGTACACCGCCGTGGTGACGGCGATCCCCGAGATCGCCAGCTGGGCGTTCGGCAGGCAGAAGTTCGTGGTCGGCGCCTCGAGGCCGTAGGTGATCGACCCGCCCGTCTTCGGCTTCCCACCGTTCTGCGACGGCGCGGTCGCACTCGCCGTGCCGACCGCGCCCAAGGCGGCGCCTATTGCGACCACCGCTCCCAGCGCCACTCCACGAACCCACCGCTTGCGCGTCACATATCGGTCCGAATCGCGCACTCTCGCCCCCCAAATCCGTCGAGGCCTCTGCGCCCGCCCGGTCCCCGCAGAAGCCCCGGTCGCTTGACCGGTCAGTCTGGTGTGACGGCCGCCACTCTAGGGGCACTCGCGCCGATGTCAACCGCGGCAGGCGCCCTGACGTGGGGATTCGCCGTCTCGGTGAGGTCCGGCAAGTACCGTGCCGGGCAGCGACGGCGGCGTTGCCGACCGTCGCTGCAGAGCCGGAGCTTGCGACGGCGGTGGAGGGGAACGATGCGGTGGCTCCGGGTGACGGGCACGTGCGCGATCCCGCTGGACGAGCTCGAATGGCGCTTCTCGGGTCCCGGAGGGCCGGGCGGGCAGCACGCCAACACCTCCAACACGCGAGTCGAGGTGCGCCTCGACGTCGCCCGGTCGCCGTCACTTTCGGAATCGCAGCGCGCCCGCCTGATGGAGCGCCTCGGACCCGTGGTTCGAATCGTCGCCGCCGATACGCGCTCGCAGGCCCGCAACCGGGAGCTGGCACTGTCCCGCCTGCGCGAGCGGCTCGCCGACGGCCTCCGAACGCCCCGGGCCCGCCGGGCGACGAGGCCGACGGCGGCCGGCCGCGGCCGCCGGCTCGAAGCCAAGCGGCGGCGTAGCGACCTCAAGCGCCAGCGGACGCGTCCCGGCCTCGAGGACTGAGCGCGCCGATGGACGTCGTGGTCAAGGTCGCGTGGTTCGCCGCCGGAGTCGGACTGGTGGGAGTCGTACTCGACGCCGCCGTACGGTCGCTGGTGCTGCCGCGCGGGTCGGTCGTCACGCTCACCCGGATCATCTGGCTGAGCACTCGGCGCGTGTTCAACGTCTTGGCCGGGCTGAGCAAGACGTACGAAGGTCGGGACCGGGTCATGGCGCTGTACGCGCCACTCACGCTGCTCGTGCAACCGGCGGTCTGGCTGGCGATCGTGCTCACCGGCTTCATGATGATGTTCCACGCGCTCGGTGTCTCGAGCTGGCACTCGGCGTTCAGTGAGAGCGGCTCGTCCTTGTTGACGCTTGGCTTCGTGCATCCGCGCGACCTGCCCACAACCTTCCTGGCGTTCGCGGCAGCCGGGATCGGTCTCGGTGTCCTCGCGCTGTTCATCGCGTACCTGCCCAACATCTACAACGTCTTCTCGAGGCGGGAGCTCCTCGTCGCCCAGCTGTCGGCGCGGGCAGGGACCCCGCCGTCGGCGTTCGATTTCCTCATCCGGGTGAGCGTCATCGACGAGCTGGAAGAGCTCGACCCGGTGTGGAGGCAATGGCAGGACTGGTTCGCCGAGATCGAGGAGACGCATACCTCGCAGGCGTCGCTCATCTTCTTCCGCTCCCCGCACAGCGACCGGTCGTGGATCACCGCCGCCGGTGTCCTGCTCGACTCTGCCTCGCTCGCCAACTCGACCATCGACATCCACTGGTCGCCCTACGCCGCATTGTGTGTGCGCGCGGGCTACTCGGCGCTCCGGACGATCGCGGATTTCCTCGGGATCTCCTACAACGCCGACCCGCAGCAGACCGACCCGACGAGCATCGCCCGAGAGGAGTTCGACGACGCCTGCCGGAGGCTGTCCGAAGCCGGGGTCCCCTTGAAATCCGATCTCGACCAGGCGTGGATCGACTTCAACGGATGGCGCGTCAACTACGACGCGGTGCTGGTGGGCATCGCGGGATTGACGATGGCGCCGTATGCGTTCTGGGTGTCCGACCGCTCCCTCAGCCGCTTGCGGCTACCGCCCATCTCGCCCCGGCGTCGCCGCCGAGCGTGAGGTCGACTCGATGGGGTCGGCGGGCACGTCGGGTCGGCGCGCCCTGTGCGCAGTGTGAAGCCAGGCGAGGAATCGGTCCACGCCCTTCACGACGTTCTCGGTGCGCACCGAGTGGAAAATTTCGAAGGCGTGCGACGCGCCGGGAATCTCGGCGTACAGCACCGGCTGGCGCGAAACGTCGCGCAGCGCAGATACGAACCGGCGCGCCTGCTCCACCGGCACGAGGTTGTCGCTCTTCCCATGGATGACGAAGAACGGGGGTGCGTGCGCTCCGACGTGCGCGATCGGTGAGTACCGAAGGAACCGCTCCGGGTCCTCTTCGACCGTTGCGCCTGCGACCCGGCGCGCGAACCAGTGGCCGAGCCGCTCTCCACGAGGGCCGGCGCGGTCGCGTGGGTCGAACACCTCTGTGAGGTCGTACACGCCGTAGAACGGCACGCACGCAGTCACCGAAGTGTCGGCGCCTTCGAAGCCGGGCTGGAGCTCGGGGTCGTTGGGTGTGAGCGCGAGCAGCGCCGCGAGATGGCCGCCCGCGGAGCCACCGGTCACGACGACGAAGTCGGGATCGCCGCCGTACTCGGCGATGTGCTCACGGATCCACCGGAGCGCGAGCTTGCAGTCGACGAGGTGCTCCGGAAACGACGCCCGCGGGCTGAGGCGGTAGTTGGCCGCGACACAGACCCACCCTTCTGCGGCGAGGTGCAGTATGAGCGGAAGCGCTTGCTGGCCCTTGTCGCCCACCATCCAGGCGCCGCCGTGCAGCTGGAGCAGGACCGGCGCGCGGTGGGCACCGCTCTTCGGCCGCCACACGTCGAGGAGGTGGCGCCGGCCCGCGCCCGGGGCGTACTGGATGTTCTTGACCCGCTCGACGTGACGGTCGCGCAGGTAGAAGGGCATGAGCAGGCTGCGGCGCGAAGTCCGACGGGCCAGACGCTGGGCGAGCCCGGGCGCGATCTCCGAGCGGTAGTCCGGCCCGAGCCCTTCGCGCAGCGCTTCTTCCATCGCACGCGCGGATCGACCCGACACGAGTTGCAGTCCCAGCAGACCCGCCCACGAGGCGAGCGTGATGACGAGTCCGGCCACACCCGCCCACGACTCGAGCGCGCCCAGCCACAGGAACACCACCGTCGCGGCGACCTGCCAGACGATGTGGAAGACGGCGAGCTCACCCGTGAACCAGCCCGCGAAGAAGCTCAGCGTCAGGAGCTGCCAGCGCCGCGAGGGCCGGTAGGCGTTGTAGGTGAACCACGCGCCGACGAGACTGACCGCGAGGTACGCCCAACCCACGCGTCCATTGTGCCGCGCGCCGAGCGTCGGCCGGTCCTTGAGCATGTGACACGGGGCTCGTACGCTGCCGCGCACGAAACTGCGATCCGAACGCCGATGCAGCGTCTGACCGGGCTCGACGCCGCCTTTCTCGCCCTCGAAACGCCCTCGACGCACATGCACGTCATGGCGACGCTGGTGCTCGACCCGTCCGACATCGAAGGTGGCTTCACGGTCGAGTCGATGCGGAAGCTCATCGCCGACCGGCTCCCGCGTCTGGAGCCGTTCCGACGGCGGGTCGTCGAGGTGCCCTTCGGCGTCGACCGCCCGGTCTGGGTCGAGGACCCCGACTTCGATCTCGACTACCACGTCCGGCGGGCCGCGTTGCCGGCCCCCGGCGGCCTCGACGAGCTCGCCGAGCTGACGGCCGAGATCGCCGGGCGTCAGCTCGATCGCCGTCGCCCGCTCTGGGAACTATGGGTGGTCGAGGGCCTCGAGCACGGTCACGTCGCCGTCATCGCCAAGATGCACCACGCCGCGATCGACGGCGTGCTCGGCGTCGAGCTGATGACCGAGATCTTCGACCTCGAGCCGCGTCCGGCGCCAACGCTCCCACCCGACCTCGAGCCGGCGCGGGAGCAGCTCCCCTCGGACTTCGGTCTCCTCCTAGGGGCCGTGGCCTCGATCGCCCGCCAGCCGCTCAGGGTGTTCCGCGCCGCTCGGAACCTCACGCGCTCCGCGATGCGGGTCGCGCAGCGTCTCCGATCCGAACCTGTGTCCGCCGGCGTGCCGTTGACCGCGCCGTCGACGCCCCTCAACGGCGTGCTCACACCGCACCGGCGGGTCGCGTTCACATCGGTTCCGCTCGCCGAGGTCAAAGAGGTCAAGCAGGCGTTCGGGGTCACCGTGAACGACGTCGTCCTCGCCGTCTGCGCGGGCGCGCTCCGCCGGTACCTCGACCGGCGCGGGAAGGTCCCGGACAAGGCGCTCCTCGCCGCCATCCCGGCGTCGGTCCGCACGCAGGACGAGCAGGGCGTGATGGGCAACCGGGTGTCGGCGATGTTCGCGACCCTCGCCACCCAGCTCGACGACCCGATCGACCGGCTGTTCGCCGCCCGCGACGTCATGAGCGGCGCCAAGCTCGTCCACGAGGACATCGGCGGCAACACGCTGTACGAATGGGCCGAGACGGCGGCGCCGGTCCTCTTCTCACGCGGGATGCGGTTGTACGAGCGGCTCCTCGAGGGCCGGCATCCACCGATCATCAACCTCATCGTCTCCAACGTCCCCGGGCCGACGTTTCCGCTGTACTGCGCGGGCGCGCGGCTCGTGAGCTTGTTCCCGTTGGGCCCGCTCCTGGCCGGGACCGGCCTCAACATCACCGTGCTGAGCTACCTCGATTCCGTGGGCTTCGGGCTCATCGGGTGCCGCGAGATCGTGCCCGACATCGATGTGATCGCCGCCGCCGTGCCCGACGCGCTCGCCGAGCTCGTCAAGGCGGCGCACAGCCGCTGACGAGCTCGCGGATGTTCAGGGCAACGGTGCGAACAGGTCCGTCTCGTGCGCGCCGTCGGGCGCGCCACGCCGGATGAACGATTCGAAGCCGAACGCCTCGCGGAACATGTCCGGCGGCAGCTTCAGGAAGAAGTGCGACTCCGCGATCTGGCTCGCATGAGCAACCATCGCCTTGCGTTTGCGATCGACGTAGTCGCGCACGTCGACCACCGTCGTGATGATCGACTCCGGTGACCCGAACGTCGTGTCGTCGGGATCCGGGAGGTCGTCCGGGTCGAGGCCGCCCGGCAGCTCGGCGTTCCCGCTGGCGATCGCGTGCTCGAGCAGCCGGCGGATGTGGTCGCGGTTGATCGTCGACTCGTACACCAACGGAGTCCCGACGATCTCGGCGGCACGTACGCCGACGCGGTGCACCTGAATGTGATCGGGGTGCCCGTAGCTTCCGTGATCGTCGTACACGGTGAGCACGTCCGCGTGCTCCTCGTCCAGGACCTTTGCCAGACGTTCGGCCGCCTCGTCGACGTCAACGGTCCAGAACGAGCCGTCGGCGCCGTTCTCGGGGGTTCCCATCATCCCCGAGTCGACATAGCCGAGGAACTCGACCCGTGAGACGCCGAGGATCTCGGCCGCGTGCTCGGTTTCCCGCACCCGGCGTCCCGACATCGTCTCGCCGGGTTCGAGCATCTCGTGGCCGAAGCCGGCGTGCTCACCTTTCGTGGCGACCACGAGGACGACCCGATGGCCCTCGGCGACCGCCTTCGCCATGACGCCCGCCGTGGCGATTGCTTCGTCGTCAGGGTGGGCATGAAACGTCACAAGGGTGTGGGCCACGGCTGAATCCTCGCGCAGCGCCCAGCCCGCCGGGACAGCCGGTGGTCGCTCGCGTAACCTGACGTTAGAGTTAGCAAACTTTCGATTCGCCTTGGTGTTCTGGGGGGTTACCGATGCGTGGTCGACGTGGCGTGGCAGCGCTCGCGAGTCTCTTCGTCGCGGCCGGGGTGCTCGCCGCGGCCGTAGCGTCAGGGGCTGGGGCCGAGGCGCCCAGCCAGCAGTTCCCGCCGGTGAACCAGCCCGGGGTCACGCAGACCGAGATCAACGTGGGCGGCGTGGCGTCGAAGACGAACCCGCTGGGAGGCGACTACGCCGGGTCGTTCGACGGGGTGAAGGCCTACTTCGACATGGTGAACTCGTCGAAGGACAAGGGCATCTACGGACGGAAGCTCAACCTGAGCGCCCAGCGCGACGACCAGGTCGCCAACAACCGCCAGGAGGTGCAAGGGCTGATCTCGCAGGACAACGTCTTCGCGGTCCTGCCCGTCTCGGTGCTGTTGTTCACCGGCGCCGACGTTCTCGGCCAGTCCGGTGTCCCGACGTTCGGGTGGAACATCAACGCCGAATGGGGCTCCGAGCAGGCGCCCGGTCCCCCGAACCTCTTCGGTGAGAAGGGCTCGTATTTGTGCTTCACGTGCGCGAGTCAGACGGTGCCGTGGCTCGCCCAGAAGCTGAAGGCCAAGAAGGTGGGCGTGTTGGCCTACCAGGTCCCGCAGTCGGCCGACTGCGCCAAGGGGCTGCAGGCCTCGTTCGACAAATTCCCCTCGGCGAAGAGCGAGTTCCTCGACACGAGCCTCGCCTTCGGGGTCACCGATCTGAGCAACGACGTCTCGCAGATGAAGGACAAGGGCGTCAACTTCGTGACGACGTGTATGGACAACAACGGGACCCTGACCCTCGCCAAGGAGATGAAGAAGCAGGGGTTGAACGCTGTTCAGTACCTCCCCAACGCGTACAACCAGAAGTTCATCTCGGACAACGCTCCGTTCTTCCAGAACTCGTACGCCCTGACGTTCTTCACGCCCTTCGAGGTCAAGCAGAAGCCGAAGGGACTCAAGGACTATCAGAAGTGGATGAAGAAGAACGGCTTTGAGCAGAACGAGAACTCGATGGCGGGATGGATCAACGCCGCGCAGTTCGTCCAAGGGCTGCGGGAGGCAGGCCCCGACTTCACCCGCCAGAAGGTCGTCGACGCGATCAACGCGGAGAAGAGCTTCACGGCCGACGGGCTCCTCGCGGGCATCGATTGGAGCGTTGCGCACCAGGCGGACCAGTCCGTGGGGTGCAACGTCTTGTCCAAGATCGGGAACGGCAAGTTCGTGCCGTCGTTCGGCCAGCCCGGCAAGCCGTTCGTCTGCTTCCAGCTGAACCCGTTGCCCGAGAAGTTGCAGTCGCAGCCCACCAACAAGGCGTGACGGTGGGCTCGGCTGTGCCGAGCCTGAACGGGAGCCCGCCCGAGTGAGCGACTTCCTCAACTATGTGATTCTCGGGGTCCCGTTCGGTTGCGTCTTCGCGCTCGTCGCGGTCGGGCTGGTCCTGACGTACAAGACGTCCGGCGTGTTCAACCTCGCCTTCGGGGCGCAGGCGTTCGTCTCGGCCGCGGTCTTCTACAACACCGTCTCCAACCACGACTGGCCACTGCTGCCGGCGTTCATCGTCTCGGTGTTCATCGTCGCGCCGTTGGTCGGCTTGATCCTGGACCGCGCCCTCTATCGGCACCTCCGCACCGCGCCCGCCGTCGCGAAGCTCGTGACTTCGATCGGTCTGCTGATCGCGATCCCGGAGATCGTCAAGCTGCTGCCCGACTTCGACTTCCTGCAGAGCTCGGTGTTCAACCCGCCCACGATCTGGCCCAACCCGTTCGCCTACTACCACTTCGGTGACTACGTCCTCGACGGCAACCAGGTCGCGACGCTGATCTCGACTGCTGCTGCCGTGCTGTTCCTCACGGCGCTGTTCCGCTGGACGACGGTCGGGCTCCAGATGCGGGCCGTGGTCGAGAGCCCGCGCATGACCGAGCTGGCGGGGATCAATGCCGACCGGGTGAGCGCCTTCTCGTGGATGCTGTCGAGCACGTTCGCCGGGCTGGCGGGCGTGCTGCTGGCGCCGCTGTTCGCGCAGCTGGCGGCGCCGAACTTCACGATCCTGCTGATCGCGGCCATCGCGGCCGCCGCGTTCGGTCGGCTCACGAGCATCCCGCTCGCCTTCCTCGGCGGGATCCTCCTGGGGGTCGCCCAGGGCATCCTCGGCGGGTACCTGCCCGCCGACAGCATCTTGGCCAACGGGCTGCGCCCGTCGCTGCCGTTCGTGGTGCTGTTCCTCCTGCTGCTGTTCTGGCCCGGCCTGCGCAAGCGCAGCGAGATCGTTGATCCACTGTCGGGGGTCGATCCACCGCCGCCGGGATTGTCGGCGGAGAAGCGCATGCGCCTCCTCACGTACACCACGTGGGGGCTCGGTGTCGCGGTGATCGCGGTCGGTCTGTACGTGGCCCTGTTCGTGGTGAGCAGCTTCTGGCTGCTGATCATCACGAAGGCGGTGATCTTCTCTCTGATCTTCCTGTCGATCACGGTCATCACCGGGATGGCGGGGCAGATCTCGCTGTGCCAGGCGTCGTTCGCGGCCGTCGGCTCGTTCGGCACCGCCCAGCTCGCCCAGCACTTCGGCTTGCCGGTGCTCCTGACGATGGTCATCGGGGCGGCGATGGCCGCGGTCGTCGGTGGGCTGCTGGCGATCCCTGCGTTGCGCCTGGGCGGCATCTTCCTGGCCCTCGCCACCCTTGCCTTCGCGCTGATGTTCGAGAGCATCTTCGTGCCGCTCGACTGGGTGAGTGGCGGCGTCTTGCCGACGAAGGTGCCCCGCCCGACGTTCCTCGAGAGCGACCGGACGTTCCTCTTGTTCGCCCTCGGCCTCTTGGTCGTGATCAGCCTCGTGGTGATCCTCGTGCGGAAGGGGACGACGGGCAGATACCTGGACGCCCTGCGCGGCAGCGAGACTGCCGCCACCGCGATCGGGATCAACCCCGCCCGCGCCCGGATCGTCGCCTTCGCGCTGTCGGCGGGGATCGCGGGGCTCGGCGGCGGCCTCCTCGCCATCCAGGAGAACCAGGCCAACTACACCGGGAACTTCCAGGTCCTGCTCGGGCTCCTGTGGCTCGTGATCGTCGTCACGATCGGCGCGCGCACGGTCGAGGGTGCCGTCCAGGCAGGTCTCGCGATCGCGTTCGTGCCCGAGATCCTCAAGGCCCTCGGCCTCTCGCCCACCTATCAGTTCATCCTGTTCGGGCTGGGCGCGGTGACGTACGCGAAGCACCCCGAGGGCATCCTCGAATACAACAAGCGGAGGTCGCTCGAGACGGTGCAGCGCTGGCTGACCCGTGGGAAGGCTCCGCGTGACGGAACAGGCGGCGAGGTCATCAGGACGCGGCCCGAGCCGGCGACCGTCGGGGCAGGCAACCCGGGACAGAGGTCGTGAGCCTGCTCGAGTCCTCCGAAGTCTGTAAGCGCTTCTCGGGCATCACCGCGCTCGACGACGTGTCCATCCGCGTGGAGCCCGGCGAGCCCGTCGGGCTGATCGGCCCGAACGGCGCCGGGAAGACGACCTTCTTCAATTGCCTGCTCGGAATCCTGCGCTCCGATCGGGGGCGGGTCGTCTTCAACGGGCGCGACATCACGCGCTTGCCCGTGTACAAGCGCGCCCGGCTTGGCTTCGGTCGCACCTTCCAACGTGTGGAGCTCTTCACGGGGATGACGGTGCGTGATCACCTGCTCGTCGCCGAGCGCTCCCGTCTCGGCACCGGGCGGCTGTGGAAGGACATCCTGAACCTGGCCAATCCGAGCGCCAAGGAGCAGCGCCGCGCCCACGAGACCCTCGACTTGCTGGGGTTGCTCGACGTCGCCGATGTGCCGATCGAGTCGTTGAGCCTCGGTCGGGCTCGCCTGGTCGAGCTGGGGCGGGCGCTGATGACCGAGCCGTTGCTGCTCCTCCTGGACGAGCCGTCGTCCGGGCTCGACCAGAGCGAGACGATGGACCTCGTCGGCACGCTGCAGGTGGTGCAGCGCGAGCGAGGGACCGCCATCCTCCTCGTCGAGCACGACGTCGAGATGGTGCAGGCGTTCGCGTCCCGGCTGTACGTGCTCGACTTCGGAGTTGTGATCGCGTCGGGACCCACGGCCGAGGTCATGGACGACGAGGCCGTCCGCAAGGCGTACCTCGGGGAGCTCGTGTGAGCGCGACCGCCCCGTCGTCCGACAACAAGCCGCTGCTCGAGCTGCGTGACGTCCAGGCGGGATACGGCCCGTTCCGCGCGTTGTTCGGCGTCTCTCTCTCGGTGCGGGAGCGATCGGTGCTCGCCCTGCTCGGATCGAACGGGGCCGGTAAGACCACGGTCGCGCGGGTGTGCTCGGGCCTGATCCGGCCCACGGCCGGGAAGTACTTGTTCGACGGCCAGGACGTCAGCAAGGAGCGGGCCTACGGTCTCGCGCGCAAGGGCATCGCCCAGGCACCCGAAGGGCGGTCGGTGTTCGCGTCCCTGACGGTGGAGGAGAACCTTCTGCTCACGCTGCGCCGCCAGCTCGGGCGGTCGGGGGCCTCCGCCGGCCTGGGACGCGCGTACGAGATGTTCCCGCCGCTGGGGAAGCGCCGGCGCCAGGTCGCGGGCACGCTGTCTGGCG
>Ga0126379_10003253_pt1 | contig 10484 bp, 13 predicted proteins | sample PanSoiMetPlot_24_FD_92640 | JGI IMG/M metagenome (GOLD analysis project Ga0126379, IMG submission 92640) | Tropical forest soil microbial communities from Panama - MetaG Plot_24 | ecosystem: Environmental > Terrestrial > Soil > Tropical forest > Bulk soil | place: Panama | collected 2016-02-17 | reverse complement strand
GAGGACGCGGAATGGTGATTTTTACTCGCAGAAGATCTGGCCGACGATCGCCGTATTTCACTGGATGCGCGATTTAAACGACTCAAGGAGCGTTGCAAGAGCCACGGAGTCGCCGCGCCGGGCACATTCAAAAACATGAGAGGGAGTTGCTTCAGCGACTAGGGCGGACAGGTCGGCGATAAAGCTTTTTTGACCATGTTTAACCATCGGGCGCGGGCGCCGTGCGGCGTTTTGAGCTGGAAGGGTCAAAAAACGTTTCTGACCCATTTTGACCGCGCAGCGATTAGCGTCATTGTAACGGCTCCGAGTTGTTCTGCTTCTCGCGTGGAGCCCGGTGCCGCCATTGCCAAGACGCACCCGGAATCGCTCGGGCGATCCCAGCCTACTGCCGGCCAGCAACGCTATTGCTGCCGTCGACGCCCCCTCGCTCGCCCGTCTCCTCGACATCTTGGATCGCCTGCGCATCTTGCTCGAACGGGTGCTGGTGCCGACGCCAGCGGGGATCCTCGCCGACTACCTGACGCCGGCGGAGGTCGCGACTGAGTTCGGCTTCCGCGAAAACCAACTGTCCGAGTGGAAGCGCAATCGGTTCGGGCCGCCGCGGACGCGCCTGAAGCGGCGCGTCATGTACGGTCGCGAAGCTGTCCGCGACTGGTTGCGCTCGCTAGAGGAGAACTCCGCCGCCGACGGCGGGGCCGCCGGTGACCGGGAACGCAGCCAGCGATGATACTGACCCTCGTGCAGGAGGCGCGGCCCCCGCCTTCGAAAACCCCGGTCTGAAAAACTGCGACCGGCGGTTGCGAACGATGGCGGGATCGGCTCGCGCCCTGGCCGCCCGACCGGCGCCGAGATCGTCGGTCGCTGCCGTAGCCTTGTCGGCAAGGCGCAGACGGAGCTCGGCTGCCTGCGACACCTGGTCGACCCGAGGGAGCAGGAGCGGGCCCGCGCTCGCCGCGACGCGGAGGCAGCGGAACAACGGCGAGACGAAGAGCGGCAAACGTTTCTCGCCGCAAATCCAAATTGGTCTGTGCGGGACCGGTTGCCCGCAGCTCAGACGCTTGCTCAACCAAGCACGGCGGAGGCGCGGTCGCGGCCAGTCAAATTGCTGCCGCCAGAAGCCGGCTGCTTGCCGCCCCTGGACAGTCCCATTGCCCAATATTGGCTGCGAGCGATGGGCGCAGAACGCGGCGACGTCGCCGGTATTCAGTCGCGGCCGACAGAGACGATGCCCGACGAGATCAGCGACAACAGCGCGGCGATTGGCGCGCACGCGCAGCAGATCGCGGCCTGGGTCATCGGCGGCCAGCGCCGGCGACCTAACGAGCACCGCCGGTCGGAGCGCCGGCGATGATCACCACGCCTTATCTGAGGAATCGCGAGTGACCCGCCGCTATGATACCGCCGAGCTGCCGCCCGGCCTGAGCCCGCGCCTGTTGTCACGTGAGCAGGCGGCGGCTTATGGCGGTGTGTCCCCCACGCATTTCAGCGAAACAATCGGCACGGAGGTTCGCGATCCAATCGGCAAACCGGGCACAAGACCACCGCGATGGTAGCGCATTATCGACGTGCTGCCGATCGAAAGCGCCGCGCCGCACGGGGCATTGCCAGCCTCAATTTCGGCTTGGCCGAGACGGGTGAGAATGAGGGCCGCGTGAACAGCGCAAGAACTGTGCCGAGGCCAAATTGTCTGACCTCGCCGGACAGGGTTGTCTAACCTTCGACGTCGTTGCGCTCTAACCCATTGAAAATAATGGTGCCCAGGGGCGGAATTGAACCACCGACACACGGATTTTCAGTCCGTTGCTCTACCAACTGAGCTACCTGGGCACTCCGGAGGAAAGGGCTTATAGAGGAAGCGCGGCGATGCTGTCCAGCCGAGTGTTGCTTCGAGAGCCGGTCTCGAGAACGACACCTTTTAGCCTAAAGAACTGGCTTCTCAATCGAATACGATTACGCCGCGTGCGACCTCGCCCGCCAGCATCAGAGCGAACCCCTCGTTGATCTGGTCGAATTCATAGGTTCGGCTGATCAGTTGGTCGAGGTTGATTTTCTTGTCCATATCGAGGTCCGCAAGCATCGGGAAATCGATATTTGGCCGGACGGAACCGTAGTAGGTTCCGCTGATCATCTTCTCGCCGTACACGATCTGAGAAGGGTTGATCGGCGCCCGAGTCGCGAAAGCCGGGATTCCGACCAGCACCGCCCGCCCGCCGGGCGCCACGGCATCGATCACCTGCAAAGCGGTCTGCTCGCTGCCGATCGCATCGAATGCCGTATCGACGCCGAGCCCACCGGTTATCTCACGCGCACGTTTTACGGCATCGACGGAGCTGGCGTTGATTCTGTGGGTTGCGCCAAAGAGTTTTGCGTAGTCGAGTTTGTTGTCGCGCAAATCGCAGGCAATGATGGGACTGGCCCCGGCAAGACGCGCTCCCTGCACGATGTTGAGCCCGACGCCGCCACAGCCAATCACGAGCACGCTGGAGCCAGCCGGCACCCGAGCGTGGCGGATAACTGCACCGATGCCGGTGGCGACACTGCACCCGATGATTGCCGCATGAGTGAACGGCAGGTCATTGCGGGTCTTGACGACCTGCTCGGACGGGCAGACGACCTCTTCTGAAAAGGTGCCGATCCGGGCCATTTGATTGACCGGCTCGCCGTTCAGTCTGACCCTTGCGGTGCCGTCATGCATGCGCCAGCGCGGGGTGTCATTGTGTCCGATGCACAGAACCGTCTGCCCCGAAGAGCAGTAGCGGCACCGCCCACAATGCGCCGAAAGGAAAAGATGACGTGATCGCCCGACTTGACATGGTCGACCCCCCTTCCCGTCTCGATGACGATGCCCGCAGCCTCATGCCCGAGCACCATGGGCATGGGCAAGGGCCAATCTCCGTTCATGATATGCCAATCGCTCATGCAAACACCGGCGGCCTTCACCTTTACGCGAACCTCTCCGGTCTGCGGCGGATCTTGCTCGAGATCGAGAATTTGTAGGGGCTTATTGATTTCGATTAAAACCGCGGCACGCATGTCCTGCCTCCTGACCTGACAAATCCGATTTGCTGCGCAGCGGCATCATTCGGCACCAGGACTGCGCTGGCGTCAACAGTGCGGCAACGCTATGACCGGAGCTGCAACGGGCTCACACGACCGAAGCTAGGCCCTCAGCCGACATTAACAAGAAGGTTGGATTTTACCTGACTGTGTTCCTGTTTCGTTCTATGATCCTCGTTGTTAACGGCGCACCGGGTAATTCCCTGGCATAGAACGAGAAATTCTATCGCATAATTTTCTCTTTTGGTGACCAATTTCTCGATTTTACTTAAATCGTTAAAGGACAACGCATGATAAATCTTTGTGATTTGAGCGTCGCGGGACGCGATCGTATCGAGACCGGCTCCTGCGCGATCGATGAGTTCCCCGCTGCGATAAGAGCCATCGCCGAACAGCATCGCCCGTCGCGGTTGCCGTTTTTCCGAAATCTGGCGGGTTTGGACGGCACGATCGCGACCGACCCAAACTTTCTCGGGCGGATCCACCTTATTTATCAGTCGGCGATGCACGCCACACGTGCCGCCGTCTACTACTTGCCTCATCTCGACAGTCCCGCACTGCGCAAACGCAAGTTACAGATATTCGTCGACGACGATGGTCTGCCGGGAGGTGATACGCACCATTACCAACTGAGACGGGCGTTCCGCAATATCGGCGCCGAACTCGTGCTCGACGACGAGGATTTCGGCGACCCCGAGGAACTGTGTCGTCATCTCGATGGCGAGACGGCGGAATTCGTCCGGCTCGCGCAAACCCTTTACTCACGTTCGCTTGGCCCGTGGTGCGCAGTCGAGGCGATGTCGGTCGACTGGATCCGCGCCCTTGCAGACGCTCTGTCGGTCCATTTCCCGCATTCGTTCACGAGCCGTATTTTGAAGAATTTTTCTCCGAGATGGTCGAAGAACGCCATGCCGAGGAGTCAACCTCGGTCACGCAAATGGTGCTGAAGGCGCGGCCATTGCTGCTGCGTGAGACCCTGAGGGACGCGGAAATTATGGCCGAGGCACTCGATGGGGTCTGGACCCACCTCAACAGAATTGTTCAGAACGCCAGTCGAGCGATCCAGCAGCTTTAAAGACGCATGCTCGGCATTCCGGGGCCGATAATGTCTCCGGGAAGCTATTGGCCGCGACCTCTATTGCTATTCGCCTAATCCGCCGGAGCCGGGCGCTTCTCGCCCAGTGAGCCATTTATTGCGGCATCTCCCGACCTTCGGGGAGCCTCGGTCCGGATGCGGCTCGAGTGCGGCCGTTGTGGTTTGCGTCAACTCGCCCGCCCACCTCGCTGGCGAACTAGCCGATGGGCCGCTTCATGTCATCGACGGTTAGCCGGCTGGCCAGAGATCTCGAATGAGGATCAACCGACTTGCTCCAACGGCCCAATTAGCGACCGCTTGGCTGACGATGTTTCTTGTTGGGTCCGAGCTCTTCGTCATGTCTCCCCTGCTGCCGTATCTGGCGGCCGATTTCCAACTTTCGACTGTAGTGGCAGGATGGTCCGTGGCGGCCTTTTCCATTACGTATACTTTGAGTGCGCCTCTGCTGGGGCTGTTTTCCGATCGGGTCGGCAGGAGGCGAGTGCTGGTCTGCTCGCTTCTCGCCTTAGCCGCGGCTAATCTTACTACAGCGTCGGCTCCAAATTTACCTTCGCTGTTGGGCGCTAGGCTTTTTGCCGGTGTCGCGGCGGCGGGGCTCTCGCCTTCGGTCTATGCGCTCGTTGCCGGTGCAGCGCCAGCCGATCGCCGTGCGACGTATCTGGGGCGGACTGTGTCCGGGCTCGTGGTGTCGCTAGCACTCGGTGCACCAACTGGTGCACTCACGGGTGCCTCGTTCGGCTGGCGGCCAGTTTTCGTTGGGTTCGCTTCCCTGAGTTTGTTATTTGGCGTGGCTCAATTTTTCGGGTCTGGACCGACGCAAGCGGCGTCTCAGCATCTCACCATCGGCAACCACCGTCTCCACTTCCCGCGGTGGTTTTGATGCGGCGGCTGACGCCGACGGTCGTGTGGAGTATGGGCCTTTACGGGGTTTATACTTATCTCGGCGCGGGCCTAAGCGCGGTCGGCTTTTCGACCGGCCAGACTGCGCGAGCAATCCTGTCTTATGGATGCGGGGCAATCGCCGGGGTTCTCATTGGTGGCCGTGTGGCCGACCGACTCGGAGTGAAATTTACTACCGGTGCCAGCCTAGCCGGTCTTTGCGCCTGCTTTATATTGCTGCGCCTCGCGCTCGATGCCGGGGTGCTCGTCGAGCCTGTCCTCGGGATGTGTTCCGCCATAGCCCAATTGTTCTTCCCGGCTCAGCAAGCCGGCCTTGCGAACGACTTCCCGAGCCGACGCAGCGCAGCACTGGCCTGGAACAATAGCGCGCTCTTCTTTGGTATCTCATTAGGCTCTTTAGTCGGAGGTGAAGCAGTGTCGCTCGGCAATTTCGATGCGGCGTTGACCATTTCCGCCGGCATTGCGCTGCTCGGTTGCCTAATAAGTGGAGTTGCCTTGGCCGGTCCGGTTAGGCCAGACGCCAGACGTACGCGGGTTTCGCGATGACCGGTGTTCAGCTAGATTTGTCACGGCTGCCTGAGTGATCATCGAGCCATGGAAGCTTGCTGACGCGCGCCTGACGCTGGTTTGACGGTGAGTGGTTAAGTTTTCAAGCGGATCTCTTAGCGATAGCGGCTACCTCGCTGCGCGGTATTGATGCTAGCTGGCGCCACTGAAACGTGAACCAAAATCAAGACGAAATCCAGTCCGATGGACGGGGCCGCGATCGGTCGATTTTGGCGACAGTTCGCAAGGCACTGCGTGACAATCGGCTTCTTTTTGCGTTTCAGCCGGTGCTATGCGCCGCGACAGGAGAGGTGGATTACTTCGAATGTTTACTCAGGATGCGTGAGCCGGAAGGCGCTATCGTCCCGGGCGGGGCATTTATTACAACTATCGAAGAATTGGGCTTGATCGGTTTCATCGATGGTTACGCCCTCGAGCAAACCGTACAGGAACTCGCGAATTATCCCACGATACGACTGGGCCTCAACATATCAAGCTTAACGGCCTGCGACGGGCGGTGGCTCCGATCGCTGATTTCGCGGATGCGCGGCCGGCCTGATCTCGCGGGTCGCCTGATCGTGGAAATCACAGAAACCGCAGCGCTGCAAAACATCGAACAGGCGGCGCGCTTCGTCGACGCGCTGCGTCACGTTGGCTGCCGCGTCGCTCTCGACGATTTCGGTGCCGGTCACACCTCACTGCGCCAGCTTCAGACCTTGGCGGTCGACACTGTAAAGGTCGATCGCTCATTGATCGGAAATATCGCGGATCGCGAGGAAAAGCGGCTGGTACTGAATGATCTACTCGCATTTATTAAAAGCTTTGGCCTCACGACGGTGGCAGAGGGGGTCGAGAGCGCCGAGGACGCGGCAATGGTGCGGGCAGTAGGCTTTGGCTATTTGCAGGGTTACCATCTGGGGCCCCCGACCATCGAGCGCTCTTGGCTCGGCGCTGCGCCGTGCAACTCTGTCGCGGCGGATGCGCTTGGGCTTGCCTCCGCTGCTCGTAACTAAGAGCTCGGCTGCTGGACAGGAAGCGCGAACGGGGAATTTCGACTCGATTTCCCACGGGGGATCGCCCGTACGGTGGCGCACGCGGATAAAGCCCGGGCGAATCCTCAATCGGTGTCGCCAGTGATCCGGACGTTTTTTTGACGGAGTTCACGTTAGCCAAGTAGACGGGATCTCATCGGGTGAGCGTCTCACGGGCGTGCGGTGCGGCCCGCCTAACGCCGACCAAAAGCGTGGCGCAAACGGGGTGTCAATGAATAATCTCTACCTCGAAGTCATATCGCTCGTCGAGCGTCTACACCGTCAATTTCTGGAGGTCGTGAAACTAGAGTTGGATGGTTTTGGGATTCACGACATCAATAACGTACAAGCCATGATGCTTTTTAATATTGGCGATGCCGAGATGACGGTTGGAGAGCTGACGCTACGCGGCTGTTATCTGGGATCAAACGTTTCCTACAACGTCAAGAAAATGGTGGAGAACGGGTATTTGGCGCATGAGCGCTCGGTGCATGACCGACGTTCGATTCACGTTCGACTGACCGAAAAAGGGATCAAACTGCGAGATAACCTGACCGCGATGCATCGGCGCCATGCCGAGATGCTGTCCCAGGCCGCCATAGGCGCGGATGATCTCCAGGGTTCTGCGGTTACACTTCGCCGGTTGGAGCGGTTTTGGATCCGCGCCGCGGATCTGGTGCAGCGGCCGCCGCAGTTCGCCGCCTAGCCGCACGACAGCCGATCCGATCGGGACCTAATCCCACCCGCACGAGACGCCGATCGGGAGACCTATTCCTCGGCCAGCGCCTCGCCCGGAGCAGCCATCATGGCTTCGGCCACAAGGCCGGCATTGGCGCGAATCGCATGCTCTATGGTTTCTCCGACCTCTGAATGATCTTTGAGGTATGCCTTGGCGTTCTCGCGGCCTTGGCCAATGCGCTGGCCGTCGTAGGAAAACCACGATCCCGACTTCTCGACAACGCCGGCCTGAACCCCCAGATCGATCAGTTCACCGCGTTTCGATATCCCTTCGCCATACATGATGTCGAAGTCGACGACCTTGAATGGCGGCGCCATTTTGTTTTTGACGACTTTTACGCGCGTCTGATTGCCGATTACCTGGTCTCGCTCCTTGATCGCTCCGATGCGCCGAATATCCAGGCGAACCGAAGCATAAAACTTCAATGCGTTACCGCCCGTGGTCGTCTCCGGATTGCCAAACATCACGCCGATCTTGAGGCGGATCTGATTGATGAAAATCACCATTGCGCGAGAACGGGAGATCGAGCCGGTCAGCTTGCGCAACGCCTGACTCATGAGGCGGGCGTGCAGTCCCACATGGCTGTCGCCCATCTCCCCCTCGAGCTCGGCGCGCGGCACCAAGGCGGCGACCGAATCTATGACAAGAACATCGATCGCGCCTGAGCGGACAAGGGTGTCGGCTATTTCGAGCGCCTGCTCTCCGGCATCCGGCTGGGAGATCAGCAAATCGTCGACATTGACGCCAAGCTTACGTGCGTAAGCGGGGTCGAGCGCGTGCTCGGCATCGATAAAGGCGCAGGTTCCACCGCCCCGTTGCGCCTCTGCAACGACATGCAGCGCGAGGGTCGTCTTGCCTGAGCTTTCCGGACCGTAGATTTCGATGATGCGACCACGCGGCAACCCGCCGATGCCCAGCGCAATGTCCAAGCCCAGGGAGCCCGTCGATATGACCTCGGTATCCGCGGCAGCCTCGCGCGAGCCGAGCTTCATAATCGAGCCCCTGCCAAAAGCGCGTTCGATTTGTCCGAGCGCCGCATCCAAAGCTCGCTGCTTGTCCATCGCTTCCTTGTCCAAGAGGCGCAAAGGCGTCTGCAAGATCCCGCTCTCCCTTATTCCATACCCGGCCAAGGCATGCAAATATCATGTACACTATTTGTTCACAAGATGCAATACTCCAACACCCCGCTATGGATGTCTCACACCGATCACGTCCCTTACCTTGGTTGCCAACTGTTTCAAGCTGAATGGTTTGGGCAAAAAGTCGATGCCGCTATCACTATCGAGCCGTTGGCGAAACGCATCTTCTGTATAACCAGAAATGAAGATGACCTGGATTTGAGGAAGGATTTCTCCGACTTCGCGCACCAAGTGAGGTCCGTCCATGCGCGGCATCACAACGTCGGTGATCAGCAGATCTATACGTTCCTCCGCATTGCGGATCAAATCCAGCGCCGCCTCGCCGCTTTTAGCCTCGATGACTTTGTAGCCCTTGTTACGGAGCGCGCGGGCGCCAAGATCCTCACCCGGATCGTCGTCCGTCCACTAAGTACTTGATTTGCTAGAGGGGTAGACACTCTCCTCTTGGAGGTTAGACACTTCTGTGGTCTCGCTTTGTTCCGTCATCCGCCGCATAGCCGTTGGTCGGCTTCCTCGATGTAATGTTGGACCTCCTTCAGGGTCTTGTGCCCGCTGATTGCGGCGATCTGCGGGGCCGAACAGCCGGTCTCCGCGAGCCGTCGACATGCCGCCTTCCTGAGACCATGCGCGCTGCAGCGCCTAGGCAACCCAGCCTCATCACACCATGTCCGGAACTGATCGCTAAACCCCCCGCTTGAGAATATCCCACCGGCTGATGTCACCAGAAAGGCCAGGTGTCCGCATTCCGTCGCGGCGATGATCTCGGCGAGGCGGGGATGCACCGGAATCGCAAGCTCAGCGCCAGTTTTCTGTTGAGTAACCGCCAGGACGCGACCGCGGATATGTTGCGGCCATACGCAGGTACGCAGGACGTCGCTACGGCGCTGTCCAGTGTAGAGCAGGAGCGCCATCGCCAATCTGGCCCGCGATCCGACCGGGTGCCGCTGCTCGAATTGCTCGATCTCGGCCTCGGTCCACGTATGGATGCTCCCGGCTTTTGCTTTGGCTGGCTCGAAAGCGGTGGTTGGATCGCTGTCAATCAGACCCGTCGCGACGGCGAATTGCATCAACCCTCGAAGGGCCTTCAACCAGTTCCGCGCAGCAAAGGGTTTCTTTGCCCCCAGAATGGCCGCGACGTGCTGTTTCTGCAGGCCGGCCAGCCGCTTGTCGCCATGGTCAGCGCGGAACCGTTCCAGGATAGCCCGCCGCGACATCTGTGTTCCGGAGGCCAAGGACGTGAAGCGGTTGTCCTTGTAGTAGGAGGCGATCGCCGCGCTGACCATGCCGGGGGCTGATCTGGTTTTGCCGACCTCGTGCACCGTCGTCGTCGCAACAGCTGCGTTGTAGGCCGTCATGAACTCAGGGCTGCCTACCTTGCCGGGAAGCGGGATCAGCCTCGCCCCTCGCCGCCGGAAGTAGCGACGCACACGCCCATGACGGTCTCGATACTCCTGAATGAACGGCAGGCGAACGGCTCTCAAAGGACCTCATCCCACTCGTTCGATGATGGAGGATGATCTTCGTCTGTTCGAGCGGGGAAGACAATGATGCGCCCGTCTCGGCCGATTTCGACCCGCGCAAGGCCGTGCCCCGCCGCCTCAACAGCCTTAATCGCGGCGGTAACGTCTCTCTGTCTGAATGTGAGCGGAGCGCGGCTCATTGCGGACTTCAAGGGCAGCTATCAGAGGTAGTGCGAAAGGGCCTTGTTGGCATCGGCCATCCAATGCGTATCCTCCCGCTGCTTCACCGAGCCGACGAGAGCCACCGCGGTTCCTCCTCGAAGAGACCTTACCGTGGTAGCGCTGAGAATAACAGTTTCAGTTCTTCATTCGTTCGAACTTGTCCCGCGATTGTTGGCGGCGTCGAGGAGATCGCCCGAGAGCCACTCCTCCATTGTATTTTCCGACCGGCCGCGGGAACTAGAGATGAGCCAACCAATAGCCAGACGACGCTCGGCCCGCATCCCTCCAAATATT
>Ga0126379_10003252_pt1 | contig 10484 bp, 9 predicted proteins | sample PanSoiMetPlot_24_FD_92640 | JGI IMG/M metagenome (GOLD analysis project Ga0126379, IMG submission 92640) | Tropical forest soil microbial communities from Panama - MetaG Plot_24 | ecosystem: Environmental > Terrestrial > Soil > Tropical forest > Bulk soil | place: Panama | collected 2016-02-17 | reverse complement strand
GAGAGCGACAGGCATGGACGGCGCGTGCCGGGCCAGTGGTTAGGAAGAACGCACGTTGCGAGACGTCATCTCTAAATGAAACAGCCGACCTTCTGGGGCGTATTCGGAGTCGTCGCCATTGCAGCGACTCTGGGAATCTCCACTCAATCCAGCATTGGGCCTGGCGGCGGAAACGGATCAACGTTGGATCGATCGTTACGCCCCGTAGCAACCATGCCCCAGGACTCTGATGCGTGTCAATCCATTGCCGAGTCTGTAGCCAGATTCCTGGCATTAACGGCAGACCAAATCCCGTGGCTCGAAGCCTGCAGACCGCGGACTGCATTCACCTCTCACGTACAGACGCGTCTGAAATTCGTCATCGCGACCATTCCGGATCCGATACACACTCATCTGCCTTTGATGTTCGATCGAATGACTGAAGCCATCCAACAGGCGGCACAGGACGAACACTACCAATACGACACGTCCTGGCTGCCCTGGGAAGAACAAAGCCCAACCTATACGCATCTGGCCGATCAGGACGTTTACAGCGCCCGTAAATCCATGCGCGAAAAACAGCCGGGCCTGTTGATTTTTCGTCATGCCGATTCGGCCGGCAGCGGACCTCAAGGTACAGACGCGCCTCTCCAGCCTTACCGAGATGGCCTGGTAGTCTTTCTGGTGGAAGAAGACCCGGCATACGGAATCCATACAGCTCAGTTTAATAACGCAGTCGAGTGGGTCAGCCAACTCCGGCATCTGAACGGACGCAACCCTGCCCGCCTTTCGATTCTCGGGCCAACGTTTTCCGGTTCGTTCAACTCGCTCGCAAAGTTGCTCTACAACAACGCGGATCGTCTGAACGCCATGCGCGGCAATCCAGACAGTAGGCTGGCAATCTACAGCGGCACTGCGAATAGTGGCGAAGCCATCGATGGATTCACGGCGATGATGGAAAAGACTCCGGGAATTCCGACGATCGACTTTTATAGCTTTCTCGAAAGAGACGAAGTCGGTTTGGAACGGTATTGCAAGTACGTCGAATATCAGGGCGTTGAGCTTTCGTCCGTCGCGATTCTGTCTGAAGATGAAACCGTGTACGGGGCTGGGAATGAAGAAGCGCAAGCATCGAATGAGCCACCCGCGAATGAGCCAAAACCGAATAAGCCAACTGCCTGCGTAAACGCTCTGCGTCTCTATTACCCAAGAGACATGTCTTCTCTGCGCACGGCATATCAAACGAATTCAATCTTCAACCAACCCAGTACGCAGCAAACCCCGGCGAGTCAGCGGTCGCGTCTCCCCAGTGACCTGGCGGATCCGCAAGGCAAGGGACACGACACGATCCGATCGTATTCCGGCAATCAGAAACCGCTTTCCCAGGAAGCCTACCTGCTAAGCATCGTGAATGTCCTGCGTGCCAAACAGATTCAGAGTGTGATTCTTCGCAGCACGAACGCCTTCGACCAGATATTTCTTGCTAGATATCTCCGGCGTGCGTATCCGAACGCTCGAATCGTCGTTGATGGAATGGATCGTCTCTTTGCGCGCGAAAGCGACTCATCCGGGATGTCCGGCACGATCAGCTTGAGTACGTATCCACTCTGGGAATTACAGCATCAGCTGACTCCAGGACATCCAACGCAATCCGGAGCGAGGCAGTTCAATGCCGACTATTCCGAGGGCACTTATAACGCGTTACGGTTTCTCCTGGTTACCGTACTCACGGAACACGCAAAGGATGAATCGTGTGAGCTAAAGCATCCTGTAATAGACAAAATCCATATTTCGCTGCTTCACGGCACACTTCCCGTTTTGTCTGCAAAGTGCCGGAACTTGACACCTCCGGACTATTCCCCGCCCTCGTGGGTCGAGACACGACATCGAGCATCGTGGCCAGATCCACGACATCCCCGTGGGGCAGCTCCATCCGATCCGGATATTCGCGAGAGTTCACGACGTCCCGCAACCTGGTTGTCGGTGCTGAATAGAAATGAGTATTGGCCGATTGCCGCAATCAATGAAGACACCATCTCGCGGGGATCATCATTTGGGCCGTTTGCCGGCGACAGCATCGTCCGGTTTCCCCTGCACTTTGGAATCTTCGTACTTGTCCTGCTTGGCTTCAGTTTTTTCCATCTGTGGTGTTGCAGGAATGCGTCCTTTACCGCAAAGCCGGCGTTCCTTGCGCACTTCGCGAATCCTGGAGACCGCGAACACTCCATTCTTGTCTCAGCTGGAAGCGCATTCGTCGCGCTGTTGCCGTTGTTTGCCGGCATGGGTTATGGGTTGTTCGATTCGAATCCTTCCATCTTTCGGCACTCGGAATTCATTGGCGTCGGCGTCCTGGTCGCGTGCGGAATAGCGCTGGCAGCAGGTTTTGTCAATGTAGAGAGGACACGACAAATGGAGAGGACACGACAACTGTCTCCGGCACCACGTAAGGATTTCAAACCGGCGATTGTTGGTTCCCTTCTATGCTTGAGCGTTTTCGGACTCGTCTGCTGGTATTCCATTTCACATGAAACTCTTCCAGCCAACCGGTACTTCACCTACTTTCGCAGCGTGCACATGTTCAGCCGGGTCTCCCCCATGGTCCCGATTGTGGTGCTCCTGCTTGGTTTATACGCGTGGTTCTGGCAGTCCCTCCACGGGCTTGCACTATTTGGTCCGGATCGTGCCAGGCTGCCAAAAGAGTCTGATCTGGAACTTGAAGCTCCACTGGGCAAGGTCCTCCCCATGTTCAGCCGCGAGCGCGCACAGGAAACGGAGGACTACGCGAAACCACTAACCAATCAGGTCATCCTCCTTGCAATCGTGCTTTTTGGGAGCATTTTCATACTTTCGTTCATACTTTCGCGAGGAATGCCGCTGCGTACTCTCGGCACGTCATTCTATTCGTGTGTTTTTCTATTTGCCCTTGTCGCCTGCGTCAGCTTGATGATTGTCGACGCGCACCAGTTGCTGATGACCTGGATGAAACTTCGCGAACTCCTGACATATCTGGACCGGATGCCGCTGCGTCGAACCCTGGCCGGCTTGCGTGGATTCTCCTGGGGAAGCGTTTGGGGAATGAGCGGAAATGTTCTGGATGTCCGATACAAATTATTGTCGCGACAGCTCGAATGCCTTGGCCATACCAGAAATGCATTGCAGGAACGACTCGATGCGAGACACATATCCGATGAGGCAAAGCTGTGTACCAGGAGTCTGGATCACACGCGCGAATACGGTTTGGCTTTTGCGAAATGGTACGCGGCCAACTACACGAAACCGGATGCCGGAGACTTTAGTAGTCTTACTACATTCCAGGAGTCGGCCGCGAAGACCGCCGCTTGCCTTCTGGTGCATGTGCTGCTCCCGGAGTGGCAAAGTGAAACAAAGTCCCTCGTGCTGGATGATGGTCCGCCCGCGGGAAAAAGTGAAGCCGAACGGCATAAAGCACCTCCAAAGTCCGAGAAGGAACATATTCAAAATGCCGAGGAGTTTGTGTGCCTCCCTTACCTTGGATTTGTGCAGAACATCCTGGGACGAATGCGCACCATTGTCATGAGCATCCTGTGGCTCTTCGTTGCGGCGACGATTGCAATCTCCAGCTATCCTTTCGACCCGCGACAGGGACTCGCAGGAGCCATGGTCGCGCTGTTCCTGGTGTTGAGCGCGGTGGTTCTTTATGTATACATCCAGATGCACAGGGACGCGACACTGAGCCACATCACGAATACAGTTCCCGGCGAACTTGGAATGGATTTCTGGCTCAAACTGGTGAGTGTCGGAGTGGTTCCTCTGTTAACACTGCTTACGACTTATTTTCCGGGGATTTCAGACTTCGTCTTTTCGTGGTTCCAGCCAGGTCTGCAATCCATCAAGTAGACGCAATCGCCGGCGCTTCATTGCCATTGTGCCGGAATCAATTGACGAATGACGCCGTCGAGTTTGTTCAACAAAAGGATCCGTCCAACGGGGCCTTCCGCGAAGCGCAAAATCGTCGCGAGTCGCAGCGTTTCTGCCCTGTATCATGTTTTTGCCGCGAATGACCTGCAGCAGTGTTTTCGATGTTCCCTTATCGTCCAGTAGAATGCTCCGAATTGAATCCTGACCTCCCATCGGGAGATTGTCCGCGCTGACATAAAGGATTTCGCCACTGGGGTTATCTCAAAGGAGAGCGTAGCCAACATTGGCCCGATGCGGCGGCGGTCGTCCCGCTGGTGGCCATCGGCCGCCTGACGTAATCTGCCAGACTCGGACACAGCCCTCCCAGGAGCCGATGCCACAGCTTCGTCGGGTGCACGGTGCGGTGTTGGCGCGCTTCGCGGCCTGGAGTAAGGGCATCTACTGATTGACCGGCGGCCAGCAGGGCGAAAAGACGTACGACGATCTCGATTCCCATATCCATCCCTCAGGCGCACCCCGCAGTCCTTCTTCCACCGAACGCTCAGTATCTTGAACCGCGTTATCGGACTGCATAGTTCAGAATATCCCGGTCAACTGATCCGACCTCATCCGCTGGACGCCTGACGTTTCGACGCCTTGCAGGAAATGGACATGAAGCGTGGGCGGAAGTACTAGAGCGCGGGGGTAGAGGGCTTCGTCGGTAAAGATCCGACCTCCACGTATCGTTCCGGTTGGCGAACGCGCCAATAGCTCAAGTCGAAGGTTCGTCAGGAGGCAGAGTTTGTCGTTGGAGGAGTGGTCGAGCGTACGGAAGGATGGAGTTTGCTGGTCTGGTCCGTCGTCGGAGATCAACTCATCTATCGCGGGCTCGTTCATTTGGGCGTCGGACGCAAACTTGCGGACGCGTTGAAAGCCAATGGGCTCGTCCGAGCAACCGCGCCATTTTCAAAGAGGATCTCCGAGAGAGGGGTGACGTGGCTCGAGCCTCGATTGACTGCTTCCATCACCTACACGGAGATTCTCCCGCAGGGCCGGCTCCGTGCTGGTGTCTTTCGCGGAATCGTTCGGTCGCCTTCTAGGTAGAGCGTCTCCTCGCTGCTCGTGGCTTTGATGGCTGAAGCTCACTTCCTTCTCCTTGCGACAACATATCGCACGGTATCGGTCACGCGCGATCATGCTGGCTGCCGTTGCACCGGGATCCGCGCGGTGCAACACGGAGCCCGGCGCTCCCCTTTAGCCGTCCTCCGCAGGTTGCCCAAATCCCCGAATTCTGGCAGGATCGCCACGCCATGCTGACGGACCTCACCCGCGTTGTGCCAAAGCCGGCTCCGCTGTGCCATAACTGGTATCGGGTCGAGGGAAGGGGCAAGGCCCTACGTCATTTCTAATTCGATCGCTTTAGAGGAGGAGTATCACGTGGACGAGAAAGCGGACTGGCGGACCAAGATCATTGAGTCGTTCCACGTCGTCCTCTTTATTGCAGGAGCAGTATTCTTTCTGTTCGGTATCACGGGTGGCGTCGAATATAAGCATCTACGTCTCTCTATCGCCGACTCGACTCGTCAGGTCATGTGCCTTGTCGGTGGCCTGATCTTGATAGTCATGGGCGTGGCCCTTGGCATTTGGCGGACAATTACACACTCAACCCAGCTAGTCAGACCAGACAAGTTCGGCATCACCATCGTGAGCCCGCAACGGGGTGACGTTGTAAGTACGGTCGACGTCCGTGGCACGCTGAGGAAGAAACCCCCAACCGGATACACAATTAAGGTCGGGCGAGTCTATCCGGATAACCGGATCTATCCTCTTCGTGAAGCGACGATCAACCCGGACGGTCGTACGTGGGAGGCCCTCTCGTGTGAGATTGGAGGTGTCCCCGGCGACAGACGCTTCTTGGCGGCCTGTCTATGTGGCCCAGGCGCAGCGGCACTCTTCGCCTACCTGGATGATGCTGTCAAGGTCCACAATCCACTCATGAAGGCTGCGCCGGCCAGCCTTCCCGAAGCCAAGCGATTCCTGCCAGTTATCACCCAGATACCTCCTGATCTCGTTGAGTGCTTTAGAGTCTCGGTGACACGTGGGTGAAGTGTACCAACAGCGGGGATCGGATTGGGCCGGTCTGAGAATGTATGGCAGCTACGGCTCCTAAGGACGCCTGACCACACTACTCAGGTTCCTAGGCACGGATGCATCTACTTTTGCCTGGGCTCGACGGAGGTTGATAGCGGCGTGAGTCGGCTAGGAGAGCATAGATGACATAAGGCGTATTCTCGGGCACGGCTCGACTCGTTGATTGTCGGAGGCCAAAGATGCACGCTGTCTCGGGCTCCCGACCGCAGATGCTATCGGCTGGGCTGTCGTGTGCCGTGTGGGGACGGCCCGTCGCGAAGACCAAGTTTCCAAGGCGACCCAAACCTGCGGAGAGCGCTCCCTTCGTGCACTCTTAGAGGGATCCTTCTACCCACACGAATCCCCGAATAGCGAAAGTTTGGTTTAGGCAGCTATGCAAAGAGCTACCATCCTTCGTAGGAGGGAACATGCCACGGAGTCCGTGGGTCTCCGACGAACTCGCTTGCGGATCGCCGTCTTCAGCATTCTCGTGGCATTTCTGGCGTTCTGGCCACATGAGGCTCGCCCTACGCCAGTGCCATTTGACCCCGACACGGCGCTCCGACTGGGCAAGGAGATTCTGAACGTCAGGGATCTTACTTCGCGAATGCGCGTCCAGCCTCTACCAGGATTCACTCTCGTCGACCCCATCTACGGACAGGATCCGACCGCGAGTCTCTTTGGAGCGGGAAACGTCATCGGTTACATCGCCCGCTCCACGAGTGCTCCCTTTGAGCTCATGGTTATTATCCAAGGCACAAGGGACGACCGTGTTCTAAATTGGCTCCAATCGCCCCGCTTCGAGGTAGTTCCCTTCCGAATGGGCTCCGCCTCGGGACGCGTCTTTCGAGACTTTGTATCTGCGTACAACGCTGTGACGGCGGGGGACAATCAATCCACCCGTCTTGCCAGTCGTCTCCGAACCGTCGTTGGTACCCAAGGTGTCGCTTCGACTTACATTGCTGGCCATGGCTTCGGTGCAGTCGTCGCAACAATGTTGGCTATGGAACTTGCCGACCATCAAGAGTTCGGCCGCATCATCGTTTATACGTTTGCCAGTCCCCGTGTAGGCGATCGCGAATTTGCCGAAAAATATAATCGGTCCGTCCCCAACACTTGGCGGATCGCTAACCGAATGGACCTGATTCCCAAGCTTCCGTCGCCGCCACTCGCGAACCATGTGGGAATGCTACACGAGTTGAGCCCGATCAGGTTCCCGAGCACGTTTTCCCGACACGTCACAGTAACTGTAAAGCCCAACATACTATGCGAATTTGACCTTCGCTCCTACTTGTATCTTCTAGACGATTCATTACCGCTAGATCCAGAGTGTCAAGCAAAGCAGTCGGTTTTGTCCGTGGCTCTAGCTGGCATTCAAGGCGCCTATCAAGGTTATCAGAGTTATCACACACGTTGGTGGTTTTGGTGGGCGAATGCGTTGGGCAGTCTGGCGACTACTTATATTGGCGCTATGGCAGCATTGCTGTTGGCCGCTTCGACAAGAGGGAGTATGGTCCTGGCCCGGACATGGTTAGTGTCGAAGGCCACACGACCACTGCTCGTAGCGCCGGGATTGGGTCGCTGGGCACTCTTTGTCGGCTATAAGCGCCGCCTGCGCAGGCTTGCAGCTGTGAACCGTGCCAGTAAAGACTATTTTGGGCTCCCAGCCGACAGTCCCGATGGCGACCCCATTCTACCCGACGTCGGCGCGGAGTCGTTACAGACGGGAAGCCATTTGCACACGCTCATCGCCAACGCGGCCGGGCCTCAACGGCCAGTGTTAGTAGTGGGCACTGGCGGCGCAGGAAAAAGCACGCTGCTCGCAAGGCTTGCATTCTTGGCGCTCGGAAATCATGGGCCTGAGGCCATTAGGGGTTACATGCCGGTGCTGGTTCCTGCTAACTTTTACACGACGGACTTGGTCAGCGCAATCTCGGACACATTGCGAGAGAGAGACGGTGTCGCGGTGACGACTGAGATCATCAAGGCACAATTGCAGTCCAGTAAGCTCTTAATTCTGTTTGATGGACTGTCCGACATAGCAACGGAGAAACGAGCGGCAATGGTCCTTGACGTCTTGAGGTCTGCTCAAAACGCTGACTACGGTGCGGCTCGATTTGTTTTTGCAACGAGACCGATCGAGGGACTACCTGCTGACGTGCGCGTATTCCAGCTTAAGCCGCTGACGGTTGAGGCTATCAATCAGTTGATCCCCCGATATGGCACATCTGCAGTGCGGGAAGCCCAGGTACGCCGACAGCTTGAGTTTTTTGGATCCAGGCCGCTCGAGCCCCTGTTATTTAGTATGGTGTTGATGCAGAGTGCGAGCGACACTCTGAGCCTGACTTTGGCGGATCTTTACGAGAATTACATGCGCCGTCTGCTGCGCGCCGAGACCGAAAGGAGTCTTTGGTACGGGTGGAGGGCAGGATTGGAGAGACTCGCTGAGTGGTTTCTTCTCGACACTGGATACCACGGGATCGGGCTTCCGCACGTCGCGCTAGTGAACCGGCTTACTGGGGAGCCCGGCTTAGGACAAGCAAGTGAGGATCTGATTAGATTGCTGCAGCGACACTACCGTTTCCCAATTAAGGACCCGTTGGAATTGCTTGAGCGGGCCGAAGCAGCAGGCGTCCTTGTTGGTGGACGGCGGTGGCGGTTTGCGCACGATACGTTCGAGGAGTATTTCGCTGCGTGTCGATTGATGTCGGTATTCGAGGAGCAAGGAAGGTGGCCGGAGCTTGGAAAGTGGAGAGGTAACCGAGAGCGAGAGCAGGACTTCGTAGCGGTGTTGAGGTTTGTGCGGGAAATGGGGGGAGAGACTACTTTGGCGGCAATCCGAGCGCTGCCGCTTCCGGCGACTTGGAAGGGGGCGCTCGAGTAGAGCTAGCCTCAATCGCGGGAGTTGGCCGGATTCTGTGGCATTGGCTCCTGGAGGCTGGCTCCTGGGGTGGTGTCTGAGTCTGGCCGATTACGTCACGGTGATGGGATCGGATCGGGCGCCCGCTGCCGGAGCGGGCTAATGGTGCGTTAGAAGGGTGGGCTGCTACCACGCTGCTACCAGAACACCCCCTATCAAGCGTATCCAGGAAGACATCCAGTTAGCCCGGACCGCTTTAGTTTGTTACGCCTAGGTCGTTTTGGGTGTCCTGAGTACGTGGTTCGGGACAACTCTTAATCAGCGGATTCTGTCATGGAGAGAGGACTCCCACGCCTACCAGGCGCCAGATGATGATCAGCGCTGTCATTTTGTGCTTTGGGTCAAGTGGCCGAGGCGAGTTCGAAGGGAATTCATCCGCCGACTCATTGCTCTGGATTTGCCCACTGAGTACGTGGGTCAACGCCACTCTCAATCAGCGGGTCCCAGGACGGTCTCTTCTGTACCATTTGCTCGCCTTTTCCCATTCATAGTACAACCAAGCAACCATCGGTAGGGGTGATTGGCCTGGCGTCTTGGATGAGAGTTCAGTCCATGTTTCGAGCCAAGCTGTCCATGCTCCAGAGTCCTGCAGTATCGCGTAAATCGTTTTCCAATGGCGGCGAGGATTCTCTTGAGCAAGGAAATCTATTTGCCCCCGAAGTTCATCCATCAGGAGGTCCAACGTTGGCCACGCCCTTTTGGAGAAGTTTTGTAATCCCTCCAAGCCGTCAGCGTGGCTAAGGAGCCCGCGCTCACCGCGGGCCGCTAAGCGTCTTAGTTCACGAGTGAACTTTGGTCCATGATCTTCGTCCGGAAATCGTACGTGGACCATTTCATGGAGAAGGACCTGTCGGAGGATGCTGTCCTCCAAAGAGGATTTTATGACGATGCGTTTCTTTTGATGATTGCAGACGCCCAATCTTTCTAGGTCACCCCTCTTTATCTTGGATTGGCGCCTTACCAGATATCTTGGCAGGCGTCCTTTCCAATAGCGACGATTGAATTCGTCGAATAGCGTCTGTAGCGATGTCGGCATGTGAATTCTTGTTGAGCCTAGTCGTGCTGGGTTCAGGCAATCAGAGGCTAGTCATTGCCTTTGTTTTGATTTTCTGGCTCCATCTCTTCAGCGTGCACCGCTGAGCAAATCTGCTTGAAAGCGCTTCTCTTTCTATCGGCCTCTGAGAGAACAGAATATACACACGTATGAGCGCTGGCAAGCATCTTTCGAGGAACTGTAGATCGGGATAGATTCTGAGATAGTCTTAGCCGGTTTGCTCCCGTCACTGGTTATCGATTACGTCGGCCATTACTCTACTTGGCGCCGAATTGCGGTTTGTGCGTGATCGGCATGCCATTGCGCTGATGATGAGCACCGATCTTTCTCGCTGCGTCCTTAACATCAGCCTCGCTCACAATGTTGTATCTCTCGAAGATTGCGCGGGTCTTGTGGCCTGCGATCATCATGGCGACGCGCTCGGGGACGCCGGCCCTGACCATGTTCCGGACAGCCGTCCGTCTGAGATCGTGGAAGAGCATGCCCGGCACTCCGGCCTTCGTGCACGCCGTCCGCCAGGAGGCG
>Ga0126379_10003251_pt1 | contig 10488 bp, 7 predicted proteins | sample PanSoiMetPlot_24_FD_92640 | JGI IMG/M metagenome (GOLD analysis project Ga0126379, IMG submission 92640) | Tropical forest soil microbial communities from Panama - MetaG Plot_24 | ecosystem: Environmental > Terrestrial > Soil > Tropical forest > Bulk soil | place: Panama | collected 2016-02-17 | reverse complement strand
TGGCTGGCAGAACGACTACCGTGCCTACCCCGAGCTCGGGCTCGCAATGGTGATCGCGATCAACCGGTGGGACATGATCGAGTGGTACCGGCTCCCCGCCCGAGCCTCCGCCCACGAGCTCCTATTCGGCCTGGCCGCGGGCCACCTTCTGCGCCAACGAGCGGGAACGCCCGATCCGCCGGGGAAGCCCTGGGCCTGGAAGCGAGCCTACCTCGCCGGCCTGATCATGGGCGAGCGCCTCGGCGCCTCCCTCGGGATCTCGTCCCCCATGCCCGACGGGGCGCGGGCCGGCATGGTCAGCGCTGTCGGCGCGGCCGGTTGGGAGGCCGGCGGCTTCGAGGCAGGCCTGCAAGATATTTCGTCGCCAGAGCCGACGCTGGCGGGCATCCGGAGCTTTATGAGCTCCCACCGGCTGCAGGTTCCGGTCGAGGAACTGGAGGTCCTTCACGAGAGCCTGGGCGGCGTCGGCCCGCCACGCCTGCCTCTTCTCTAGTGGCTCTGGCGATCTGCGAACCAGTGGGTCGGAGCTGGCCCACAACTATGCGCAACTGAACCAGTTGTATGGCGATGTGGACCAAATGTGGGCCAATGCCCCTTTCGAGTATCTCTGAGAGGGCCGTCTGCCGGCACTCGGACCTTACTCTGGCGTTGCGCTGCGGAGAGGGTTGGAGATGGTTGATTTGCAGCGCGTCGGTACGCCAGTATCGGCTCGCCGGTTGCCCAGACCGCCAACGCTCCACTTCGCTGAGCTGTCACACCAGGACCGGCACCGATGGCGGGCATCACAAGCCGGAGGGCATGAGTGCAAATGCCGGAGGCGTCGTTCGAATTGGGCAGGGTGCTCGGCAACAACCCCAACGGTTGGCCCAATCGGTGATGCCGAGGCGCTGGTCGTCCGACACCAGGCCTCCCGCCGTTAGACGATTGTCTGTCGAGATTGCGCGCCGAGAGCGCTAAACCTTTAAGTGCTCGCCGTCGGAAACCGCACCAAGGAGATGGGAATGGACATCGCGACAACCGGCAGGGTCGGAGCCAAGCAGCCGGCGACCGGTCAGCAGGCGGTCTGCGCCAGCCAGCATCCAATCGTGAGCGACACCATGCTCGGAGTCATGCGCGACGGCGGCACCGCTGTCGACGCGGCGATCGCGGGCTGCCTCGTGCAGGCGACGGTCCAGCACGACATGACCAACCACACTGGCACGGTGACCTTCCTGATGTGGGAGGCGGCCTCGGGCAAGGTGCACGAGCTCAACAGCATGGGCACCATCGTCCCGGAGATGGCGCCATTCAACCGCGTGCCGGCCGGCACCGGGTATTACGCGTCGGGTGGGCGTGCGCCATTTGCCGTCATCCCCGGCTTCATGCCCGGAATGAAGGCGCTCTACGAGCGCTTCGCGACCAAGCCCTGGGACTACCTGTGCGGACCAGCGATCCGCTGGGCAGAGGAGGGCCACGAGGTCGACTCCTTCGAGCACCTGGTGATGGCGCAGACGGTCGACTTCTATCTGTATACACCGTCTGGCCGCCAGCATTTCACCCCCGGCGGCCACCTGCCTCAGGTCGGCGACCGCTGGCCCAAGCCAGAGCTGGCGAAAACGCTCCGCAACCTCGCCGCCGAGGGCCCCGACTACTTCATCACCGGTCAGTGGGCCCAGCACTTTGTCGAGCGCGCCAACCAGCTCGGTTGGAAGATCGAGCTGAAACACATGAGCGCGATCCCTCCGCGTTGGAGCGAGGGCCGGCGCTACCGGCACCGCGACTACGAGATCGTGCAGCTGTCACCGCCCGAGCGGCAGGCCGTTTACTGCTCACTGGTGCTGGGGATCCTGCGCGAGCTGGACGTGACCTCGGCCGGCCACTACTCACAGTCAGCCGAGGCGATCTATTACATGGCGCACGCCCTCCGGCGCGCAGCCTTCGAGACCGGCTTCCTGAACGACCCACAGGTCTTCGAAGACCCAGCCGACACGCTGATGTCGCCCGAGTACCACCGGCTCCTCGCCGACGTGATCCGGCGCAGCCGGCCCAAGATCGACCTCACCAAGCATGTCGAGGTCACGGCCGGGCCCGGCGCTCTCGAGGCAGCCGGCGGTCCGCCGAAACAGCCGGCCGGAAGCTGCGAGCTCAGCCTGGTCGACTCCCAGGGGAACTGGGTGCAGATGATGAACACGCTGCAGTCGGGCGGCATCCCGGGCGAGGTCGTCGACGGCGTGCCGATGGTCGGCAGCCACGGCGTCACGAGCCTGCTCGCCCCGATCGGCGGCTGGTTCACAGGCGGCGGCCGGATGCGCTCCACGATCGGCAACACGATCGTGCTCAAGGCCGGCAAGCCTGTCCTCTCCCTGGGCTCCCCCGGCAACGTCCACTGCACGGTTCCGCAGGTGCTGTCCAACGTCCTCGACTACGGGATGGATCCCTACGACGCGGAGGACGCGCCCCGCATGCTCCCCATCGAGGACGACTACAAGCTCGGGGTCGAGAGCAGGCTGCCCGAGGCCGTCGTCGCGAAGCTGGCGCAGCTCGGCGTCACAGTCAGGCCGCTGCCGCGCTACGACTATCACATGGGGTCCTTCCAGATGAGCTGGCGGGACGACGGCGGAACGCTGCACAGCACAGCCGGGCCACGCCGGGCGGGCAAGGCAGAGGGCTTCTGACGCATGGCGGATCTCCACCAGGACGCCGTTGTCGTCGACTGCCACCACGACCTCATCATGTCTGTGGTCCGGCAGCCGGTTCTCGGTGACCGGGGCACCTTTGAGCATCGCTGGATACCCGAGCTGCGCGCCGGGGGCGTGGACGTTCAGGTGGTCCCGATCTCGACTGAGTCGACCACTCCTGAGATTTCGCTGCGCCAGGGCCTCCAGCAGATCTCGGCGTTCTATCGGGAGGTCGACCTGAACTCCGAAGCGGTCGCCGCATGCACCAGCGGAAAAGAGATCGCGGACGCTCTGGCCGCCGGCAAGATCGCGATGGTGCTGTCTCTGGAAGGAGCGTCGCTGCTGGGCAACGAGCCGAGCCTGGTACCCATCCTCCACCGGCTCGGGGTGCGGATGATCAGCTTCACCCACATGGGCCGGAGCTGGCTAGGCGACGGTTCGGGCGAGAACGACACCGGCGGCCGGCTGACCCGCAACGGCGTGAAGGTCCTGGCGGAGATGGAGCGCCTGGGGATCCTCATGGATGTCTCGCACCTGGGCATCGCCAGTACCGAGCACGTCCTCGAGCTCGCGACCCGGCCGCTGATCGCGAGCCATTCCTCGGCTCGCGCCGTTTGGGACCACCACCGGAACCTCACTGATTCGCAGCTACGCGGCATCGCGCAGACCGGCGGCGTGATCGGTGCCACCGCAATCCCAGGATTCGTCGACGCTGAGAATCCGACCGTCGAGCGCATGGTCGACCACATCGAGCACATGGTCGAGATCGTTGGAGACCAGCACGTCGGCCTGGGACCCGACTTCATTGTCGAGATCTACGACGACATGCTGCCAGAGCGGGCAAGAGTCCACGTCGAAGGCCTCGACGCGCGGGCCCGCATCCCCGACCTTTTCTCATCGCGGCACCTGCCGCTCCTCACCCAGACGCTCCAGCGCCGCGGCTTCAGCGAGCATCAGATCCGCGGCATCCTGGGCCTCAACTTTCTCCGGGTCTTCGAGCTGGTCATGGGTATTCCCAGCGATCGAGTCCACGTTGCTCCGGAAGCGACGGCCAAGTTCTGACGGGCAGCTCTAGTGTTGTAAGACCAGGAATTCGCTACTTCAGGCGCGGGTCGAAGGCGTCCCGAACGGCATTGCCGAAGACATTCGCCGCGACCACCGTCACGAAGACGCACGCCCCAGGCAGGATCACCAACCATATCGAGTGAAAGAAGTACGACTGTGAGTTGAAGAGCATGTTGCCCCAGCTGGGCGTCGGCGGCTGGACCCCGAGGCCGATGAAGTCGAGCGCGGCCTCGAGCAGGATGATGACCCCCACCCCAAGGCTGGCCACGACGATCATGACCGGCAGCACGTTCGGAAGCAGATGCCTTGCCATCAACCGCATGTGAGAAGCGCCGATGGAGCGGGTGGCCATCATGAAGTCGCGCTGCTTGATCGACAGGGCCTCGCCTCTGACCAGGCGGGCAACGCCTCCCCAGGCCGTGACCGCGATCACGATCGAGAGCGACACGGCGTCGTGGCGGATCACAACAGGGCCCAGCGTGAGCGGAAGCAGGCTGGTGATCAGGATCAGCAGGTATATGGTCGGCACCGTCAGCAGCACGTCCACGAAGCGCATGAGCACGTCGTCGACCCACCCGCCGAAATATCCGGCCGTGAGGCCGATCGATCCCCCGATCAGGATGTAGAGGCTGACCGTCAGGAAGCCGACACCGAGCGACACGCGCGCGCCGTAGATAAGTCTCGTGAGCGTGTCCCGCCCGAGCTCGTCGGTGCCCAGCCAGTGAGCCCGGCTGAAGGGGGAAAAGATGCGGTCGAGGTCCTGGTGGTCGAAGTCGTAATGCGTGAGGTAGCGGGACAGCAAGGGCGCGGCGATCGCGATGACCGCGAGCAGCAAGATAAGAGCGCCAGAGGCCACGCCGAGGCGGTTCTCCCTGAGCCGGCTCCAGGACTCGCCCCAATAGCTGCGGGTGGGCCGGCGCGTGACATCGGCGACCTGAAGCGTGCGCTCCTGCCGCTGTACTTCAACGCTCGAAAGGTCGGTAAGGTCGCCCAACTCGCCGCCGTCAGCGATACTTGATCCGGGGGTCCAGCACGGCGTACAGAATGTCCGCGATCAGGTTCCCCGCGACCACCAGGATGGCGGCGAACGTGGTCAGGCCGAGGACCATCGTGTAGTCATACTGCAGGGCGCGCTCCAGCGCGAGGCGTCCTATCCCCGGCCAGCTGAACACGATCTCAACGATCGCCCCGCCACTGACCAGGCCTGGCAGCTCGAGTCCGACCAGGGTCACCAGCGGCACCATCGCGTTGCGCAGCGCGTGGACATAGAGGAGACGCCGCTCGGTCATTCCCTTGGCCCGTGCGGTGCGCACGTAGTCCTGCGAGAGCACCTCGAGCATGCTCGAGCGCGTGTAGCGGGACCAGATCGCGATGTAGCCGAAGGAGAGCACGGTTGCGGGCATGATCAGGTGCTCCAGGCGGTCGGTCAGGTCACCAGTGCCAAGTGGGCTGGTGGCACCGCTGGAGGGTAGGAAGGGCAGGCCCCAGTCGTGGAACTCGACTGAGAAGAACAGGATCAGCATCAGCCCCAGCCAGAAGCCTGGAATCGAGACACCGGCTACGGACAGGACAGTCAGGAAGTTGTCGTCCTTGCTGCCCCTTCGGATGGCCCCGATCACACCCAGCGGGATGGAGACCAGGAGGCCGATCAGCATCGCCGTGAATGTGAGCTCGAGTGTGTTCGGCAGCCGTTCGAGGATGTGGCTGAGGACCGGGCTACCATCGATCAGCGACCGGCCAAAGTCGCCGTGCACAAGCCCAGCCAGCCACTGGATGTACTGGAGGTAGAGGGGTTGGTCCAGCCCGAGGCTGTGGCGGATTCGTGCGACATCCTCAGGCCGCAGGTTGGGATTGATCTCGAGTCCCGGAACGAAGCTGCCGGCGGTCGCGTGCAGGAGTAGGAAGGTGATCAGCGTAACCCCGATCAGAACCGGGATCGAGATCAGGATCCGGCGGAGAATGTAGAAGGTCACTCGGCGCGCGCGCCTTGCCGGGCCATGGGCACCAATCTAGATTTGCGCTCGCGATGCCACCAGCGACACTTGTCGGAAGAGCAGTTCCCCTGATCAGACCGCACGGTCGAGACCGCGCTCCAGGCCGGCCCTCTGCTGGTCCGGCCTGCCTGGCAGGATCCCGGCCAGTCGCGCCAGCTTGAGGCCCAGATGAAGAGCCAGGCGGTCGTCGCCGTTGCGCAGGCTCACGCCACTGATCTGCTCTATCTTGTGGAGCCGGTAATAGAGGCTGGCGCGGTGCAGGCACAGATCGGCTGCGGTTCGCCTCGCGTCGCACCCGAGATCGAAATAGCGCTCCAGGGTCCGCACCAAAGTCTCCGCATCGGCTTCCCGGAAGAGCTGGAGCAGCCCGGGGTGGAGCGCGCTCGACGTCAGCTGTTCGATCGGGAACCGCAGAAGCATCCGGTAGATCCCCAGCTGCGACCACATCGCGACCGGGCGGAACGACGCGATGATCTCGGCGACACGGGCCGCCTGCCGCGCCTGTTCATAACTGACAACAGCGTCCGCGAGGCGTGGGTGGGCCTCCCCCACCCCGACCAGGGTCGACCACTCACCGTTTTCTGAGAGCTGTGCGCTTACCGCGTCGGCCAGCTGCCTGGCCAGCCCGGCGACGCCGCCTGGACGCAGCGACGGGGCGTCGGCGCCGACCAGAAACAGGCTGTGATCAGGCCGGACAAGGTGCAGGCTGTGCCGCGGTGACACGGTGCGCCGGACCTGATCAAGTGCAAGGCCGATCGAGACGAGCGCGGCGTCGTCGAGCGTGCGCCCAGCATTGACCGGCCGCACCACGATGACGGCAACCGAGCGCACGGGCACCAGCAGCTTCGCCTCGACCAGCTCATAAGCGGCGTGCTGGCTCACCTGCGGTTCGCCTGACAGAAGATCTCGCAAGAGCTCCCGTTCACGACCACGCTCCAGCTCGCCTAGCAGACGCTCGCGGTGGAGGATCGCTCCGGCGGCTTGCGCCGCGGCGTCGGCCACCTCCAGGTCCTCGTCGGTGAGAGGCGAGTCGGTGTCGACCAGCCAGACATAGCCAAGCAGGTGTCCCTGGCAGCGGATCGGTGCGCAGATGCGTGCGTCCATCGCGAGGGAAGGGTTGGCGGGGATGCGTAGGGGAGCTGTGGCGTCGCGGATGCCGAGTTTGTTCACCCAGGCGATCGCGGCCGCCGGTGCCTTGCGGTGAAGGATGGACGCTGTCCTGACCGGGTCGACGTGGCCGTAGTGGGAGTTGTAGGCGAGCAGGCGCATATGTGGATCATCGATCGCCACCGCACGCTTGAGCCGGCGCCCCAGCGAGTCGGCCAGCGCCTGCAGGTCACCCGCCATCACCCAACCCACATATCGACAAGTGAATGACCCGAAGTCGCCATCATGCTACAGCCATCGAGCGCCGCGTGGGTAGGACGCGGTGAGAATCCGGGGTAGGGAGGTTCACCAGATGTTGTCACTCGAGCAGGCGCTTGCCATCAGATCTCCGGCTGCCGTTGCCTGGTCTCCCGACGGGGGCCGCCTCGCAATCGAGGTCGCCAATCCTGCCGGCGCCGAGATCATGATCCACCACCTCGGATCAGGTGAGACGCGCCGTCTGGCCGGCAACCTCCAGCGACCCGGCTACTACGTCAAAGAAAGCTTCGACCTGCGCTGGACAGCCGACGGTGTGCGGGTCGTCTACTCGACGGGCAAAGAGTATTACACGCTCCCCGTCGGCGGAGGCGATGCCGGGTTGCTCTTCAGCGCCGGCCTGCTCGGTGACCAGCTGACCCTGTCTCCCGACCTCCAGCACGCCTGCTTCGTGCACGAGGGCGATCTGTGGGTCCAGCCGGTTGCCGGCGGCCCGCCACGTCAGCTGACCTGGAACGAGGAGATCGGCAAGCCGGGACCGCTGCTCTTTTCGCAGTGGCCCGAATGGTCGCCCGATTCGACCCGCATTGCGTATCTCAGCAAGATGGAGCGAGGCATCAAGGTGGTCGTCGCATCGCTTGCTGAGGGCGAGGTCATCCGGATCGCTCCGGATGAGGACGTGTACGGGCTCGGCGCGTTCACATGGTCGCCCGACAGCCGCCGGCTCGCCATCTCCCGCCTGGCGACCGACTTCACCAGGAAGGAGCTCTGGGTTGCCGACGCCGCGAGCGGCGAGCAGGTCCTGCTTCGGCGGGATTGCGATCCGACCTGGGTCAATCACAACATCGAACCGAGCCTGGAGCCGGCGTTCTCACCAGATGGAGAGCGCATCGCCTTCGTGTCGAATGCGGGCGGCTGGAAGCACGTCCAGGTGATCCCGACGCTGGGTGGCGAGACACGTCAGGTGACCCTGGGGGAGCATGAGAACGACCTGGTTGGCTGGTCCCCGGATGGCGAGTCCGTTCTGATCCTCTCAAACCGCGCCCACCTGCAGCACCGGCTGCCTTACCTCGTCCACGTTGAGAGCGGCGCGTCGGTGTCGCTGTTCGACCGTTCAGGCATCTGCAATACGAGCCAGCTCGGCCGCGGTCCGCAAAAACTCATGACATGGTCGCCGGACGGGAAGTCCCTCACCCTGCCCTTCAGCGGTGCGGACCAGCCATTCGGCCTGTGGCTGGTCGAGCCATCGGAGCGGTCGGCGCGCCGGCTGTTCGACGCTGCCGTTGACCTCCCGCCCGGCGAGATCGCGCATCTCGAGCCGGTCACCTTCCCCAGTGCCGATGGAACCGCAATTCCCGGCCTTCTCATCGCGTCACCCACGCTCGACAGAAGCGTTCGCCACCCGGCGCTGACCTACCACTACGGTGGCTGGGGACAGCAGGCGGCTCTGGGCTGGAGCACCGGGCGTAAGGCGGCGTTCTTCAACTACCTGGCGAGCCAGGGCTACGTGGTGCTGGTCACCGACTGCGGAGGGAGCGAGGGCTACGGGGAAGGCCTTTCCAAGCGGCTTCATCTCGAGGGCGGCGGCAAGCAGACCGAGGACCTCGCCGCCGGGGCGCGGTTCCTCAGCTCGCTGCCCTACGTCGAGCCGGCCGCCATCGCAATTTTCGGCCATAGCTATGGCGCCTACCTCGCTCTTCAGACCATGATCAGCCAGCCCGGTCATTTCGCCGCGGGCATCCTCATGGCCGGCGTTTTCGATTGGCGCGATATGAGCCGCGGCTACGGGACGTACGTCCGCGTCCGCTTCGGCCTGCCAGACCCGAGGCCGGTGCTGATCGACGAACGAAGCCCCGGCCGGCACGTCGACCGCCTCCAGGGGGCGGTCCTGGTGGCGCATGGATCTGCGGATTACAACGCGCCATCCACGTGCTCCGAGAAGCTGGTGGGCGAGCTGATGAAGCACGACTGCGACTTCGAGTACATCAGCTACCCCGGTGAGCCGCACGACTGGATCAAACCCGAGGTGGAGCGGGACTTTTTCCGGCGCGCGAAGCGCTTCCTGGACGCCCGGTTGCAGGTTGGTGTGGGGCCCGCCCCGGCCGTCCCCGTGTCGTGATCGCCGAGTGCGTGGCTGGACGGGTGTTATTCCCGCGCAGTTCGCGACGGTGGAGCAGTACATGGAGGTGATCGAGGTTGCGGTGATCGGCGCCGGCATCAACGGCGCTTCGGTTGCCAGGAGCCTGGCCCTACGCGGTGCCGGTGTGCGTGTCTACGACCAGGGGTCGGTGGCCGCGGGGCCTACCGCGCGTTCGAGCGCGGTGTGCCGTGCCTATTACACGAACGAGTTTCTCGCCCGGGTAGCCTACGACAGCCTCGAAATCTTCCGGAACTTCGCCGGCCACACCAACGGCCGTGACTGCGGCTACCGGCAGAACGGCATCCTCTACCTCCACCCGACGGAGGATCTGGTCCAGCTGCACCAGGTCGCGGCAATGCTCACCTCGATCGGGACCCGAGTCGAGATACTCGAGGGTGAGGACCTGGCACGTCTGGCCGAGGGCTTTGACCTCGACGGTATTGCAGCTGGTGCCTGGGAGATCGATGCCGGCTATGCAGACCCCGTCAACGCCTCGCAGGGGCTCCTCGAACACGCCGTAGAGCTTGGCGCGGAGACGCGTCTCTACACCCGGATCGTCGATCTGGCTGCCGGGGCAGGCGGCGGCGCGATGGTGACCACGTCGGACGGCGGGACCGTCCATGCCCGCAAGGTCGTGCTCTGCGTAGGACCGTGGACACGGCAGATGGCCGGCAAGCTTGGCGTCGATCTTCCGCTCACCGCTGAGCGACACCTGATCGCGACATTCGCCTGGGGCGGAGCCCGCCCGATCAGCTTCTCTTACGCCGACATGGTTAATGGTTTCTACGTCAAGCCGGACGGCACCGAGCTGTTCATCGTCGGCTCGCTGCTCCCGGGAGTGGTGGTTGATCCCGACAACTTCGACCACACCCTCGGCTTTGACGAGCAGCTGGACTTCGCGGCGAACCTGCAGCGGCGTGTGCCGCCGCTCGACCAGGCGGACGCGCGGGCCGGCTGGGCAGCCCTCTACGACTTGAGCCCGGACTGGCAGCCGGTGATCGGCGAGATCGAGGACGGCGTCTATGTCATCGCCGGCACCAGCGGGCACGGCTTCAAGCTGGCGCCGGCCCTCGGCAAGTACATCGCCGACCTGGTTTGCGGGAACCCCGACCCCGGGTTGGTCCAGTTCCATCCGAGGCGATTCGCCGAGCACCACGAGCTTGCCGCCGGCTTCGGCCGGGCCAGGATCCTGGGCTGACGCACGACGGTCTGCCGGCCTCCAAGGCCTTTCGCGTTCGGGAAGACCGTCAGGCGGCGACGAGTCGCCCGG
>Ga0126379_10003250_pt1 | contig 10490 bp, 11 predicted proteins | sample PanSoiMetPlot_24_FD_92640 | JGI IMG/M metagenome (GOLD analysis project Ga0126379, IMG submission 92640) | Tropical forest soil microbial communities from Panama - MetaG Plot_24 | ecosystem: Environmental > Terrestrial > Soil > Tropical forest > Bulk soil | place: Panama | collected 2016-02-17 | reverse complement strand
TAGGAAGAGAATGCCCTTCTCGAATGCCATCTCAACGACGCGGTCGCGCTCCGCAGCGGCGTATTCCTTCGTGATTTTGTCCTTCACGATGTCCACGCCAATCATCAACCCGCGCCCGCGCACATCCCCGATCAGTTTCAGTCGCGAAGGCCACCCCGCCATGCGTGAAAGGATGTGCTTCCCCACCTTCGCGGAATTCTCCAGCAAATGTTCCTTCTCGATCACATCCAAGGTAGCAAGTGCCGCCGCGATCGCCACCGGATTCCCACCAAAAGTCGACGCATGCGAACCCGGCACCCAATCCATGATTTCCGCGCGCGTCACCGTTACACCCAGCGGCATCCCGGACGCAATGCCTTTTGCCATGCAGACGATGTCCGGCTCGACTCCGGTGTGCTCCACCGCAAACCACTTTCCCGTGCGGGCCACGCCGCTCTGCACTTCGTCGACCACCAGTAGAATCCCGTGCCGGTCGCAGATCCGCCGCAATTCCTGCATGAAGACGGTAGGAGCAACGACATATCCGCCCTCTCCCTGGATAGGCTCAACGAAGATCGCCGCCACTTCTTCCGGCGCCAGCGTAGTCTTGAACAGCTTCTCCTCAATAAAGCGTGCGCAGCCAAGCGCGAACTTCTCCGCCTCCTGCGCCCCTCCCCCGCATCCACGATAGACATCGGGATACCGTACGTGCGTCACACCCGGGACCAGCGGAGCAAACCGCCGCCGCTGCTGCGGCTTCGAAGCTGTCAGCGACAAAGCTCCCATCGTGCGCCCGTGAAACGCACCGAAGAACGCAATCACGTTCTGTCGCTTCGTGTGATACCGCGCTAACTTGAGCGCGCACTCGATCGCCTCCGCGCCCGAGTTGCCGTAATAAATCCGGTGCGGGCCAGGCATCGGTGCGATCTTCGACAGCCGCGACGCCAGCTCGACCATGTTCTCGTAATAGAAGTCAGTCCCCGACATGTGGATTAACTGGCCCGCCTGCCGCTGAATGGCAGCCACCACGTCAGGATGGCAATGCCCAGTCGATGTCACGGCAATGCCCGCAGAAAAATCGAAGAACTCGTTTCCGTCCACATCCGTCACAACGATCCCGCGTCCGCTCTTCGCAACCAGCGGATACGACCGTGTATAGGACGGCGAAATGTATTTCTCATCGCCCTCCAGCACGCGCTTGGCGTTCGGCCCGGGCAGGGCGGTCTTGATCTTGGGCCCGATGGTAGCGGTCATCATTTTGGTAGTCATTGCAATCTCCTCTGTCGCCAGTGGCCAGTGGTTAGTGGCCAGTTGTCAGTAAAAGCAGCCTCGAGGACACGATCCGGTTTGATCGTGCGAATCCCGAGGCGAATCAGGCGATGGATGGAGTTAGTCGCTACCGAACAGAGAGGGACGCAACCGCGAAGGCAGAATGGCCCGATAGCGCCGCGGACACACCAGGCCGTCCAGCCAGCACTCGGCAGACTGGGCGTGAGCAAGGCGCGAATTGGGGTTCCGTGGCAGCATCGCTTGCGGACGACATCACCTCAATTATATCCGGACGCGATGGCCCAGCGGAACCCCAAAGTAACCCGCCGGTGTTGGGCGGACGCATTGGTTTGCCCCGGGTCGCGAAAGCGACCGTGCCCCCTCACTGGTTCTCAGTGGGTGGCCCACTCAAGCCCGCATTGGGCTTGAGTGGGGCACTTCGGTTGCCGCACCCGGGAACAAACATCCTTTTTTTAATTTTTTTTCAACTATGTGAGGACGCTGTGTGGATCTTCCAAAACGGAATTTCATAGTCAGGACGAAGGCCAGTTTGCAGCTTCCGATGCAGATACACCGCCGGAAGTGCGGGAATGTCTGGCAGGAGAGCAATACTTCCGATACTTCGTTGCGAGCAATCCCCGCGCTCCAATCGCCATCCTCGAACGGCTCACTCCGTCGGACGTCGACGCGCCAACTCGGAAGGCAGCCCAAGAAAACATCGCCAACCACGGGTCCGAGAAGCAGTAGCCCTCAGCAATTGCCCTATCAAGGCCGACGGCGGGTCATTCCCCACCGGTTCGCCGCCACCAACGTTTTCGCACTTTTCAGCTCCGGCCGTTCCGAATGCTTGCCGTCATCGCAATTCTTCAACAGCTGGCTGTAATAGGTATTCGCCTTCTTCGCCTGATGCGCCACTTCCGCCGCCTGCGCCGCGCCGGCAAGACCGTTGAACCGGTTCGGATCAATCTTCATCGACTGCTCGTACTCCGCCAGCGCCTTCTCCGGCCGCTTCAGTTCGAGCAGCATATCGGCCAGCATCTCGCGCGCTGGGATATCAACTTCCGCCTTCCCCGCGCGATCCTGCAGGTCGGCCACTTCTCCCATCAACTTGACCGCGTCGTCATTTTTCTTTTCGACGAATGCCAGCCAGGCATGCACTTCATTGTGCGCTGACGATGCCTTCGGCCCTTCGAGCACATACGCATATTTCGAGCGTCGGACCGCCTCCTCGGCAGCATCGAACATCTTTGCGTTGTTCCTCGTGGCTTCGACATCGCCCATGCGCGCCGATCCGATCGTCCGCGCCCAATAGGTAATCGTCTGCAGATGCGGAGCCGCATTCGCCGCAGGTTGCAGCGCCGAAGCCTCAGCCCAGTGGTGCATCTCCAGATCGTAAAGAGCCGGGAAATGCGCGGCCGCGTATCCCATGTATTCCAGCATCCCGGTATCATCCATGGTTGTGGTGCCTGCCACGATCTGCTTCGACTTCTCCACAATCTGCTTCGCGGCCTCATCCTGCCCCGTTTGCAGATACGCGTAGAGCAGGAAGTGCATGGCATGCAGTTCATGCCCCCGCATGTACATCGCCTCGGACTTCTCGGTAAGCCCAACAGATTTCAAATTGGCCTGAATATCTTCCGGCCACAGCCCCAGCCGCGCAAAGATGTGCGAAGGCATATGCACCGCATGCGCCGACGACGGTGCGATATCCGCATACCGTCGAGCCGCATCCAGCCCCATCCCCGCCATATCGGGCGAGTCGCACGCGTGAATGATGTAATGCGCCAGCCCAGGATGATCCGGCTGTTTCAAGAACAACGGGTTGAGCACCGAGACCGCCTTCTTGGTCGCCTCATGCGAGCTGTCGCCCGGCTTCTCCGCTGCCATCAGCGAAAGCGCATAGAACGCTCCCGCCTCCAGATCGTCTGGATATTTCTGATATAGCTTCGCCATCGCATCCGAGTACGCGGCCGCCTGCTTCAGATAATTCGTCTTCGAAGGATCGCTATAAAACACGCCCAGCGCCGAGATGTAGGCATGCTCACGTTCAGTCCTTGCCCCAACCTTCTGTGCCGTCTCGATCTCCTCCTGCCCATGCTTCAGGGTCGCGTCCGCAGGCCGCTCCCAGATCTGATGAAACAGGCTCATCGCGATGCCCCAGTGAGCCATCGCGCATGCGGGATCCTTCTTCGCGACATCGCTGAACTGCTCGCCGGCCTCCTCGTATCCAAACGAGTGCAGCAGCGCCACTCCCCGCTCAAATTCGGCTTGCGACCCGGCGGCACAAGAAATCGGAAACGAAACCTGCCCCAGTTTCTCCGTAGCTTCATGATGGTGCCCGTGCATGTCGTCGTCGAGCCCAACCGCAGGCACAGCACACCAGACTCCGATCAGAAAACAGCCCAGCAGTCTCACGCGGATCATCTTCCCCTCCCCACAAACACTGAGGTAACTGTACTCAACTTTCGCGCGTTTCACCAACTCGGTAGAAGAATTTCTCCGCAGTAGCCGGCGTTGATGCGCCTCCGTGGGTGCCCCCGGACTGAAACGCCATCACATTGTCATCGTGAGGCCGTCAGCGGGTGGAGAAAACAGCGTATACTAGAGCTACTTAACCTCGAAGACACTGTCGCTCCAGCAATGTGCGGCTTCGCGATTGAGAGATCAAAAAGGCGTGTTTCTTGAACAGTGGCTTCTCCTTGCAATGCGCACCGCCCAGGCCGCTGGTATCAAGAAAATTGGGTTTGCATACCTGGCAGCAGCCGAATCAAGGGGAGTTCTTTATGTCTGCACGCAATGGCGATAAGTCCAGATTTAACCGAAAACGCAAACAGAAGATTGCTCGGCGCAAGCACACCCATGAACTGCTGGAGCGCGCCAAAAAGGCACGTCACTCAGTCGACGCCACAGCCCATGCATGATTTAGTGAAAGAGGAATTGCGATGAAGAACCTTTACGTTGGGAATCTGCCCCACAGTACAACCGAAGCCGAACTGCGAAATCTCTTTGAAGCACACGGTGCGGTGGAGAAGATCACGCTCGTAACCGACCGGGATACCGGACGCTCTCGTGGGTTTGGGTTCGTAGAAATGACCAATGCCAGTGAGGCCGACAAGGCCATCGCGACTCTAAATGGGACAGATCTCGGCGGACGAACGTTGACCATTAACGAGGCCAAACCTAAGACAGATCGTCCTCGGGGCGGCGGCCATCGTTTTGGTGGTGGAAGCGGGCGTGGGCGCGACGATTATCGCGGACATCCACGGCAGCCACGCGAACCGCGCTGGTAGCTTTTCGAATGCATAAAAGTCGTCCGATCAGGCGACCAAATGTCTGTCGGGGACGAACAAGAGATTCCAGGGGGATACGTATGCCAACAGGCCGATCAACATTCACAAAGCGTCAGAAAGAACATACCCGGCAACAGAGACAACGGGACAAAGCAGAGCGCAGAAATCAGCGGAAACAGGAGAAGGCTGTTGCGGGCACCGTGGACGAGATGGCCGAATTGCGCGAACATGCTGCGCAGCAGGCAGCGCTTTTCAATCTTGGCGCAGAGGACGCGGGCACCGCGGACGAGTCCCCCCGTGACCACCACGGCGAGTAACTCAGGTTTACACGTTTGCGGGGGCTTCACGCCTTGGCAAACCGAATTGAATGTAAGAAATGTTCGGCTATAAAACATCCGCATCGGCGGAAATTGTTGGGGGGTGAGTGTGGCAGAAATTCGATTGCAAGAGGGCGAATCCTTAGAAAATGCGCTCCGTCGATTCAAACGTAAGGTTCAGTCCGAAGACATCATTCGAGAAGTGAAACGTCACTCGTTCTACCTGAAGCCGGGTGAGAGGCGTCGGGTAAAACAGGCGCTGGCTCGGAAGCGTGCGCGGAAAAAGATCCGAAAAGAAGGTTCCTTCACAAAAGATAAATAATTCCGGAGAGTAACCTGACGCTTGCGGCGAAGCAGCACCCATTGACCCTCCGGCAAGGTTCTTAGAGCGTAGTCCCCTGATACCGCGCACAATCGCTCTGCGGTCTAGGGGCTACGCGGGAACGTAAGGTTTATGAAGCGTTCTTGACCAGGTGCAGCCGGGAGCGATGCTTTTCCCTGATCTGCTCAATCGAAAGAGTTTTGTGACTGAGTCGGGAGAGTTGAACAAGTTCTTCCTGAATCTCCTGCAGTCGTTCCTGCCTGTGGCTGTGAGCGATGTCGGCTTCTGGTCCCTTCGGGCCTCGAAACCGATACTGCTCATTCAACTCCTGAATGTCAGCAATTTCCGACCGAAGCCGCGCTATCTTTTCCCGAAGAACTTCAAGATGATCCATAGTGAACAGGATAACGCATCTGTCAGTTCGGAGCGTGGAAGCCGGCCGGCCAGGGCCCACTCCGGCCTGATTTTTGGCTTGAGCGGGACGGCCAAGTACCCCGTCCTGAATGGCTCTCTGCCACTTTAGGGTGAGGACTTTGATCATTACGAGTTCATCCCCAGCTCAGTCGAAGCATCTCTACCCTCTAATCTGCTGGCGGGGTTGCTCCCAAATTAAGATCGTCACCACGTTGTCATCCTACGTTCCGTTTCGCCCGCTGGAATAATCGTGACCACTCGCCTTCCGACGCATGTTGCATACGCAACATATGTATGTTGTAATAGCAACATGGAGGCCTATATGAACGACACTCTGGAGACGATCTTCAAAAGGAGAGCCGTCAAAGTCTTTGAGCCCGTCGCAATCTCGAAGGGGATACGCGAACAAATCCTCAATGCAGCCCGCCACGCTCCCTCTAGCTTCAACAGTCAGCCGTACCGGTTCTATTGGATAGAAACTGCAAAAGAGAGGACAGCGGTGGCGAGACTCTGCATGGGACAGATGCCTGCGGAAACCGCGTCGGCCCTGGTCGTGGTCGTCGCCGACATTGGAGCGTTGGCCGCAACCTCGCAAAGCCAATTGGAGTGGATGCGCAGCCGGAGCGAGTTCAGCGAGACGAAAATCCGCGACTACGAAAGGACAGCAAAGATCGGCCGGATCCTCTTCCTGCCCGGGCCATTCGGTATCTTTGGCGCCGTGAAATGGGGAATGTTCTGGCTGTTGAATCTGTGGAAGGTGATGGGGATGCCCCCCACATCGCGCCGGGACTTGTTCAAATGGGCGACCAAGAGTACATCGCTGGCCTGCGAGAATCTCATGATTGCTGCCGAAGCGCTGGGCATCAACACCTGCCCCATGGAGGGCTTCGATGGCCGCAGGCTTTCGAAATATCTCAGCTTGTCACGCCGTGATCATGAGATTGTGATGGTGATTGCGATGGGAAAGAAAGCGCAGACCTACGTTGAACCGCCCCAGTGGCGCAGACCTCTCCAGGCGACGGTAAGCATCCTATGAACATCATTCCCAGGAAAGAGGTTCCTGAACACATCCTGGAAGATTCCGTTCTGGCCCATATCGCCGCCGCCTATTTTTCGGTAGGGAAAAGGCTGGAACGAAAGACTCAGTGTTCCGCAACTCGCGGCTTCATCCTTTCAACCCTGCGCGGCAGCGCTACGCTCAATCAGAATCAGATCGCCAGGCTTCTCGGTCTTGACCGGACTGTTGTGCACCGGGCCATCAAGTCCATGGCTCAGGAAGGACTTGTTTCGGAGCGAAAGGCAAAATCTGGCAGGGCAATTCACGTCCAACTAACCCGCAAAGGAAACCAGTATAGGGACCGGCTAATCAAGGCCCGGGTGGCCGCCGATGAGAATGTCCGGCATAAACTAACTTCGGATGAACGCGCAACCCTGATTCGACTCCTGAAGTTGATCGCCGAATTGGAGTTCTAAACTTTTGCTTCGTCCATGCGGGCGGATTGCTAATAAAACGGAAAGTGGCCGCGTTTTAGTGAGCGTAACATCCCCGGACCGAACCAACAATTATTGCAAGTGGCTCTACGTTTGCTGCAAACGAGTCGAACCACAGCGGCCAGATTAAGCTCCTAAGAAAGCGCAAACCGGGGGCAGGTCGGACAGCGAATGAGGAGTTGGTTACCGGGGCGCGCGCTCTTGCATACCCGGCAATAGTATTCAAGGTTGTCGCCCAAATTATTTGCGGTCCTGGCCTCAGCTGCTATCGAAATCCTCCGAATATCACTACATCACTGTCGTTGTCACCGGCGCGAGGGAGAGCGATGTTCTTGCCATCTTGCGACCACGCATATGCCGCAAATGACCCCGGGGCGGAATCGAAGTGCGTGAACTGCACTTCTTTGCCACCTTTGCGCGGGATCATGAACAGGTTCTGGACGCCCGGAGTTGTGGGACGAAACCGCCCACAATCAGGCCGACTGCAAGAGCGAGAACCGTCAACTTGCTCCTCTGTGGAGGCTACATCGGGTGTAAACTCGCTTGCCGGGGTACGCGACGACATATCCCATCGATTGTCGCAGAGTATTAAAACCGTTGTAGTTAACTCCGTATCACGGAACCAGCGTAGAATTTGCACCAAGCAGGCGACCCCTCATCCTTCCATGGTCTTCGCCAAGTCCTGCAAAATTAGTTTTGTTGGTCGCGGAGTCTAAGCAGTGCGGCGAAGTCCAACCCCAATTGAGCAAGCGCTGATGAAGCTTTATCAGCTTCTGGAACAATACGCGCCATCTTGGTACACCCAAGAGCACCGGGAAATGGCCGAAAGAGCGCTAGCTCGGTCTCAAGGTTATCGACAGCCCACAAAAACTCGCCACGGCATTTACGATTTCGGCGACCTGCGCGTGGACGTTCGCCGCATAGAAGTAACACTTAACGGAGAGCTCGTCTGTCTTGCTGCTCGCGAATTCCAGTTACTACGCTACCTCATCGAAAGGCCCGGTATTGCGGTTTCGCGAACTGAGCTGCTGCAGGCCGTCTGGGGATATGCTGCACAAAGTTCTACGCGCACAGTAGACGTTCATATCGCAAGTCTGAGGAGAAAGCTGGAAAAGGATCCTGTCTCACCGGAAATGATTATCACCATCAAAGGCATCGGATATCGGTTCGACTGGAGAAGATGACTTCCTTCGATGGCGGCACCGTTTGGCGACTCATTCCGACCCAGCCATCTCTTCGATCCCTGACCGCGGTCAAATTCGGTTTACTCGAGCTGCCTCTTACAAGCAGTGGGAAGCCCCATCATTACGTCGGTGATGGACCGCACTCCATCGGATGTCCGGGCTCTCCTGCGTGCGAACTGGAATCTAATGCCCAAGCCGACACCCACCCTACCTTTGTCACTGCAATGGCATCGAAGAGTCTGGAACTATGGGCAAACTTACTCGCCGGGAGACGCTCAAACTCGGAAGCGCTGCAGCCCTGGCAGAGTTCACAGCTCTCGGTTGGGGTGGATGCGGCATCTCCAAAGTCACGTCCTCCACCTCATCCGGTTGCGCCAAGATCACTGATATTGAACACGTCGTGATCCTGACGCAGGAGAACCGCTCTTTCGATCATTACTTCGGCAGCTATCGCGGCGTCCGTGGATTCTCCGACAGCAGCCCTGCCTTCCGCCAACCTGACTCCTCAAATACTGCGATCCCCCCGCTTGGAACGCTCCTCCCTTTTCACCTCGACACCTCGCAGGTGAATGGGGCGTGTACCCACGATATTAGCCACGATTGGGTGCCGCAGCATCAGAGCTGGAATAACGGCAACATGGAGGGCTTTGTGAATTCGCGGCTGCCCATCAATGCCAGCGACGCGATACTCGCCATGGGCTACTACACGCGCGCAGATCTCCCCTACTACTACGCGCTTGCCGATGCGTTCACGATTTGCGACAGCTACTTCTGCTCTGTCATCGGTCCCACCGATCCGAATCGCCTCTATTGCATGGCTGCCTCCCTCGACCCCGACGGCAGGAATGGCGGACCAGTTCTCCAGACCATCGTCAATAACCGTTCGTCGCTGTACGGACGCTTGACGTATACAACGATGCCCGAACAACTTCAGACCCGGGGAATTTCCTGGAAGGTCTATTCAGCGCCGGACGAAACTATCTTGGGCGGGATTCTCTCCGATAATGTGCTCTCGTATTTCGCAAATTATCAGGATCCTTCCTCGGTTCTGCATCGGAATGCGTTTGGCCCGCAATTCCCGGTCGACTTCCTCTCCGATGTCGCGACGGGCAACTTGCCGCAAGTGTCGTGGCTGATAGGATCGGTCGTAACCTCGGATCACCCGCCGGCACCTTCAGTGTTTGGCGAGAATATTCTTTCGCTCATCATCACGACTCTCATGGCGAATCCCCCACTCTGGGCGAAGACCGTTCTCTTTGTGAACTACGATGAGAATGGCGGATTCTTCGATCATGTTCCCCCAGTCACTGCGCCTCCAGGAACGCCCGGAGAATATGTGACTGCGCCCGCGGTTCCCGATCCTAGCGCCCTCGGCAACCCGCCGATCAACGGCCCCATTGGCTTGGGATTTCGCGTCCCTATGTTGATCATCTCGCCCTTCAGCCGCGGCGGATTCGTCTCCTCGGGCCTTTTCGATCACACCTCAGTATTGCGATTCCTCGAAACTCTATTCGGCGCCGAAGTACCGAACTTAAGTGCCTGGAGGCGGGCGACCGTCGGCGATCTAACCACCGCTTTCAATTTCAACCGCCCCGATTTTTCCATTCCGAGCCTGCCCTCAACTCTGCCGGCCGATTCACAAGCAATTCAGGAGTGCATCAGCAATCTGGCAGGCACAACCCCATTCACCGTGCCCTCGACGCAGCAACTTCCAACTCAGGAGTCCGGCAGCCCGACCCGCCCCAGCGGACCATGCTGACCACGAACCCGCGGCTCGCGGCGCTAGCCTGGCCACCTCGATGGGGCAAAGATCCAACAACCCATTCCGGTTCCCGCCATTGCAGTACAATTAACCAGCCCGACAGTCGCCTGTCCTCGTAAAAGAAGTGATGAGTACTCTTCTTGCCGATCTCCGTTATGCTGTCCGGCTCCTTACCCAGTCCCCAACATTCACGGCGATCGCTGCTTTGACGCTCGCGCTCGGGATCGGTGCAACTACCGCGCTCTTCTCCGTTGTGAATGGACTGCTGCTGAACCCGCTCGCGTATCCGCATTCCCAGCGATTGTTCGTGATCTATGCAAGGATTGCTGGTCTCGACAGCGCTCCCATCGAATACCCGAACTTCCTCGATTGGCAACGCGACAGCCGCTCGTTCGCCTCGATGGCCGCGTATCGCAACGAAGACTACAACTTCATCGGCAACGGCGAAGGCGAGCGCCTCAG
>Ga0126379_10003248_pt1 | contig 10492 bp, 14 predicted proteins | sample PanSoiMetPlot_24_FD_92640 | JGI IMG/M metagenome (GOLD analysis project Ga0126379, IMG submission 92640) | Tropical forest soil microbial communities from Panama - MetaG Plot_24 | ecosystem: Environmental > Terrestrial > Soil > Tropical forest > Bulk soil | place: Panama | collected 2016-02-17 | reverse complement strand
TCCTTCACCTTCGAGTTGTCCTTCTTATCCTGGTCCTGCACGGAGGCGAAGGAAGCCTTTCCAGCAGCAACGACGTTCGACGCCTGGATGGCGGCGCCGCTGCCTGCGAGCAGACCAGCGACCGCCGCGCTTGTAATAAGAGCCCTCTTGGTCTTTGTCATGGGTAACGCCATCCTCCCTTAGTGGTTTTTCGAGATTCGCTCCTCGGACAAACCATCAGCCGCGAAGGTGCGCTTGGGTATCGGCCGGTGGAGCTCGGGCGACGACCCGGCAGGAGCCGAGACCCGTCAAGGTTCGCCAGAACCCAAAATGGCCGAAAAGCGATTCCTCCCCTGTGACTCGGGGAGTGCGGCCAGGTTACAGCAGAAATGGTCCTGATGGTAAGCAATTTGTTACAGAGTGGAAGAGCCGATCCCGGCCGGAACCAAGGTTCCTCTACACAAAAATGTCACCTTTTACGGAATTTTGTATCGCACTAGGAATAAGGCGATTACATTTGCCTCGGGGTCTGAAGCGGTGCCATTTACCATTTTTGACCTCGCAGCCGTTGTTAGGCAATAAAATCAGCGGAATGCACGTCCGATCGGCCAGAAACGGAATGAAAGCGACGCCACAAGAAGAGGCGGCCCTGATCCAGCGGATTCTCGCGGGTGAATCGGAGCTTTTCCATGACCTGATCCGACCCTACGAAAAACTCGTGTACGTAACGATTCTCACAATCGTCAGGAACGAGGCGGAAGCCGAAGATGGAGCGCAGGAAACCATGATCAACGCCTTCCGACATCTCAAGACTTTTCGGGGCGATGCGAAATTCAGCACCTGGCTCGTCACCATTGCCATGAACGAAGCGAGAAAGCGGCTTCGTAGAGTGAAAGCCGCATCTGAGGAACCTCTCGAAGAGCTGACGGAAGAGAAGGAAGGTGATTTTACCCCCGCCGTTCTAACGGATTGGCGCGAGATCCCGCTCGAAGCGCTCGAAAGAAAGGAACTGCGAAAGCGGCTGAGAGAAGCGGTGGAAATGCTGCCTGGCAAGTATCGTGTGGTTTTCGTGCTTCGCGATATCGAGGGCCTGAATCAGGAGGAAACGAGGGCGGTCCTGGGAATCAACGTGACGCTCGTGAAAGTGAGGCTGCACCGCGCTCGCATGATGCTGCAGAAGCATTTAGTGCCCTACCTGAAAAGCGAAGCGCCCGGACGGGGCGGGTTTTTCAGAAGGTGGTTTCAATGAAACTGGACTGCAAACACGTTTGGGAACATATCTCCGGCTACCTGGACCAGCAATTAGATCCGGCGCTGCTCGAAGCCGTCGAGCGTCACCTGGAGACCTGCGAAGTGTGCTCTGCCATCCTCGATTCCACGCGGAACATTCTGGTTTTAACCGCTGACGACCGCACTTACGAGTTGCCCGTAGGCTACAGCGAGCGATTGCACGCAAAGCTCAAAGCCGTAATGGCGACAGAGAATCAAGAATGAGCGACTCGGGCACATACGGTGTGTCTCGCAGACTCAAGCCTGGGAAGGCCTCTTTCGAACGCGGCAGCCTTCAACCGCAGGCCGTCCTCTACGAGCGTGATGATTGAGAAAGAATAGACCGTTCGCATCACGGCGTGCCCTTAAGCTTGTAGTGGGCAGCCATCTCCGTGAACAAAAGAAGCAGCGTCAGCAACGAGAGTGCAAGCTGCAGCGTTTCCGAGCGCCGCTTGTTCGGCGTGAGCGGCTGTTGCCGCCAGGCCGACGCAGGACGTCTCCGCAAACGGCGAACCTGCCACAGCGCGGCGAGATTGATGACCGCTCCGAGAAACGCCACTACCATCATCGGAATCCGAATAGCATCGACGTGAAGACGCTCCGCCAACTTCCATGTGGCGGAAGCGAGCACAACCGCGCCAATTCCCACAAGCAGACGAATGCCGTGAAGCACCAGGAACGCACCGCAAACGCTCTGAATGAACGCCAGAAAGAGGCTGGACCAGTTCAGCCAATGAAATCGTGACGCAGGTGGCGCGGCGGCCTCCGCATCGGTAGCAGCGGAAGAGTCAACTGAATCGTTCATCCGGAACTCTCCCCGAGCTCGAGCCAGACTAGCCCCAAACACCAGGAATCGGGGTCGCGCAGCGGGCACACTTCCCCGCTTTGAGTCGGTTTTCGCGGACATCGTGCCACGAGCGCATGATGAGAACCGCGCTGCACTTGGGGCAGTACGTATTCGCCGCTTCCGAGAAAATATTGCCCTCGTAGACATAATTCAGCCCGACCCTCCGGGCAATGTCCCTTGCTCCGTGCAGCGTTTCCGGCGGTGTAGGCGGCTTGTCTTGCAGCTTGAAGTCCGGATGAAACGCAGTGAAGTGAAGTGGAACATCCGGCCCGAGATTTTCAAGAATCCATTCGGCCAGCTTGCGCGTCTCGGCCGGATCGTCGTTCAGTGTAGGAATCATCAAGTTGGTGATCTCGAACCACACCCGCGTTTCCTTTTTCAGCCACTTGAGTGTGTCCAGAACCGGCTGAAGATGCGTGAGTGTAGTTTTCCCGTAGAAATTCTCGGTAAAGGCCTTCAGGTCGACGTTCGCCGCGTCAATATGCTTGTAAATATCGTGAAAAGCCTCGTGAGTAATGTAGCCGTTTGTAACCATGACGGTTTTGAGGCCCAATGGTTTGGCGGCCCTGCAAATATCGATGACGTACTCGCCCCAGATAGTTGGTTCGTTGTAAGTGAAAGCCAGCGATTTGCATCCATAGCGCAGGGCGAGTTCAGGAACGTCCTCGGGCGGGACTTGCTTCGAGTTCACTTGATCCTGGTGGGACTTCGAGATGTCCCAGTTCTGGCAGAAGAAACAGCCCATATTGCACCCGGCCGTACCCATGCTGAACACCCGCGTGCCCGGCAAGAAATGGTTAAGCGGCTTCTTTTCGATGGGATCAATTTGCAGCGCCGCCGGCGCGCCGTAGCCCAGGCTGAACAGTTTCCCGTTCTGGTTGACGCGGATGAAGCAGAACCCGGACTGCCCATGGCCGATGTGACAATGGCGCGGGCAAAGGTAACAGTGGACGCGCCCGTTGGCCTCAGGTTCCCACCACATCCCTTCATGGAGACCCGGCGTTTTCTGGAGGATCTGGAGCGTCGACATGATCCATCGACCTCTCACTGCATTATACGCCGGGATAAACTTTGGGGTGGAGGATGTTCAGAGGGAAACTCCCTGCTAGCAAGGCGCCGCTCTTCGAGACCCCGTCGCCGCCATCCCGAGCGCACCAGCTGCGCGAAGGGTCTCAACACTCCCGTTTTGTTGCACTTTGAAAACACGCCGTCAAGACCGGCGCTGCTGGACGTTTCGCCGAACCGCAGCCCACTCCGCAAAGGACCTCAGCCGGTCGCGGTATTTCCAGGAAAGTCGAAGAAATTTCGTGGCATCAAGGTTGGCGGCTTCTTTGCCCAGAAATGTTTCGAACCGCCACCGAAGATAGGGGCTCTTCCAGGGTTCGAGACGGTAGCCGCGCGCGGCGATCCAATAGTATCGCAATATTGCCCACATGAATACGGGTAAGACTGGTTTCAGAATACTACGAGCGCGCCCTATCCGCCGAGTGGCACAGACAGATGCTCGTGCACCAGCACCCATGACTTGCCGCGCTTCTCCCAGATGCCCGTGTAGCGGACCGCCACGTCGATGCTCTTGCCGTCCTTCATCTTCGCCGTGAAGTGCATCGGAACACTCGTCCACGCGATGTTACCGTGGCGCGTCACCTTGAGCTCCTTGCCCGCAGTCAGCGACGCGGACGCGGCGTTGTCCAGCAGATTCTTGTGGACGCCGAGTTCGTATTCCTTCCAGCCCTGGTAGGAGAACGGCGCGAGGTCGTAGAAGATCAGGCCATCGTCCTTTGCATAGAATTTCGCGGCATTCGCGGTGTTCCCGGAACTCCACGCGGCGCAATAGTCCTCAATCAACTCGCGAAACGTCGCCGCGTCGCTGGCTTTTTGTTGAGCACGCGCTCCGGCAAAGGTCAGCATCCCTCCGAGCAGGGCCAACAACACATAAACCGACCAGTGGTGACGCGGACCAGCCTCGCGACCATGAGCCAGCGGATTCGGGAACATGAGCACCTCGCACTTGAATTGAGTGCCCTACCTTAGACAGATTCACCAAAATACGCAAGCGCGCGTAGGACGCGAGGCGCCGACGGTCGCTCCGGGACGGCTTTCGCCGGTTGTGGGACGCCATTCGCCGACTTCCCGCTGTGACCTTACCGGGACCGCCCTAGTTTGGGTGTCGGCGGCCAAGTGGGCTACCTGGAGGCGGTCATGGTTGGGGCAGCAAGGAACCTGACGGGGCGGAGCCGTTGGCTGATTGGCGCAGGTTGGATGGCAGGAATCAGCATCGTGCTTGTAGAAATGCAGGTGGGTATGGATTATGTTCAAGCAAGAGTGATGGAACAGGCCAAAATGATTAGCGGTTGGCTGCCCATGATCGGAACACTGCTCTGCAACTTCATGGGCTCGGTGCGGCCACAATCTGCAGGAGCGCCGTCGATCGGGCGGCTCCTCGTGCTTTCAGCGATTCCTGTCGGACTTGTGGCGCTCGGTTGGATACTGAAGAACCGGGGTGCCGATTGAATCGCTGGAAACCCGAGACGAATTGAGCGTGGACGAACAGGTAACAATCCGGCATCGGCGGGCAGGGCTGGTCCCTGGCTTGGTCCTCGTGTTGATTGGAGCCGTGGTGCTCCTCGATCACATGGGCCTTATTTCTTCCGATCGCCTCTGGAAGTTCTGGCCTGTGGCGCTGATGGTTTTGGGCGTGGCCAAATTAATGGAACCCTGCAATCGCGTCGCCGGCGCGGTTATGACGCTCGTCGGGGCTCTGTTCCTGTTGAACAACCTAGGCTACACGCGCCTGTCCTGGTGGGATATCTGGCCGATCGCGCTAATCTGTGCGGGCCTGATGCTGATTTGGAACCGATTCGAGATGCCCAAATTGCCGCCACTGTCCCCCTCAGCCGGGCCGAACGCCATCAACGAGTTTGCCTTATTTGGAGGAGTGGAGCGCCGCGTCACCGTCGGCAACTTTACCGGCGGCACCGCGAGCGCAACCTTCGGAGGAGTCGAACTGGACTTCCGGTCTGCGGACATCGAAGGCGAGCAAGCTGTCCTTTACGTCGAGGCGATCTTCGGCGGAATCGAGGTAACCGTTCCGGATCGTTGGACCGTCGTCTATGAAGGGCAGAGCATCTTCGGCGGATACAGCGACGAAACTCGGCCGCCGTTGCCGGAAGTGCCCGGCGCGCCCCCGAGAAAGCGCCTGGTCCTGAGGGGACGCGCAGTCTTCGGTGGAATTTCGGTGAAAAACTAGCTTCCATGGACGGATCAAGCACCAGAAAAACGGGGCTGGCAGCGCTCGCAATTGCCGCTGTACTCTTCGCGGGGATTCTGGCAACCCTGCTGGTGACGAACTGGGGTCTCGACTGGCGAGCCGCAATAGCCCTCGCAGCACCGATGTCGGCGCTGGCCCAAGGCATTGCCTGGTCGGCTCGCTACCCCTGCCGAACCAACCCGCTCGGGCGCAGGGAGCCGTGGCGCATCGCTCTTACGCACATCACCGCGGCCCTCGTCCTGAGCTATTTCTGGGTCGGAATCGGCCGGATCCTTGCCCAATGGATTGACTCTGGCTTTGGCCTGACCCACACCTACAAGCAATTTTTGGCCATGCAGACGCATCTGTACGCTGCTGGTTTTTGCTATTACCTGCTCGGCGTCGCATTTCATTACATGGTCTTCGCGCAAAAAGCGTCGCAGGAAGCACAGGAGCGTGCTCTCGAATCGGTCGCGCGCGCCCGCGAAGCGGAGTTGAGTGCGCTCAAAGCGCAGATCAATCCGCACTTCCTGTACAACAGCCTGAACTCGATCAGCGCGCTGACCAGCATCGATCCCACACGAGCCAGAGAGATGTGCGTGGCACTCGCGGACTTTCTGCGCCTGACCCTAGGCATGGGTGAAAAGCGCGTGATTCCCCTCGGCGAAGAGGTCAGTCTGCTCGAGAAGTACTGCGCAATCGAAAAAGTCAGGTTCGGGGACCGGCTCACGATAAAAGAAGAAATTCCGGATGACGCGAAGGTGTGCCTCTTGCCACCGCTGCTACTGCAGCCGTTGTTTGAGAACGCGGTCGTGCACGGCATCGCGCAAATCCCGGAAGGCGGCTGGATTCGCCTGAGCGCAACCCGCCACGCGGACCGCCTTTCGGTCAGCGTTGAGAATTCCTGGGATCCCGAGGCGGGGAGCTCGCGAAGAAACGGCGTCGGGCTGAAAAATGTTCAACGGCGTTTGGAGGCGCGCTACGGGAATGCGGCGAATTTGCAAGCCCAAGCGGAGGACGACGTATTCCGGGTAAGCCTGGTGTTCCCCGCTGAGACGGAGGAGAAAAAGTGAGCGGCTCCCGCCAGAAGTGGAAAGCTTTAATCGTCGATGACGAGGAGCTGGCGCGCAAACTGCTTCGCGAAATGCTCAGTAGCCATCCGGAAATCGAAATCGCAGCTGAATGCGGAAACGGCATGGAAGCCGTGAAGGCCACGACGGAGTACAAGCCTGACCTCCTGTTTCTGGACGTGCAGATGCCAAAGCTGACCGGATTCGATGTGCTCGAACTGATCGAGCGCGACAATGTAGGCGTGATTTTTGTGACTGCCTACGACCAGTACGCAATGAAAGCATTTGAAGTCCACGCTGTCGATTACTTGCTGAAGCCGTTCAGCCGCGAACGCTTTGAAGCAGCACTGGAGCGCGCAAAGCATCAAAAGCCCAAGAGGGAAGTCGACCCAGCGGAACTTGGCGCAGCCGCCCGGCCCGCAGGTCAATATGCAGAACGCATCGTAGTAAAGGACGGCACCAAGGTCACCTTGATTCCCGTGATGAAACTCGACTACGCCGAAGCTCTCGACGATTACGTGTCGCTAGCAACAGAAGGAAAAAAGCATCTGAAACAGCAAACAATCTCAGGCCTCGAACTGGCGCTCGACCCGAGACTCTTCGTGCGTATCCACCGCTCCTACCTCGTCAACCTCGAGCGCGTCACGCGTATCGAGCCCTACGGCAAAGACAGCAAAGTGGCAATCCTCACAAACGGCGTACGCCTTCCCGTCAGCCGCGCAGGCTATGCCCGCCTGAAAGCCCTCCTCGACGAAAAGAACTAGGGAGCCATGCCCGGCCGCATTGAGCGCACGAGTGGGGCTCGGAAGTCACCAGTCTGCATCTTTCGCGAGCGAGCCGCATCCGCTTCCAGCCGGGTTTGTCTCGCGCAGGCGATGATGGCCGGCCATCGCCAACGGCCGTGCAGTACATTTCGCGGTCGAAGCTCCTCGGTTTATGTCTTCGCGCGGCCTGTCCCTCGCGGCGAAGGGATGAGCGAACCTACACAGCGGCGCAACTCAAGATACTTGGCGCCTGCTGAGCGGTGGTCGCTGAGCGGATAAGACTAGTGATTCGAGCGGCGGACCCAGATGCGGGACGTGGCGGGCTTGCCTAGATGCATGGTGTGGCCGGCAGCGCGCACCGTCATCGTTTCGTCGTACTCGCGCTTGAGCACTTCCAATTTCGTACTCGGGCGGAGCCGAAGGTTCTCCAGAAACTCGAGGAAGCCTTCATCCTTCTCGTAGACACAAAGGATTTCCCCGGATTCCCTCGGACGCAGCTCAGAAAGGAGGACGCCGCCTTGTTTGCGTAACCGCGCGAGCCCTCCGTTAACCGGAACGCCGTGCGGACACGTTTTTCGATCGCCAAAGCGCTTGAGCAGCAGCGCCTCGACTTCCGGTGAAATGGCATGCTCCATGCGTTCGGCTTCTGCGTGAGCCTTGGCCCAGGAAAGCCCGATAACCTCGGTGAGCAGCATCTCAGCGAGCTGGTGACGAAGCATCAGCCGCTGCGCAAATTTGCGTCCCTTAGCCGTGAGCAGGATGTGTCCACCGCGTTTCACCGTGACGTGTCCATCGCGCGCCATGCGTTTCACCGCCGCCGTAACAGCCGGAGGCGTAACGTCAAGTTCCTCGGCAAGCCGCGCGCTGATCGGCACCTGCTGCTCCTCCAGCATTTCCCAAATCGCTTTGAGGTAGTCTTCCTGCGAAACGCTAGTTTTGTCGCGGCGCAATGACTCTCCGTAGAGCTAAACTTTGGCAGATCGACTTTCTGCGGTCCGCAAGCGGCTGGCAAGCTGCCGCACTCTCAATTCAATCTCTTCGAGAATTCTCTGATAAGTCGCGCGGTCTTCGCCATAGGGATCTAAAACGCCCCAGTTTTCGAGTTGCTGGCGGTGGCGAAAATTGGACGGCGCTGACAAAAAGAGGTGCTCGATCGGTGCGCCTGAAAGGTTGACGATGAGGTCGGCCTCCCGGACAGACTCGCGCGAAATGGATTTGGAGGAAAGCCCCTCCACGGAATAGCCGTTGGCGACGAGTGCCTCGATCGTCGGCTCGGCGACGCGCCCCAGCGGATACAGGCCGGCGCTGGCCGGTTCGATCACGTCGTCGGCCTCCCGGCGGGCAACAGCTTCGGCCATGACGCTGCGACAGGCATTCCCAATGCACACAAAAAGTACGCGTGACTTGGACGTTGCGGGCATACCGGTATTGTATCGCGGCCGTTGCTATCGGCGTAGAAAGCTAGGAGCGTGTCCCTGGAATGCGGTACCTAAGCGCCGCTTTCGCCATCGTTGCCCCCATGCGCCGCCTCTCATCCCAAGCCACGCGAAGGATATCCGTCTTTGGCACCTAGAAGCCGACCACGATAAAGTCAGGCATGATTCGGCCGCAGAAACAGTTGCGTCATCCGCGCGGCACATTGCTCAAGAAATCGCTCATCCTCCGCACCGAAGGCGTTCAACTGGTTGCTCTCCGCATCGATGAGTCCGACGACACGAGCACCGTCCGACAGCACAGGAGCGATGATCTCCGAGCACGTTGTCCCAAACGTGGTCAGCCAGCGCGGGTCTTCCCGTACGTTTCCAACGTTCACGACAGACCTTGCCGCGACGGCGGCCCCACATAGCCCTTGAGCCACCGGAAATCGCGGGAAGGCTGGCGCGGCCGTTCCGCTACAAGCAATCATGCCTATTTCTCTGGGAGTCACTTCATAGAGCCCGACCCAACGATAATGCCGCACGCCGGCGATCCAATCCGCAATTCTCTTGGCCGCGCGTGCCCGGTCAGGATTTGCACGAAGAATCGTCTGCAAGTCGGCCAGCAAGCGCTCTTCCATCACCCGCCTCGGAACCCTTTGTGTGCCCCCTCAACCACCCTGAGTGACGCGCCGTTTACCTCAAAGGCTTTGTTGGCTGAGTTGTGTCTTTGTCGGAAGTGGCCTTGTGGGATCGCCAAAAGCCGCTCCGATCCTATCCTGCCACCAAACTTGCTTACGGACGGCGACCCTGTGCCCCGAGGCCGCCAGCCCCGTTTGCCGCCAGCTTCAAAAAATGTTCGTGCACCGTCGTGTCATCGCTGAGTTCCGGATGGAATGTTGCAGCCAGGATCTTGCCTTTCTGAACCAAGGCGGGCTTCCCTTCGCGCTTTGCCAGCACGTCCACTCCCGGCGCAACCTTTTCAATGATCGGACCGCGAATAAACACCATCTCGAGCGGCTCCTTCTTAAGAGTAGACGAGCCGAAAAACACATCGCTGGCGAGCTGCCGGCCATATCCGTTACGCAGAATCGTCATATCGAGGAGTTTAAGCGAATCCTGCGCGGGATTTTTCACTTGCTTCGCCAGCAGAATCGCCCCAGCACAAGTGCCAAAGATCGCGCCACCCTGGGCCGAGAATTTCCGGATCGCGTCATACAGCCCTTCTTCCTCCAGGAATTGCAACTGCGTCGTGCTTTCGCCGCCCGGAAGAATCAGGCCGTCGCATCCCTCGAGGTCCGTCACCGTGCGCACTTCGACCGTCTGCGCACCAAGTTGGTGCAGCATCGCCGCATGAGCCGCGAAATCACCTTGCACTGCAAGAATCCCGATCTTCATTGTTCGCCGCCAATCGCAGCGTACGGTCTGCCTTCCCGCGCGGTTACGGCTGCTGCAACGCGCCGCGCCAGCTCAACTCCTTGTCACCAGCCCCGCGTCGCCAGCAGGTCCTTCTCCTCGAGCTGACGAACGTCAATACCGGGCATCGCTTCGCCAAGCTCTTCGTGTGCCTCGAGAATTGCCTTCGGATCTTCAAAGTGCGTCGTGGCCTTCACGATGGCTTTGGCGCGCGCCTCGGGATCGCTGCTCTTGAAGATGCCGGAGCCAACAAATACCGCCTCAGCACCGAGTTTGCGTACCAACGCCGCATCAGCGGGGGTCGCTATGCCTCCAGCCGAAAAGTTCGGAACCGGCAGTTTCCCCGCGCGTGCCACCTCCCGGATCAAGTCAAGAGGAGCGCCCTGCTCCTTGGCCTTACGCATCAGCTCATCATCGCGCATCGTTGTCAGCGATTTCATTTCGCTCATGATCGTGCGCATGTGGCGAACCGCCTCAACGAC
>Ga0126379_10003247_pt1 | contig 10493 bp, 9 predicted proteins | sample PanSoiMetPlot_24_FD_92640 | JGI IMG/M metagenome (GOLD analysis project Ga0126379, IMG submission 92640) | Tropical forest soil microbial communities from Panama - MetaG Plot_24 | ecosystem: Environmental > Terrestrial > Soil > Tropical forest > Bulk soil | place: Panama | collected 2016-02-17 | reverse complement strand
ATCGAAATTGTGTTCGTCGCTCACTAAACTCTCCTGCGGCGCACGCCGCTTGGTCTCTTACTCCGTTAGCTTGTCACTCACTCTCGCATTCACCTGAAGGAAAGGTTCTGGCCAACCTCGTGTTGGCGAAACGATTGCCGACCGCGCCATGCAAAAGAATAGCTCCGATAATAACCAGAATCAGGGGCCAAAGGGATACCAGCATCGCATCAAGGCCAGCCTGAAACGTGGACTGGTCGAAAAAGTAGGTTTGCAAGGCCCGCAGCCCGGCCAGAGCTAACTCTATTGTCGCGCCAATAGAGCCGGGTTGAGACGACAACGAAGTGCTAGCCTGAACTGCGAGTTCCCTCAGGTTGGCAGTCAGCAATGCCAAGCCGAAAGAAAAAAGGAGCGCTCCCGCAACCGCATGGAAGCTGTTGGATGTTGTTTGCTGTTTTGCCATGTTGCCCTCTCGTGAGGCCGGTTCCCCGGCCACGAGGCGAGAATAGAGGTGTCCCAACCGGGGTGCACGCGGGATTCGGCCAGGAGAAGGGAATTACCGGCCAATGGCGCCTGTCGGCCGGGGAATAGGGCTTAGCCCCGGCTGATATGGCCTCTGTCCCGGCGGTTTTGAGGCGGCCTGTTTTTCTTCAAAGAAAACAGTTGACAAGAACCGTGGCCATGCTAGATTTATAGCAGATGTGCTAGAAAAATAGCAGTGCGGCAGGAAAGAAGAAATAAGGATGAAGAGAAAGCCAAAACCAAATGCTCTGACACGCCGCGAACGCCAGATTATGGACGTTCTTTACCGGCTCCAGCGCGCTTCGGTCGGTGAAGTGCTCTCGCAACTCGAGGGCAAGCCCAACTATTCCACCGTGCGCGCCCAGCTTCGCGTTCTGGAAGAGAAGGGCCATGTCCGGCATGAGGAAGACGGGCTGAGATACGTGTACGTTCCTTGCGTTTCGCGCGAAGTCGCGCGCCGCTCCGCGCTCCAGCACCTAGTTGAAATATTTTTTGAAGGTTCCACGGAGATGGCCGTCGCGGCTTTGCTCGGTGGTGAGATGTCCAAGATTTCCTCCGAAGAGCTCAACCGGCTCTCAAGCCTCATCGCAAAGAGTCAAAAGGAGAGCTGAGCATGCATTGGCCGGGAAGCTCGGAACTAACGCTGGCATTTCTCATCGGGTGTACCGTCAAGGCGACCCTCATCCTTGCGTTGACAGCTTGCTCGGCCTGCGCCTTACGCAACCGCTCGTCCGCCGCCCGCCACCACACATGGGCTCTCGGAATCATCTGTTCGATGGCTGTCCCGATACTGACGCTCCTGCTTCCGTCGTGGCATTCCGCCACACTTGGCAAGGCGGCCAAACTTTGGCGCACCGCTTACACGGCGCCAGGTAGCGCCAACTTTCAAAGCTTGCCGTCCACGGTGATTGACGCCGTAGCGGCCTCGCCGTTCACAGGCCAACTGATCCGGTTGACGCTTCTTTTGTGGGCGCTCGGCGCTCTTCTTGTTGTGGCGAAGCTCGTGGCTGGTCTCGCGCGGCTTGCCTGGGAGTCAGCGCACTCGGTGCTGGCAATGGACGAGAGTTGGACACAGATGACCTCTAGTGTGCGCACGCGACTCGGCATCTCGCGCCCCGTGCAAATACTGCTTTCCAGCGACCGGGCATCCATGCCTCTGACTTGGGGATTTGTCCGGCCCCGCATTCTGCTTCCCGCTGGAGCGATGGAATGGTCTCCGGAGCGGCGAAGAACGGTGCTCTCCCACGAACTCGCGCACATCGCCCGTCAGGACTGGATGGCGCAAATTTTCGCCGAATTGACTCGCGCTATTTATTGGTTTCATCCGTTGGTGTGGTTCGCGTGCGCAAGGCTGCGGAGCGAAAGCGAGCGCGCCTGCGACGATTCCGTCTTGAACAGCGGAGTGGATCCCTCGCACTACGCCAGCCAACTGCTCGAACTTGCGCGCACCTTGAAGAACGCGCACCGCGGTTCGTCTACCGCACTCGCCATTGCCCGCCCAACAAATCTGGAAAGGAGATTTATCGCCATGCTGGATCCAAATCTAAACCGCAGAGGAATCTCGCGCAGAACGGGGCTGCTCCTGAAACTCGCCGCCTTCTGCCTGATTCTTCCGCTCGCCGCTTTCCGGCTCCCCGGCCAGAACCTGTCAGGAAAGTTCACTGGCACAGTCTTTGATCCCAGTGATGGGGCCGTTCCGAATGCAACCATAGTGATGACCAATCACAAAGCGAATACCGTGGACATGACCGTATCGGACGCGGAGGGCAATTTCGTTTTCAAAGCTTTGCCAGCGGGCGAGTACGAAATGAAAGTGCTCAAGCCCGGGTTTGCGGTGTATCGCGCGCCCCAAGTTGTGCTGGAGCCGGGGCGCGACCAAACGCTGACGGCCAAGCTGGACATTGGCGGCATCAACGAGACGGTAGACGTTAGGGCTGTGGGTTCAGCGAAGGCAGCTCAAGCTGCGGAAGAAGCCGAGGCTAAATCAAAAACGATTCGAGTACGAATTGGCGGCAGTGTGGAAGCCGCAAAGGTGATCACCAAAGTGCAACCGGTCTACCCACAGAGCGCCAAAGCCGCTGGTGCCCAAGGTTCCGTGCTGCTCCACGCGGTTGTCGGAAAGGATGGCACCCCGCTATCGCTTCAAGTTTTGAACAGCCAGATTAACCCGGACTTGGCCCGCGCGGCGGTCGAAGCCGTCAGCCAATGGCGTTATCAGCCCACTCTGCTGAATGGCGAGCCCGTGGAAGTAGACACCGTCGTCACCGTGAATTTCACACTGCTTCCGTAGCTTGGTTGCCCAGCCCGTCTCGCTCATTTGGGAGAAGAAGTTAGCACCGCTTGCCTAATAACCGACGGCTTTTCCCGATCCGCGCTCGTCGTGGCCTCCCTGCAACCAGCCATCGCTGAGCAGAATGGCTTCGACGCGCGCAATCACAATCGGCTTGGCTTCCTCAATGGAATAGCCGGCCTTCTTGAGCAAGGCGATCGTGTCCGGAGAGACGCCGCGCTCGATGCCAAGCGTGTCCGGCTTCCATTGATGATGAATCCGGGGAAAATCAATGGCGTCCTGCACATTCATCCCAAAGTCCATGACGTTCAACATCACTTGCAGAACCGCGGTGATGATCATGGAACCCCCGGGAGCGCCTAGAGCCAGAAAAGGCTTGCCGTCCTTCAGGACGATGGTTGGAACCATGGAAGAAAGCGGCCGGCGGCCCGGAGCAATAGAATTCGCTTCGCCTTGCACCAAACCGAAGAGGTTGGGCGTGCCGGGTTTCGCCGCAAAATCGTCCATTTCGTCGTTGAGAAGAAAGCCCAACCCGGGCACCGTCACTTTGCTGCCATAACCGGCGTTCAGCGTGTAGGTAACGGCAACGACGTTGCCTTCCGCGTCAGCAATGCTGTAGTGCGTGGTGTCCGAGCCTTCCGCAGCTCCTGCTGGCAGGCCGGGCCGAATCTGGTCGCTGGGCGTCGCGTTGACCGGATCAATCGAATCGCGGCGCGCGCGAGTGTACGCTGGATCGAGCATCGCCGTAATAGGGTTCCTCACAAAATCGGGATCGCCCAGATATTCGTTGCGGTCCGCGTAGAACCGCCGCATCACCTCGGCTAGGTAGTGATAAGCCGTTGCGGACCCGGCGCGGGATTTTTCGTAATCAGTTCCGTCGAGCATGGCTAGCATTTGCAGAATGCCGACGCCGCCGGAACTGGGCGGCGGCGAAGTGATGATGTGGTAGCCCTTGTAGTCGCCTTCAAGGGGCTTGCGCTCGACAGCCTGGTATTCGCGAAGATCGTCCAGGGTAATCAGCCCGCCGTTTTTCTCCATTTCACGCGCGAGGATGTGCGCGGTTTCGCCTTCGTAGAAATCCGAAGCGCCGCTGCTTGCGATGCGTTCGAGCGTGCGCCGTAGGTCCGGCTGCTGGAAGTTCTCGTTCCAATCGTAAGGGGCCCCGCCCTTGAGAAAAATCCGCTTGGATTCCGGAAACTGGGACAAAAGCTCGGCGTTCGTGCGAAACGAGCGCATCTGCGCATAAGAAATCGGAAAGCCCGACGAAGCAAGCGCGATCGCGGGCTGCAGCAGGTCAAACCATGGCTTGCGGCCGTATTTCTTGCTGGCCAGTTCAAGGCCGCGGACCGTGCCGGGAACGCCGGCGGCGCGCCAGCCGAGCAAGCTATCCTTCGTAACGTTGCCGCTGGCATCCAGATACATGTCGTGAGTGGCTTTGCGTGGAGCTCTCTCGCGGAAATCAATGAACGTCGTGCGGCCATCGGCCATGCGGATGAGCATGAACCCGCCACCGCCGATGTTTCCGGCATATGGATACGTCACGGCAAGAGCAAAGCCGACCGCGACGGCCGCATCCACGGCGTTGCCGCCGGATTTCAAGACGTTAACGCCAACGTCGGCTGCCAGCGGTTCCTGCGCCACCACCATCCCTTTGCGGGCGTAAACCGGTTCATGAGCGTCCAGCGCTGGCGGAGCCAGAATCAGGAAAGCGAGAAATATTGCCAGGAGACACACTTCGGGGCAGTTTTTCATGACGGCAATTATATGGCCAAAAGTTGTCGCGCGCAGGCCACCGCGCTATGGCACGCGGCACGCCTTGAGGTATCCTTCGGCTCTTCTTCACTTCTCTTCTCGCTGCGAATCAAATACGATGTTGGCCGCTTCAAAAAGGACGGCTCCATGACGTCTACACATCGCTACCTTCTTGCGGCAGCCATTCTATTGGCATGCAACACCGCCGCGATCGGGCAAGAAGCTGCTGCGCCACTGAAGTTCCAGATTCCTGAGGACAAACTGGGCTCTTTCGTGGGGCAATACGCTTACGACGACGATCCCGATCTTGTTCGGTCCATTTCCCAGGAAGGCTCCCGCCTGTTCATCGAATCCCGCCGAGCCCCGAAAGTCGAGCTGCTCCCGAAGGCGGAAGACACTTTCGGCTTTGCGAACAACCCCGTGACCTTCAAATTCCTGCGCTCGGCCGAACGAAAAGTCACTGGCTTCCAGCGCAACTTTCCAGACGGCAGCGACCACGCCAGGAAGATCAGCGATCAGACTCTAACCTTCAGCAAACTCGAATACACGCGCGAAGAAGTGATGATTCCCATGCGCGATGGCGTCAAGCTCCACGCCGTCATTTTGCGCCCCAAGGATTACGCTGCTCCGCTTCCTCTCCTCATGGAGCGCACGCCCTATGGCGTTGACGGAAACACTCCCGCATCGATCAATGGCAACGAGCCCGAGCTTTCCGCCAGCCGCTACATTTTCGTTTTTGAGGACATTCGTGGCCGTTACAAATCCGAGGGCGCCTTCGTCATGAGCCGCCCCATGGCCGATCATCATGACCCCAAACTCGTCGACGAAAGCACCGACACCTGGGACACCGTAGACTGGCTGCTGAGAAACATCCCCAAAAACAACGGTCGTGTCGGCGTCTACGGTACGTCCTATCCGGGATTTCTGGCCATGGCCGCTGGCATCGATCCGCATCCAGCCGTAAAAGCCATCTCACCACAGGCCCCGATGATTGACGTCTGGATGGGCGACGATTTCTTTCACAACGGCGCTTTTCGCGAAACCTACGGCTATGACTACACCTTGGGAATGGAAAGCTCCAAAGAAAACGCATTCTCCAAACTCGATGAAGATGCGTACGATTTCTTTCTGCACTCCGGCTCCTTCGCCGCCGCCGCCAAACGCAACGGCGTGGACAAACTTCCCACGGGCGTCGCTTTTCTCCAGCATCCTGCCTATGACGAGTTCTGGCGCGCGCGCGCCGTCGAGTGGCATCTCAACCAGCCCATCGTCCCCACACTCTTCGTTGGCGGCTTCTGGGATCAGGAAGACATGTTTGGCCCTCAGGAGGCATACTCAAAACTCGAGCCTCACGATTCCCATCATGAAAACTTCCTGGTCATCGGTCCCTGGAACCACGGCCAGTGGGGCGGCACGACACGTCATCTGGGCGACATTCAGTTCGGCGAACCCACCACCGACGAGTTTCGCGAGCGTTATGAAGCCCCATTCTTCGCGCACTACCTCAAGGACGAAAGCGGATTCAGCCTCAAGGACACCGCTACTTTTGAAAGTGGCAGCAATCGCTGGCGCGAATACACGCACTGGCCGCCGGTGGAGAGCAAGTCACAAAATCTCTATCTTGGGGCCGATGGTTCGCTAGTTTTTTCTTCATCCGAGCCGAAGTCCTCGCCGGGTAAGAAGGACGCGGCGAACTATCGCGAATACGTCTCCGATCCGGCGAATCCCGTGCCGTACCGGCATCGCCCGATTCAAGCCACTTATTCGCCAGGCTCGAAGTGGTTCACCTGGATGGTCGAAGATCAACGCTTCGTTTCCGGCCGTTCTGACGTCGCAACTTGGACCACTCCGCCGCTCGATCACGATGTTACCGTTGCAGGCGACGTGATCGCCGATCTCTTCGCATCCACGTCGGGGACCGACGCCGACTGGGTGGTTAAATTGATCGACGAATATCCTGAGGCGGCGTCCGCGCCTTCTCCAACGGCTTCCACAACCTCTGCGTCACCCGTGGCCCATCCCGATATGTCCGGCTACCAGCTCATCGTCAATGGAGAAATCTTTCGTGGGCGTTATCGTAAAAGCTTTGAACACCCCGAGGCCATCCCGGCTGACAGAGTCCTCGAATATCGTTTCAGCCTCCACGCCACCGATCACACCTTTCTCAAGGGCCATCGCATCAAGGTGCAGGTGCAAAGCACGTGGTTCCCGTTGTACGACCGCAATCCGCAGAAGTTTCTGCCCAACATCATGACCGCCTCTCCCGACGATTTTGTCAAAGCCACCGAGCGCATCTATCCGGCTTCTCATCTTATCCTCCCACTTGCGCCGTGACGGCTGCCGCCTGGGGTCATCGGAAAAAACGGTAATGGGCCAGTTTGAATTTTCTGAATCGTGACACAAGGGGTCAAAATTCAAACTGGCCCAATACTGGAAGAACAGAGCCCTTGCGAAACTGTGGAAAACGCACTAAGGTATCGGGCACGAGTTGGAGCATCCTTCCTGCAAGCTTCCGTCCACGGATCGCCAGGAGAGTCTGGAAGAGTGCGTCCGCACGTCGAGGCGCAAAGAAGTTGCTCTTAAAGCCAGCATCCTTCACGCAACGTTTTCTGGGAATCAGGGTTTGAGAAGGCTGGGGGATTTGCTCGCAACGGCAAGAAAATGTTTAAGACTCTGAGTTACTACTGGAACGCGGCCCGGGGCTACCGCTTGAAACCTTGGAAAAGTCCTTACATGCGGTGGCGGTTTGAGACCTTTCTCGGAAAGGAAGCGGACAATTTGACGGCTCGCAAGTTTTTTCACCTCGCCTGGAAATACCGCGATCACATGGAGCGGTTTGTGGATTGGGCCGCCGAACGCCGCCGCTTCCAACGCCAGCGCCACGCGTGATATGAAACTGTGTAAGTCTCGCAGGCTACGCTCGAATTTCATGAAAAGTGTTCTATTCTCCAGTTTTGTGTTGCTCTTCTCAGGCACAGCGCGGGCCCAGTCTTCGCCGACGCCGCAGGTCGCCTCCCCGCAGATTGTTGAAGTTCCCAGTGGTCCGCTCCACCTAAAAGCCTACTTTTGGAAGCCCGCCGGGCCCGGGCCTTTCCCTGCGGTGTTGTTCAATCACGGCTCCGGAGCCGCGGACGCGCAGCACACTGCCGGGCAGACGATGGCCGCGGCGGCAGCAAGTCTGGCGCCAGTTTTTCTCAGGCACGGCTACGCTTTCTTTTATCTTTGCCGCCGCGGGCAAGGTCTTTCCGCGGATCAGGCGCCGTTTATGCAAGACCTGTTGCAGCGGGAAGAAGCTGCCAAGGGAAAAGAAGCTCGGCAGCACCTGCATTATTTGATGGTCACGACCGACCATCTCAACGATGCTCTCGCAGGCTTACTTTTCTTGAAAACTGCGCCTGGCATCGACGCCAAGCGCATTGCTGTCGTTGGCCACTCCTTTGGCGGTTTGATCACCTTGCTTTCCGGAGAGACTGACTCTGCTATCCGCGCCGAGGTCACCTTTGGTGCTGGCGCCAATTCCTGGAAACTCTCGCAGGAACTCCGCGACCGCGTTCTTGCGGCCGTCGGCAGAACATCTGCACCGATCATGCTGATCCATGCCGCCAACGACTTCGACACGGCGCCTGGTACCGCCATCGCTGCCGAACTTGAACGCCTGCGCAAACCTCACGTCCTTAAGATTTATCCTCCCTTGGGCAAGTCCCCCGACGATGGCCACAACCTCTTGTACCTTGCCGGTCCGGAATGGGAACCCGACGTTTTCCAATTCCTCGATACCAACGTAAAACGCTGAGTGCTTTCCTGAACTTGAAATGAATGGACAGGAAGGCTCCCTGTGAGCTCGCCCTCCTTCAACAGGGATATAATGAAGGATGAGAGGAGGGTCCATGGAAGAACTGAAGATCCTCCAGAAAACGCGGGAACTCCACGAAGCGCGCTGGTGGGAGCCGGAAGCGAACGGCCGCGTTCACTGTTTTCTTTGCCCGCGCCACTGCCACATTCATCCGGGACAGTCGGGATTCTGCTTCATCCGCATCAACCATGAAGGAAAACTCTACAACTTGGGATATGGCTCGCCCGCCGCCTTGCAGATTGATCCCATCGAGAAGAAGCCGCTGAATCATTTTCTGCCCGGCACGCGCATCTTCAGCATGGGAACCGCAGGGTGCAACATGGGCTGCTTTTTCTGCCAGAACTGGGACATTTCCAAATCGCGTGCGGACCAGGTGCGCTCGCAGGAAATTCCTCCGGAAGATGTGCCGCACCTCGCGATGAAATATGGATGCGATTCGCTGGCGTTCACCTACAACGAGCCGACCATCTGGGGTGAATACGTCATCGATATTGCCAAAGCGGCGAAGAAATACGGACTCAAGACTGTAATGGTGACGAATGGCTACGTCACTTACGAAGCTTTCCACGATATTTATGATCACATTGATGCAGCGAACGTGGATTTGAAGGCGTTCACGGAAAATTTCTACGGGAAAATTACCCTGACGCATCTTCAACCAGTTCTAGAGATGCTGGAATGGCTCAAGAAGGAAACGAAAGTGTGGTTCGAGATTACGAACCTGATGATTCCTACTCTGAACGATGACCCGACGGAAACGCGAAAGCTTGCGGAATGGATTTTGACCCATTTGGGGCCGGATGTGCCACTGCACTTCACCGCGTTTCATCCCGATTTCAAGCTGCAGGACAAGCCGCGAACTCCCGCCGCAACGCTGGATCGCGCGCGCCAAATCGCCATGGAAGTCGGGCTGCACTACGTGTACGAGGGAAACATTTACAGCGATGGAGCGAACACGTATTGCCCGAATTGCAAGGAGTTGCTTGTGCGGCGCTCCTGGCACGACATTTTGGACTATCGCATCAAGGACGGCGCCTGCCCGCAGTGCAAACTCACCATTCCCGGAGTTTGGACGAACGATACAAAGCGAAAATCAAGGCAAGGCGTAGTGGCTAGCGTACCGAAGTACACCCACCTGAATCTGTGAATGAGTTCTTGGTTCCAACCGCTCTAAGATGCCGCCACATCGCCGGCGAACGCTCGAACCGCCTTGGGCTGCGGACGCAGCAGCAAATAGAATGCGACGACGTGCGTGATCATCAGCACGGGCACATAGATTATCGGGATCGCGTATGTAGCGCCCAACTGCCCCGCCATCGCGGGAAGGCCGACCTGGATGGCGTGGTAATAGTCGAGAATCAGGTCAACCATCCCCACGAGATTGAAAGCAACTACGAACAGCCAGAAGAGCGGACGTATCCTTACCGTTAGGAGCGCGAGCATCGCTAGCACCCCGGTTGCTAGGTCCCAGTAGGCAGCGAAAGTAGCGAAGCGAGCGGGTAGATTGGGCCCGACGACGCCTGGAAGAATAAACACGAGCCCGAAGAAGCGGAAGCTGTGCAAAGCAGCGATGGCGCGCTGCGCTGCCACCAGGTCCATCGACTTGAGTCTGGGCATGATATACGCGCCGAAACAAAGCCCCCATGCAACATAACCTAAAACGAGTTGTATATTGAAGAGCATTTCCACCGACATTTGTCCTCCTATAAGATTGATTTCCCGTTAGATCAACACGTCATCTCACGAGAGTAAGTTAGGGTGGCTCTGCGACCTCACTAGTTGCACGGCCGCCACCATCAGAATTGCGCAGAGAACCGAAAAGAGTAGGAATGGTGGTATGTAGAAAAAGCGAAAAGCTAGATAGGCGCCGACGAGGCTGGTCCCGGAAACAATTCCAGAAATAAACCCGACACTTCGAGGGGCTATGGCGGCGATATCTGACAAAAGCCATAGAGTAACCGCCAAAGCAAGCAGAAGGACGCCAACCAAAAGACCCCACCCGAAATAAAGATGCCAATAGGTGGAAGGCTCTCCCATGAATTCAAAGGCGACCGTTTTCATCAATCCGACAAGTTGTGTTTCTGGGAGAGTGCGGGT
>Ga0126379_10003244_pt1 | contig 10495 bp, 9 predicted proteins | sample PanSoiMetPlot_24_FD_92640 | JGI IMG/M metagenome (GOLD analysis project Ga0126379, IMG submission 92640) | Tropical forest soil microbial communities from Panama - MetaG Plot_24 | ecosystem: Environmental > Terrestrial > Soil > Tropical forest > Bulk soil | place: Panama | collected 2016-02-17 | reverse complement strand
GGCTTCGCGACGAAAGCTGTACACGCTCCACAGGCAGAGGACATAAAAACCCATGCCGCAAAGCGCCAGCACCGCCGCAACGATAGCTGAGATCGAAATCAGCATCAAAGATTCTGCGCTACTCCTATTCTATGCTACGCATCCCCACTGCCTCTAATTGATGCCGGTAAGCCCTTTGGATTCAACTGGGCGGTTGAATCTTAACACTTCTTTGCAAAACACACGCAAATTACTTTACAGGGCTCTCATAATTGGCTCAATGCGTTGGTGCAGGGCCTCTCGTGTACGAAGAACGCGGAAATCGAATGAAATTGCGATAATCACGGCCGACATTTGTGCTTCAACAGTAGTAGGGTGATTCTTTCATTGACTTTGCCCAGAGTTCTTTTAAAATTCTCGCCACAAATTGCGTTTCTCCGCTTTTCTCAATTTCATTTAACGCAACCTCAAAAGGAGGGACTCTATGTTTTGTGGGAGTTGTGGCAAGCAAATCCCGGAAGGATCAGGTTTCTGTCCATCGTGCGGCGCCGCCGCCGGTGGGGGAGCTCCAAGGCCTGCAGCCACTGCTGGCCCCGCAGCCGGCCCGTCGGCCGCTGCTGCACAACGTGCCAAACTTGAAGCGCAGTTTAAAGCTGGCTCACAGGATGCCATTGCGGCGGTCAAAGTTCTTCTTACAGATCCCGTTGGCGGTCTCGCGAAATCATTCGGCATGTTCGATTCGGCTCGGGCCCAGATGGTGGGTGGCATTTTTGGCGCTGTCTTTGCTATCGCTGCCACCATCGGCGCCGCGATGATGGGCTCCATGATTGCCGGAATGGTGACCATGATGAGCGGTGGAATCGGAATGCCGGGTGGCATGGGCGGCGTGAGTCTTCCATTCAGCGTTTACCTGAGGATCTTCTTTATAGACCTGATCCAGGCTGCCGGCCTGATGCTCGGTTGCCTGGTGACGAGGATGATATTCAAAGGAGCGGGTAGCCTGGCATCCGATATTTACATCGGCGGTTCATGCCTGCTGCCGACAGGGTTAGGACTACTGGTAGGTGCACTGCTGGGGAACCTTGTTTGGTGGCTCTTCCTTCTTCCCCTCCTGTTCGCGGGCTGCTACACGATTCTGATGCTTTACGCCGGAGCGATGAATATCGGAAAGATCTCCGAAGCAAAGGCAGCACTCTCCGTGCCAATCTCCCTCGGCGTTATGTTCGCAGTGGTGTATGTAGTACTGCGCATCTTGATGTAGACACCACTGAAAGTTTCAGGCTGACTATTCTTTGAAGGCCCTGGAAAATCCGGGGCCTTTCCTTTTTGGCTACACTTTTAGTCGGTTCCTACGTCCTGCGATGCAAGCATTCGCCACCACCTGTGAAGCCGTCACCGCTACGACCAAAAAGACGGAGAAGACCCGGCTGGTCGCAGAATATTTCCGCTCGGGCCCCGAAGAGGCGGCACAGGCAGCAGTGTTTCTCTCCGGGCGCGCATTTCCTGCTTGGGAAGAACGCACACTGCAAATCGGCGGAAGCCTGCTGTGGCGTGCTGTAGGCGAAATTTCTGGCAAGGGCGAAGTAGCGCTCACGGCCGCTTATCGGCGTCACGGCGATCTGGGCGCGGCTGCTGAAGACGTCCTGACCGCTGTTGCGCCGCAGGCGAGCGCTCTGACTATTTCTGAACTGGCATCAACGTTCGAACAGCTAGCCGGGACCTCCAACACCGTGCAAAAGCTAACCCTGCTGAAGAACCTTCTGCAGCACGCGACGCCTCTTGAAGCCAAATACATCGTCAAGATCATCAGCGGCGACTTGCGAATCGGGTTGCGCGAGAGCCTGGTGGAAGAGGCGATCGCCAAGGCCTTCGACTGTGAGCTTGCTGCCGTCCAGCGCGCCAACATGCTGCTGGGTGACATTCGTGAAACTCTCACTCTGGCGGCAAACCACAAACTTGATCAGGCACACATGAGGCTGTTTCATCCCATCGGCTTCATGCTGGCCAGTCCCGCGCAGAATGCGAAGGAGGCTTTTGAGTATTTCACGCAGGCTTTAGTTGAGGACAAATACGATGGCATCCGTGCCCAGGTGCATTGTGGCGGAAAAGATAACCCGCAGGTGCGCATCTTTTCGCGCACGCTGGACGAAATCAGTGAATCTTTTCCAGAGCTTCCACCGGCCCTGGCCGCCTTTCCCCAGCCAGTGATCCTCGATGGCGAAATCCTGGCCTGGAAGTCTGAGACGTCCGAGGGACAAGTGCTTGGGCGCGCTCTTCCTTTTTCAGAATTGCAAAAGAGGCTGGGAAGGAAAAAAGTCTCAGCGGAAATGGTCCGTTTGGTGCCTACAGCTTATGTAGTCTTCGATGTCTTATACGCCGGCGGTGAATTGCTGCTTGAAAAACCTCTGCACGAGCGCAAGAAAATTATTCAAGAGATTTTTGCGTCGGTTCCTGAAGCAGGTTTCACCTCAGAGCACGTAATTGGCGCCCAGACCTCCCAGGGAAGTCTGGTGTTTGAACCCGCAATCACTACATCCGGCGGTACGCCACATGTGATTCAGGCGCCGGTAGTCACTGCCGGCTCGGCTGAACATCTGCAACAAATTTTTGAGGAAGCGCGGGAGCGCGGCAACGAAGGGCTGATGGTAAAGGATGTGAATTCTTTATATTTGCCCGGCAGGCGCGGCAAATCCTGGCTCAAACTAAAGCGCGAACTGGCCACGCTCGATGTGGTTGTGACTGCGGTGGAATGGGGACACGGAAAACGGATCAAGGTGCTGAGCGACTACACTTTCGCCATTCGCGATGGCGAGCAGCTTCTCAATGTCGGCAAAGCTTACTCCGGGCTTACGGATACTGAAATCGCTGAAATGACCCGATGGTTCCTGGAGCACACGATTGAGGACCAGGGTTTTCGCCGCACTGTTGAACCGCAGATCGTACTGGAGGTTGCGTTTAACAATGTCATGAAGTCAGGCCGCCATGCCAGCGGCTTTGCCCTGCGCTTTCCCCGCATCCTGCGCATTCGCACGGACAAGAGGGCCGAGGATATCGATACTCTGGAAACTGTCCGTGAGATTTACGAGAGGCAACACCGTAGTAACGGTTAGCTTAATTCGGGTGACGATGCCCGCCCACAGGAATCACGCACCCATGTGCGACTTCGCAAATGACATTTTCGAACTGGATGGTTGTGTGATGAATGTGAAACTTGGCCGCCAATACCTGATTGACACTGCGAAGAATGGCCTCGCTCTCTGATGGCGGTATGTCGTCGATGCTGATGTGACACGAGAGCGCGTGTGTCTCCGAGCCGATGCTCCAGACATGAACATCATGCACGTTGTTCACGCCCGCAACCGAACTGATACTGGCAATTATTTTTTCTACTGACATGCCGTGGGGGATGCCTTCCAGAAGAATGTTGAGTGTTTCCCGGATTATGCCCCAGGAAGACCACAGGATCAGAAAGCCTATGCCGATGGATAGCACAGGATCAACCCACGTGAGGCCCGTCCATAGAATGGCCCAGCCTCCAATAATTACGGCGGCAGTTGAAAATGTGTCGCCCAGCTGATGAATGAAAGCGCTACGAACATTTACGTCTCGCGATGCCCTGATCAGAAACCAGGCAATCGCGCCGTTCATTACCACTCCAACGGCAGCCACCCAGATCATCAGTTTTGGCTGTACCTGCACCGGCGAATGTAGCCGCTCGATGGCTTCATAAAAGATATAGAGAGCTACGATCACCAGAGTCAGGGCGTTCAGGAAAGCCGCCAACACTCCAGCGCGATGGTATCCGAAGGTCTTGGTGGCATTAGGAGGACGTGACTGAACAAATACCGCCACCCATGACAACAGGAGCGCCAACAAATCAGTTACGTTATGACCAGCTTCTGAAAGCAGCGCCAGACTATGTGCGCGGATTCCAGCCACTACCGTCAGAATTACGTAACCCAGGGTCGCGATCACGGAATATCGCAAAACCTGGCCGGTAGCGTGAGGATGGCTGTGTTGACTCATCTCTTCATCTAAAGTCTAACCCCGATCCACGTGAAAATTCGACTTCCCAGGAGTAACTGGCAGTTCCTGGCAGCCAGCGAGTGCCAACCTCGCACTGAGAGCTTGCATCTCGGGTATGCAGAACAGGTGTTCCTGCCGTGATCAGATCGAAAAGCTGATCAACGGTTTTGGGGCCCTTCGTTATTTCCAGCGGGCGGAAGCCCGCGCAATCAGACAGCCAGGAGAAACATTATGAGGAAAACTCTCTACCTGCTGGTCCTTGTGCTGGCACTATCGCTCGCCTATGCAATTTCGCAGACAGGCAGTTCCAGTACAGGCCAGACATCAAGTCAGTCCCAACCCTCAACGAATGCGCCAACTACACCGCCCGATCAGTCACAGACTCCGGGATCGCAGACCGCTGCAACCGCGGGTGGCGATGTTCAATCGCAGATCCAAAATGCATTGAAGAACGATCCCAGCCTGAGCAGCGACAACATCACCGTCAATGTTACTGACAAGGACGTTGAATTGACCGGGAACGTAGGCTCCAAGAAAGAAAAGGAAGCCGCCAAGAAGATTGCCGAGCAGTATGCCGGCAAACTGAAAGTCAAAGACCATTTGAAGGTCGCTAAAGGCACGAGTTCCAACAGCGGCAGCAGTTCGCCTTCTAGCGCCAACACCCCGAGCAGCGGAACTGAGAATAAATCAGGCAGCATTTCGGGCAATGCCAATGCCTCTACCGGCGCCAGCGGACAAACCTCCGCTCCGGCCACGACAACCGAAATGCCTTCGCCTTCCAGCGCTTCAGCTGGCAGCCAGACAAGCACCGCGGGTGCGGCGGGAACGCAGAATGCACCACCGAGTTCCCCGATGCCGTCAAGCCCTGAAGCACAGCAGACGCCTTCGACCTCAATGCCTCCATCCTCCAGCAGTTCGCCGAGCACAACTGGAGGAGTGGCCGGGACTGCAACCCAGACGCCGAGCATCCCCCCGAGCGCCAGCACCCCCGGTGGCGTCAGCAGCAATCCGTCTGCAACTGCGGGTACTACGGGCACAGCAACAACCACCACTGAGAGCCAAACTGGTACTGGCGTGAGCACCTCTGCAAGCACTGGCAGCGATCTGCAGACGCAAATTCAGAGCGCGCTGAAGAATGAGCCCACGTTGAGTAACGACACCATCAACGTCGCCGTGACTGATACTGAAATTGATCTTTCAGGAACGGTAGCCAGCGGCAAGGAAAAGCAGACTGCAAAGCGGATTGCTCAGTCCTATGCAGGCAATCGCAAAGTGAAAGACCATCTAACGGTCAGCGGCAAGGGACAGGACAACGTCTCGAACCCGAGTCACAGCAATGAAACCCCGGCCAGCAATCCTGACAACCAGACTAAACCTCCATCAGGAGAAAAGCCTCCGCAATACTGATGCATTCGGTTTTTTGAACCACGAGGCGGTCTTTTTAGACCGCCTCAAATTTTTTGGCCTGCGTATCTTCCATATCGAGCAGTTGTCGTTTGACGTGGAGACCACCACCGTAGCCACCCAGCGTGCCACTGGAAGTGATGACCCGGTGACAAGGAACGATAATTGCTACGGGATTGTTGTGGTTGGCTTGACCAACAGCGCGGAACGCTTTAGGACTGCCTACCTCTCGAGCGACGTCGGCATAAGAGCGAGTTTTGCCATAGGGAATGCGGAGGAGCGCCTTCCAACACTTCTTCTGAAATTCCGTTCCGGCCAGGTCCAGTTTGCAGGTAAAGTCCCGCAATTCGCCTCGAAAATATGCGCGAAGTTGATCTTCATAGGGCCTCAGCACCTGTGGCGCTTCGATCCACAGTTCTTGTTTGCTGCGAGCGGGCAGCTCACCGCCAAAATGGAGGTAACGTAAACCGCGGTCGGTCGCAGCCAGCAGAAGCTTCCCGACCGGACTCTCGACTACTGAGTAATAAACAGTCTCTGGGGTTTTCATGAGAAAAAATCCTAGCAGAATGATGCCTGTGGAGACCGAAAAAAACCTTTTGCGAAAAGCACTTTGCTGACAACACCCTACGGTCAATTCTCATCTATTTCAACACTGCTGCCACTCAACGACGGCGGCGGCTTTTCCTGGCCAGGGGGCGAAAGCATCTCTGTTCAGGAGCAAGACGCAAGCAAAAAAGATTACTGGCTGCGTGCGCCGGCAGGTTCGGACGCACCATTTTAGAGCCAGCGGGGCCCAATGATCTCAGGTTACGACCCAGTTTCAGCTTCTGCTTGGACCAGGAATAAGGCCGGCCTGCCATGCCCGATTGTTCGCCCGCTGATTTCACTCCTGTTTAGCCACGTAGCTCGTCGGCAGGATGGTTGCAGGTGACGTATATGGACATTCGTGCATTAGTCCTGGTCAACAGAACGATAGAAGAACTGGCCGACCTCACGCCTTTCTCCGCGCTGCCCACAGCCTTGCTGGAAGTTGCCGGCAAGACTTCGCTGCAACGCACGCTGGAGCGACTCCATCAATTTGGTATTCCGCCGGCTTCCGTTGTTTCCGACTGTGATTTTCTGGTTCCGGCCCCCACCAATGGCGATGGCGCCAATTACCTGATGACCGCACGCGAGAGTTTTTGGCGCGCGGCAGAAAGCGCTTTTAATGAGCTGGCCCAGGATGGCGCCGAGTTGGTTTTGGTGGTGACTCTGGGAGGATATGCAGAAATCGATCTGGAAAAGCTGGTGCAGTTTCATCTTGACCAGCAGGCTCGAGTCTCTCAGGTTTATACCGAGGCCGAGCCGCTTCCGGTCTTTTGTATCAGCGCTTCACGACGTAATGATGCGGCATCACTTTTTCGCAGCCAGCTAGTCAAGTGCCGCAGCGAATGCCCGATGTTCATGCATACCGGATATTTCAATGCTCTCGCCAATGCGCGCGATCTGCGGCAGTTCGCCATTGACATTCTGACCTTGAAGACACAGACAAAGCCCGCCGGAACTGAAGTTCGACCGGGTGTCTGGATCGAGCGTGGGGCCGTAATTGAAAAAGGTGCACGTGTACTGGCTCCTGCGTTTATCGGAGGCTTTGCAAAGATCCGGACTCACGCAGTCGTTACCCGCTGTTCTTCGGTGGAGCACCATGCCCAGATTGACTGTGGCACCGTCAGTGAGAATTCCACGCTTTTACCATATTGCGTTATTGGCGCCGGGCTGGATCTTGCCCATTCGGTTGTAGGGGCGGGCGTTGTTGCCAATCTTCGGCGGGACGTAACGGTTGAAATTGCGGATCCCAAGCTGGTTGGCTATTTTCCCGCCGCAGCCGGTCATCGTTTGCTGAATGCAGCCCTCGAATTAACTAGTTATCTTCCCAAACAGGTGTGGCAGGGTCTGTTCGGCAAGTCCGAGCCGCAGCAGCCTGATCTGCAGACCGCTCTGCATCAGACTTCACCTTCCCTGGGAAGCGCCGCCGGTTATCAAACGCCGGCCTGTGACAGCAACGCAGCAGAAAAGTTTCCTTCAAATTTGGCAGTCGTGAGGAGATATGGAAACCAATAGCAGGCCAGTAGTTGTGAAGCGCATGCCGGAGCGGCTGAATGTCAGAACAGCGCGCGAATTTCTGCGCGAAGTTCAGCCCTTGCTCACGAAGGACAGGCCTCAAATTGTCTTCGACCTTTCCCAGGTAAAGCAGCTGGATGCTTCCGGCGTGGAGATGCTCCTGCGATGCATGTCTGAAGTCCATAAGCGAGACGGAGACATTAAGCTGGCTACGCTTTCAGCTCAAGCTGCCGTCGTGCTTGAGCTTACGCGAACAGAACGCTTGTTCGAGATCTACGAAACTTCGACTGATGCTGTGCGCAGCTTCAGTGGGTTCCTGCCCAATGCGATGCGACAGCAACTTCTGCACCAAAAACATCCACCAGCTCCTTTGGCTGCCTAAGGCGGAAGGTGAGTTATGTCTCAACCTCAGGGGGTAGTGACTTACATCGGCAGAGCAGGCCGGCTCGGGCCTGTGACAGGCCAGTTGTCGCAGCAGGAATCGCAAGCTCGTGTGCTGAGCGGCAGCATCATTATGCTCCTGAGCACCTGCCTTGTGAGCGTTGTGAACTTCGCCTTCAATGTATCCATGGCCCGGCTGCTGGGCCCGGCCAAGTTTGGACACGTCACGGCAGCCGTCACCATTCTCATGCTGGCTTCTGCCATTACATTGGCTTTTCAGATGGTCTGCGCCAAGTTTGTAGCACGCAATGATTCGCTCGGCCAAAAGGTCAGCGTGTTTCATTCACTGCGCGGAAAAGCCTGGGCGATAAGCCTGGCAGTCGGAGTGGCTCTTTTCATCACTCAAAAACCGGTGGCTGCTTACCTGCACATTCCCGATCACTGGGTGCTTGCAGTTTTGGCGATCGGAATCGGAGTTTACGTTCCCCTGGGCGTTCGCCGTGGCGCCATGCAAGGCACTTGCTTATTTGGAAAACTAAGTGCGAACTTCATTTTTGAGGCGCTGGTCAAGCTGGTGATCGCCGTGGTCCTGGTAACCATCGGCTATGGAGTGTTGGGAGCGGTCGGCGCCATTTCCGGTTCCATCCTTGGAGCCTATATGTTCCCGCGCCTGGGCGCAGAATTTCACACACGACCACAAACTGCACTTCAGCCCGCTTCTTTTCGTGAAGGAATGCAGGCGACGGTGTTCTTCGTTGGTCAGGTCATCATCAACAACATTGACATCCTGCTGGTCAAACACTACTTCGCTCCGGAGCCGGCCGGCCTTTATGCGGCCGTGGCTCTGGTGGGCCGCGTACTGTACCTCGCTTCCTGGTCAGTGGTAAGCGCAATGTTTCCCATTAGCGCCGCGGCCAAGTCCCGAGAGGAGGACGCCAATGTCCTGGTTGTACCTCTGCTCCTGGTGCTGGCGATCTCCATCGTGTTCGTCATAGGAGCAAGCTTTTTCCCTGCGCAAATCATCAACACGATCTTCGGCGGTGGGTTCTCTGAGTCCGGGTCGCTTCTCACGCTGTATGCGGCGGCCACCGGGCTCTATGCCCTCAGCGTTGTTTTGATGACTTACGAAATGTCTCGCCGCATCGCCAATACCGGGTGGCTGCAACTGATGTTCAGCGGCATCCTGGTGCTGGCCATCGCGATTTTCCATCATACTTTGCGCGAGGTCATCGTCGTTCAGATCGTGCTTATGGCGACAATGTTGTTGCTCGTTTCGTTCCCCTTCTTTCGTCGCTACAAACAGCTCTTGGTTCCGCAGGAGACAACATGAGAAAACTACTCCGAGTAACGGAAGATGAAGTCATTGCTGAATTTCTTAAGGCGGAGTTCTATCATCCTGAGTACGATCGCGACCGGAACAAATTCGAAGCCCTGGTCCATGCTCCCGATCTGGCTAACTCAGCCGAAAACGCAATTCGCCGCGCCCTGCTGTTTCGCCGTCGTGAGCACATGTGGCGTGAATTGCCCGCAGATACCCAGTGGTGGGAAATCGAGCTCGAGCTGCAGGAATTAGATCGGATCAATGTCTTCCCCCGCGCTCAGTGGCGGCGCCTTTCTGATGGAAATTTTCAGGCGCTGCACGTGGCCGAACGCATCCGCGTCCAGCTTGACGATGGCAAGTCCAGCGTTCTGCTGGCCAAGATTCATATCTTGCGTTCCGCCATGCAGGTTGAAGGCCCTAAATCTACGGTGGTGCTCATCGGAATTGATGAAGACCATCCGCTGACGCTTTTGGAAGGCAATCATCGCTTTGTCTCGTCTCTTCTGCTTCCCGATGAGAGCAGGCTTCGTCGCTTGCGGCTTGTCTGTGGCTTCTCTCCTCAGATGGAAAGGTGTTGCTGGTACAAAACTGACCTGCCCAACCTCTTCCACTACACCAAAAATCGCATCAAACATTTATGGAGCAGAGAAGCTGACATCAGTCGCCTTGCTCCTAAGGCCGGTGACGGCGCGAACGCCCGCACTTACGCAAACGCCGTCAGTTATCCAAACGCGAAATCGGAATAAATGAACTGGAGACGAACGTTCCCCGAGGTTTTATGAAAATCCAGCAGCGAATCACGAAAGTCCTCAGTACGATTCTGGTGGCAGCTCTTTGCATGACCCCGGAACTCATGAATGCGGCTACACAACAACCTGCTCAAAGCCCGGCCGCGCCGCAACAGCAGCAACAGCCAGGTAATGATCAGGCTGCGCCTTCCGTGCCAGCCACGGAAACGCAGACAGAACAGCAAACACAACAGCAGACACAGCAACAAACCGGAACTACGGTCGATCCAACTAAGGCCCCGTTGCAGCCGGTGACCACGTATCCGGAAGCTCCCACGCCACAGCAGGACCAGCAGCAGACAAGCTCGCAACCGGTTACTACAACAACTGAACCGGCGACGCAAACGCAGAAGCCGGCAAATGAACCTGTTGGAGCGGCGGCAGCGGAGAAAGTGCCCACGGCCGGTGGAGCTGCATCGAAGCCTGCAGGCGCTGCGATTGCTCCAGCGAAGCAGCACCAGACGCGTTCTTTGTTGATAAAAATTGGCGCTATTGC
>Ga0126379_10003243_pt1 | contig 10497 bp, 5 predicted proteins | sample PanSoiMetPlot_24_FD_92640 | JGI IMG/M metagenome (GOLD analysis project Ga0126379, IMG submission 92640) | Tropical forest soil microbial communities from Panama - MetaG Plot_24 | ecosystem: Environmental > Terrestrial > Soil > Tropical forest > Bulk soil | place: Panama | collected 2016-02-17 | reverse complement strand
GTGAGCGGCCGGGATCTCAAGATCGGCATGAGCGCCGCCTTCCGGGGACCGTCCGCGGGGCTCGGCATCGAGCTCTACCGCGGCGCGCAGGCCTGCTACACCGAGATCAACCAGAAGGGTGGCGTGCATGGCCGCCCGATCTCGGTGGTGGCGCTCGACGATGGCTACGAGCCGACACCCTGCATCAAGAACACCATCGAGCTCGTGGAGAAGGAGCAGGTGTTCTTCCTCTCCAACTACGTCGGCACGCCCACGCTCTCCCGCGCGCTGCCGGTCATCAAGCGCTACGCGGACCGCCACGTGATCCTCGTCGGCAACTTCACCGGCGCCCAGCCGCAGCGCGAGGACCCGTACGTCGATCAGGTCTTCAACATCCGGGCCTCGTACCGTCAGGAGATGATGGCGCTGGTCGAGCGCTTCTGGCAGGCGGGTGCGCGCAAATTCGGCGTCTATTATCAGATCGACGCCTACGGCCGCAGCGGCACCGACGGCGTCGCCCGTGGGTTGGCCCAGCACGGCGCGAAGATCGTCGCCGAGGCCACGTACGTCCGGGGCGCCCGCTTCGAGGACAACATGACTCCAGCGGTGCAAGCGCTCCGCCAAGCCGGGGTCGAAGTGGTGCTGTGCACCGGCGCCTATCAGGGCTGCGGCGCGTTCGTCCGAACCGCGCGCGATCTCGGCTGGATCGTGCCGATCTCCAACGTGTCGTTCGTCGGCTCCGAGGCGATGCTGAATCTGCTCCTCAAGCAGGGCCAGGCCTCAGGGCGCGATTACACGCAGGCGCTCGTCAACTCGCAGGTGGTTCCGAGCTACGACGACGTGAGCTTGCCGGCCGTCGCCGAGTACCGCGCGCTGATGGAGAAGCACAACCCGCAGATGCCGGAGGCGCTGCGCGACGCCAAACACGTGCCCGAGCAGCTCAGCTTCCGGAGCTTGGAGGGCTTCGTCAACGCCCGGGTGATTGTGGAGGGGCTGCGCCGTACCGGCCCGAACCCCACCCGCGCGACGTTCCGGCTGGCGCTCGAATCGCTGAAGAACTTCGATCTCGGCATCGGCGCGCCGCTCACATTTGCACCGGAGCGGCATCAAGGGCTGGACAACGTGTACTTCACCAAGGTGATGAGCGGTCGATGGGCCCCCATCACTGACTGGGCGGCGGCGGTGAAAGCATGAAAGTACAACGGATACTTCGACTCGGTCTTCTCGGGAAGATCGTCCTCTTCTTGGCCGTCACGCTCGTGCCGCTGGCGACGATCACCTGGTGGATCTCGGTGCGCGCCATGAGCACGAACATGACGGACGAGTTCACGTCCAAGGGCACCGCCATCGCCAGAAGTCTGGCCAGCTCCAGCGTCGACCTCCTGTTGACCCGCGACGCGTCGACGGTTCAGGCGGCCGTCGACCAGTTCGCGGCGATCAGCGGCGTCAAGTACGTCATGGTTTACGACCCCCAGAAAACGCTGGTCGCACACACGTTCTCGCCGCTGGTCCCGTCTGGCCTGGTCGAGCGGAACCTGGTGCCAGGTGAGGCGGCGCAGCAGATCCGAGACATCGTCTACGCCGACCCGGTCACCGGCGTGGGCCAGCAGATCATCGACATCGGCGTGCCGATCCTCGCGGGCCAGCTCGGGACCGTTCGCGTGGGGATGGACCGAACGATCATCACGGCGGCGGCGGCCAAGTCGGGCCGGAACCTGATCCTCGTATTCGGCGGCGTCGCCCTGGCGGCGGTCCTCGCCGGCGCCATCTTTGCCCACCGCATCACCCAGCCTGTCATGCAGGTCGTCCGAATCGCGGAGCGCGTTGGACAGGGCGACCTGTCCAAGCTGGTGACGGTGACGTCGCACGACGAGATCGGTCAGCTGGCCTCGACGTTCAATGACACGGTCGTGCGCCTGCGGTCGCTGGTCCAGACCGAGACGGAGCGCGACGAAGAGCGGCAGAAGCGCGAGGACCTCCAGCGCAACATCACGCGCTTCCTCGATACCGCGACGGAGATCGCGCAGGGCGACCTGACCAAGCGCGGTCAGGTGACCTCCGACGTTCTCGGCAACGTCATCGACGCCATCAACGTGATGGTCGGCGAGCTGGCGATCATCATCAACGAGGTGCGCGACACCGCGAACCAAGTGCTGACGAGTGCGACGGAGATGATCGGCGCCATGGAAGCAACCGCCAGCGGCGCCCAGACGCAGTCGCGGGAAGCCGTCGGGGTGAGCACTGCGATGGAGAGTCTCACGCGCTCGATGCGGCGGGTCGCCGAGAACGCTGAGGCCTCCGCCGAAGCCGCGAAGCTGACGCTCGACTCCGCCGCGAAGGGCGAGCACGCCGTGCGGGCCAGTCTCGCCGGGATGCAGCGCATCCGCGGCGAGGTGCAGGGGATCTCGAAGAAGGTCAAGAGCCTCGCGGACCGATCGCTCGAGATTTCCGAGATCGTGAACACGATCGAGGACATCGCGTCGCAGACCAACCTCTTGGCCCTCAACGCCTCGATCGAGGCCGCGGGCGCCGGTGAGTCGGGCCTGCGCTTCGCGGTCGTCGCCGAAGAGGTCCGCAAGCTCGCCGAGCGCTCCGGCAAGGCGGCCAAGGACATCGTCGTGCTGATCAAGGCCGTGCAGGCCGAGACGCAGCAGGCGGTCGTCGCCATGGAAGAGGGCACCCGCGAGGTCGAAGCCGGCTTCAAGGTCACCGTCGAGGCCGGTGACAACCTACACCAGATCGGCGAGATCTCACAGAAGTCCGCGGCGCTGGCGGTCGAGATCTCGCAGGCGACGCAGGATCAGGTGCGAGGCGTCGAGGGCGGCGCGGTCGCGGTCCAGTCGATCGCGAGCGTGGCGGTCGAGACGGAAAAGGCCGTTGTCGAGACGCGCAAGACGATGGACCAGATGGTGCGGGTGGCCGAAGCGCTCACGGCGAGCCTCGCGCGCTTCAAGCTCACCACCTGAGGCGCCATCGACTGGGGGCGCTGAGTGGCTGACGGCGACCGGCAGTTTCTCCTGAGCGTCTTCCTGATGGAAGCGTGGGACACCCTCGCCGCCATCGAGGAAGGCCTCACCACGCTCCAGCGCTCGCCTGATGCCACGGCGGCGGTCGAGCAGTTGGCGGTGCTGACACACCGGCTGCGCGGCGCGGCCGCGCTCAGTGGCTTTCCGCAGCTGGCAGCTCTGGCGGCGGCGATGGAGGAGGCGGTCGAGCGCGTTGCCGTCACCCCGGGGGGTGCGGAGCCCTACTCGCTGACGACGCTCAACGACATGCTGTTCGCCCTCAAGACCTCGCTCGACCACATCGGCGAGACGGGGGCCGAGGACGCGGAGACGATCGCGCAATTGCTCATGGCCCTGGCGCCGTCGCCACCCCCGGCGCCGGTCGACGAGACATCGCGGCGGCTCGACGAGCTCGACCGGTTCTTCACCGAGCAGCACGACGTCCTCGAGTACTTCCTGCCGGAGGCGGTCGAGCATCTCGAATCGATGGCGCAATCGCTGGTCGCGCTGGAAAGCGAAGGCTCGAGCGAGTCGGAACTGGCCGCGCTGTTCCGCGCGGTCCACACGCTCAAGGGCGCCGCGTACACGGTCGGCTGCGGGGTGATCGGCGACCTCGCGCATCGGGTCGAGGACATGCTCGGGGAGGTCCGCGAGCAGAAGCGCCCGCTGGATCGCGGGGCGATCGAGACTGTCTTCGCGGGTCTCGATGCGCTGCGCCTGCTCGTGCGGAGCGCCGAGGAGCGTTCGGACACGCGTGTCGCGGCCTACGAGCGTGCAACGGCGCTGCTCGACGCATTGCCGCCGATCGGGGCGGCGATCGTCGAGTCGTCGCCGAGCATCGCGCCGGAGCTCGAGCAGGCAGCCGGCGCGACGGTCATGACGAGCGCCGGCGCGCCGAGCCAGGTATCCCTCGAGGAGACACCGCAGAGCCTGGAGCCGGTCGAGGCCTTCGAGCCCGTCGCGGCGCCTTCCGAGCCCGCTACGCGTGGCGCAGCGCGGAGCCGAAAGTCTCGCGTCGACGCGGCCGAGAGAGTGCGTCCGAGCATTCGTGTCAGCCTCGATCGGCTCGACGGACTCATGAACCTGGTCGGCGAGCTGGTGATCGCGCGAAGCCGTCTGGAGCGCCATCTGGTCCAGCTCGAGCAGGCCGGCGAGCTTCTGACGTTCACGCAGTCGCGCATGACGCAGACCGTCGTCGAGTTCGAGTCGAAGTACGCCGATCGCCTGGTGCCGCCTGTCCGACCGAGCGGCAGCGGCTCGCCCGAGCCGGGCACAACTGCTCTGGGAGACGTCTTCGACGAGCTCGAGTTCGACCGCTACGACGATTTCAACCTCCTTGCCCGCCGGGTGGGCGAGATATCGAACGACCTCACGGAGATCCAGCACCAGGTGACCGGGTTGATCCGGATCGTCCGCGAGGACGCTGGCGGTGTGCAGCGGCTGAGCGGCGCGCTGCGCGACCAGATCACTCGCGCCCGCATGGTACCGGTCGGCCGTCTCTTCGCGCCCTTCGTGCGAATGGTCCGAGACGGCGCGCGGGCCGCCGGCAAGAGTGTCGCGCTGGAGGTCCAGGGCGAAACCGTCGAGATGGACACGACGATCGTGGAGCTGATGGCCGACCCGTTGATCCATCTGGTGCGGAACGCCATCGCCCACGGTATCGAGACCGAAGAGGAACGCCGCGGTCAAGACAAGCCGTCCCAGGGCACGATCCACCTCGGCGCCGCTCACAAAGGCGGGTCGATCTACATCGAGGTAGCGGACGACGGCCGGGGCATCGACGTAGAGGCCGTCGGTGAAGCGGCACGGCGCGGCGGCTTCGTCACGGCCGAGACGCTCGCGCGGCTCGGCGAGCGCGACATCCTCGATCTGATCTTCCTTCCCGGACTCAGCACAGCGTCCTCGGTGACGACCGACGCAGGCCGCGGTGTCGGGATGGACGTCGTGCGCGAGAACGTCGGCCGCCTCGGCGGTGAGATCGAGGTCGAGACCGAGCGAGGACGCGGAACCCGCTTTCGGATCCGTCTGCCGCTGACCGTCGCCATCTCGGATGCGCTCACCGTGAACGTTGGCCCCCAGACCCTGGCGATTCCCGTCTCGGCCGTCAAGGGGGCAGTCGTGGTGCGGCCCGAGCAGATCCGGACCACGGACGGCGTGGAGTCGGTCGAGATCGAGGGGGAGAACGTCGAGCTGGTGCGGCTCGATCGCCTGCTCCAGATCCCGGAACCGGAGGCGCGCGGAGCCCTGTCGATCGTCACCCTCCGGACCGGGCGCAGGACGCTGGCGGTGGTCGTGGACGAGTTCCTGAGCAAGGAAGAAATCGTGATCAAGAACCTCGGCACGTTCCTGCAGGGCGTCGGACCGTTCTCCGGCGCCACCGTCACCGGGCAGGGGCGAGTCATCCTGCTGCTCGACTCGCTGAAGCTCCTCGACATGAGCGCGGCGGCGTCCTGGCCGCGTGCCGTCGAAGAGATTCGCGCTGAGCCTGAGGCGGCGGCCGCGCCGGTCGTCGACGCCCGGCGCCGCATCATGCTCGTCGACGACTCCCTCAGCGTGCGGAAATTCGTGGGCGGCATGCTCGAGCGCGCCGGGTTCCACGTCACTACCGCCCGTGACGGAGCCGAGGCGCTCCAGCAGCTGGCCGAGCTCACGGTCGACGTCCTCATCACGGATCTCGAGATGCCACGACTCAACGGCTACGAGCTGATCCGCGGCCTCAGCCGGCAGCCGACGACACGTGACCTGCCGGTGGTCATTCTCACGACGCGGGCCGGGGCCAAGCACGTCAATCTCGCGCGCGAGCTGGGGGTCGAGCATTACGTGGCCAAGCCGGTCGACGAGGCGAGCTTCGTACAGCTGATCGAGGTCCTCGCGGTCGCGACGTCGGCGCGGGCGGGATCCTAGGGCCATGCCACGGATGCTCCTGATCGATCCCGACCGGGGTGCGCTCTTCGCGATGCAGACGGCGCTGCGGCAGGCCGGATTCAGCGACGTCACCGCCGTGACCAGCGGCTCGTTCGCGCTGACCATGCTCGAGCGCAATCGGCCCGATCTGATCGTGAGCCGCTTGGCTGTCCCCGACATCAACGGCTACGAGCTGTGCACGATCATCCGCAAGGATCCTTCGATGACGGGGGTGCTGTTCCTGCTGCTCGCGAGTCCCGGCGACGAAATGCCCGCGGTCATGCTCGAGGACAAGCCCGACCAGACACTCGCGGGCGACCTGCCGGTGACCGCCATCGTCTCCGAGGTGGCGCAGCTTCTCCGGCGCGTCGCACCGGCGGCCGTCGCGACCCGCGCGCCGACCGCGCCTGCCGCCCAGCCCGAGGGCGCTCACGGCTTGCGTGGCTCGCTTGCGGTGATGGAGCTGCCGGACATCACGCAGGCAATGGCGCTCGGCGCCAAGACCGGCCAGCTCGCGGTCACGGTGCCTTCGGGCTGCGGTGCCATCTTCTTCGACCGCGGCCGGGTCGTCCACGCCGAGTTCCTCGGGCAGGTCGGGGAGCCGGCGTTCGCAGCCCTCGTGGTGGCGGCGCACGGCAAAGCCAACGGGAGCTTCGTCTTCAATCCGCTCGTGGCGGCGGCCGGCGGCGCGCGCACCATCCAGCGTGACCTGAAGAAACTGCTGCTCGACGCCGCCACCGGAATCGACGAAGGCCGCGCTGACGCGGGCTCGGCTCCCCTCTCCTAGGAGGAGGTTTGATGCAGAAGGTCCTCGTGGTGGATGACAGCCTGAGCGTAAGGAAGGTGGTGGAGAAAGCGCTGGATGGCCACGGGCTCAAGGTGCTCGCCGCCGCGTCCGGCGCCCAGGCGATCGAGATCATCGACCGCGACCGGCCCGACGTCGTGATCTGCGACGTCATCCTGCCGGACAAGGACGGCTATCAGATCTGCCAGTACGTGCGGACCCATCCCACCGTCGGTACGACGCCTTTCCTCCTCATCTCCGGGATTGACAACGGCACCGTGCAGGCGCGAGCCACCGAGGTGCGATCCGACGGCGTGATGTTCAAGCCGTTTGGCGTCGACGACCTGGTGCGGAGGGTCGACGGTCTGCTTGCCGGGCACTCCAACGGCGCGAAGCAGCCGGTGGCGATGGCTCCAACTGCAATGGCCGCAGCTCCTGCGTCGACCGCGGCCCCCGCGGCCACGGCGGCGACGACGTCCGATGGCTCCCTCAAGGAGCAGCTGCAGGGACTCGCCGGCACTCCTGGCGTCCGCTTCGTCGTGCTCGCCGATCGCGAGGGCTTTCTCATCGAGACCGCCGGGGAACTGGCTCCCGATGCCGAGGAGGTAGCGGGCGCGCTCGCGTCGTGCCTCGCGGAGGCTTCCGACGGCATCGGCCGCGAGCTGGGCCAGGGCCAGCTGCTGGGCACGATCCTCGAGTACGAGGCGGGAACGCTCTTACTGCACGGTGTCGGGTCCTCGGCGCTGCTGGCGGTGCTGGTGGGTGACCAAGGGGCGCTGGGCAAGGTGCGCTACTACGTGAGAAAGACCGTACCGGAGCTCCTGCGAGTCTTGTGATGGCGGTGCGGCGCTCCTCGCGAATGAAGCTCGTGTCGTCGCTGGAGCTGGTGCTCGTTCTCGGCCTCTACGCGTGCGCGGTTCTGGCTCTCCAGGCGTACGGCCTGCGGGCCACAGTACACGATGCCTCGCCAGTCGCCGTGCTACTGGCTCTGGTGATCCCGCCGATATTCTACGTGCTCGTCGGGCTTGTCAGCGTACGCCCTCGTGCGCCCATGCGCGTCCTCGGCGCCGCGGGCGCAATGAGTGGCCTGCATGTACTAGTCGTCGCGGCGACCGTGGCGCTCTTCATGACCTCGGACCTCCTCGACTACGGTGCGGCGCTCGCCCTCGCGCTCTGGGGCTCGCCCGCAGTGACCTTGCTTCAACTGATCGTGGCGTCGCTCGTGTTCGTGCGTCTCCGGCCGCTGCTGTCACCATCCCGTGCGCCTCGCGCCGACGCGCGAGTGATCGCTCATGGCCGCGTTGCGGCGCCCGGCGGTGGGGGCGCGCAGCGGCCGTTCACCGCGCCTCTCGTCGCGACGCCCTTCGCTCCCGCAACACGCAGGGTCGCGGCGCCGCCCCCCGCTGCGAATCAGCGCGAGCCGGTCGTCGCAGCGCCGGCTCAGACCCGACCGCCCTCGGCGGTGCCCGCCGGCGCATCGCCGACCGTGGCGTCGTCCCCGCCATCAGCTTTACGGCGCACACCCCTGTTTGCTGGGTCCGTTGGTCGTCCGGCGCCCGTCTCGCCGCCGGCGTGGGCTAGCTCATCTCGGCCTCCCATGTCGCTGCAGCCCATGACCGAGAGCCAGCCCGTCCCGAAGAATCCACCGCTGCCCTCGGAGCCTGTCGTGCTGCCCGCCGCGCCGCGAAGCTCGGCCTCCGCACCGATCGAGCCGACGCCGAGCGCGCCTCCGGCGAAGCCGGCACTCAACGAAGCGGCGCCCGTCGCGGTGACCGTCGCGCCGCGAAGCTCGGCCCCCGCGCCGATCGAGCCGACGCCGAGCGCGCCTCCGGCGAAGCCGGCGCGCGACGAAGCCGAGCCAATGATTCGCATTCCAATCGTCCGGATCGGCGATCAGCTCCCAGTCGAGATGTTTGCTCGTGGTCGCGACGGCCTGAAGGACACGCTGCGGCCCGGGGTCGCGCTCCTGGTGCCGCGAAAATTGCTCCTGCCGCATCTGGGCGAAGGGCTCGCACCCGTGAAGTGGGCGGTCGTCGCCGATCAGTTCCCTCGCGACGAGCTCGCGCTGTCCCACGAGGAGATCGAAGCTCGCTTACCAGATGGCGCGCTGCTGCTCCCTCTCGACGAAGTCGTCCCGCAGATTCCGCCCGAATTGCTGGCGCTCTCGACGCCACAGGCCGACACGCACGGGATCGAAGAGTTTCCGGACCCATTCCGGCCGCAGGCTCCCATGGCGTTAGAGCATTCTGTGTTCGAAGCGCAGATCGAAGCGGGGACCGAGTCCGACTCTCCGGCGGCTGACGTGGAGGACGTCAAAGACGTCGTAGACGTGGAAGACGTGGAACACGTTGAAGAAGTGGAACATGTGGAAAAAACACCCGCATCCGCTGCCGCTGTCGAGATCGCCGAAGTCGCGGAAGCCGAGCGCCATACCGCCGCGGTAGACGAGGCGCTCCCGTCCGAGGTGGAGCTCGCCGATTCCGAGCCCGAGCTCGTTGCCCATGCCGAGCCTTCTGACACGCCGGAGCTCGTCGCCACGCCCGAGCCTTCTGCCAGCCCCAAGCTTCTCGTCGAGCTCGAGCAGGCGACGGACGAAGCGCCCGCCGTGTGGAAGCCGGTGACCGACGGCGCCGGCGAGCACGGCTGGAGCGAGCAGGCGCGCCGCATCGCCACGATGCTGACGCCGCTGCTGAAGATCGGCCAGCGCGACGGCGCCGGCACGACGCTCATGACGGTGGTCGCGCCGACCCTCAGTGAGGACGCCGTCGTGAAGACGGCGACGCGCGTCGTGCCGTTCCTGAGCGATGCGCGGCTCCCCGGGCGGGTCATCCAGGCGACGCTGACGGCGCCTGGCGCAACGCTCGTCCTGACGCCCTTCGGGTCGGCCAACGCCGGCGGCTCACTCCTCGTGACGGCGATCGCCTCGCGCGCTTCACTCGCCTGGTTCGAGCGCCTGTCGCGAACGGTGGCGGGCCAAACCCAGGTCGATGTTGGCGACGGGAGGCGCTCGGCGCTCGAGGACAATCACGGCTCAGCGACCGAGCTGCGCTCAGCCAGCGTGCCCGCGGCGGTGCTCGAGCTGGCAAGCTCGCTGACGGCGTTCGGTCCGGTGACGCCGACGCTGCTGAGCGACGAAGACGCACTCAGCACGTACCTGTTTCTCCCGAGCGCGATCGATGCGCTACCGCTCGCACGATTCGCGCGCGACGTCAACGGCGTGCTCGAGGGCGCCGAGATCGGCCAGGTGGCGTCGGTGTTGTTGAACCTGGGTACGCATCGCATGGTCCTGCGCGCAATCGACGGCGCGTCGGGCCGCGTGACCATGCTGGTCGGCGTCGGGCGAATCGATCGACCGGGGCTGGCGCGCATCGAGCTGGAACGAGCCGCGACACGGCTCGAAGACCTGGTGAGGAGCTGAGCCGTGTCCGTGATCAACTATGCGAACCGGGTGATCGATTTCAAGATCGTCTACTACGGACCCGGCATGGCCGGGAAAACCGCCAACCTCGAGTACATCCATCGCAGCCTGCCGAACGCCAACCGAGGAAACATGATCTCCCTGGCCACCGGCGACGATCGGACGATCTACTTCGACTTCCTTCCAGTGTCGGCACTGACGGTGCGCGGATTCCAGACACGCTTTCAGCTCTACACGGTGCCCGGACAGGTCGCGTACAACGCAACGCGACGGCTGGTGCTGCGCGGCGCCGATGGCCTGGTGTTCGTCGCCGACTCGCAATTCGAGCGTCTACGCGAGAACGTGGACAGCCTGCAAAATCTGGAGGCGAATTTGAAAGAGTACGAGTCGTCGCTGGACGAGATCCC
>Ga0126379_10003242_pt1 | contig 10498 bp, 8 predicted proteins | sample PanSoiMetPlot_24_FD_92640 | JGI IMG/M metagenome (GOLD analysis project Ga0126379, IMG submission 92640) | Tropical forest soil microbial communities from Panama - MetaG Plot_24 | ecosystem: Environmental > Terrestrial > Soil > Tropical forest > Bulk soil | place: Panama | collected 2016-02-17 | reverse complement strand
AGGATCGGAGTGCCGGGCCCAGCTCCAAGCGCAGCAAGAATAGTAGCGCGGTCAGTTGTCTCGCGCCCTTCGACTTTGACGTCCGTCACCTCTAGGCCCAGGCGTGCGGTACCGTCCAGCATCCGGTCGATGGCGTATCGCAGCGCCGATTGCCCGAGCGGCACGCGGCCCAGCTGAACCACACCATAGAAGCTGCCTGCGAGCAACAGCGGCAGGCCGAGCCACAACCCGAAACGGCGAAACCTGCCGAGAAGGGCCATCCGGCGCGGGCGCCGCGGTGCCGCTCCTCTCACCCGTCGCATGAAGCATCCTCCACCATCCACGCGACGAGCTCGTCGAAACGTATTCCGACATGACGAGCGATATCGGGCACTAACGAGGTCGGCGTCATTCCCGGCTGGGTATTTACTTCGAGCAGATATAGCTCGCCGTCGCCGCCCGCCGTGTCGTCATAGCGCAGATCGGCCCGGCTCACACCGCGACAACCGAGCGCCCGATGCGCACGCAACGCAATCCCGAGAGCTGTTTCGTATATGCGGGCGGGAACGGGAGCGGGCACCAGGTGATCCGATCCACCCGCCGCGTATTTGGCCGTGTAATCGTAAAACGTGCCGCGCGGCACGATCTCGCAGACGCCGAGTGCGCGGTCGCCCATCACGGCCACCGTAAGCTCTCGCCCTGCAATAAAGCGCTCGACCAACAACTCGCTGCCGAAGCGCCATTCCCTTACCTCTTCGCGCCAGGAATTGTCGTTGATCCGCACAATCCGGACGCCGACGCTCGATCCCTGATTGGTCGGCTTCACGACAAAAGGAGCTGGGATCGGGTCGCGCTCGGTGAGCTCTTCGGGACAGGCGACGATGCCATCGACTACCGGCAGACCGGCATCTCGGAAAATCGCTTTTGCCGTCGGCTTGTGCATCGCCAGAGCCGAGGCGAGCACTCCCGAATGAGTGTAGGGAATACCCAGCATCTCGAACACGCTCTGCACGCTGCCGTCTTCTCCGCCGATCCCATGCATGGCGTTGAAGATGATGTCTGGGCGAGGGTCGAGCGCACGCAACAATCCCGGGAGATCGCGATGCACGTCGATGGTCTGCACCTTATAGCCGCGATCGACGAGCGCCTTCGCGCATTCACGGCCGCTCGACAGCGATACCTCGCGCTCGGGCGACCATCCCCCCATGACCACGGCCACGCTCTTCCTCAACGCCGCCTCTCATTTTGCAGCGTCACCCCCGCGGAGGCGGGAGTCCGGGGCGACTGCCGGCCAGTGGGCCACCTGCCCCCGGGTTTCGCTTGTGACGGTTCGAGGTCGGCATAGCCCGGGCGCCGCTTCCGCGGGAATGGCGAAACCACTTGCTTCACCTCGGGCAGTTGCTGGCCGATCCGCTCGATTTCCCACTCCAACACGATACCGGAAGCTTCGCAGACGCGCTGCCTGACCTCCTCGCCGAGACCTTCGAGATCGGCCGCCGTGGCATCGCCGGTATTGATCAGGAAATTGGCATGTTTTTCCGAGACCATCGCCCCGCCGCGCCTCAGGCCGCGACAGCCGGCGGCGTCGATCAGGCGCCACGCGCTATTGCCGGGCGGGTTTTTGAATGTCGATCCGCCTGTGCGTGCGCGCACCGGCTGCGTCGCCTCGCGAGCACACCGAATCCCGGCGAGCTGAGCCGCAATCACCGCGTGATCGCCGGCCGTGCCGAGCAAATGCGTCTCGACAAATATCCAGCCCGGGTCGACGCCGCTGCGGCGATAGGAGAACCCCATCTGCCGACGGTCGAAGATATAGGTCCCGCCGTTGCGGTCGAGCGCGGTTGCCGAGATCAGCACATCTTTGATCTCCCGCCCGTAAGCTCCTGCATTCATTCGGAGACTGCCGCCGATCGAGCCGGGAATCCCCGAGAGGAACTCGAAGCCGGCGATGCCGGCGCCGGCGGCCGCGAACGCCACGATCCGGCCGAGCACCGCCGCGCCCGCGTGGATCTCCGCCTGCTCGATCTTGAGCTCTGCAAATCCGCGGCCCAAGCGGACCACGACACCGGGAATTCCGCCATCGCGGATCAGCAAGTTCGAACCGACCCCTATGACCGTCAGAGGGATCTCCGGCGGGAGCACCGATAGAAAAACCGCCAGATCGGCGGCATCGGTGGGCCGGAACAATAACTCGGCGGGGCCGCCGACGCCGAACCAGGTCTGCTTTCCAACCGGCGCATTCGTGATGAGCTGGCCGCGCAGCGGCGGCAACAGCTTCATCAGCTCGGCAGTGGAGGGTCGATGTGCGGAAATCATGCGACGCGGGTCGGCGATCGTAGTGCGGCGAGAGCGCCCGGCAAGCTGTTTGCCCAGCTAGTGATCGAACCCGCCCCCAGGCAGACGACCAAATCGCCTCGGCGCGCCAATTCCTGGACGATGGAGGCGAGTTCACTCGGGTCCTCCAGCGGCCGGGCGTTACGATGGCCGTGCTCGATCAACCCGGCGACGAGAGAATCGCGGCTGACGCCTTCAATCGGCGCCTCACCTGCCGCATAGACGTCAGCGACCAAAACGATGTCGGCGTCGTTGAAACAGGTGCAGAAGTCGTCGAACAGGTTCGCCAACCGCGTGAAGCGATGCGGCTGCACGACGGCGACTACCTTACCTTCCGTGATGGCGCGAGCGGCCTTGAGGACGGCCGCGATCTCAACCGGATGGTGAGCGTAGTCGTCGATTACGCTCACCCCATTCCATTCGCCGGTCCTGGTAAACCGGCGCTTCACTCCCTTGAAATTGCGTAGCGTGGCTCGCAAAACCTCGTCGCCGAGTGCCATCGCCTCGGCGACCGCCGCGGCCGCCAACGAGTTTTGCACGTTGTGCCGGCCAAACATCGGAAGAAAAAGTTTGGGGATCGTCCGCCCCCGATCCGAGAGGGCATCGGAAACCACGATATCGAACCAGGCGCCGTCGCGCCCCAGCCTGACATCCATCGCGCGGATATCCGCCTGAGGGCTGAAGCCATACGTCAGGACGCGCCGGTCGGAGAGCTTCGGGATCACCCCCTGCACGACCGGGTGATCGATGCACAGCGCCGCGAAGCCGTAGAATGGAATGTTGCCGACGAAGTCTTCGAAAGCTTGGCGTAGCGCGTCGAAGTCCCGGTAGTAGTCGAGATGCTCGGGATCAATATTGGTTACAATCGCAATCGTCGCCGGGAGGCGGGTGAAGGTTCCGTCGCTTTCATCGGCCTCGACGACCATCCAATCGCCGGCTCCCAATCGAGTATTGGTGCCGTAAGCGTTGATGATCCCGCCATTGATCACGGTCGGATCGAGCCCGGCGGTCTCGAGCAGCGCCCCAATCATCGAGGTCGTTGTCGTCTTTCCATGAGTTCCGGCGATTGCCAGCGACCATTTGAGCCGCATCAGCTCGCCCAGCATTTCGGCGCGGCGCACCACCGGCAGACGCCGCACGCGGGCGGCGATGACTTCGGGGTTGTCCGGCTTGACCGCGGAAGAGATGACGACCACCTCGGCCGCACCCAAATTCTCAGCCTCGTGACCGATCGTGACCGGGATCCCGAGGTCGACTAGGCGCCTGACATTGGCGCTGTCGGCCAGATCGCTGCCCTGAACCCGATAGCCGAGATTGTGCAGCACCTCGGCAATACCGCTCATTCCGATCCCGCCGATGCCGACGAAATGGATGGGCCCGATCGAGCGCGGAAGCGCTCTCATGCCGCGCGTCCTTGCGGCTGCCCACCCCAGGCCGTGGCCGACCCGAGCTCGATGGCGAGCCGGGCCAGTTGTTCTGTCGCGTCGCGCCGGCCGAACTCGCAAGCGCGCTGCGCCGCCACGGCCAGCGCCACCGGATCCGTCAACAGGCTTTCCAGATAAAGCGCAAGCGTGTCCGAACGCAGCTCCTGCTGGTGGATCACCCATCCGCCCCCCGCCTCGGCAAAGGCTTGCGCATTCGCGCTCTGATGATCGTCGGTGGCGTGCGGATAGGGGATCAAAATGGCAGGCCGACCGATCGCGGCGATCTCGGCTATCGTCGAAGCGCCGGCGCGGCAGATCGCCAGATGCGCCCGTGCCAATCTCTCCGGAACATCGTTGAAGAAGCTCCGCAACTCCCCCACAATGCCCTTCGCGCGGTAAACCGCCTCTGCGGTAGCGAGATCCTCGGGGCGGGCCTGGTGGCTGACCCGCAGCATTTCGCGAAACCGCGTTGGCAACGCCACCAGCGCTGGCGGCACGATTTCGCTCATGATCCGTGCGCCCTGGCTGCCGCCCAGGATCAAGAGCTCGACCCGGCCGCCACGCCGCGGCGCTTTGTACTTTGCGGGCGCGAGCGCAAGAACCCCGGGCCGCACCGGATTGCCGATATGAACGGCGCGCGCGCGGTCGACCGAACGCAGACCCGCGGCCGACGGGAAGCCGGTTGCAATCCGCCGCATCCGGGGCGCCAGGAGCCGATTGGCGCGGCCGAGCACGGCATTCTGTTCGTGAAGCAGCGTCGGCAGCCCCAAGGAGACCGCTGCCAGCATCGTCGGGACCGACGCATAGCCGCCAAAGCCGATCACGCAGCCAGGGTTGAGGCGGCGCAGCAAGCGACGCGCCTGCAGCATTCCCAGCACCAGCTCACCGAGGGCGTGAGCGCTGTTTGCCGGGCCGCCCCCAAACCGGCCGGCGCGGATATGGTGGATCCCGACCCCGGGGAAATCCATGGCAAAGGTGTCGGCGCGCGCGTCGCTCAGCAGATGGACCTCGTTGCCGCGGCCGAGCAATTCCGCAGCCAACGCCTCGGCCGCGAATAGATGCCCGCCGGTGCCCCCCGCCGCCAATACAAAAACTGCGCTCACAGGAGATTTCCTCCGAGCCGGCGTCGTGTCAGCGCGAGCGTCATCCCCATCCCCAAGCCGAGCGCCAGCAGCGAGGATCCGCCATAGGACAGAAACGGCAAGGTCATGCCTTTGGTGGGGATCAAATGCAGGCTGGATGCCATGTTGATCGCCGCCTGCAGCCCAAACTGGACCAGCAATCCGGTCGCCGCGAGGAGAACGAACAGATTGCCTTCATGCGACATTCGCGAAAACCCGCGCAGCACGATAAACGCGAACAGCGCAACGATCAGGAGGCACACGACCACCCCGAACTCCTCCCCGGCCACCGCAAACACAAAATCGGCGTGCGCGTCGGGGAGCACATCCTTGACGGTGCCTTCGCCGGGACCGCGGCCCCACAGCCCGCCATTCGCGAAGGCCTCGATCGAGCGGTTCACCTGATAGCTGTCACCGGCCGAAGGATCGAGAAAATGGTCAACCCGCACTTTGACATGCGGCAAGTAAGTGTAGGCACCCACCAACCCCGCCACCCCGACAACCACACACGCCACCACCCAGTAGATGCGCAGGCCGGCCATAAAGAACTGGCAAAACCAGACGGCGGCGACGACCGCCGCCATGCCGATGTCCGGCTGCTTTATCAACATCGCGACAATGAGCAGAAACAGTGCCGTGCAAATCAAATTGCCAGGAAAACGGGGATGCAGCTTTTGCTCTGAAAAGAGCCAAGCGGCTATCACGGCAAAAGCTGGTTTGACGAATTCGGAAGGCTGTAGGGACAAACCAGGCAGATTGATCCAACGGCGTGCCCCCTTGATCTCGACCCCGATCACGAAAGTCAGAGCCAGCAACGCCAACGAGATAGCGAACGCAATCACGGCGATGCGGCGGATCGTCAGTGGCGGCTGCAACGAAACGATAAACATGATGCCGATCGCCAATGGCAGCATCGCGAGATGGCGCCGCACGAAATGGAGCCCGTCATAGCCGATTCGCTCGGCCACCGGCGGGCTTGCGGCGAGGCTCATCACGATGCCAAAGCCGATCAGCATCGTGAGCGCCGCGAGGCTCCAGCGGTCGACCGTCCACCACCACCGCGCAACCGGGCTCTGATCGATTCGGGCGAATCTCATCCGTGACCCTTGCGGTGAGGCCAACAAAGCTCAACACCGTAGATATAGCGTAATTGTCTGATACGATCTACTACTCGTGGTTTGATGCGCACGGTCGTGCGCACTCAACGCAATTTGAGCGTGGCGAGCCCGGCGATCGCCAGAATCCAGGCGATGATCCAGAAGCGGATCACGATCGTCGGTTCCTCCCATCCTTTCTGCTCGAAATGATGGTGCAGCGGCGCCATGCGAAAAACGCGCCGGCCGGTCATCTTGAAGCTGGCGACTTGGACGATCACCGACACCGCTTCGAGCACGAAGAGGCCGCCGATGATGCCCAGCACCAGCTCGTGCTTGGTGATGACGCTGATCGTTCCGAGCGCGGCGCCAATCGACAGCGACCCGGTGTCGCCCATGAAGACCATCGCGGGCGGCGCGTTGAACCAGAGAAAACCGAGGCTCGCCCCAACCATCGCGCCGCAAAACACCGCAAGCTCGCCCGCCCCCACGACGTGATGGATCTGCAGATAATTGGCGAAGATCAGATTGCCGGCGAGATAGGCGATGACGGCGAAGCAGCCGGCAGCGATCATTGAGGGGACAATGGCCAGACCGTCAAGCCCGTCGGTCAGGTTTACCGCGTTGGAGGCGCCGACGATCACGAACGCGCCGAACGGCACAAAGAACCAGCCGAGCTCGAACAGCACATTCTTGAAAAACGGCACTGCGAGCGCGGTGGCGAGACCCGGCGGCGTCACATAGGCGATCGCGATACAAGCGATGGCGCCGAGCGCGGCTTCGAGGGCCAGCCTGGCTCGGCCGGAAAGTCCGCGGTGGGAGTTCTTGGTAAGCTTGCGGTAGTCGTCAAAAAATCCGATCAGACCGAACCCGACGGTAACCAGCAGCACGATCCACACATAGGGGTTGGTCAAATCGGCCCAGAGCAGGGTGGAAATTGTCAGCGCCAGCAGGATCAGGGAACCGCCCATCGTCGGGGTTCCCTTTTTGCGCGCCAGGTGCCCATTGGGGCCATCGGGACGAATCGGCTGGCCGTTGGTCTGCTTGCGCCGCAGCCACAGAATCAGGTACGGGCCGAGAATAAAGCTGATGAGCAGCGCAGTGACGACCGCTCCTCCCGAACGAAACGTAATGTAACGGAACAGATTGAAAGCCTGGAACTGGTCCGCGAAAGGATAAAGGAGCGGGTAAAGCATGGGATCAGTTCTCGCTACGGGCGGACTGCGCGCGCAGCGCCTCGACAATATGGCCGACGCGGACGGCACGTGAACCTTTGACTGTTACGACATCGCCTGGTTCAAGAAACTGAATCAGCGCAGGAACGACCGCTTCGGCGCAGGGCCATAGCCCACCCCGAATGCCCTCGGGTAGAACCGCGTGGAGGGCCGACACCGCCTCGCCGACGAGAAAGACGCGATCGACCCAGGCGGCGGCCACCTCGCCGGCGAGCTCCCTGTGCAATTGCTCGGATTCGTCCCCGAGCTCGAGCATATCGCCGAGCACCGCCACGCGTCTCGCGCCGGAGCCGGGTTGGGCGGAAGCAAGCACAGAAAGAGCAGCCCGCATTGCCGTAGGGTTCGCATTGTAGCTTTCGTCGATCACAGTGAGGGTCCCGCCGCGCCAAGCAAGCTCGTAACGGCGGCCGCGCCCGGGCAGCGCCTCGAAGCCAATGAGTGCTTCCGCGGCACGCTGGACATCCGCGCCGGCTGTGGCCGTCGCCGCGAGCACAGCGAGCGAATTCATCACCCAATGCCGCCCGGGGACCGGCAGCCGGAAACGCAAAGTAGCGCCCGGGAGCGCCGCCTCGACCGTGCTGCCGCGCGAGTCGAGCACGCAATCGACGAGCCGAACCTTCGCTTCAGGATGGGTTCCGAACCCGATCACCTCTCCAGCTCCCGCCCGTTCCGCGGCTGAGACCAAGCGTGCGTAATGTGGATTGTCGCGGTTGAGGATGGCTGTGCCGCCGGGCTCTAAGCCGAGGAAAATTTCCGCCTTGGCGTCGGCGATCGCCTCGACCGAGGGGAAGAAGCCGAGATGAACCCCCTCCACCGTCGTGATTACCGCGATGTGCGGCCGCACCAGTCGGGTCAGAGCGGCGATCTCCCCGGGATGGTTCATGCCAAGCTCGAAGACGCCAAAAGCGACCTCAGGCGGCATGCGCGCGAGCGCCAGCGGCGCACCCCAGTGGTTGTTGAGGCCTCCCGCCGAGCCATAGGTGGCACTGGAGACTGCGAGCGCCAGGCGCAGCGCCTCTTTGGTCCCGGTCTTGCCGACACTGCCCGTCACCGCGACGATCCGGGCACGGCTGCGGTTGCGCGCGGCTGCGCCGAGGGTTTGCAGCGCGGTCAACGTGTCGGGCACCCGCAGCAGCGGCGCCGTCGCCGGAAGACCCGGCATTTCGCGATCAATCATCGCTGCAGCGGCCCCGCGCTGCAACGCCGCTGCGACAAAGTCATGGCCGTCGTGGTTGGGGCCGCGCAGCGCGACGAACAAGTCGCCCTCAGCGAGGCCGCGGCTATCGATCGATATGCCGATCGCAGACCAATCCGTCGTGCTCGACCCGCCGGTCGCGGCCGCAGCATCGGCGGCATTCCATAGCGGCGTCATCCGCCGCCCCATCTGATGACCGGCTGTCCGTGTCGACCAGCGAATTCACGGGCGATCTTAGCGTCGTCAAACGGGTACGTCGCGGTTCCGACGATCTGGCCCTCCTCGTGGCCCTTCCCTGCGATGACCAGGAGGTCATTCGGGGCAAGTTCCGCAATCGCCGTCGCGATCGCCTCGCGGCGGTCGCCGATCTCGATCGCATCGGGGGCCGTTTCAAGAATTGCCCGGCGAATCTTGGCAGCCGGCTCGCTGCGCGGATTGTCATCTGTGACATAGACACGGTCCGCCAGCTCGGTCGCCACCCTGCCCATCAGCGGCCGCTTGCCCGGATCGCGATCACCGCCGCAGCCAAACAGCGCCACGAGCCGTCCGCGCGTGTGTGCGCGCAATGCTTTGAGCACGGTCGCGAGCGCGTCCGGCGTATGGGCATAGTCGACGACGATTGCGCTGCCGTCCGCACACTCGGCAACAAATTGCATCCTGCCTGGCACGCCCGTCAGCTTCGTGAGGGCTTCGACGGCAGTATCCGTCGCGCTGCCCGTCGCGACGACCAAGCCGAGAGCGGCCAATGCGTTCATCACCTGGAACTCACCGGCAAGCGGAAGTAGTAGCTCGTGCCGCCGGCCGAACACATCTGCCACCAGCACTTGGCTGCCGATCCTCGGCTCACGGCAGACCAGATGCAGATCGGCCGCCGGATCCGCCCCGTAGGCGATCACCGGATGACCACCGCCATGGCAAAGCGCCTCCAGCCTTGCAAACTCGTCGCTGTCTCTGTTGAGGACAGCGGTTCCGCCGGGCATCAGAAGGGTGGTGAAGAGCCGTTCCTTGGCGGCCCGGTAATGCGCCATGTCGCCATGATAGTCGAGATGGTCGCGCGTCAGGTTGGTAAACGCCGCCGCGGTGACCGAGACTCCGTCGAGCCGGAATTGATGGAGCCCGTGACTTGACGCCTCGATCGCCACATGCTGGATCCCTTGCTCCGCGAGCTCTGCGAGATCGCGGTGCAGCGCCACGGGGTCCGGGGTCGTCAGCGCGCCGCGCCGCCGCCCCGCGCGTGTCACTAATCCCAGCGTGCCGAGGCTTGCCGCCGGTCGGTCCGCTGCCGCCCAGATCTCGCGCGTGAAATGGACGACCGACGTTTTACCGTTCGTGCCGGTGACTGCGGCGATCGTCCGTGGCTGCCGGCCGTGAAAACGCGCCGCCAACAACGCCAGGCGGCGAGGCGGGTTTGCGTCGGTTATGATGGCGATGCGGTCCCGCTGTTCCGTAGCGAGTGCAAGCACGGCGGGGTCATCGGTAAGAATCGCTACGGCGCCGCGCGCTATTGCGTCGGCGGCGAAATTGCGCCCGTCTTGTCGGGTCCCGGGCAACGCAACGAACAAAAAGCCCGGCTGTACAGCCCGGGAATCAGCAGTGAGGCCTACGATCTCAGGGTCGTTTCGTGATGCGAATGCCGGCGTCGAGGCGATAAGCTCAGTAAGCTTCAATCTTTTTACCTTGCAGGCTTTCGACCATCAGTGCCCGCTGAACCTCGGGAGAAGCTTCGTCGACCGGCTCCACACCGAGAAGCGGCGCGATACGCTGGATCACGCGACTGGTCGCCGGCGCGGCGGTCCATCCCCCGGTTGCATAGCCGTGGCTCTGTTTATTCGGGTGCGGCTCGTCGACCATGATCAAAGTAAGATATTTGGGATCGGTGATCGGAAAGACCCCGACAAAACTGGAGAGCAACCTCGTCTCGGCATAGTGTCTGCCCGAAACCTTGTCTGCCGTGCCGGTCTTACCGCCGACGACGTAACCGGGAGCGGCGGCCATCGTGCCGGTCCCATGCTCAACCACCAATCGCATCAGCTTCCGCATTTGTTCCGACGTCTTGGCCGAAATAACCTGCTGACCTTGCGGCGCATAGCCGGGCGGTTGCTTAACGAGTGTCGCT
>Ga0126379_10003240_pt1 | contig 10498 bp, 8 predicted proteins | sample PanSoiMetPlot_24_FD_92640 | JGI IMG/M metagenome (GOLD analysis project Ga0126379, IMG submission 92640) | Tropical forest soil microbial communities from Panama - MetaG Plot_24 | ecosystem: Environmental > Terrestrial > Soil > Tropical forest > Bulk soil | place: Panama | collected 2016-02-17 | reverse complement strand
GTGGACGTTGCGCTTGCGATGCCTGCGTGTTCGCGGCGCTGCCAGACGTAGATCGGCACGCCGAACAGCAGCAGGATCAAGCCGTAGAGCACGGCCTTCGGGCCGCAGCCGTAGGGAGACCCGAACATCGTCAGCGGCGCGAGTGTCGCGGCCGACTCGAGCAGAGACCTTCCGCTTGGATTGAAGCCGGACAGGTATCTCACGTTGATGAAGAGCAGGCCGACGACGGCAATGGCCGCAAACGGCACGAGCTTCGTGTAAGTCGTGAGTTCAGCGAAGAGGCCTGCCGTCTTCCTGCGATCACCGGCAGTCCGGCCCAGATGGCGACGATTCAGTGGCCATAGACGACGCCGCTCTCGGTCGACGACACGGTGGTCCCCGCGTCGCCGGCGACGATGCGGCTGAGATCCGAGAGCGCGCCGATTGCGGCGCGTTTGCCCGTAGCGGCGGCGAACCGGCAGGCAGCTTTGACTTTCGGACCCATCGAGCCTTCGGCGAAGGTCATCGCGGAGAGCGCCGCGGGCGAGGCGCGGCGAATGGCTTTCGGATGCGACGACCCCCAGTCGAGATACACGGCGTCGGCGTCGGTGAGCATGACGAACAGATCGGCGTCGAGATCGCGCGCGAGCAGCTCGGACGCCAGGTCCTTGTCGATCACGCACTCGACGCCCTTGAGATAGTGTCCGTTGCCGCGCTCGTACATCGTCGGAATGCCGCCGCCGCCGGCGGCGATGACGATGGCGTTGCGCTCGAGCAGCCAGCGGATCGGCCTCAGCTCGAAAATGCGCCTCGGCTCCGGCGACGGAACGACGCGCCGCCACGCCTTGCCGTCCTCTTTGAAGGTCCACTGCTTTTCGGAGGCGAGCTGATCGGCTTCGTCTTTGGTGTAGACAGGGCCGATGAATTTCGTCGGCGCCTCGAACGCCGGATCGCCGGGATCGACTTCGACCATCGTCAGCATCGTCGCGAACGGCCGCTCGAACGGAAGCAGGTTGCCGAGCTCCTGCTCGATCATGTAGCCGATCATTCCTTCTGTCTGTGCGCCGAGGACATCGAGCGGGTAAGTGGCGATCTTTGTGTACGCTGCACCCTGCAGCGCGAGCAACCCGACTTGCGGGCCGTTGCCGTGTCCGATGACCAGTTGATGCTCGGTGGCGATGGGCGCGAGTGCCTTGGCCGCGACGCGCACGTTGCGACGCTGGTTTTCGGCGGTCATCGGCTCGCCGCGGCGGAGCAGGGCATTGCCCCCTAGTGCGACTACGACAAGCATGGCGTCAATCTCCCAACGTTGCGACGAGGATCGCTTTGATCGTGTGCATGCGGTTCTCGGCCTGTTCGAAGGCGAGGTTGTATTCGGACTCGAACACCTCGTCGGTGACTTCGATTCCGCAGCGGAGTCCGTACGTTTCGGCCATCTGCTTGCCGATCGCGGTATTCGTGTCGTGGTACGCGGGCAGGCAGTGCATGAACTTCACCTGCGGGTTCCCACTCGCTTTCATCAGCGTCTTGTTGACCTGGTACTTCGACAGCAGGTCGACGCGTTCCTTCCACACTTCCTTCGGCTCACCCATCGAGACCCAGACGTCGGTATGAATGAAGTCGACGCCGTCGACGGCCTCGTGCGGATCGTCGGTGACGGTGAGGTGTGCGCCCGACTGACACTTCAGCCTGTGCGCGATCTCCGTGTACTCGTCTGACGGCCAGAGCGTCTTGGGTCCGCACAGCCGCACGTCCATGCCCATCAGACAGCCGACGATCATCAACGAGTGGCCCATGTTGTTTCGGGTGTCGCCCATGAAGGCGTACTTGATCTGCGAAATGGGCTTGTCGCTGTGCTCGCGCATTGTCATCACGTCGGCGAGCATCTGGGTCGGGTGATATTCGTCCGTCAGGCCGTTGAACACCGGGACGCCGGAGAATTTCGCGAGCTCCTCGACGCCCGTCTGGCTCGCTCCGCGATATTCGATCGCGTCGTACATCCTTCCCAACACGCGAGCCGTGTCTCGGAAGGATTCCTTGTGGCCGATCTGCGAGCCGGCCGGATCGAGATACGTGACGTGCGCGCCCTGGTCGTAGCACGCCACTTCGAACGAGCAGCGCGTCCGCGTCGACGTCTTCTCGAAGATCAGACAGATTTCCTTGCCGTCGAGATGTTTCTGCTCTGTTCCGGCGTACCTGGCGCGTTTCAGATCGCGCGCGAGGTCGAGCAGGTAGCGAAACTCGCGCGGCGTGTAGTCCTGGACGGTGAGCAGCGAACGATTGCGAAGGTTGAAACTCATTAGTGCACCGCATCGCGTGTGATTGGACAGGTCAAGCAATGGCCGCCGCCGCGTCCACGTCCGAGCTCGGCCCCTCGGACGGTGATCACTTCGACGCCGGCTTTCCGAAGCAACGTGTTCGTGTGAACGTTCCGGTCGTACGCGACGACCACGCCCGGCGCGAGCGCGACGACGTTGGTGCCGTCGTCCCATTGCTCGCGCTGTGACTGCCAGGCGTTGCCGCCTGTCTCGACGAGGCGCAGGTGCCTGAGTCCCAACGCTTCCTTCACGACGTCGAACAGGGGCTTTTTCTCTTCGCGGACATCGACGTGGCCGTTGTGCGACGGACGCGCGCTGTAGCAGCGAATCTGGTTGGCGACCTCGAGGAACGCCGTGCAGAGATCGACGTCGCAGAACGTGAAGACGGTGTCCAGGTGCATCGCCGCGCGGCTCTTCGGCATCAGGCAGGCGATGACGCGCGTCGCCACTTTGTGCTTGAAGAGCGCGGCCGCGACCTGAAACACCGCCTGACGGGACGTCCGTTCGCCCATCGCGATCAGGACGACGCCCTTGCCGATCGGCATGACGTCGCCGCCTTCGAGCGTCGCGCCGCCGAACCATTCGTCGCTGTCGCCCCAGACGATGTTGACGTTCCCATCGGAGAAGAGCGGATGAAACTTGTAGACGGCGCGCTGGAGCAGCGTTTCGGGCTTTCGCGCCGGCCAGTACATCGGGTTACAGGTGAGTGCGCCGTAAATCCAGCACGACGGATCGCGTTGAAACAGCGTGTTCGGCACCGGCGGAATGATGAAATCCGTGGCCGAGTAGGCGTCCGCGAGCATCTGCGACTGCTCGCTCTTCGGCAGGTCGAGAATCGCGATGCCGCCCATGAGATGTTCCGCGAGCACCGTCGCCGGCAGCTCGTCGAGCCACGGCCGCAGCACCGGTGTCGTCCCAGGACCGACGTCGTTCGCCGTGATGCGGCGGTCGAGTACCCAGTCGCGCGCCTCAGGAATCGCCAGAGTGTCGGCAAGCAGATCGTGGAGGTCGATCACTTCGACGCCGCGCTCGCGCATCTTCAACACGAAATCGAAGTGGTCCTTCTGCGCGTCGTGCACCCACAGCACGTCGTCGAAGAGCAGTTCTGCGCGATTGCCCGGCGTCAGCCGCTGATGCGCGAGGCCGGGACGACACACCATGACGAGGCGTAGACGGCCGACCTCGCTGTGGACGCCGAACGTATCGGAGGCGCCCGGCTTCGCGAGGGGCGCCACTGCTGTCTTGACGCTCATGCGGTTCCTCCGACGAAATCGTGATGGCGTTCCACGCGGCCGCGAGGGGTCTCGTGGAACATCCCTCTGAGGCACTGCACCCAGTAGACGCCGTTCCGTGAGACGACGCCGTGAGTGTCGTGTCCGAAACCCGGGAACCGCTGATCCCACGCCGACAGGGCACGCAGGTAACTGAGATACGGTTCGTCGGCGCGACCGGCAGCTTCACCGGGCATCAACATCGGGATTCCCGGCGGATAGGGCACGATGCTCGTCGCCAGCACGCGATCGGCGGCCTCGTCGAGCGGCACGTGCTCGACTTGCGAACGAATCAAGCGTTGATAGGCCTCGCGAGGCGTCAACACCGGACGGGGGAGGGTCGAGAACGCCTCGGCCAGCCAATGCGTCTGCCGCGACGACTTCAGCTGCGCGAACATCTGGTCGGCAAGATCCCGCAGTCCCATCGCTTGGTACACACCGGGGTGCTCAGCCACCAGGCCAGGCAGGACTTCAGCGAGGCTCGTGTCGTCGTCGTAGTCGCGCTTGAAGTCGAGCAGCGCGTTGAGTAGCGTGCCCCACTTGCCCTTGGTGATCCCGATCGAAAACAGAAAGAGGATCGTGAAGTCCGTCGTCTTCTCGACCTCGATGCCGAGGTTGTGCAAGTACGCGGTGACGAGCGCCGCCGGAATGCCGCGGTCGTCCAGTTCGCCGTTGGTCGCCACACCGGGCGTGACAATCGAGACCTTGATTGGGTCGAGCATGCAGTAGCCGTCTTCGATGTCCCCGAATCCGTGCCACAGCTCGCCCGGGTGCAACACCCACGCGTCCGGTTCCTGCGCCAGCAGTTCCGGCGACGCGGACTCGAACGGCACGGGCTCGCCCCGCTTGTCTTTGACCGTGTCGGCGTTCCACGTATTGAAGAACCAATCGCCCTTGTCGTCGAACTGCCGATAGACGCGGCCCATCGTCTGGCGGAATGCGACGGCCTCCTGAATGGATTCTTCGGTGAGCGCGCGGCCGCCGGGCCCGTCCATCATCGCGGCGGTGATGTCGTTGGAGACGATCACCGGATACAGCGGAGAAGTGGACGCGTGCATCATGAACGCTTCGTTGAAGCGTTCGTGGGGAATGTCCGAACGTCCGTGACGCACGTGCAGCAACGACGCCTGCGAGAGCGCCGCGAGCAGCTTGTGTGTCGAGTGCGTCGCGAAGACCGTCGGACCGCTGTGGTCTTTCGGATCTCCGTGCATTGCGTGGCGACCCGTGTAAAGCGGGTTGAACCGCGCGTACGCGTACCACGCCTCGTCGAAATGGATGCGATCGACGCTCGGATCGAGCAACTGAACGACGCGGCGCACGTCGTAGCACAAGCCGTCGTAGGTGGAATTCGTGATGACCAAGTGCGCCGCGCGTGTCTGCGCGGGGTCGTCGACGAGTGGGTTGGCCAGAATCGCGGATTCGATGGCCGATTCGGTGAGGCGCTGCGGCGGAATCGGCCCGATCAGTCCGTATCGGTTTCTGAGCGGCACCAGGTAAGTGGGAATGCCGCCGCTCAAAACAAGTCCGTGCTCGATCGATTTGTGGCAGTTTCGATCGCACAACGCGACCTGGTTCTCGCCGACCGCTGCGCTGAAGATCACGCGGTTGGACGTCGACGTGCCGTTGGTCACCGAGTACGTGCGATGCGCTCCGAAGACCCGGGCCGCGTACTTTTCGTGTTCGCCAATCGGACCCGTGTGATCGAGCAGCGATCCAAGCGCCCCTACGCTGATCGATAGATCGGATCGCAACAGGTTCTCGCCGAAATAGTCGATGAACACACGCCCGACGGGCGACTTCAGAAACGCCGTGCCGCCGGTGTGGCCTGGCGTATGCCACGAATACTCGTACGTTCGCCCGAAGTGCATCAGGGCCGTCGCGAGCGGCGGCAGCATCACCTCGAGATAGCGGCCCATCGCGGCCGCGACGCGGCCGCCAACGAACGCGGCGGTGTCTTCGAGGGTCCAGATGTACTCGTCCACCATTTCCATCACCTCGATGGGAATCGATGACGCTTCGTCGCGTTCGGCCATGAGGAAGATTGGGATCTTGTCGTTGCGCGAGCGGACGAACTCGAGCAGCCGTCTTGCTCGCGCGTGGTCGTTGTCGCGGCCCAGCGTCCAGTCGAGGAGCACGGCGTGAATCGCCGAGTCGGACATGACGACGGACTTCCCGTCTTCGGCCGATTCGGCCTCGACGACCTCGATGCCGCGGTCTTTCAGTTCCTGCACGAGTGCACGCGTCGCTCGTCCTTCGGCCGTCATCGCCGGCAGTTCGTCGTCGACGACCAGTGCCCGCAAGCTGAGGCGTTTGATAGATCTCTGAATCATGGGGGCTCCGGTCGATGGGGTCAGTCGGGGATGGCGCTCCAGCGGAAGAAGTTGAGGGTCTGTTCGTCGGGCTCGCCGAACCATTTCGCGTACAGACCGCTCAGTGGTCCGTACGCATAGAACTGCGCGAGCGTACGGTCGACGACCAGGCGGAATGGCTCGTCGCCGCGCGGGAGCGCGAAGGCGAGCGGTTCGTGGCTGTACGACCGATCGAGCACGACGAGATCGGAGCGATGCCGCGCCAGGTCGAGCAGGACCGCACGCTCGCCGAAGAGCGCAGCCGCCCGGCGTTCCACCACGGCGTTAACCCCCGCGTCATACGTCGGAACGGACGTCGCGGTCGCGACGATCTTCAGATCGCGGATGCGATCGCGCACCCACGCCTCGGAGGTGGTCGACGCGACGACGGCGAACGTTTTGAACTGCAGAACGTCGCTTCCGGATGCGCGCCAGACGGGATGCGCCGTCTGGCCCTTGCCGCTGAGTACGTTTTTCAGACGCGGGGGCGCGTCGGACCGTAGCAGCACGCCGATGCCGCCCGGAAAAATTGGAATGGAGAAGTCGACAATCTTCCGGCGTGAAATCGAAATCGTATCGGCGCCGCACAACATGTCGATCGTGCTCTGCCGAACGGCCTCGAAACGGTTCGAGGCCGTCACCGGAAGCCACTCGATATCGAGCTTCGGAATCCGCATCTCCTCCTTGATGGCGTTGGCGACTCTCTGGCAGAGCGCTATCGAGTAGCCGGCCGGACCGCCCGAGTCGTCGCGATAGGAGAATGGACTCGCGTCGACTCGGTAGCCCAATCGGATCCGGCCGGCATCTGCAATGCGCGCGAGGGCGCCGGTGATTGGCGTCTGCGCGCGCGCTACTGTGAGCGTCGCGGCCGTTGCGACGGCAACGGTCACGACCATGGTCCTTAGTACTTGGTGCTTGGTGCTTGGTCCGTCCATAGTCCTTGGTCCGTCCTTGGTCCTTGGTCCTTGGTCCGCGATCAGGCAGCGTGTCTGTAATCGGCGCGCGCGCCGGCGCCGGCAGCGAACCGAGGCGCTATGAAGCCCCAGATGACGAGGCCGATGCCCCAGGCGAGCATGCCGCCGAAGACCGCGTCCTTGCCGGACGCATAGATCGCGTAGACGCTGTAGGCAAGCGCGACGAGCAGCACGAGAATCGTGTTGCGATACTTCGGGTTGACGATGCCAGCCGCGCGCATCATCACCGGCAGCGCCGACAGCGAGATGATGTACGGCACCACGTTGGTGACGACGGCGAGGTTGACGAGCACACCGAACTGCTCGCTGAGCGACGGCGAGATGGTCGACAGCGCGAGCAGCGACTGCGCGATGCCCATGATCACCATGCCGGCGACCGGGGCGCCGAGCCGGTTGACGACGCCGAACACGCCCGGAAACATGTTCTGATCAGCAGCCGACTTCGCCGTCTGCGCGATCGTGAACTGCCAGCCGAGCAGCGATCCAACGCACGCGAGAACGGCTAGCGCCATGACGATCGAGCCGACCACCGGGTTGAACATCTGGGCGTACGCGAGGCCGAACGGCCCAGTCGACTTCGCCAGGTCGGCATTCGGCACGATGCCCTGAATCACGGTCGTCGACAGAACGTAGATGGCCGCGGCGCCAAGCGTGCCGAGCAGGCACGCGAGCGGCACGTTGCGTTTTGGATCCTCCACCGCGCTCGAATTCTGCGCCGCAGACTCCATTCCGAGAAACGCCCACAGCGTCGGCGCGATGCTCGAGCCTATGCCTTGGCCGATCGACAGCCCCGTCGGATTCCACGCAGCGGCGAACGTCGCGGGCTCGAACCAGAACCAGCCGACGATGGAGAGCAGCCCGACCGGAAGGATGACGCCCCAAACGGTCACCGATCCGATCCGGCCCGTGATGTTGGGTCCGCCGAAGTTCGCGGCAGTAGTCACCCACAGCAGGGCAATCACGCCGATGCACGTCGCGATTGGCGTCGACGACAGCCAGGGAATGAACGCCGCGAGATACCCGACGGCCGAGATGGCAATCGCGACGTTGCCGATCGCCAGCGACAGAAAGTACAGATAGAACACCTGGAAGAAGCCGGGCTTGCCGTACGCGTCTTCCGCGTACGCCGACATGCCGCCCTCACGCTGATTGAAGACGCCGGCCTGCGCGAATCCGTACGCGAGGGCCATCGAGCCAGTCGCCGTGACGAGCCACGACAGCAGAGAGATCGCGCCGACCCTGGCCATGTTGGTCGGCAGCATGATGATTCCCGACCCCATCATGTTCACCGCGACGATGAACGTGAGCTGGACGAGCGTCATCTTCTTTGTCACGGCGTCGCGTCATTGCAGCCGGCTTGCCACGTCGGCGCAGCTAGAAACGAGCGATCAGGACGGCGGCCTCACCGCACCTCGCCATTCGCTCGCAAGGTGCGGTCAGGTTCGGGCATTGCACCTCCGGAGGGAGGAACAACACGGAGGACAGCCATGGGCACTTCGCAGCGTATCGACAGATTCGGCGAGTCCATGCCGGAGCTCCGCGGGGCCGGCATCTGGTTCATCGGGATGGCGGTCGCGTTCATCGTGGCCGGGACGCTGGCCGTGATGGCGCCCTTCGTCGCCGGCCTGGCGGTGGCGACGCTCGTCGGATGGTTGCTCGTCGCCGGCGGCGTGATGCACGGCGTCAACGCGTTCAAGAGCGAGGCCGTCACGCGAGCCGTGTGGCAGACGCTCGTCGGCGCGTTCTACATGATCGGCGGGCTGTACTTTCTCGCGCATCCGCTGATTGCGCTCGGCACGTTGACGGCCATGCTCGCGTACGTCCTGTTCTTTGAAGCGATCATGGACGCGATTACGTGGCTCGCGACGCGTCAGGAGGACGGCGCGGACTGGCTCCTCGTCAATACGATCGTCACCGCATTGCTCGGCGTGCTCATCTTGCTGCAGTGGCCGTCGGTCTCGGTCTGGGTCATCGGGACGCTCGTCGGCGCGAAGCTGATCGTCAGCGGCATCTCACGGTTGATGCTCCGCTCGGCCGCACGCGGACAGCGCCTGATTTCGTGATTCGGTCTCTGCCCGCTGTCATCCGCGAAATCCGGGCCGCCGTCTGGCGCGGGTATTCGAAGCGACGACATGTGGAGAGCTGATTGCTCTGGCGAACCTGCGTGACGACACGCATCGTATTCGCCGTAGTTCTCGCGATGAGCATGGGCGGTGTCGATCGTGGACACCGCGTCTCGCTCGGAAAAATCGGTCCGCACTGCCTCATCCTGCAAGCGCAGAATGCGGAACTGCCAGCCCCCGGAAACCCCGGACACACCGAGCCGGGGCCTGGCGAGCATTGCGTCCACGCCGCCAACGACCCGGCGCACAACTGTACGTGCCACCGCGAATGCAAGCAGAACACTGACGACGACGGCAATGCCATCGCCGGCGCGCACGTCGAGGAAGATCCGAAGTGCCGCGTGTACTGCTTCAAGGATCACTGCCACTGTCCGGTCGAGAACTGCGAATAGCGTGAAGACGCGTCGCCGACCCACCCGTGCGCCCTCGCGGCGGACGCTTGGGATCGGTGCGGCGCTGCTGATCGCTGTCAGTGGTTGGACGGCTGCCGCCTGGCGACGCGGCGACTCGACGCTGCGATCCACCGAACTGGTGGCGCCATCGGCACCATCGTTCGAGCCGACGATCGTCAATACCGCGCCTCCGCCGGAGAAGAGCCCGGACGCCATGGTCTGGATTCCGGGCGGTGAGTTCTCGATGGGCGCGAACGATCCGCCGGACATGGACGAGGTCGGCATGAAGGCGACACGCGACGCGCGGCCGATTCATCGCGTCTACGTCGACGGGTTCTTCATGGACAAGACCGACGTCACCAACGCGCAGTTCGCCGCGTTCGTCAAAGCAACTGGCTACGTGAGCGTCGCAGAGCGGACGCCTCGCGCCGAGGATTTTCCGGGCGCGCCCGCAGAAAATCTCGTCGCCGGCTCGGTGGTGTTCTCGCGGCCTCCGCACGCGGTGCCGCTCGACGATCACTTGCAATGGTGGAGCTACGTTCGCGGCGCCAGCTGGCGCCATCCACTGGGACCGGCAAGCGACAGCCGAGGCAAGGACAGCTACCCGGTCGTCCACGTCGCCTACGAAGACGCCGAGGCCTACGCGCGATGGGCGGGGAAGAGCCTGCCGACCGAAGCGGAGTGGGAATTCGCCGCACGTGGCGGACTCGCGGGCCAGCCGTTCGTGTGGGGCTCGGAGTTCCGGCCGCACAACACCTGGATGGCGAACACCCACCAGGGACATTTTCCCGACGCCGATACCGCCGACGACGGATTCGACGGGATTGCGCCAACGGCCCAGTACCCGCCGAACGGGTATGGCCTTTACGACATGGCAGGCAACGTCTGGCAGTGGACGAGCGATTGGTATCGGCCGGATTACTACGGACTGCTCGCGGCGGCGGGGAACGTCGCACGCAACCCGCGTGGTCCGGCGTCGGCGTTCGATCCTGCTGAGTCCGATCAACCCAAGAAAGTCCATCGTGGAGGTTCGTTCCTGTGCAACGATCAGTACTGCTCTCGCTACATCGTCGGCACCCGAGGGAAGGGGGAC
>Ga0126379_10003239_pt1 | contig 10499 bp, 14 predicted proteins | sample PanSoiMetPlot_24_FD_92640 | JGI IMG/M metagenome (GOLD analysis project Ga0126379, IMG submission 92640) | Tropical forest soil microbial communities from Panama - MetaG Plot_24 | ecosystem: Environmental > Terrestrial > Soil > Tropical forest > Bulk soil | place: Panama | collected 2016-02-17 | reverse complement strand
GGATTTATACCGCAGGCAGGGGAGGCAGAGGAGTAGCCAGTCTTCCATCGGTGTCAATTCTGCGAACCCGGACGTTATGGAAATTTGACGGTCAGCCAACCCGGTGACGGAGCCGTGATCTCTCTGAGGGTTTCCTGCTTGCGAGCGACTGCTTCCGGCCGTAGACTCGTCGACGAGCAAGGGCCGATGCCGCCCCGCAAGTCCGACAATCGAGACGAACGACTGGCACGCCTGGAACAACAGTTGGAACGCCTGCGGTCCGATCGCGAGCGCATCCTCGAGACGGTCAGCGAGACGCGCCGATCGGCCAAGGCGCCCCTCCGGGAAACACGGCAGGCGGTCGCTGGATCACGCAAGAAGCGATAGCGCGCGGATTTCCCTCGTCTGCGTCTGCAGCCAACGCCTCAACGACGGTCGTCGACGAGCAGAACGTGTGCGTTGTTTGTTTCGGCGATCGCAGTGCGGGCCCCGGAATCAGCCTCGGGCACGCGGGCAGCATCGTACGATGACCCTCATCAGCCGCTGCCTGTCTCTCGATGGCCCTGTTGCGTCGGCTACTCCATGAGTGGTCGAAGACGATCGTGCTCACCAAGGTGTGACGATCGAATCGACAGCTTTACCGCTTGGCGCTCCCGAAAATGGCACGACGAAGTACTCGATCGTCAGCGTGCGCGCTTTGCCGTCGACGGACACGCGCAGGTAGCCCGGGTTGTTGTCGACGAAATACGCCAGCTTCAAATCCGGATGTGTCGTCTGAAAATTACGGGGAAGGGGTTTCCCTTTGCTGGTCGTTTCGATCTGATGCAGCAGGGAGGCCTTGTTCGCGAAGCCGCCGGCACCTGCCACGACGTACGGAACCTTTGCGGTTCCGATGACTCGCTCGTAACGTTGATAGGAGTGGACATGCCCGGAGAGGACGGCTGTTGGAACACGTCCAGTGGTGTGGATCGCGCTGTCGATGGCGACCTCGATTTCAGGATAGCCGCGGTGCGTTGTATCCAGGGAGTACGGCGGATGATGAACCGCCAGAATCAGGCACTCATCTTTCGGAGCGGCCGTTAGCTGACTGACCAGCCATCGTTGCTGTTCGTTGGTCCCGCGGGCATCGAGGCTGCCGTCGACATTCGAGTACAAACCGATGATCATCGTGAACGGAGCCTCGAGTGTCCAGTTGACATAGGGCTGCGTCATCGTCGAACGATATGCGCTCACCGGATGGCTGACGGTGTCGCAGAAGTTGTGCATGAATCCGAAGAGCGACGACTCAGAGTCGGGAGGATCGCCGGGCCGTGGCTGGTTATCGCCGTCGTGGTTGCCGGCGATCGCGAAGATCGCTGCGTGGTAGTCCTGGTACGGTTCGTAGAACTGGCTGATGTACAGGTTGCTCTGGCCGTTGAAGTACACGACGTCGCCGAGGCTGTAGAGAAACGCGGCGGACGGCTTCTTAGCTCCGACCGCAGCCGCCCGCTGCGCCTCCATCGCATTCGCGACAGCTTTCTGCACGTCGTCGCCATACACGCCGCCGGTGTCGCCGACCGCATCGAAAACAAGGACGCCGGCGGTTTCGGCAGCCGCCGTCTCCTCTGGCAGGACGACGTTGAGGGCGAGATTGAGATTGTTCAGATTCGTCGGTGGCGGCGGGATGAAGCGTGGAGTCCCCTTTGGCGACGCGACCGGATCTCCAGGCGCGCTGGGGTTCTTGCCGAATCGGTGCTTCTGCTGTGCGAGCGCCGCTTGCTGCGTGATGGGTCTGGTCTTCAGGAATCTGTCGATCGATGGGTTGGCCATGAACAGCTCCCTTCCTCGCATCGCACGTGGTCAGTCACGCGCGAACCGTGCTCGAAGGTGTGTTGCGAGGAGAGAAATGCTCGGCTTGCTCAGGCGGGACACGCAAGCACATTCTGCGCGCTTTCAAAAACTTTACGCAGCGGCCGACTACGCAGCCGTTCCGATGGCCCTGCCCCTATTTCGCTGCGCGGATGTGCGCGCAGTCCTTCTCGTTCTCGGAGAACATCTCGAAGATGTCTTCATCGGCGAGCAGATGGTATCCGATGTTGATGGTAAACGGCCGCGTGTACATCTGTGGATCGTCGTACGTCATCTCGACGTTGACGTGACCGAAATCGCGCCGGCGGAAGCGCTCGACGATCCGCAGCTGGGCGCTGTGCTGATGGCCGAGGATGTCCAGCGGAGTCTTCTCGTTGAAACCAGCGGTCTCGACGATGAACGTGTCGTGATCCCAGTGTCCGACGGAATAGCCGAAGTACGCGGGCAGATTGACTTCAGCCGGAAGCTGGCGTCCATCCGTGTAGATCTGACGGAAGTTCCCGCCGACTTCGTACAGCACCATCGTCAGCCGTGGGGTCTGCACGATCTTGATCGACTCGGCGAGCAGGCCGGGCAATGGGAATCCGACCGGAACGTTCGAGTCGTAGCACATGGGAAGCGCGCTTTGATTCGCGAGACGCTCGCGGAATGCTTTGGTCGTCTCCGGACGGGCAGGTGACTGGCCGGGCGGGAAGTCCACAAGGACGTTGAGTGCGTACTTTTGGACGTTCCTGAACTCCATGCCGGGCACTTCGGTGTTGACGGATTCATCGACGATTGGCCCGTACAGCCGCTTCAATTCCTCCATTGGTGTGAAGTCGTGCATCCAGACGCCCGAGAGGTCCGGATGTCCGTCGGGAGCGGGCGGCGCCGGTGCGTCGAGCTTCGGCTTGCCATCACTCGTTCGAGGCACCCCCGGCGTCCGGTAGTTCAACCACTGGGCATCGGCGACAGCTCCGAGCGTCAACGCGATGAGCGCTCCAGACAACGCGGTTCGCGGGTGATACGTCATGGCAAACGCTCCAGTGGCGATCCACAGCCACATCGTTACGCGCACTTCCGACACGGAGCGGCTCATGTGGCAGTGAGCGTGCTGGAAAAATCAGAACGGGGTGCTTACGATTTGACGGGGAGATAGCTCGACTGATCGCATCGCATTGCATTGCTCGATGAGCTAAGGAGACGCAATCCATGAACACAACACTGTGGCTGCGAATTGCAGCTGTCATCTCACTCCTGTTCACCGCCGGCCACACGCTCGGAGGCCGGACGGATTGGTCACCGATGGGGGACAACGACGTGTTGAAGGCGATGAAAGCCGTTCATTTCGACACGATGGGCGCGAGTCGGAGCTATCACGACTTCTTCATCGGCTTCGGCTACTCGATCAGTGTCGCCATGCTCTTGCAAACAGTCCTGCTCTGGCAGTTGGCATCGGTGGCCCAGTCGAGCACGGTGTCTCTACGGCCAATGATTGGCGCCTTCGTCCTGGCGAGCGCCGCGAGCGGACTGCTGGCGTGGCGGTTCATCTTCCCGGTCCCGGCTCTGTTCTCGCTTGCGCTCCTCGCCTGTCTCGTGTTGGCGTTCGTGTCGAGCAGGTAACGAGGGGACTCTCACATGCGCAAGTCACCCCTTCGTGGGGAGGGGCGCAAGGAGAAGGATGGCGCTTTCGAGCTGGCCGTTAGGAGTCCTGTCTCTCGCTCGGAAACCACCCATCCCGTTCACAATCTCTGTGGATCAGATCGGCGGACGCCACGGCGGCGTCGCGCGTCGCGCACCGCTGCCGGAGAAAGAGCGCACCTTGGGCGAACAGCCGCAGCTCCCAGTGGTTATCTTGCCGTACGATCTCCGCCATCAGCCGACTGTGGTGTTGGCAGAGGGTCCATAGTGGCGTTCGATCGAACCAGGGCTTGAGACTCGTGTCGGTGACCAGCGATGTCCAGGCAGCCATGTCGAGATATAGACGGTTGTCATGGGTACCCGGTTTTGCGGACCGCAGTTCGAGGCGTCCCGTCCCGAACCAGAAGTCGACTGTTGACGGCATGGGCTCCCGCTCGAGCGGAGACGGCCGGTGCGCTCAGCTCCCGGTCGCCTCGCCCATGCCGTTGCTGACGTAACCAGTAGGACCTGTGCCCTTAACGCCAGTATCCACGCGTGCTGTACCAGCCCCGGCGACCGTGTACCCAGCGAGGAGAGACCCACACTGCACGCCTCGCCGGAGGACGAACCCAGATGCCCGGTCTCCAGCGGTAGGCGCCACGTCTCCACCGGTAGTAACCGGGTTGCCAAACAAAGCCCGGCCCCGGTGAGCGTCCCCGAACCTGGACCCTGGCCGGAGGCGGAGCGGTGCGGACATAGGTCCTTTGTGCCCAGACCTCTGACGTACCGAGGAGAGCTGTAAGGATTGTCGACGCGATGAGCTTGGAGGTGAGCCTCATAACGACCTCCCGTCACCATTTGGAGATGCGAAATATTTGCCACCGTTCGACTCGTCGTCCTGGAGCGTACGCGAACCGCAAAACGGCCCACCGTGGTGGAAGCAACGGCTCGCCACGTCGCGCCAGCACATCCCACCGTTCACATCACAGCGCAACTCGCACCGAGAAGTTGTGCGCGTCGTGCACAACGCAGAGCTCCAAAGCCGAACGCTCTTTTTGTCGCGATCGATTGACTGGGTTATCGGGTCATGTGAGCGTTGTCCCTCTCGTTTTCAGTGCAGACGTACTCGAGCACGTCGCTGTCGGGAATCAGTGTCAACGTGGTCTTGAAACCAAACGGCCGCGTGTAATACGTCGGATCGTCGAAGGTCATCTCCAGGTCCATGTGCCCAAAGTCACGCCGACGATAGCGTTCGGTCACGCGCATGGCCTGACTTCGTGGGTGTCCGAAGCCGTCCAGCCACGCCCGTTCCTGAAAACCGGTCGTTTCGACTACCAGCGCATCGCCTTGCCAGCGTCCAGCGGACGACCCCATCCAGCTCGGTTCCAAATTCTTCGGCAGGCTGCGACCATCGATGTAAATCTGGCGTGCAGGATCGCCGTTGCCCGCGAGCACCACAATCTCCCCGGCGGCTTGAATCATCTTGAAATTCAACACCAACATCGCCGCAGGGAGGCTGGACGGCAGGCAGTAGGCGCTCTGGAAATCCCGACCGCTCTTCTGTCGCTGCTCGGTGAGGGCGGCCGCCTCCGGCCGGAGCGGTTGCTCGTCAGACTTTACGTCCCACAACACGTTGATGACGTGCTTGGTGACATCGTTGATGTCAGGTTGGATGGCGGGCAGACCGGGCCCCAGCACGCGCACGAACTCGTTGACCGGCGTACGCTCGGCCTGCCACACGCCGGAGAGGTCCGGCTTCCCGTTCAGCCGCGGCGTCGGCGCCGACAGATTCGGCTTGCCGTCCCGTGTCCTCGGAATACCTGGCGTCCGGTAGTCCAGCCACTGCGCCGTGACGAGCGCGCCGGCCAATAGCACACCGATGGGTGTCCAGAGATGCGTGATTCTTGCGGCTCGCATCGTGCCCTCCTACGGCGTCAGATTCTAACGGAGGTTGTTCTACCTTCGCACAGCCGTGAAGCAATGGATCGTCAAGCCGAGGACTCGGGATGGTGAGCCCGTCGGTGACGGTGCCATCCGTCCTCAGCACCGCCTGACCAACACACTGCCTTCGATCTTGGCGGCTCGTGCTTCGGGCCTGTAGGTGGGCTTCACTTCCTTGACGACCATTGGGATGGAGACACCATCTAGTCGGCGGTGGGAACTCTCTCAGCGCGATCGACCACAATCATGTCGATGGGCGCTCGATCCGGCATTGGATAGTTCTGATACTTCATCGCGCCGGACCCATCCGGCATGACCAGTTTCTCTTCGCCGTCGCCGTCTTTGAATTTGGGACCGCCCTTGGCCACGACGAGGACGTAGACTGGAAGCACGCGCGTCTCCCGATGCTCGGCGAGATGGAAACGCTCCACCAACAACGGCGCCAGCATCGCGCGCAAGCTGTCTGGCGACGCCGGCATGGCCGCTTTGGCGATCACATCGTACCGATCGGAGCTGCCGTAATCGATCACCCAGCTCGCCGCCTCAATCTGGTAGTGCTTGACGTTGTAGGCCATCTGGACGAGCTCGCCCAGCGTGATGTTCAGATATGTCAGGCGTTCCTGCTCAATGCGGCGCGTCGTGCCACCAGGCGTGCGATGCACCTTGACGGACGCCGCGTCAAATTGTCCGGCTGTCGGGAGATCCTGCGCGACGACTCCTGTTTTCGACACGAATCCGGCAGTCAGCACGCCGATGGTCATGGCGCCGACAGTCGTCACTGTCCAGAGGCGGCGGTGCAGCATGGCGTGGCTCTCCCTCTGGACACTCCGACGGTTGGGGATGGCAGTTGGTTAGCCTAAGCCAGCTCTACGCTCGTATCGCCACTGGTCGATATACGCCCAGCTCCCGTCGGCCGTCCGCTCCTCATTCACGAATGCGAATCCGTCTGCACCGTGACGCGCCCACGTCATGCGCCACTCACACGTAACACCGACCATCGTCATTGTCCCCGCGAAAACAATCTGATCGCCCTCCCATCCGGGCGATCGCAGGATGCCGTAGGCCCCGTTGGTCAGGGCGTAAATCCATTGCCGGCTCCACGCATCGAACGTCAAGAGCGGAAGCTGCCGCCCATCGGCTGCGAGCATACAGATCCAGGTGCGATCCACATTGAGCACGAACGTCGCGACTCCAACATCGCAATACGCGGGACTGACACGCGTGGCGGGGACGGCATTTTCGTACGACCAGCTGCCCATCAGCCACGCGAATGTTTCGAGTTCCGCCGCGCGCGCGTCCGCGAGGGCGCGCACAGCGGCCGGTTCGAATGTCGCAACCTGCCGCGAGGGATCCAGGCGAGCCGGTCCCATGCGCACGACACGACTCTCAAACATCCTTTCGATGACGCCCATCGTTGGCGGATAATACACAACCATGGTTGTTGAAACAACGCTGGATCTTGGCTACCTCGCGCTGTTTCTCGGTCTACGGATCAACGACATCGTTCGTGAGTGCGGCGCGGCCAGTGGGTTTCCGGAGATGCGGGACAGCTATGGCTACGTCATTCAGCATCTGATCGAATCCGAGCGGACGATCACGGAACTTGCGCGTCGAACGGAGGTCAGTCAACAGGCTATTTCGAAGACAGTGGCCGAGTTGGTGCGCCGGGGCATCGTCGAGTCTGTACCGGCGTCCGATCGGCGGGCGAGACGAATTCGACTGTCGGCGCGCGGCTGGGAGGCCGTCACATTCACCCGCAGGGTGCGCCGGCGCCTTGAGGAGCGATTGCGGAGGGCCATTGGACCTGCCGAGTACCGGCGAGCGAAAAGGGTCCTCTTGAACGGCCTCAGGTTGCTCGGCGGCATGCAACGAATACGGACACGACGGATTCGCGTGCCGCAATGACTGATCTAGCGCCAACTGCGTTCCCGAATGCCCGCGGAGCCCCGAAGTTTAGGCGCGACTCACAATCGAATCCGACGTCGGTCGCCTTTCGTGGGCTTGCGGTCTTGCTGCCCTTATCAGTCGCTGGCACATCCGGCACACCGTGAGCACGTGGCCACGGAAGGAAACTCAGCCAAACCGAATCCTCTGTTATTTTTGACAGTTCTATGTCAGGCTTTGTCAGTAGCCACACTTCAGCTCCATGCCGCCCTTAGATAAAGCCGAGCGGTCCCACATTCTGGCGAGACTAGAGCGTCTGCACACCCTCTTGGACCAGTTGAAGGCCACGAAGCCAAAGCCGGCGCGAATCGAACATCTGCGAAAAGTGATGTTCCAAGAGCTGATATCCGTGAAAAAAGCGGTGAAGAAACTGGGTACCTCCGATCGCCGGAAAACCGGTTGATCAAACGCACACGACGGGCCCCGTCCGTTCCGCCGACTGAACAGCTTGTTGCTGAGATTGTCGTCGATCGGACGTAGAAGAAGACTCTAACCTCCGGCGATCAAGAACGTACCGCTTCTCAGTCCTGCACTGGTACCGGCGAATCCGCTTATACTCCCGCCGGTTTACTAATCGAGACGTCCAGGCCGCGGAGCAGGCCGCCCACCACATAAGCGGCCCACGCAGACGGCCGGTTTAACCCCAGCCCGCCGGAGGATGCTATGAGAATCACTCGCGTCCTGTGGTATTCCGCGCTGCTGGTCGCGCTCGCTGCCTCGCCTCAACAACAGGCGAGCCAGCCACCGGCGGAACACCCCACCGCAAGCCGGACTCGAGTCGTGCTACTCGGTACCGGCACGCCGGTGCCCGATCCTGATCGATCCGGTCCGGCGTCCGCCGTGGTTGTGGACGACAGCGCCTATCTGATCGATTTCGGACCGGGTGTGGTGCGTCGCGCGAAGGCGGCTGTTCTCGCCCGGCACATCGCGGCGCTGGAGCCCGCCAACCTAAAGGTAGCCTTCGTGACCCACCTCCATTCCGATCACACCGCAGGGTATCCGGATCTCATCCTGACGGGATGGACCGCCGGGCGTCGAACGGCGCTCGAAGTCTACGGTCCGAGTGGATTGCAATCCATGACAGACCACATGTTGCAGGCGTATCGGATCGACATTGAGACCCGTACTAATTCAGAAGGAGACCAGCGCCGTAGTCCCGAGGGCTGGAAGGTAAACGCCCACGACATCAAGGGCGGAGTTGTCTACAAAGACGGAAAAGTGACCGTCACCGCTTTCCGTACGAAACACGCGATGGAGAGCTACGGATTTCGATTCGACACCCCGGACCGCAGCGTCGTCATCTCAGGCGATACCAGTCCTACGGAAGACACAATCAAGGCGTGTAATGGCTGTGACGTTCTGATTCACGAGGCTAGGGCATTGGAATTACTTGCCCGGCTGCCGGAAGAACGCCGCGCGTTCGGTGCGAAAAACCACACGACGTCGGAGCAGCTGGCAGCCTTGGCGACTAAGGCCAAACCAGGTTTGCTGATCGTCTACCACGCCTGGATTTCCTGGTGGCCCAGCATGGCGTCCTCAGGTAACGAGTCGGTTGGGTTGTCGGCAGGCGAACCTCATTCCTCTGCCGATGTTCTCCAGAAAGAGATCGGCTCGCGATACTCGGGACACTTCGTCATCGGGCGGGATCTCGACGTGTACTAGGAACGGAACAATGAGTTCGTACTGTCTCCTACGCAGCAGCGGCCAAGGGCCCGAGGGTTGGGAGCCTCTCGTACAGCAACTCGAACGCCGCGGTCATCGCGCACTGACCCCTGCGTTTCACGTCAGCCGGACTGCACTGAAGACCGGACGATCAGTCCCGGAGTGGCAGCGCACGGTTGCTCGCGAGTGGCTCGGAGTGAAGTCCATTGAGCTGCCAGGTGGACATTGTCCCAATGTCGGTCGGCCAGAGGAGCTCGCAGATGTGCTGGAGCACGTCGCGTGATGCGTTCTTGACCGAACTGCCACAGCCGCATGACCTCTCCTGCATGTGAAGGCTAAAACTTGGGGTGAGCGGCAAAGAAATTCCAGATGACGGCGTTAACGGTGACTCCAGTGGCCGCATCAAGGTCCGGATTGAATGGCGTCTGGCCCGGGACGTTCAAAAGCCCTCCATACCAGGCGTGTCGTCCACCGATCAATTTGTACAGTCTGACCGCGCTCCCACCGCGACAGAGGTCAGCACTCTTGTCGGCCAACGCCGTCACATCGCCTTGAGCGTCGCAGAGTGGCGCTGGCGGGTTGACACTGGCGCAACTATCTGCCAGACCGCCGGCCCAGTAGTCGAACGTTTGATCCTGCGAAGCATCCGTCGGCGTTCCGCAATAGGCGTCCACATCACCATGCAGCATGACCACCGAGACGGATCCGCGCGTCGGAGGGATCGGGACTTGCCCGGCACCTTGAAACAGAGAGCCTCCCACGTCAGCGATACCTGCAACAAGATCAGAAAGCTCTACCCCGGCCCGTTGAGCGAGGCGCCCTCCGTCCGAGAAGCCGACGACGTACGTGCGTCTCGGATCGGTCTGCATGCTGACGCTCAAGACGCCAATAAGCTGGCGCAGAAAACCGACGTCGTCCGTAAAGTCGTCTCCATAGTGTTCCCAATCGCTCGCGCCGAGGTGCGGATTGAAGAGCCCGTCAGGGTAGGCGACCACAAACCCACTCTGATCAGCAGTCGCGCTCAGTCCGGTTGTCCGTTCGAAATTCAGCCCGTTGTCTCCGGCGCCGTGCAGCGCAATGACCAGAGCTCCGACGTGCGGAAGAAAACTGGCGGGGGCGTACACGTTGTATGTTCGCGTCAGGCCGTTGACGACAATCGAGCGGTCGCCGGCAGACGGTGCGGTGGGCGAGCCACGACACGACCACGCGAGCGCCAAAAGCGTGAGAGCAACCCCGCGGAGTAATCGCCTGGTCGCCATGACTTGCGCGTCCGGAGATGTGCAATCTTACGCCGACGGCGAGATTGATGGACGCGTAGGTTCCGACCAGAAGTTTTGAGGTCGGGACAACCGGTCAAATCGGCAGCGAGACGTCGCCCAAAGGGGGCGAGAGTCCTCACCCGGAATGGTTTCCAGATCGGGCCGTTTATCGTTACTAACGCGCGATTCATCCATCTCGGTATAATCCAGCCACTCCCACGGTGGCCCTCGCTCCCGGCACGCGTCGCGGCGCTTACGAAGTCGTGT
>Ga0126379_10003238_pt1 | contig 10503 bp, 7 predicted proteins | sample PanSoiMetPlot_24_FD_92640 | JGI IMG/M metagenome (GOLD analysis project Ga0126379, IMG submission 92640) | Tropical forest soil microbial communities from Panama - MetaG Plot_24 | ecosystem: Environmental > Terrestrial > Soil > Tropical forest > Bulk soil | place: Panama | collected 2016-02-17 | reverse complement strand
GTTCTACTACGGACGCAATGAGGCCTTCGACGCCAACGACTGGTTCCTGAACGCGGCGTCCAAGTCCAGGAATGTGCTGCGGCGCCACCAATACGGCGGAACCATCGGCGGCTTTGTGTTCAAGGACAAAACGTTTTGGTTCCTCAGCTTTGAAGGGTTCCATCAAGTGAATCCGATTCCTCAATTGGCCACCGTGCCTTCCTTGGCCGCTCGTGCCACAGTCACCGACCCTGTCTCTCAAAAGCTGCTGCAGTTCATTCCCACGCCCAACATCGCGGTACCGCTTGCTGACGGAACCAATTGGGCCGGTACCGCAGACCAGCACACTTACGATCAGACCTACCTGTTTCGGGTTGACCACACCCTGAGCACGAACAATCATTTGATGGGCCGCTACGCGATGGTTCGCGGTGATACCTTAGCTCTTCAGCAGAACCCCTTCAACGGCTCCATCACGAACCTTCCTGGTTCGCAATCCGCCGTGATCGATGAGACCTACTCCCATACCACCTGGCTGAATCTGTTCCGGCTTGGCTACACGCGCAATCTCACCGACTTCGGCCCCCAGGATGTCAAAATCAACCCGGCTAGCATCTTTACGAATGCATCAGGAACTCCGCTACCCGGCTATGTTGACACCGCCAAACCCGGCGGAGCGCTCAATGGTGGACTTCCCCGTATCACCTTCAGCTCAAGTGCGGCCGTCCCGCTTGCCAACTTCGGTCTGGGGGCTGGCACCAACATGCCGCAAGGGCGCACCACCAACACCTACGAGCTCATCGATAACGTGACCAAAACTCTAGGGACGCACACACTGCAATTCGGCGGAGAGCTACGCCGGGAGCAGACCTTCCGCTTCTTGAACGGAAACTACCGCGGCGCAATTTCCTTCGCGAGTTGGGCCACGTTTGCGGCAGGAATACCGCGCAACGGCTCTCTGCGCACCGGCGGTCCTGACCAGACGTTCCGCTCCTGGAGCCGGCTGGCCGAATACCTCTTCGTCCAGGATTCCTGGAAGATGAGGTCCAACTTCACCCTCAACTACGGCGTACGCTATGAACGTCCCGGCGCAATGGTTGAAAAAAAGGACAGCGGCAGCAACTTCGTGCCCGGCGTCGGTATGATGAAACTCAATTCCAACCTGCGGATTGACGTCAATCCTACGCTTCAGGGCCAGGCTGCTCTTACCCTGACTCCGGTCCCCGGCGTCTTTCTGCCCAGTAATGGCCAACTCGAAAACGCCAACAAGAATTTTGCCCCGTTCGTGGGGTTCGCCTGGTCGCCGAAAATCCTGCCTTCTATCTTTGGCGACGGTAAGACCGTGATCCGCAGCGGTTTCCGGCTGAGCTATGACGATGTCTTCGCGAACATCCCGGTCAACATGGGACTGAACTACCCGCCTATTCTCACCACCACTTTGCCCAATGGCGCTTACACCTGGGCAACCGCGTTGAATCAAAACCGCTCCCTCTTTGCGGCGGACGCTACTCTGCCTTCCGGACCAACCTGCGGCTCGGCAACGCCATGCAGGGGCATAGTAGGCTTCAATGCCTGGGACACTAGCGGCAAGACTGCGTACGCTATGAACTATGCTCTGGAGATCGAGCGTCAGATCGGCAGAGATTATGTAGTGAACGCTTCTTATGTCGGCACCCAAGGTCGCAAGCTGGGTGTGTTTCTTGACGCCAACGAGCCCTTCCTCAACATTGTGAATCCGTCTGTGAGCGGAAGTTCAGCCCCCAATAAGCGAACGTTCCCGTTCCAGCAATACTCGGGCATCTCCATCGGGGCCTTTGGCAGTAACTCCAATTACAACGGAATGGTGTTGAGCATGAAGAAGAGGCCAAGCCACGGCTTGTCTCTACAGGTGTCATACACCTACGGTAAAGCCCTGGACAATAACTCCGCTTTCTTTGGCAGCACCGGCGAGACCGGCTTCTATGCTGACTCGCGCAATGGCGTCGCCGAATACGGTCCGTCGTCCTTCGACATCCGCCACCAGGTCACCGCGGCTTACTTGTACGAACTGCCTTTCGGTAAGGGAAGGGCGTTCATGCGGAATGCCAATCCTGTGGTGGAAAACCTGCTGGGCGGATGGAACATCGCCGGTATCACCAACTGGCACACCGGCTACCCGTTCACGATCTTTGCCAGCACGGTGACTGACTTCAGCGGCTTCAACCAGTTTGCCGACCGGCCAATCGCGAACGGTACCCCGGTATCGTTAAACTTCGATAATCCCTTCAACCTCTTCCCCGGAGCCTGCGCGAAAGCCGGGACGGCCTGCTACTCTGTGTTCTTCACCAACCCGGCTGCAGGCAACATCGGCAACGTGGGCCGCAATGCGTTCTATGGGCCCAGTTACACGGATTTCGACTTCTCGCTGCAGAAGACGTTCCGCGTGACGGAAAGCAAACGGATTCGCCTGGAAGGGGATTTCTTCAACGTCCTCAACCATCCGAACTTTGCTCTGCCCAATGGCAACGGTAGTTCATCTGGTTTTGGAAGCATCACCAGCGTGAACGGGAACCCGCGGCTGGTCCAGCTTGGAGCACGGTTCGACTTCTAACCTCGTAATGTTCGTCTCAACAACAGGCCGCGCTGATTTTTGGTCAGCGCGGCCTTCCTTCTCTCTGGTTTCATGGGCAGCCCTCCAAGAATCTTGCTCTCCGCTATAATCACAGTTCCACACTCCAAAGAACCGGGGCCCTGACTCATGAACTTCAAGCCAGTCTTCTGTCTCCTCGGCCTGCTGGCGGCGACGTTGGCGTCCGCGCAACAGCCGGCGCTGACGCCCTCTCAGCAGCTCGCACACGACATTTTCAAGGAACTCATCGAGATCAACACCACTGACACGCCTGCGGGCAACGTGACCACGGCCGCCGAGGCCATGGCGGCGCGATTGCGCGCTGCGGGTTTCGCAACAGAAGATGTTCACGTCCTAGGTCCGCTCGACAACAAACGCAATCTCGTGGTGCGTTTGCGCGGCCGCGATAAAAACGCCAAGCCCCTTCTCTTCATCTCTCACCTCGACGTGGTCCAGGCCCTCAAGCAAGACTGGTCGCCCAACCTCGATCCGTTCAAACTCAACGAAATGGACGGTTATTTCTACGGCCGCGGCACCACCGACGTGAAAGAAGGTGACACGTTCCTGGTCTCGAGCTTCATCCGGTTGAAGCACGAAGGCTGGGTCCCATCCCGCGACCTCATTCTCGCTCTCACGGCCGACGAAGAAGGCGGCGAGTCCAACGGTATCCAATGGCTGCTCAAGAACCATCGCGAACTGATTGACGCCGAATACTGCGTCAACACCGACGCCGGCGACTTCGTCTTCCAGAAAGGTAAGCGCACGCTACTGGGGATGCAGACCAGCGAGAAGAACTATGTTGACTTCCAGCTGGAGGTCAAAAGCAACGGCGGGCACAGCTCGCGTCCGGTGAAGGACAACGCGATTTATCACTTGTCCACGGGCCTGGACCGCTTGGCCAAGTTTGATTTTCCCGTGGAGCTGAATGACACGACCCGCGCTTTCTTCGAACGCACTGCGGCGCTTCACATGGGCGACGCGCAGACTACCGCCGACTTCCGCGCCGTGGCCAAGACTCCCCTTGATCTGACAGCCGTAGCGCGGCTCTCGCAATCCCCGTATTACAACTCGCTGCTGCGCACCACCTGCGTAGCCACGCGTTTGGAAGGTGGCCACGCCAACAACGCCCTGCCTCAGACAGCGCGGGCCATCGTGAACTGCCGCATGCTGCCCACGGATTCGCTCGACCAGGTCAAGAACACGCTCGTGAGAGTTCTGGCCGACGATCGCATCAGCGTGACCATCGTTGGCGAAGCCGTTCCCGCTCCCGCGTCCGCGCTCAATCCTGCTCTCATGCATAAGCTGGAAGAGATGAGTGCCCGGCTCTACGGCAACATCCCCGTGGTCCCGGTAATGGATACCGGCGCCAGTGACGGCAAGTACTTGCGCATCGGGGGCATTCCCACCTACGGTGTTCCCGGCGCTTTTGTTGACGTGGACGACGAACGCGCCCACGGCAAAGACGAACGCATCGGCGTGAAAGATTTCTATGACGGCGTGGAGTTCTACTATTTGTTCATCAAAGAGTTGGGCGGAGAGTAGAAGAGAATTGGTAATTGGGTAATTTGGTAATTGGGTAATTGCCAAGACGCGCGGCAGTTTGGTTTTCCAATTACGCAATTACCAAATTACTCAATTACCAAATCCTCCTTCACTCGTACCTCAGCGCTTCCACCGGATCGAGCCGCGAAGCTTTCACCGCGGGTACCATTCCGCAGATCACGCCGATCACCAGCAGCACGCAGGTCGATAGGAAGACCGTGCCAATCGAAATACCCAGGCGCACATCGCCCCTGCCGCTGGTGTCTTCAAAGAGCGGGCCGAGCAGGGGAAGATTGGGAGTCGCCGCAGCGATCCCGTAGGCCAGAATAATCCCCAAAGCGCCGCCCGCCAGCATCATGACCAGGGCCTCCGTAAGGAACTGCGCTTGGATCCTCCGTTTCGTGGCTCCCAGGGCCCGGCGCAAGCCGATTTCACGAACGCGTTCGTCCACTGAAACCAGCATGATATTCATGACACCAACGCCGCCGATGCCCAGCGTGAGTGCGCCGATGAAGATCAGCAGCACTTCAAGCCCGATGGTGATTCCATCGATCACCGGACGAAACTCCTCCCGGCCAAACATCTGGATGGCCTTCTTGTCGGTCGCCGAAAAGCCCTGGCGGTCGGCGACTGCCGCCAACACCTGCGCCTCGGCTCTCTTTTCGAACTGGGGCGCAACCGGAGCAAACACCAGCACGGAAGCATAGCGCGTGTTCCACATTTCGCCGGCCGTGGTGAGAGGAATAAAGACGGAGCGATCGTCGCTGGTGAAATAGTTGCTCAGTTGCAGCTTGCGCTCCATGATGCCGATGATGGTAAAGTGCACGCCGCTAATCTGCACTTCCTCGCCCACCGCCGGCCGTCCGCCAAACAGCTGCTCACGGACGCGTCCACCGATAAATGCCACGCGCCGGTGCTCGACCTCGTCGGATGAGTTGATCCACCGGCCTTCTGACGGCACTTCGTTGCGCATCTCCCCGTATTCGGGACAGACACCGCGGATCGCCGTATTGACCAACTGTCCGCCGTGAGCAATCGAAAGAGTCCTGACCGACTCCAGGCACGCGATCTTCACCAGCGTGGCTTCCTGCCGGACCTTTTCGAGGTCTTCCTGTTCAAAACGGACGCGCTTGCCGGCGCGTTGTCCTCCGGGCTGTTCGCTGGTCTGGCCCGGCCAGCAGATCACAGCGCTCTTGCCGAACGCCTCAAACGCATGTACCAGGACGCCGCGAAACCCGCTGCCATAGGCAATCAGCAGTGTCACGGCCACGATGCCCCACACGATCCCCGACATCGTAAGAATGCTACGCACTTTGCGCCGCGAAAGAGCACTCCACGCGTCCAACACCAGTTGTCTGAGCATGGATTATCCTCCTGCCTCATAGCGCAACGCTTCAATGGGATCGATGGCCGCGGCCCGGCTGGCCGGATAGAGAGCGGAGAGGATGGCCACCGAACCCAACAGCCCCAACGCCAGCGCGCCTGATTTCCACGTCGGCAACAGCCCGGCAAAGTACGCGGGCATAGGAAGCAAGTTGACGAGAGCGCAAAGGCCGAAGGCGATAGCAAATCCGATGGCGCCGCTGAACAGCACCACCAGCGAACTCTCAATGAAAAACTGGCGCAGAATGGTGCGCGATGGCGCGCCCACCGCCTTGCGCACGCCGATCTCCCGCGTGCGTTCGCGAACCGCCACCAGCATTACGTTCATTACTCCCAAGCCGCCGAGACATAAAGTGGTGAATCCTACGGCGCCCAGGAATATCTTCATGCCGTCAGTCATCTGCTGGAACGCCTTGGCCTCTTCGACCGTGTCCCATATGCTCGCGGCTTCTTTGTCACGCGGATCAAAATGGTAGAGCTTCCCCAGAGCCTTCCGTACCTCCACTTTGCACGCCAGGTGTTGCGAAACCGATTGCGGCGTCACCAGAATGCGGTCGAGCGTGTGAGAAGTGTCCGGCGGCTTGTTGGGAAAATCTTCACGCATAGCCGAGTAAGGCACAAAGACCTTGTTGATATCCATGCCGTCGTAACTGGAGTCTTGCTCCTTGGTCTTCATGACTCCAATCACCTCATAGGGCACATCGCCCACAAAGACCGTTTCTCCAATCGCACCTCCACCAGGGAACAGTTGCTTGCGCACGTCTGTGCCCAGAATAGCTACGCGGCGAGTCTGCGCCAGATCGGCGGTGTTGTAGAAACGCCCTTCCCCAACGTCAATCGTGCGCACCTCGGAGAAGGGCGGAGTGGAACCGGTCACGGTGAAGGAGCCGGAATTGAGGGCGCTGTGCACGCGCACGCCTCCCTGTCCCAACTCGGGGAGAACGTATTTGCAATCCGGAGATTCCTGTTCGATCTGAGGCAGGTCCGTACCTTCGAAGCGGATGCGACGTCCGGCGCGGGCGCCGCCGGCTTGCAGGCTGGTTCGCCCGGCAAAGACGATCATCACATCCTTGCCGAAGTCATTGGCGACTTTGGCTTGCCCGGCACGAAGCCCTTCGCCCGCCGCTACCATCAGCACGATCGAGACAACTCCCCAGACGATTCCGAACATGGTCAAAAATGTCCGTAGCTTGTGGGCCCACAGAGCACGTAACGTGTCGATCACCAGATCCTGAAAGCGCACGAATCCTCTATCCCCTTCTTCCGGTCAATACGCAAGATCTTTCCTGATGGTTCCTGATTCTCTGAGCCACCTTGGCCGGTGTTCCGCCATTCGGTCTGAGATTTTAGACTTCCCGGCAGTCTGCGGGTGAGCAAAAGACGGTCAATGTACCGGCGCACAATTTGCCGGCCTGGGTTCAACAACGGGTCTTCTGTTTCAGTCTTAAGATCACTGCAGCCTGATGTGGACTTCCATGTCGCCCGTGAGTGAGAACCTGGCTGCCGAGAAAGGCGGCGCTTTGATGACGGCATGCGGGTTGTTCGACATGCCCCACTGCTCCTTAGGCGCTCCGAAAATGTTCTTGTCCACTTTGTGGTTCCGGTTTACGTCATGCGCAACCGACACGGCGTAGTCACCTGCAGGCAAATCGGGAACGGTCACATTGACCGTCCCTGGATGCGCGGGCACCACAATATCGCGCAGGGCGGCGAAGCGATTCTCCGGCCAGCCCTTCGTGGAGTTGAACACCAGCACCCCGATGTTGCCTCCGTCCTGGTTTACGTTTTCAACAATCACAGTGAGTGTGTGCAGATCTGCGGCAGGCCGCGCGCTCTGAGCGGCAGCGACGGTCGCAAACAGCAGCAGAAACCAAGAGAACGCCAGATGCAGGTTTTTCCTCATGACCTGATGGATGCGGGTCTGTTTCCTGGAGATGTGGCTCCGGTTTTTCAAAACCTTGGCCTCATGATGTTGCCACGCGCCGGAGCCTGTGACGGGCGTCTGTAACGATGCTGGGACTTCCTTCACTATTCGACAGGGGCTGTTCCCATTTGTGTTATTTTTCCAGGATCGGCCGAGGTCCAAGAGAGAGCGGAAGGAGCGCCACGATGCTTTCCCTTCATCTTCCAATACAAAGGCTAACGGCACGGCGGGTCTGCCTGGGGCTTTTGCTTCTGGCGTCCATATCCGGTTTTCAAGCGCAGGCACAACAAAGCGCGCGGCAATACAAGATGGCGGCACAGCAAGCTCTGACCGGCCCGTTCCGTGTGGACGTGCAGCCGGTCCAGCAAGGTATGAGGCCGGGGTCTCCGGCCGTGCTCAAAGTCGTTTTGCGCAACGCCAACAATCAGGAAGTCAGCGCGACCGAAAAAGTAACAGTTGAGGTCACGTGCACGTCGCCGTCCCGATCGACGCACAGAATGACTGTCGAACTGGCGCCTGGCTCTAGCTCCGGCGAAGTCACCTGGAGCCCCAAGGAAGCCGGTCTCTGGAAGCTCGAGGTTCGGGAAAGTTACGACCACCTCAAGAGCGGCAGCAATTATCTTTACGTGTCGTCGCCGCAGTCGCCGGCTAAGGTTGCAGCCGCAAAGAAGGGGAAGAGTTCCAAACCTGCGGCGAAGCCTCCGGGAGGAGCGTTTCTGTTCGGGCCGCGGCTGGTGCTGGCTGCGTACACGCCGCCCTACCATCCACCCCAGAATCCGCCTGCCGGCAACGGCCAGTTGCCCGCGGAAAATGGGATCCTCCTTGCCGTCTCCGGTGAAGGCGATGGCCGTGTACGCGCTGACGGCATCTCATCCGCGCGGATATCCATCTTCCTGACGGCGCCGCAAGCAACGGACGTGCGCGTCTGGTTGGCCGTCACCGAGGGCCAGTTGGCGGCTCCGCTGGTCACCATCAAAGCCGGCGACGTGGCCGCTGAAGACGACTGGACCTCGACGACTGTCGGGCAAGCCAAAGTGTCCATCAGCAACACCAGCCCAAAGATCGCCGGCCAGGAGCAGGCATCGGCCAGTGTTGAATTCATTGACCCGATCGTGGCCATTGCGTTTGTGCAGCCCTTGGCCAAGATCAACATCGTCGAACTCGGCACCTTTGCCGTGCGCTTCGTGGACCGCAACGCCGCGCCTGTCAAGACCCACGCACCCTTCTCCTACAGCTTCCGCGTCAACTCCGCGCACGTGCGCCTGAAACCGGAAGCCGATCAGACGCACCCCGGGGCTATTGACTTTGCGACCTCGGTGGCGCCGACCGCCTTTGGCACCGTAACCATTGAGGCCTCCGTACCCGGCTATCAGCCGATCAATCACTCCTTTGAAGTCACTGGCTTCCTGCTGCTGGGTCTGTGCGTTGTGGGCGGCGCCCTCGGCGGCCTGGTCAACCACTTTGACCGCAAACAAAAAGGACTGCCTGCCAGCTTGCTGACGGGAATGATTGTGGCTCTGCCGATCACCTGGCTCTACGTGTGGGTCGGATTGCCGAACGTCAGCGAAGGCTTCCTTGCAGCCATCATGCACAACCAGTTGAGCGCGGTGATGGTGGCCATCATCGCCGGAGTGTCAGGCGCCAGCGGCCTGAAGCTGGCCTCGAAAAAAGCTGGGTTCAATCTCTTTGAAGACTCCAGCGAGGACAAGTCCGACACCGCGGCGGCTTGAGGCGCTTCCTGGAAATCGATACGGGCCCCGCTAAACCTCCCTTTTCAGGGTCACGGCACAATAGCTATTGACAGCAATATACCTTGTAATACATAGTATCAGCGAAATGAAGGCACAGCCACAGGAGACCGAAACAACCGACAAGTGGGAGGTCCAGCTCCGCAAGGGCTGCCTGGAGCTTGCCGTCTTGGCCGCGCTCTGGGAGGGCAAGCTGTACGGCCTCGAAATCCTGCGGCGGCTGGAGAGCGACTCCGACCTGGTGGTCTCTGAGGGGACGGTGTATCCCCTGCTGAGCCGCCTTAAGGCATTGGAGCTCGTGCGCAGTGAATGGGTGGAGTCTGACGCCGGGCACCCGAGGAAGTACTACGCGCTCACCCCGGTTGGAAAACAACGGGTTCAAGAGATGGCTTCGATCTGGACGCGCTTCTCCTCCAGCATGGGCAAGCTGCTCGCACCGGTCGGGAAAGGAAGGTAGAAGGCCATGGCAGACGATGCCCAGCAGAAGATCGAAGCTTATCTGGAGACGCTGCGTAGGCGGTTGCGCGGAATGAATGACGACGACACGCGCGAAATCCTCGAAGAACTGCGCAGTCACATTGTGGACCGGGCGACCTCGGGCGGAGGCATGGCCACGTCCAATGTGGAGGCCGCGCTGGCGGGGCTGGGCAGCCCGGAAGAGTTGGCCGCCGAATACATGACGAACGAGGCGCTGGCGCGTGCCGAGGTCAGCCGCTCACCCTTGCGGATCCTGGGAAGCCTGTTCCGCTGGGCAAGCCTCAGCATCGCCGGCTTCTGGGTGCTGCTGGGGGCGGCGATTGGTTACTTCCTTGGCTTCGCCTTCATTCTGTGTGCCGTCTTGAAACCGTTTCATCCCCAGACCGCGGGATTGTGGAGGTACTCGGATGCTGGTGGTTCACAGGTCTCGCTCCGACTCGGCTTCAGCAGCCCGCCGGCCGGCGCCCACGAAATCCTTGGCTGGTGGATGGTGCCTGTCGGCCTGGTTGTGGGCATCGGGCTGGTCATGCTGACGACCCGATTCGCGATCTGGTGTGCACGTGCCTACCGCCGGTCTCATGTTTTGCCTCGCGGTTGACTCGACATTTTCCTGATTGACTCGACATCCTCCTGAGAGGTCTGGACCTATGAACGCCTCCGCAAACACGAAAGTTGTCGCCGAAGAGACCACGCCCAGGCGGCCGGAACCAGGTGCCGCAGGGTGGCGGGAGAGCAAGTGGTTGGCGGTGGCTGAGCTGGGCCTCGTGGTCCTGATCTTCGTGGCCGACGCTCACCATCTCGTTCCCTTCAGCAAGACTCCGTTCCTGGTGCTCCTGGGAACC
>Ga0126379_10003237_pt1 | contig 10505 bp, 9 predicted proteins | sample PanSoiMetPlot_24_FD_92640 | JGI IMG/M metagenome (GOLD analysis project Ga0126379, IMG submission 92640) | Tropical forest soil microbial communities from Panama - MetaG Plot_24 | ecosystem: Environmental > Terrestrial > Soil > Tropical forest > Bulk soil | place: Panama | collected 2016-02-17 | reverse complement strand
GGCGCCGGGCAGGCGCAGGGCAGGGAACAGGTGCACGGGAAAGCCCACTCGTTCCATCAGCCCTACCGCCCATGACTGGGCCCGTACGTCGTAGAGCTGCGTGGTGGACGCGTTCGTGACTTCGGCGCCTACCTCCCCGGTAAGCCAGTAACCAAGCAGGTCGGGAATAAGCAGCAGGGTTTGCGCGGCAGCCAGCTGCGGCGTCCTGGCTGCCGCCGCAAGCTGGTAGATCGTGTTGATCGGAAGCTGCTGCACACCGGTGGCCGCATATAGATCCTGCGGGGGGATCTTGGCGAGCACCTCCGCGACCGCCCCGTCGGTGCGCGCGTCCCTGTAGTGAACTGGGTTCCCGAGGAGCCCTCCATCCTTGTCGAGCAGGCCGTAGTCGACGCCCCAGGAGTCGATCCCGAGGCTGGCCAGGTCGAAGGTCCTTGCCGCGCCTCGGACGCCGTCGAGGACACCGTGATAGAGCTGAAGGATGTCCCAGTAAAGGGTCCCGAGCACCATCACCGGAATGTTCGGGAACCGATGCGACTCGTGCAATGCCAGCTGGCCGCGGGCGATCTGGCCGACCATGACCCGGCCGCCCGATGCGCCAAGGTCTACAGCAGCCACGGCCGTGGGTGCCGTCACGGCAACCCTCGCTGCGCCGCCCAGACCACGGCCTGGATCGGCGCGTCGAAGCCGAGCCGGTTGCAGATGGGCCTGGTCCGGCGCCTGACGGCCCGTTCGGTGGTGATCATCGGCCGGGCCGCGGAGTCAAGCGGCAGGCCTTGCGCGAGAAGCCGGAGAAGTTCGACGTCCCGGCCGCTCAGCAGCATTGGCGAGGCGTGTATGGCGTTGGCTTCTCCCATCGCGTTAACCTCCACATCGGCGGCGGATCGGCGAGTGAACGCTGGGGTCGATAGGTCAGCGCAGGAAGGCCGCGGCCACGCCGGCGTCGACCGGGATGTGCAGCCCGGTGGTCAGGGAAAGGTCGCCCGCGGTCAGCGCGATCACCGCGGCGGCCACGTGCTCGGGCAGGACTTCACGCTTGAGCAGGGTCCGCTGGGCGTAGTACGCGCCGAGTTCGTCCTCGGGCACGCCGTACACCGCCGCGCGCTTGGCCCCCCAGCCGCCGGCGAAGATGCCTGAGCCGCGGACCACGCCGTCGGGGTTGATGCCGTTGACCCGGATGCCGAGTTCGCCCAGCTCGGCGGCGAGCAGGCGCACCTGGTGCGCCTGGTCGGCCTTGGCGGCGCCGTAGGCCACGTTGTCCGGCCCGGCGAATACCGCGTTCTTGCTGCACACGTACACGATGTCGCCGCCCATCCGCTGGGTCAGCATGATCCGGGCCGCCTCGCGGGAGACCAGGAAGGAGCCTCGCGGCATCACGTCGTGCTGCACGTCCCAGTCGGCCGCGGTGGTTTCGAGCAGCGGCCGGGAGATGGACAATCCTGCGTTGTTGACCACGAGATCCACACCTCCGAAGGCCAGGGCCGCGACCTGGAACGCCTCGATCACGCTGGCCTCGTCGGTCACATCCGACGTGACACTCACTGCGACGTCCGCGGAGCCGATGCCTTTGACGACCTGCTGGGCCGCGTGCCCGTCCCGGTCGGCGACTACCACGCAGGCCCCCTCGGCGGCCAGCCGCCGCGCGGTCGCCCGCCCGATCCCTGACCCGCCGCCGGTCACCAGCGCAATCCTGGTGGCCAGCGGCTTGGGCTTGGGCCGCAGGCGCAGCTTGGCTTCCTCCAGGGCCCAGTACTCGATGCGGAACTTCTCGCGCTCGTCGATGGGGGAGTAGCTAGAAACCGACTCCGCGCCGCGCATTACGTTGATCGCGTTGACGTAGAACTCCCCGGCGACCCGCGCGGTCTGCTTGTCTGCGCCGAAGCTGAACATCCCGATGCCTGGCACCAGGACGATCGCCGGGTCGGCGCCGCGCATAGGCGGCGTGCTGTCATCGGCGAACCGCTCGTAGTACGCCCGGTACTCGTCACGGTAGGCGGCATGCAGCTCATGGAAACGTTCGGAAATCTCGGGCAATGCCGCGGATGGCGGCAAGTCGAGGACGAGCGGCCGTACCTTGGTGCGCAGAAAATGGTCGGGGCAGGAGGTGCCGAGCGCGGCGAGCGCCGGGTGCTTACGCCGGGCCAGGAAATCCAGTACCTCCGGGCGGTCGGTGAAGTGCCCCACCTGCGGGTGATCGGTGGCGGCCAGCCCGCGCAGCACAGGAGCCAGGGCCGCCGCCCGCTCGCGGCGCCGCGCGTCGGGTAGCGGCTGAAAGTCAAGAACAACATCCCCGAACGGCTCCGTGCGCCCATGCTCGTCCAGGTACTTCTGGGCCGTGGTGATGATCTCCAGAGAGTGCTCCTCGCATTCATCGCTCGTATCGCCCCAGGCCGTGATCCCGTGCCCGCCGAGAATGACCCCGATGCCCCGCGGGGTGCCACGGTGGAACTCCGCGATGTCCAGGCCGAGCTGGAAGCCCGGGCGCCGCCACGGGATCCAGCCGACTCGGTCGCCGAAGCAGTCATGGGTTAGCGCCGGCCCATCGGCGGCGGTCGCGAAGGCGATCCCCGAGTCGGGGTGCAGGTGGTCGACGTGCGCCGCGTCGACGAGCCCGTGCATGGCGGTGTCGATGGACGGCGCCGCCCCGCCTTTGCCATGCAGGCAGTAGTCGAAGGCGGCGACCATCTCGTCCTCACGCTCGACACCGGGATAGACGCCGGTCAGCGCGAGGAGCCGGTCAAGGCGCAGCACGGCCAGCCCTTCCTCGGTCAGCGTGCCCAGGTCACCGCCGGACCCCTTGACCCACAGCACCCCGGCGGGCTGGCCGGTCACCGGGTCGGTGACCTCCCCCTTCGCGGAGGTGTTGCCGCCGGCGTAGTTGGTGTTGCGCGGATCCGACCCAAGCCGGTTGCTGCGGGCCAGCAGCGCGGCGACCTCGGGTGGTGCCTGCGATGCCATAGCGTGCTCCCTTCGCAGGTCATGATTCGCTCAGCGTGGTGCGCTGTGCCCCCTCGTGTGCGCACAATGCACCGGGTCGCCGCGGGCGCTAGCTGCTCCAGCTGGCGGGGGTGCCGCCGATACGGTCGGCGACGATTTTCTCCCCGTAGCCGGAGCGATGGTAAGCGGCGACCGGGTCAGGGTGCAGGCCCATGCTTTCGCGTACCTGGGCGAGGAGGGGGCGGACGTCGGTGTTGTAGGCGTCCATCAGGGCGGCGTGGGCGCCGAGGATATCGCCTACTTGCTGGGCGCTGTGCAGGGCGTCCGCGTCGATGAGGAGTGCTTTGGCGGTGGCTTCCTGGACATTCATGACGGAGCGGATCTGGGCGGGGATCTTGGGCTCGACGTTGTGGCACTGGTCGAGCATGAACGCGATCCCGGCCTCGGCCCCCATGGCGCCGGCGGACACGACTTCGTGCAGGATGCGGAACAGCTGGAACGGGTCGGCGGCGCCGACCATCAGGTCGTCGTCGGCGTAGAAGCGGCTGTTGAAGTCGAATCCGCCGAGCCGTCCGGCGCGCAGCAAGATGGCGACGATGAACTCGATGTTGGTGCCCGGGGCGTGGTGGCCGGTGTCGACGACCACCGCGGCCTGCGGGCCAAGCGCGAGGCAGTGCAGCAGGGAGGTGCCCCAGTCGGGCACATCCGTGGTGTAGAAGGACGGTTCGAACAGCTTGTACTCCAGCAGCATCCGCTGGTCGGGGCCCAGCCGCTGGTATACCACCGCGAGGGCCTCCGCGAGCCGGTCCTGGCGGGCCCGGATGTCGTCCTGCCCGGGGTAGTTGGTGCCATCGGCGAACCACAGCTTCAGATCCCGCGATCCGGTGGCATCCATGATGTCGATGCACTCCAGTAGGTGATCGAGGGCCTTGCGGCGCACGGCGGGGTCGGGGTTGGCGACACTGCCGAGCTTGTAGTCGTCGTCCTGGAAGACGTTCGCGTTGACCGTGCCGATCGCGATCCCCGCGTCCGCCGCGAACGCGGCCAGCTCACGATAGTCATCGACCTTGTCCCACGGGATGTGCACCGCCACGGTGGGGGCGACCCCGGTGAACTTATGCACCTGCGCCGCATCCGCGACTTTCTCCTGTGGCGTGCGCGGCACTCCCGGCTGGGCGAACACCTTGAACCGGGTCCCGGTGTTACCGAACGCCCACGACGGCGTCTCAATCCGCTGCGCCTTCAGGGTGGCTTTCACGGCGGTCAGGTCAGGCATCTTGCGTCATCTCCAGGCAGCAGAACACGGTGCGGCTCAGTCAGTGTGGCTCAGTCGAGGTGGAATACCTCGCCGAGCCTGCGGAATCCCGCATCGGGCCGCTGGTGGCTCAGGTCGGCGAAGAAGGGCGCCATTTCCGCCTGCCACCGCTCGTTGACGCCTGTCTGAGCCATCCGCCGCTGGGCCGCTGAGTAGTCGTCGGTCTCCAGGTAGCCGACGAGGAGACCGTCGTCGGCGAGGAACAGCGTGTAGTTGCTCCAGCCAGCCCTGCGCAGCGCGTCGGTCATCTCCGGCCAGACCTCCTGGTGCCGCGCCCGGTACTCCTCAAGCCGGTCCGATCGCACTCGGGCGAGGAAGCAAACCCGCTCCATCTACGTCCTTCCTGGCTTGACTGGATTCCCTGGCTTCGCTGGCAGCGCTGCTCACGCAGTGCTCCGTGGATCCCGGCCGGCGTCGTTCGCAGGCGGCCGGGATCCACGAGGTCTGCTAGAAGTTGAACTGGCTGATGTTGGCCTTGGTGAAGACGAACGGCGGGCCAAGCAGGACGGTGCTGTCCGCGCCGACGCTGAACGTGCCGAGCTTGCCGGCGGTGAAGGACTGCCCGGCGCTGTTCGTGATCTTCTTGGACGCGAAGTCGACCGCCGCATACCCGGCCAGGTAGCCGAGATTCGCCGGGTTCCACAGCTCGAAGGACTGAATGGTGCCGTCAGCCACGAACTTCTTCAGGGAGTTGGGGGTGCCGAGGCCGGTGAGCGCGATCTTGCCGCGGTACTTGGGTGTGTCAAGAACCTGCGCGGCGGCGAGGATCCCCACCGTCGTCGGCGAGATGATGCCCTTGAGGTTCGGGTAGTGCTGCAGCAATCCCTGGGTTACCTGCGTCGCGGTCGTCGGGTCGTCGTTGCCGTAAACAGTGGTGACGAGGTGCATGTTCGGGTACTTCTTCAGTTCCTGCTTCATGTACACGATCCAGGCGTTCTGGTTGGTCGCGGACGCGGCGGCAGACACGATCGCGATATCACCGGCCGAGTGGATCTGCTTCGCGAGCACGTCAACCTCGCTGGTCCCGATCTGGGCCGTGGACGCCTGGTTAATGAACAGGTCCCGGCAGGCCGGCGCGTCCGAGTCATAGGTGACGACCGTGATGCCCTTCGCCATGGCGGACTTCAGGGTCGGGCAGAGCGCCGCGGGATCGGTCGCGGACACAATGAGCGCGTTGGCGCCCTTGGTGACGGCGGCCTGGATGGCCGGAATCTGCGAGGCCGGCGTGGCTGCCGTCCCGCTGGTCTCGCTTCCGGTCTCACCGAGGGTGCCGAGCGCGGCGAGCGCTCCTCCGGAGTTCACGCTGTCCGCTGTGGTGAAGTAAGGGTTCCCGAGGTTTTTCGGGATCACGAAGACCTTCAGGCCTGTCTTCAGCGCGCCGGACACGGCCGCACCGGACGAGGACGAGGGCGGAGAAGAGCTCGTGGAGCTCCCCGAGGAACTGCACGCCGCGAGCGTCGCGGACACGACCACGAGCACCGCGGGAATCCACAGCGCTGTCTTGACGGAGCCTCTCATGGTTGAATCCTTTCAATTCGAGCCGAAATGACATCGGCGGGATGTGGCCGCCGCCTTACGGCCGACCGTGGGGACGGGGCGCGGCCTCGCTGGGTGGTGGCCCATGGCTGCGCTCAGTCATTTGCTGCTCCTATAGCCGATCCGGAGGCTGGCTGCCTGCGTATGGCCAGGCGGCGTGCCCGGTCCAGCAAGGCGGGAGCATTGGGCACGAACACGCTGACGAGCAGGAGCGCCCCGGTCACGATGCCGGTGGCCTCCTGGTTGAAGTTGGTGAGCAGGAGGGCGTTTTGCAGCCCGGCGAAGACGATCACGGCGAGCACCACGCCGACGATCGATCCCTTGCCCCCGAAGATGGAGACCCCAGCGAGCAGGACAATGGCCACGACGCTCAACTCCAGGCCGATGGCGTTGTTCCAGACGGCCGTGGACAGGCGGAAAGTCCAGAGCGCGCCCGCCATGGAGCAGACAAGGCCGGACACCACGAAGAGCATGGTCTTGATGCGCTTGACCCGGATCCCGGCGAACAGCGCGGCTTCGGGCTCGCGCCCATCGCGTAGATGGACCGGCCGGTCGCCGTGGCGTGCAGCACCACACCGAAGATCACGGCTAGCACGATGAAGATGGCCACGGAATAGGGGATGTTGGTGTGCGGAACCGGATTGACCCCGATGGTGGTGTACGTCGCGGGGAAGTTCGAGATCGTGTTCGCGCCCAGGATGATTTGCGCGATGCCACGGTAAAGGCCCAGCGTGCCGATGGTTACCGCCAGGGACGGCAGGCCGACGCGGGTCACCAGCAGGCCGTTGATCAGGCCGGCGACCACGCCGAGGGCGGCCAGGATGACGAAAATGGCGAGCATGGGCCAGTGCTTGCTCCACAGGAAGCCGAGTGTGGCGCTGGACATGCCCAGGGTTGCCGCCACGGATAGGTCGATCTCGCCGCTGATGACGATGAGCGTCATCGGCAGTGCCATGATCGCTATCTCGCCGGAAGAAACGCCCAGGTTGAAGAAGTTCCCGCTGGTCAGGAACTGGGACGAGGTGAGGCCGCCGAACACCACGATGGCCACAGCCACGAGGGCAAGGCCCGTTTCCCAGCGTATGGCGGGCTGCAGCGCCGCCCGGAACCCGATGGCCCGCCGGGGCGAGGCAGCGGCCTGCGCGCCCGTGCTCCCGGGGGGAGTGCCGCCAGGTGCAGTGCCCTCGGCGTTGCGGGTGTTCTGGTCAGGTTCCAACGCCGGAGCTCCTTTGTCGTAGCGCGGCCATGAGCTTGACCGAGATGAGGCGGTCGAGGCTGATGGCCACCAGGAGCAGGAAGCCGGCGATGGCCAGGTCCCAGAATGGCGAGATTCCGAGCACGTTCAGCGCCGAGCTGATGGTGGCGAGCAGAAGCGCCCCGATAGCTGCGCCGACGGCGCTGCCGCTCCCGCCGAAGATCGCCACCCCGCCGACAACGACGGCGGAGATCACCGTCAGTTCGTAGCCTGTCCCCGCGGTGGAGTCAATGGTCTGGTACTGCGCTGCCCACAGCACGCCGGCCAGCCCTGCGATGCCGCCGCTGACCGTGAAGGCGGTGAAGACCCGCTTGCCGACGGGGATCCCGGCCAGGCGCGCGGCTTCCGGGTTCGAGCCGATCGCGTAAAGCTCGCGCCCGGATCGGTAGGAACGCAGGTAGTACGCTCCGGCCCCGATTACCGCGGCTATCACGATGGCCAGATAGGGAACCCCGAGCACGTTTGCCCTGGGGATCGCGATGAAGCTGGCCGGAAGTGTCTGGGCGACCACCTCGTTCCCGCCGACGATGAGGATGTCGATTCCGCGGATGATGTAGAGAGTGGCCAGCGTGACCACAAGGCTTGGCACCCGGCCGATGGCCACCATGAGCCCGTTGGCGATGCCGCAGCCGAGACCGATTCCCAGGCCCGCGAGGAAGACAACCGGGACGGGGATACCGGGCGAGTGCCCGAAGAGGTTCGTCGACACATACGCCGACAGGCCCAGTACCGAGCCGACGGACAAGTCCACGTTCCGGCTTACGACCACCATCGTCTCGCCGAGCGCGAGGAGAGCGTACACGGTGGTGTTACTGAGGACGAACTGGATGTTCGCCTGGTCGATGAACCGAGGCTGGATGCTCGCCGTGACCGCGACGAACACGATCAGGACGGCAATGATGCCGGACTCCCGGATCCGGGAAACCCGCTCGGTGAGCTTACGCGAGCTGGCTCTGGCGGAGGGGCTGGACGGATCCCGGCGCTCGGTCAGCGCTGCGCTCATAGCGCCTGCCCCTGGAGCTGGCCGGTCGCCGCCGCCATGATCTTCTCCTCGGAGACGTCCGCGTGGCTGAACTCCGCGGTCAGCCGCCCCTCGCGCATCACCAGGATCCGGTCCCCGATGCGCAGCACCTCCGGCAGTTCCGAGGAGATCATCAAGACAGCGACCCCATCCCTCGCGAGCTGCAACAGCAGCTGATGCACTTCTGCCTTGGTGGCGATGTCGATCCCGCGAGTCGGCTCATCCACGATGAGCAGCGCGGGCCTGCGTCCCAGCCACTTGGCGAGCACGGCCTTCTGCTGATTGCCGCCGGACAGCCGGGACACCGGGTCGGTGAGCTTGCCGTACTTGAGCTTCAGCCGCACTGCCCAGTCGGCGGCGAACGCGCGCTCGGTCGCGGCCCTGATGAGTCCCGCCTTGCGGAGCCTGCCCAGCGACGCGAGCGCCACGTTCTGCTGCACAGACATGTCCATGACCAGCCCCTGCTGGCGCCGGTCCTCGGGGACAAAGCCGATGCCTGCCGCCATCGCGGCAGTGGGCGACGCGCGGTGCAGCACCTGGCCCCGCATCAGCACCGTCCCGGCGTCGTAGCGGTCGATTCCGAAGATCGCTCTCGCGACCTCACTGCGTCCCGACCCGACCAGCCCGGCCAGGGCCACGATCTCCCCGGCCCGCACCGCCAGCGAGATGTCGGTAAACACGCCCTCCCGGGTCATGCGCTCAACCTTCAGCACGTGATCGCCGGGCGTGCCGTGCCCTCCGGCTTCGCGCCGTACCACCTCCCGGCCCACCATCGCCCGTACGAGATCATCCGCGGTGAGGCCGGCAAGTTCCCTGGTGAGCACGTGCCTGCCGTCGCGCATCACGGTCACCCGCTGGCAGATCGCGAAGACTTCCTCCAGACGGTGCGAGATGAACAGCACCGCCGCCCCCGCTGCGCGCAGTGTCCGCACCACGTCGAACAGCCGGCCAACCTCGGTCACCGACAACGCGGCCGTGGGCTCGTCCATCACGATGACCCTCGCATCCAGCGACAGCGCCTTGCCGATCTCGACGATCTGCTGGTCGGCGATGGAAAGCCCGCGGCATACCCGGCCCGGGTCCAGCTGGACCCCCAGCCGCTCAAACAGCGCCATCACCTCGGCCCGCATGAGCCGGCGGTCGATGCGCCTGCCCGCGCGCATCGGCTGGCGTCCCATGAAAATGTTCTCCTCGACGCTCAGGTCAGGAAACAGCGTGGGTTCCTGGTAGATCACCGCAATGCCCGCCGCCTGGGCGTCCGCCGGGCCATGCAGCAGGGCGGGGCTGCCGTCAATGAGAAACGAGCCCGAGTCCGGCTGGTGAACGCCTGCCAGGATCTTCACCAGCGTCGACTTGCCAGCACCGTTCTCCCCCACCAGCGCGTGCGCTTCGCCTCCATACAGCTCGATCGACCCACGGACGATGGCCTGAACTGCTCCGAACGCCTTCGAGACGCCGCGCAGGGCCAGTACCGGCGCAGCCATCGCGGACGATCCGGGGGTACCTGGGTCACTACTCACCCCGTGCCCCGTGCCCCGTGGGTTAGCTTGGGAAGAGTCTGGCCCCGTGCCCTTGGGCTTGCGCGCGGCCGAGTCCGATCCTGTGCTCGTGCCGTCGGCCCGGGGCGAGACGGGCCCAGACCCGGACCCGCCGTCAGCGGAGGCGTATCCGTTGGCGGGGGCATCGCCGCCAGCTTCCACGGCTCTGTCTCCCTCGATCTGGTAGCGGCTCGTGTCGGGCTCGCAGAGAACGATGTTCTATAACGTTTCAAATACGTGAAGCAGTGTCAGGCGAAGCGACGGCCCTGTCAATAGGAGTCTCGCCAGGATGATCGAATCGTTACAGACAGGTTTCGTGACCGGCTGTTGGCTGATTCCGGTCCGGACGTGCGGTGGCAGGCCCAGCGATGCTGGCTTAGCTTGGCGAGGTGTTCAATCCAAACTGGGGGATCGAACAACCGCCGCGCGGCTCGCGCGTTTGACGCGTTCCAACGCACCGCAGGACACTTACAGCACAGGAGGACGCCGTGGCGGACACGCCGGTCAGCATCAGGGAGGTCGCCGCGCTCGCTGGTGTCTCGGTTGGCACGGTCTCCAATGTGCTCAACAGGCCGGACATCGTCGCGGAGCCGACCCGCAGGCGCGTTCAGGATGCGATCAAGAAACTTGGCTTCATCAGGAACGAGTCGGCGCGCCACCTGCGCGCCGGCCGGAGCCGCACCATCGGGCTGGTGGTCCTCGATGTGGCGAACCCGTTCTTCACCGACGTCGCCCGCGGCGTCGAGGACGAGGCGAGTGAGTCGGGGCTGGCCGTTATCTTGTGCAACAGCGATGACCAGCAGGCGAAGGAATCCCGCTACCTTGCACTACTGGAGGAGCACCGGGTGCAGGGCATCCTGATCACGCCGGTGTCCGACGCCCATGAGCGACTGGCCAGAATGCAGC
>Ga0126379_10003236_pt1 | contig 10506 bp, 9 predicted proteins | sample PanSoiMetPlot_24_FD_92640 | JGI IMG/M metagenome (GOLD analysis project Ga0126379, IMG submission 92640) | Tropical forest soil microbial communities from Panama - MetaG Plot_24 | ecosystem: Environmental > Terrestrial > Soil > Tropical forest > Bulk soil | place: Panama | collected 2016-02-17 | reverse complement strand
GCACCAGTTACTCGGCGGCCGCGCCGCCGCGGGGATAGTCCGCCTTCCAGGGAATGATCTGCCTCACGCCGCCTTGCGGTCTGGGGTGATCGCCGGCGTAGCGCGGGATCAGGTGGATGTGCACGTGCATCACGCTCTGTCCCCCTGCCCGCCCCACGTTCACACCCACGTTGTAGCCGTCGGGTCCCAGCTCGGCGTCGATGTCCTTTCGCGCCCCCCGGACCAGCTCGAGGCACGCGGCCATCTCGTCGTCGGACAGCTCGAAGAAATCCGACACGTGGCGGAAGGGGATGACCAGGCTGTGCCCGGGGCTCAGCGGAAAAGAGTCGCGCGCGCAGTAGGCGAGATCGTTCTTCCGCGTCACGCCCCGCGCCGTGCAGAACAGACACGGGTCGTTCGGGTCGGCCATGTCAGGCGCGGGCGCCGGTCGAAGCGGCGGCGTGGAGCATCGCCACCGCGCGATACGCGAGGTGCGCGAGCTTCGAGTACGGGATGTAGACCAGCAGGAAGTAGATCAGCGTCAGGTGGGCGAAATACATCGGGTAGGCCGCGCGGAGATCGGCCAGGCGCAGCCACTCCGAGCAGAAGCCCGTGATCGTGGTCAGGCCGAGCACCGAGAGGAACAGCCAGTCGGAGTAGGTGCTCTTGCCGGCGCGGCGGCCGTCGGCAATCCGCCGGACCAGGAAGACCGCGACCGCTGCGATGACGGCCGCCCCGCTCAGGTTTCCCAGGATCTTCACTGGATGCCACACGGGCCACGGGGTGAGGTATCCGAACGCATAGATGCCGACGCCGACCGAGGCCGTCGTCACCACCAGTCCCAGGAAACCGTAGAACACCAGGAGGTGCGTGTGGTGGAGGTACTCCCGGTAGGTCCTCCGCGGGCCGGCCGGGGCCTCGGTGCACTGGGCGAATCGGCGATGCCTCAGGATGTCGACGATCGTCGGCACGAGGGTGGCGCCGGGCCCTCGTCCGTCATGCGCGGCGGCCGCGTTCATCGCGCGCCAGTACCTGAGCCCGCCCGCGATCGCGCCGAGCGCGCTGAGCCCGATCGACGCGAGGAAGATCACCTCGATGAAGGGAATCGGCATGAACTTCGAGAACACGATGGGCCCCTCGGGCAGCGCTCGCAGGTGCCCGAGCGAGCCGAGCACGACCAGGAAGATGACGACGGGCAGGGCGAACAACAGCGGCAGCGCTCCCGGTCGTGCGAGCGCCCGGCCCATGAACGCGGGCACGGCGTAGTGGGCGATGCTGTCGTCGCGGAGCGCCGCCATCACGTTCGACGGCTTCGCGTCGCGCGGGCAGTACGCGTTGCAGGTGCCGCACTGATGGCAGAGCCAGATCGACGCGTTGCCCAGGGCGCGCTCCCGGAGCCCCCACTGGACCCACACCATCTCCTTGCGCGGGAACGGATTGTCGGCCTGGGAGACCGGGCACACGGCGGTGCACGTGCCGCATTGGTAGCAGAGGGAGAGATCGGGCGCGTCGAGACCGATGATGCGCGTCTTCCACTCGAGGTCGGTCTCGATCAGCCGGGCCATGCTAGAAGCCCTTCATCGGGTTGGGGCCGATGGTCTTGATGGCGGTCACGAACTCCTCCAGGAGGCCGGCCAGCCGGTCGGACTCGGAAATGGCGACCTCCATCACGCGGACGCGCTCCGGCTCGAGGGCCAGGCGGTCCAGCGTCTCCTTCACGTTGCCCATGCGCGTCTCAAGCAATTCGCTGCCGCGGATGAAGTGGCACTGGTAGTCCTCGCCGGGCCGGCAGCCGAGGAGGGCCACGCCGTCGAAGCCGCGCGACACGGCGTCGGCGATCAGGATGCTGTTGACCGAGCCCAGGCAGCGCACGGGGATCACGCGCACCGAGGCCGGATACGACAGGCGCTTGATGCCCGCCATGTCGAGCGCGGGATAGGCGTCGTTCTCGCATGCCAGCACCAGGATGCGCGGCTTCTCGTCGTCGAACTCGGGAATCTCTACGGCCTTGATCATCGAGGACAGCATGTCGACCGAGTAATCGTTGAACGAGATGATCTGCACCGGGCACGCCCCCATGCAGATGCCGCAGCGCCGGCAGCGGTTGGTGTTGAGCACGGGGTTCTTCCGCTCGTTCAGCTCGAGCGCCCCGAACGGACACTCCTGGGTGCAGCGGCCGCACGACGTGCACTTCTGCATGAAGAACCCGGGATACGACAGGTCGCCGACGCGCGGGTGCACGGCCTGGCCCGCCGACGACTTCTCGATCGACTGCATCGCCTTCAGCGCGGCGGCGCGGCCGTCTCGCGCGCTCGCGGCCAGGTCCATCGCCTGGCGGACCGCGCCCGCCGAGTAGATCCCGGTGCGCCGCGTCTCGTACGGGAAGCAGATGAAGTGGGAGTCCGCGTAGCCGAAGCGGGTCGTCGGCACGTTCCGACCCTGCAGGTAGCGGAGCCCGAGGGCGCCGTCGGCGTCCGCTGACGTCGGCACCATGTCGGTGGCCAGCACGACCAGGTCGACCGCGATCCGGATGTCGCCGCCGATCACCGTGTCGCTCACGTCGAGTTCAATCTGGTCGCCGCCCGACACGGCGGTGACTCGGCCGCGCGAGAGCAGGATCCCGGGGTCGGCCTGCGCGTTCCGGTAGAAGTACTCGTACTGCCCCGGGGTCTGCATGTCCTCATAGAAGATGTACGCGGTCGCGCGCTGATCGATGGCCCGCGCGTAGGTCGCCTGCTTGAGCGCGACCAGGCTCGCGACGCTCCCGCCGTAGGCCAGGTGCGCGCCGTCGGCCGCCGTGTCGCACAGCAGGAACGCGACGCGGCGGGCGGGCCGCCCGTCGGACGGCCGCGTGATCGCCCCCGCGGCCGCCATCTGCTCGAAGTCCATGCTGGTCACGACGTTCGGGAATTTTCCGAGGCCGTACGCCTCGTATGTCCGGGCGTCTGCCGGCCGCCATCCCGTCGCCAGCACCACCGCGCCGACCGTCACGCCGACCGTCTCCGAGCCCTGGCGAACCACGGCGCTGAACCGCCCCGGCTCGCCGGACACGTCCTCGACCGAGGCGCCCGTCAGCACGCGCACGTTCGGCAGCGACTCGACCTCGCGGATGCGCTCGGCGACGTCCGTCGGCTCGGGCGCTCTGTACGGCGGGCGCTTGGGAAACTGCTGCCGCAGGTGCCTCGCGTAGCCGCCGAGGCTCGCCTCCTTCTCGACCAGCACGACGGCGAACCCGCTGCGGGCCGCGCCGATCGCGGCGCTGAGCCCAGCCACGCCTCCGCCCACGACCAGGAGGCTGCGCTCGTTGGACTCGGTATAGGGCCGGGGCGGCGCCGACTTCTGCGCGCGCACGAGCCCCATGCGCAAGTGATCCTCGGCCAGGCTCTGCGTCTCCTCGTGTCCGGCGGGGTGGCTCCACACCACCTGCTCCCGGATGTTCACGCGCTCGACGAATGCGGGGTCGAACCGGAACACGTCGGTGTTCACGCGCGGCGAGCACGCCGCGATCACTACGCCGTCGATCGCCTGCTGCTCGACGTCTTCGCGAATCAACCGGGCGTCCTCGAGGCAGAACGCCGGTGAGGTGCGCACGGGCCCTCCGGGATCGGCGGCTGCGGCGAGATCCACGAGCTTCCGGGCGTCGATCGCCTCGCCGATCCCGCAACCCTTGCAGATGTAGACACCGGTCTTCTTCGCCATGGCGCTAGGCCACTCCGAGAGCGAGGTCGATCCGGCGGTCGAGGACCTCGCCGGACGGCCGGGCCCCGAGCGCGGCGACGCAACGCCGGGGCCCGACTGCCAGGGCGGTACAGCCAGGACGATCGGCCGACAGGGCAGCCGATCGACTACCGACAACCGCCGTGGAGCGCGTCGTGACCGGCCTCATCGCAGCGCGCGTCCTGCAGGCGTGCCGGCCGTTTGGATCGCCTCGATCGCGAGGGCGGCCGCGGCCGTGGCATCCTGCACCGACGTCGCGACGTCGAACGGTCCCTTGGCGCAGCCCGCCGCGAAGATCCCGTCCCCGGTGCCCGCCGTCACGAAGTGATCGGCGTCGAGGGCGATGGGCCCCGCGATCTTCGATGCGGCCAGGCTCGACACCATGCCGGAGGCGAGGACGACCAGGTCCACGGCGAGCCGGGTCTTCACGGCCGACAGGATGTCCTCGGCCTCGACCACGAGCTGGCGGGTCGCCGCGTCCGCCGTGATGCGCGCGATCTTGCCCTTGGTGATCGAGATGTGGTCGTCGGCGAGCACCTTCTGCGCGAAGAACTCGTACGTGCCCGGGGTGCGGAGATCGATGTAGAAGATGTGGGCCCGGGCCTCCGGGTTCCTCTCGCGAAGGTAGGTCGCCTCCTTGAGCGAGGCCAGGCAGCAGATGCCCGAGCAGTAGCCCAGGTGGTTCTGGTCCCGCGACCCGGCGCACTGCACGAACGCCGCGCTCTGCACGGGCCGGCCGTCGGAGGGCCGCAGGATCTGTCCCCTGGTGGGGCCGTTCGGCGCGGCCAGGCGCTCCATCATCACGTTGGTGATGACGTCCGGGTGCGTGCCGAAGCCCAGGTTGTCGATGCGGCGCGCATCGTACGGATCCCACCCCGTGGCGACGATCACGGCGCCGACCTTGAGGTTGATCATCCGGAGCGGCATCGCGAGGTCGATGGCGCCGTACTGGCAGACCTCGACGCAACGCGCGCACTCCGCCGGCCGGCACGCGGCGTCGTCGATCACGTACTTCATGGGAAACGCCATCTCGTGCGGCAGGTAGATGGCCTTCGTCCTTCCCATGCCGAAGTTGAACGCGTCGGGCCGCTCGGCCGGACAGACCTCGACGCACGCATTGCAGGCGGTGCAGCGATCGTTGACGTAGCGCGGGCGGATCCGCACGGTGACGTCGAAGTTGCCCGGCCGTCCCGAGATCGACTCGACCTCCGCCATCGTGTGAAAGCGCACCTGGCGGTTGTTCTTGATGCGGCGGAGATTGATCTCCATGCCGCAATACGGCGGACAGAGCTTGGGGAAGTACTTGTAGAGCTGCGCCACCCGCCCGCCGAGATACGGCCCCTTCTCAACGATGACGGAGTCATAGCCGGCCTCGGCCGCCTCGACGGCCGCCGTGATCCCGGCAATCCCGCCACCGATCACGAGGATCGTGCGATACACGCCGGGCGTGGCGACCTCGCCGCTCATGGGATCAAGGGAACGTACGGCTTCTTGGACAACGTCCACTCCCCGGTCGCCGCGTCGTAGCGCGACGTGGTGAAGCACTTCCAGTTGGCCTCGTCGAGGCCGGGGAAGTCGCCGCGGTAGTAGTAGCCCGGCCAGCGCGTCTCCTCGCGGAACAGCATGTGCCGCGCGTGGGCCTCGGCGCAGTAGAGGCGATCCCACACCTCCCACGAGCGCAAGAGGTCGTGCCGGTCGCGCGCGGCCATGCGCGGGAGATCCTCGCGGAACATCTTGAGCAGCTCGAGCCCGCGCTTCAACGTCGGCCCATTGGTGATGTAGCCCGAGCCCTGACCGGCCACGTACTCGTCCATGATCTTCTGGAGCCGCAAGAGCGACTGCTTCGGCGAGAGCGCGGCCGGGTTCACCTCGCCACGGGTCACGCTGGCGCGCGACTCCTCGTACACCTCGAGCGGGCGGAACAGCTCCTGCTTGATGGCCTCGAGCCGGTCCTGGTCGATGCTCGCCGGGCCGCCGTTGTCGTTGACGTAGGCCACCGCCGCCTTGCCCGCCAGCCGCCCCTCCGTATACGAGCCCGACGAGAACTTGTGCGCGGACCCGCCCACGCCATCCCCCGCGGCGAAGAGCCCGCGCACGGTGGTCATCCGGTTGTAGCCCCAGAAGTAGTCCCTGGGAGCAATGTCCCCGGGGCCGCTCACCCAGGCGCCGGTGCCGGAGGCGTGGGAGCCCATGAGATACGGCTCGGTGAGCACCACCTCCGACGGCGTCTTCGCGGGGTCGATGTTCTCGGACGCCCACACGAGCGCCTGGGACATCGTCATGTCGAGGAAGTCCTCCCACGCGTCGGATTCGATCTCGCGCACCTTGCGCGGGTCGTTGTTGACGTCGGCGAACATCTTCTGGAGCGCCTCGTCGGTCCGGAGAAAATGCGGGCCGGCGCCGGCCAGGTGATCGCGGATCATCTGGTGGTTGCGCAGCGGCGTGGGGATGGGCGTGCCGCCGCCGTAGGGCATCCAGTCCTTGAGCAGATCCGCCCACTTCTGCTCGACCAGCTCGCCGTAGGCGTTCTTCAGCACGGCCTTGAACAAGAGGAACCACATGCCGACCGGCCCGTAGCCGTCCTTGAACCGCGCGACGACCAGGCGGTGCTCCATCTGCGTCATCTCGGCGCCGGCCGTGATGGCCAGCTTGTAGGCCGAGCCCGTGTTCCACGGCGCGTACCAGATGCGGCCCAGCCCCTCGCCCACCGAGTGCGGCCGGAACACCATCGTCGCGCCGCCCGCGGCGGAGATGATCGCCTTGGCCCGGAAGACGTAGATCTTGTTGTCCCGCACGCTGAAGCCGACGGCGCCCGCGACTTTTCCCGGGTCGCTCTTGTCGAGCAGCACGTGCGACATGAACACGCGCTCGTAGATGTTCTGCTCGCCGATGGCCTTCTTCGCCGCCTCGGCGACGATGGGCTTGTACGACTCGCCGTGGATCATGATCTGCCAGCGGCCCTCGCGCTTGTACTTGCCCTCGGGCGTCCTGAAGATCGGCAGGCCCCACTCCTCGAACATGTGCACGGTCGAGTCCACGTTGCGCGCGATGTCGTAGACCAGGTCCTCGCGCGACAGCCCCATCAGGTCCTGGCGCACGTAGCGGACGAAGTCCTCGGGCTGGTTCTCGCCGAACTTCATGCCCATGTAGCAGTTGATCGCGGAGAGGCCCATCGCCACCGCGCCGCTGCGCTCGACCGCGGCCTTCTCCACCAGCACGACGCGGAGTCCCTTCGCCCGCGCCCAGTACGCGGACTCGTAGGCCGCGCCGCAGCCCGCCATGCCGCCGCCGCAGATCAGGACGTCACACTCGACGACTTCGACTTCCGGCTGATCCATGACTCGATGGCCTCCGGGCTCAGGACCTGGCGAGGGCGGGCAGGGCCGGGACGCCGAGGTACTTGGCCTCGCCGCAGAGCCCCGGCTCTTTCGCCCCGTCGACGGAAGGATCGGGCAGGCCCTGATGCGGCTCGATCGACCCCCACGGCGTGGTGCGGATCGGGAACTTGAAGCGCTTCATCTGCCCGTCGCGATACTTGACCGTCCACATGATGGAGTCGGTGCCCCGGAGCGGCGTCAGGCTGGCGCCCAGCGGCACCACGTCGCCGTACCCTCGCATCGCGATGGCGCCCTGCGGGCACGTCTTCACGCAGGCGTAGCACTCCCAGCACAGGTCCGGCTCCTGGTTCCAGGACTTGCCGAGCGACTTGTCGAGGGTCATGAGGTCGTTGGGGCAGATGTACATGCAGGCCGGCCGGTCCTGGGCCTTGCAGCCATCGCACTTGTCCGGGTTGACGTACGTCGGCATCGTCAGCGTTCTCCTTTGGCGTACTTGTGAAGCTGCACCTCGACCTTGTCCTCGAGCGTCCGGTAGTATTCCGTCAGGATCGCGAGCACCTCGGGCCGGCTGATGTGCTCCGGCACCGGCCCGCCCTCGGACAGCGTCTTGCGCAGCATCGTCCCGCTCACCGCCACGCGCTCGCCCGCGTCGTGCGGGCACGTGCGTCCCGAGGCCATGCCGTCGCACCGCTGGCAGTAGAACGTCCAGTCGATCTTGAGCGCCCGGAGCTCGAGCGCATCCGCGGGGATCTCGTCGAAGATCCTCTGGGAGTCGAAGGGCCCGTAGTACTCGCCGACCCCCGCGTGATCACGACCCACGATCAGGTGGCTGCACCCGAAGTTCTGCCGGAACACCGCGTGGAGCAGCGCCTCGCGCGGCCCGCCGTAGCGCATCTCGAGCGGCACGCCCGCCTGCACGCAGGTGTTCTCGACGAAGTAGTGCCGCACCAGCGCGTCCACCGCGCGGACGCGGACCTCGGCGGGGATGTCGCCGGGCTTGAGCTTGCCCAGGATCTGCTGGATGAGCACGCCGTCGCACACCTCGACCGCGATCTTGGCCAGCGCCTCGTGCGATCGATGCATCGGGTTGCGCAGCTGCAGCGCCGCGACCGTCCGCCAGCCCTTGTCGGCGAAGAGGCGCCGCGTCTGGGCCGGCCGCATGTAGAGCCCCGGGTAGCGCTCGGGGTACGGGCCTTCGCTCAGAACGGTGACCGGGCCAGCCAGGTTGACCTCGCCCTGCCCCATGACGGTCGCCACGCCCGGATGAGCCGGATCCCTCGTCCGAAAGACCTGCTTGCACTCGTGGGCGCGGTCGATCGTGTACTTCTCCTCCACGACCATCGCCGCCATCAGCTCACCCGTCTCCCCGTCGGCGAGGGCGATCTCGTGGCCCTCCGCGATGCGGGCGGCGTCCTCGCGCGAGGCCGACAGCGTGATCGGGATGGGCCAGAAGACGCCGTCGGCGAGACGGAGGTCGTCGCAGACACCTCGCCAGTCGGTCGGCCCCATGAACCCGGAGAGCGGCGTGAACGCGCCGATCCCCAGCATGATGAGGTCCGAGGCCTCGCGAGACGTGACGGGCAGGCGCATGAGCCGCTCGGCCCGGCGCCGGGCCTCGGCCAGCTCTGCGCCGGATGGCATCAGCGGCCTGAGGCGTTTGTCCCTGCCGTGCGGGTTCACCATGCCCATCGCGCCGGTGGCGTCACGACGCCGGAAAGAACGTGTAGCTCAGCCAGACCAGCGCCCCCAGCAACACCAGGCCCGCGACGAGGCTCCACCCGATGAGCCGTTTCTCCACCGGGAGCAGCGGTTCGTCGGCGTCTCTCCCGCCATCCGCGATCCGGTTCTGTCCGCTCATGCGCATTCCCTCCTTCCGATCGCCCTATCCGGTGGCCAGCGGGGGCCTGATGCCGTGAAAGAAGATCCACGAGACGGCGAGCCCGATCCAGATGATGAAGCCGAACAGGCACACGACGTAGATCGCCGCCAGCTTGCCGATGCCCTCCGCCCACAGGTTGCGGATGTTCGAGAGTGCGCCGATCGAGAAGAACGTCATCACGAAGAAGATCCCCCGGAACGCGTTGGCCTCGGCCATCGCCGCCTTGGCCTTGGCGACGAGCGCCGGGGCGGCGAGCCCCACGCCCAGGACGACCAGGAACGTGACGACGTAGCCGATCACGAACTTCGGGAACCGCTCCCAGATCTGGCCGGCCCGGGCGCGCTCGCCCGGTCGCCGATCGATGACCGAGGTCCAGATCACGGCCAGGATGAACGCCCACACGCCGATGAAGATGTCGATGAAGACCTTCACCGTCGTGGTCGTCCCGACCATCCAGCCCTCCTGGTACTTCACGCCCTGCACGGCCAGGGCCTTCGCGCGGATCAGCGCATCGGTGATGGCGCCGCTGGCGACCGCGGCGCCGTCGGTCTTGACCGCGAGGCCCATCCAGCCGCCCGCCACCATCGGCTCGTCGTAGAGGAAGCCCTGCGCCAGGAAGGGCAGGATCAGGAGCTCCACGCAGGAGAACACCACCACCAGCGACGAGATGACGATCGGCACGATCGGGCGCGCGCGGATCGCGCTGGCCGTGGCGATCGCGGCCGACACCCCGCAGATCGAGATCCCCGAGGCGAGCGGCGCCGCCCACTCGCGCGAGAGCCCGAAGTAGCGCCGCGCGACGAAATAGACGATGGCCCAGTAGATCAGGTACGCCTCGATGATGGCGCAGAGGCCGCGGAACATGACCGCCGTCGCCAGGCCGAGCCGCTCGGCCGCCGTGACGCCGAGGAACCCGCCCAGGATGACGATCGCCGTCTTGATGTACCACTCCGGCCGGATCGCGTCCCGCGTGGCGTCGATCGCCCCGGGGAAGAGGTTCCCGACGAGGAGACCCGCGACGAGCGCCACCAGGAACCCCGCCTCCGCGGTCAGGTTCAGGGACCACGGAATCCCGAACGCCTTGAGCTTGTCCGACGTCGCGGCGATGTACGCCCAGCTGCCGACGATCCAGCACACGTAGCTCGCCCAGAAGACGAACGTGAACCCGCCGGCGAATCGCGCGATCGGGATCCGCAGCGCGAGCGCCCCGCAGCTCATGACCACGAGCAGGAACGCGTACGTCAGGACGAGGGAGCCCACGCCCGGGAGCGCGGCGTAGGCCTTGGACACCGGCGCGAGCGCCTTGTCGAGACTCGTCCACACGTTGGTGGTGATGCCCCAGCCCAGCAGGTCCAGCCCGGCGAGGACCCCGAGCGAGAGGACGAAAATGAAGAGCCCGATCCATACCGACAACCAGTCCTCGCCGATCACTGGAGCGACGTGTCCCGCGCTGGTGGCCTGTGCGACCGTCTGCGTCCCGGTCGCCGCCTTGGCCGCGTGTCCCGTGGGTGTCATGCGTGATCCCTCCGCCTGATCCGACCCATGCACCGCCTCAAGTCCGTCCGAGTGTCTGGCGTTCTCCTTTTCTCGTGG
>Ga0126379_10003235_pt1 | contig 10506 bp, 8 predicted proteins | sample PanSoiMetPlot_24_FD_92640 | JGI IMG/M metagenome (GOLD analysis project Ga0126379, IMG submission 92640) | Tropical forest soil microbial communities from Panama - MetaG Plot_24 | ecosystem: Environmental > Terrestrial > Soil > Tropical forest > Bulk soil | place: Panama | collected 2016-02-17 | reverse complement strand
TCGCCTTGCAAGGACTTGACGGCGTGGCGCCACAACCCCAGGACTTCCATGACCCACCTCTGCGGCCGAGCCGCGCCTCTACCCTGCAAGCGCGGCGCCCGAAGCATGTGCACGCCGACGACCATGCATGATCGTAAATAGCCTGACATGAGCGCACGCCCCCGTCACACGGACCGGTGTCCCGGCTGCACACGAGCGCTCTCGCCGCAGATCCGGACGACCCGATACACAGAGCTGCCCGATCTGTGCGCCTCGGCTAATGTCGCCGACGAGTCGCCAGCCGCCCGTAACGGCCGTTCTATGCGCCCCGGCGCCGCCGGTGACCGGCAGCCTTACAGCCAGCTCTTCACGTCTGGTGTGTGGTCACTCGAACACAATGCAGACCTTGCCCGCGGCGCCCCGGTCGGCGATCCGGTAGGCCTGGTCAGCCTGCGGCAGCGGGTACCGGTGGGTGACGATCTGTTCCGGGTGCAGGTTCCATCGCACCAGGTGCTCCAGCAGATCCTCCATATGCCGCAGCGAGGTCACCCACGAGCCGTGCAGCGTGATCTGCTTGTGGATCAGCAGCTCCGACACCGGGAAGGTGATCTGCCCGCCCTCGCCAACGAACACGCAGCGCCCCCAGGTGCGGGTGTTCTCCAGGGCAAACACCCTGGCAGTGGCGTTGCCGGAACAGTCAATGCCCGCCTCACACCCGCGGCCGCCGGTGACGTCGGCCAGGGCAGCCGCGGCGGTGTCGCCGGCCGGCAACGCCTGATCGACCAGGTCAAGGTCCTCAGCGATCTTGCGGCGCTCCGGCGCGATGTCGGTGGCAATGATCGGGCCCGCGCCCAGCACCCGGCCGAGCATGGCCGCGGCCAGCCCGACCGGCCCCAGGCCCGTGATGAGCAAGCGATCCTGTCCGGACAGCCGCAGCCGCAGCAGACCCTCATAGGCGGTGCCGAAACCGCACGACACCAGCGCGCCGTCCACATATGTCAACGGCTCCGGCAGCACGATGCAGGTTGCCTCCTCGGCCAGCAGGTACTCGGCGTGCCCGCCGTCGCGCTGCCACCCGTACGCCGCCCGCGACGGCGACGTGCATCCGATCATGTAACCGTGGCGGCACTCCTCGCAGACGCCGCAGCCGGCGATGTGGTACACCACAACCCGGTCGCCGACCGACAGACGACGGCAGCCGGGACCGACCGCCACCACCTGACCGCACGGCTCGTGCCCGGCGACCACCCCCTGGTACGCCTCGGGCCCGGTGCCCAGATGCTGCCGGTAGATGGCGCGGATGTCGCTGCCGCAGATCGATGACGCTCTCATCTCCAGCAGCACCTGGCCGTGGCCCGGCTCAGGCACCGAGACCTCGACGTACTGGACGGTGCTGTCGCCGGGCAGGACGACTCCGTTCATTGTTGCCATGGGATACCTTTCTGAGCGCGGCGCCTGCCCCCAAGGCTGGCTGTGCATGGAGGGACTGGACGCCCGTCACGCCGATATCCGCCGTGACGAGCGCGACGAGTAGATCCAGAGGCGCTGATGTATCAGCGGGATTCAAGCTCCCTCCTTCCTACCAAGCCGCCGAGACGTCAGGGTCTTCGCGTGGCCATCTGCTGACCGGCATGGGACGCATTTACCAGGGTCAGTGGAAGGGGGGCACCATGAATTCGTGGGTCATATGGGTTGTCTGGGGCGCATTCGTGCTCGTGGCCGTATTGCTGGGCTTTGTCGGCCGGCACTTTGCCTTGCGTACGCTCCGATCCGTCACGGCAGTCACCGCCGCGGTCGTGGTCGTGCTCATCACCCGGTATGGCTTGACGCACCCCGTTAACCCGCCTCAGGCGTTCTCTGATCTTGTGACCTCGTTCACGCAGGGAGCGGATGAGCTCAGCACTGCCTTCTTCCACCCGCTGCTGCTAGTGCTGCCGGCCGGCCAGGTTCCTGCGCCCGGGCGTATCGGATGGATCGTCATCGCCGTCCTCCTCGTTATCGGCTACCGCATGCTTGAGGCATGGGCGATGCGCCGGGAGGCACCCGTCCTCGACACCTCCACTCTCGGCAGCGGCAAGCCCCACGGCGCGTCGAGCAAGACAGCGGACACAGAGGACACCGTCACAGACAGGCAGCGCCATGACCAGCTTGTCGCCCGCCTTAAATTCCAGCTGTCCGCGATAGACGTACGAGCACCAGCGATCCTGCCCGGCGGCAGCAGGTCCAATGGCCTGGCATCCATCGCCGAGGCGAGCGGTGTCGCCGGCGGTAACCTGGCCAGTGCGGTCATCCAGTTCTTCGGGATGTTCTGGCCGCGGCTGCGGCGGTTCCAGGTTCGGGTCCGGGTGGAACCCGGCGATCCAAAACACGCCGATAGCACGAAGGTGACGGTCAGTCTTGACGAACCCGCAACGGGGAGAAGCGTCGCGACTAAGACCATGGCCGCGGGCAGTATCGATGAGGCTGCCGCACAGGTGGCCGGCTACGTCGCCCAGCACATATTCAGCCGGGACCCGACAACACCGCCGTGGTGTGTTGGCGCTGCCAACGGCCGCGACCTCGCCGCGATGCTGCTCGCGAGGCAGAAACGCATAGACGCCAAATCCCCGAAGGATATTTGCCGCGCCCGCCACGGCCAGATCGACATCCTCAAAAAGGCAACAGGCAATAACCAGTGCGCTGGTATCGTCAGATACGAGCTAGCCCAGCTCCACGATCTTGCGGGCGAACACGTGGCGGCGCTACGGCTGCACGCACTTAACCGGGAGCAGTATCCCCGTTTCCACCGCGGACGCTACCGGCTCAGCATGTCGCTAGAGATGATCGCCAACCCGACGTTTGAGCTGCGGGATAAGGATGCAGGCATGTTTGATGAAAGCCTGGCCATCCTCAACCGGTGTGGCGTGACGGGGCCGGTCACACGTCAGGCAGAAGACATCAAAGATGGGAAGCTGAAGCCCGAGCTGCGGGAGAAGCTGCTAGAGGTGGCGGAGAAAGAGCTGCATGCGATCCGTCGGCAACTGACCCTCCAGCATGTCATCTGGGGGACATTCCGCCACCGTGACGAGCGCGTGATACGTGTGCCTCTCTGGAGTCTGCGGAAACGCCAAAGTTTTCATGACGGCCTGCGTGTTGCCGAGCTGCTCGTGGCCCTCCGCCGGAACCCTGGCGCCACTGCCGAACTTCACCGTATGAAGCTGGCCTTGCGTCTAGCGGCAGATATCGCGGGCGATAAGGTCCCGATCGAACAGCGTCTGACGAGCCAGATGCCGCTAGGCACGCCGGAGCCCTCCGATCGGAACTGGCCACCGGCCGAAAAGAGAGACAGAACCCGCCGGCTGCCCTGGCAGCGCTGCACGCCGTCCTGGGAGGCTGCTTACAACACGGCATGCGTGTATGCCGCATTGAACCTTGATAGCCAGGTGGTTATCAGCCTACGGCGCGCCATTAAAAACCCGGACTGTGAGATGCAGCGACCACACGACTGGATCTCAAATGATCCGGATTTCTCCTCCCTGAAGTCGTCGCCAACGCAATTCAAGGACTTCAAGCACTTCCTCGATGCTCAGGAAAGGAACGACTACCCGGCGGCTGTCCACCATCTTATGACTGCTGACGTGAAGGCGCATGGGCGCGGGCTGCCAGGTGTCAAGCAGCCCGCCTGAGGCGGTGCTCGCCGCCACGCTGATTTCGGCCGGATCGGTTGACGGATCGTCGCAGGTCATTCACCATCGCGGTAACAGGTTGGCGACCGTGTCCGCAAGGTTTCCAGCGCCGCAGCCCTCTCCCTCGGGGGGAGAAGGAGGCGGTAGCGATGCCGCAGCACACACCACCCGAATCCGGCCGAAAACCCCTGGCGATCATCTGGGAGCGGCTGCCCAGCTGCCCTGATCCGGCACACCAGTGCTCATGGGGATTCCGCGTGAGTTCCTGGCTGTTCGAGCTCAAGTTCATCAACGCGCGCTGCCTGCGCCACCGGCTGATACCAGCCAGCGGCGGAACTGCGGGCCCCTCCTGGGCTGGTGACCCGGCATGACCACGCTCCCGGCGTCCTGGCTGATCCCCCACACCCTCAGCACGTTCCACCGCGAGGTGCCCGGCGGCGGGACCTGTGACTGCGGTATGGGGGAAGACGACCTGATGGAATGCATCGTCACCACCGGCCCAGCGCGTTCGAGCGGGCCCACCCGTGACCCTGCGGACGGTGGCCGCGTGGGACGTCTTGGCCGCCGGTGGTGGCCGCCGCACGACTGCCTGTGGCGGCCGCACTGCCGCTCCCTCACCTGCCCCTGGGTACGCTGCGTCGGCTGCGGCAGAAAACGCCGCTGGCCTGGGGCAAATGAGAAGCGATGGGCCTGGCGGCAGCCCGGGGGGTCGGCCGCCGCCAGGCGCGGGCGGTAAGGCCAGCCGCTTCCAGCACCGCACTGAACACGCGGTTCCGGGGCTGGCCGGACTCCTTGGGGCTAGGAAATACAACGAGCCAGACCGGGAACCCCGGCTGGCTCATCAACCGCGACATTAACGCTACGCCAACCGCAGGTGGCCGTCCAGCCCTCGTAGAAGCCGGCGTTCTGGCTGTCCCGGACGGTAGCGGCTAAGGAGACTGCGCTGGCTGGCCCTCCACTGGCTGTGGCTGGCTGGCCGTGGCAGGCAGTGGTGGGCTGGCGACGTCAACCTGTCCAGGAGGGCATCTCCTGCTGGCGGATTTCACCTGGCTGTGAGCCCGCGCTTGGAAGCTGGGTCAGCTGCGGAGAGTCAGTGATTCCAGGACAAGCGGGACGTTCTCTTCAAGATCCCGGGCTGCGTCAGCGCTGCCCGCCAGGTGGCTGATTAGCGCGTGCTGGAACAGCCCGTCAAAGCACGCGTATGCCACGCCGGAGGTCACCGTGAGCGGTACCGCGGCGAGGTCGGCGAACTTACTCACTATGCGCCAGATCATGCGCTCGAGGCTCTGATCAATCTCAGCCACGTCGCTGCGGAACGCCTCGTCGAACAGGCTCTGGTTCCGCAGGTCGTACCAGAGCCGGTGCAGGGTCGCGTCCTCACGCAGCGTGGTGGCCATGGCCGCCCCGAACTCGCGCTTGAGTTCGGCCGCGGAACCGGCGGTGGCGGCGATGCTGTCGTAGCGGGTGACGCATTCGGCCTTGTACTGCCGCACGCAGTAGGTGATCAGCTCGAACTTGTCGCTGAAGTAGTAGTGCAGGACACCGTGGGAGAAATTGGAGTTCTGCGCGATGTCGCGCAGGCTGGTCCGCGCGTAGCCCAGCTCGGCCAGGGTCTGCAGGGCCGCTGCTGCGAGCTGGGCTCGCCGCTGGGCGAACTTGTCCACTTGGCGGCGCGCGATCCTGTCCCGGTTCCGCTCCGCTACCTCGGTCAATGTCGGGTCCAATCGTTGCTGCTGCTGTCGTTTGAAGTTACCAGTGGGGCACGTTCCGCCAGGCCAGTCACATGTCTTGACGATTGACCAGATATTTTTAGACAACCGTCACACGATCTCTTGACAGATGTCAAGAAAACGGGCGAGGCTATGGGGCACGTCACATCCCGTTCCGTGCTGGCTCACCGAAGCCGTAGAGAGAGGTGCCTGATGAGCGTGTATGACCTGACCGGGCGGAAGGCACTGGTGACCGGCGGCGGGCGCGGGCTCGGCGAGGGAATGGCGCAGGCGCTGGCCCGCGCGGGTGCGGCAGTAGTCATCGGCGATGTCCGGGAGGATCTGGGCAAGGGATGCGCCGACTCGCTGCAGGCCTCTGGCGCGACCGCCGAGTTCGTGCCGCTGGACGTCACGTCGGATACAAGCTGGGAGCGGGCCATTCCCGAGGCCATTGGCCATCTCGGCGGCCTCGACATCCTGGTCAACAACGCCGGGGTCGAGATCACCAGCCTTCTGGTGGATGTCGACGCCGGAGATGCCCGCCGGATGCTCGAGGTGAACGTGCTCGGCACCACGCTGGGCATCAAGCACGGCTTCCGCGCGATGCGCCCCGGCGGCCCGGCCGGCCAGGGCGGTGCGATCGTCAACGTCGCGTCAGTGGCGGCGACTATCACCTTCCCCGGTATCGCCGTCTATTCCGCCACCAAGTCGGCTGTGGACCGGCTGACCCGGGTCGCCGCGATGGAGTCGGGCAAGCTCGGCTACGGGGTGCGCGTGAACTGCGTCTACCCCGGCCTGGTACCCACCGAAATGGGCGCACAGCTCGCCCAGGACGTGGCGACCCTGGGCCTGTTCCCGAGTGCGGAGGAGGCCGTCGGGGCCGTTGTCGGCCTGACCCCGCTGGGGCGGCTGGGTGAGGTCGCCGACATGGCCGACGCGGTGGTCTTCCTGGCCTCCGACGGCGCCCGGTTCATCACCGGGGCCGGCCTGCCGGTCGACGGCGGCATGGGCATGTAGCAAGCGACGGCATCAACCATTCTGGCCGTGCTTGTCACGAGCGGTCCCGGCGCCAGAGGTCCTCTCAGGGCGGGCTGGGCTGGCTTGGCCGAGCAGCCGCTGGGTCTGTGCGAGCAGTGGCTTAGCCTGCAGCCTGGAAAAGATCGCAGCCGCCGCGGTCAAGGCTTTCTCAGCGTGGGGTTGGCCTAGCTCCAGTGTGCAGTGGCCGAGCGCTGCCAAGGTCCGGCCGTGTTCGAAGAGGTGCCCATACTCGTTCCAGCCCGCTGCTGCCTCCTGGTTCATACGCAGGGCTTCGCGGACGTCCCCGCGCGCCTCACTGAGCACGGCTTGGGCGGTCAGCACGCTGAGGCGGTGGCGGGTGGTGGTCGCCGGCGCGCGGCTGATAAGAAGCTGAGCAGCATGTGGCTCGCCCGCCGCTACGCAGGCATGAGTGAGGTCTGGGAGGTGCGGGATCCAGAACCAGCTGGACGAATCCGTTACGGCGGCCCGCAACTCGGTGACCAGCCGGAACGCTCTGCCAGGATGCCCGGCTGCGAGGTGGGTGACGGCTGCGGCGGTGAGCGCTGGCGCCAGTATCTGGAAGTCGTTGAACTTGCGGGCCTGCGGCAGCAGATGGGGTTGGACGGCGCGCGCCGCCTCGACCTCGCCTTGCCAGGCCAGCATGAGCGTGCGGATGCTGTCTTGCATGACGGCCCAGTAGCGGTGGCCTGTGTCGGTCAGCACTGGCCCGATTTCTGCTGACTCACGCAGGAGTTCATCCCAGTCGCCGAGATCGTACAGGAGCCGCAGGCCCTCAGCTCGGTAGCACGCGGCCTGTCCCCGGTCCCCGTTCTGGCCGGCCGCCTTGACAGCCGCCCGTGACAGCGGAATAGCCGCGCGGGGACCTTCGGTCATCCAGACGGCCTCCGCAAGCTCGGCCTGGAAGGTCGCCACGAGGTTGGGCTTGCCGAGGGATGTGGCCAGGCGCACCGCTTCGCGGCAATCCTCGAGGCCGTCGAGGTCACCCAGGAAGCAGCGGGCAACCCCCCTGGATCTGAGCGCGGCCGCGTGGGCCTCACCGCGGGGATCCGCTGCGCCGAGTGCCTCGTTCGCCAGCGCCAGCGCCTCTTCGCTGCTGCCTGCCACCTCGTGGATCAGAGCGGAGTACGCGCACGCACTGGCCAGCTCGTTTCCTGGCGATTCCCGGCGGAGCAGGGCGATCGCATGGTCCAGGACTTCGATGGCGTCCGCAGCACCATGGCTGGCATACCGGGCACGGGCCAGGTAGGTCATCGCATTTCCGATGGCGGGGGCGTCGCCCTGCAGCTCGAACTCGGCGATCGCCGCACGCAGGGACCGCTCGGGCTCCTCCGGCCGCCCGGCCGCCCAGCAGGCCATGCCGAGCTTGACCAGGACCGGCCCGCGAGCCGGCGACCCAGCCGGGATGAGATCGAGCGCCCGCTGGTAGTGGGCGGGGGCGGTCGCCGCGGCTAGGTCGAACGCCCGGTCCCCGGCGATGACCAGATAGCGGGCGGTGGGCTCAGCGAGCTCCGCCGCCCTTGCCTCGTCACCGACGTCTTTCGTGCACTCAAGTGCGGTCTGGTAGTGGTAGGCAAGCAGTTCGGCATAGTCTGCGACGCGCTCGCCGGCCAGCTCTACCAGCCAGTACGCGGCCGCCAGATGCTTGGCTGCCCTCACCTTACGCGGTAGCGACCCGTAGGCGACGTCGCGGAGCAGGGCATGCCAGAACGAATACTCCTCCTGGTGGGCAACCGAACTTATGGGGACGCGGCGGACGAACTCCGCCCGAGCCAGGTCACGCAGGGCGAGCCGGACATCCGCCTCGCCCCGCTCGCCGACCGCCACCACCCCGCCCGACCAGAACACCCGGCCGAGCACGGCCGCGTCGGCGAGAAGCGCCTTGCGCTCGGCTGGCAGCCCATCCAGCCGCCCGGCGATGAGCGCGGCCACGGTGTCGGGCAGCGGCAGCTTCTCAGCCGCCGCCAGCCCGGGCCCCTCCCCACTGTTGGTGAGCAGGCCGAGATCGACGATGAGCCGGGCGAACTGTTCGGCGTAGAGCGGGTTGCCGCCGGCCCGCTCCGCGAGCATCGTTTGCATTTCAGCCGGGAGCGCCACCCCAGACAAAAGCGCGGCCAGGAGCTGCCCGGTCTCGACGGCCGTCAGCGGGCCAAGCGCCACAGTGGTCGCGTTACGGCGCCCTCCGCCCCAGGACGGGGAGCGGTCGTACACCTCGGGTCGCGCAGTAACAACGACCAAGATGGCCGCACCCTCCGACCACACCACGAGATGCTCGATAAAACCGAGCAGCGCCGGGTCGGCCCAGTGGACGTCCTCAACCAGCAGGACCAGCGGACGGTCGCGGGCCACTGCTTCCAGGAAGACCCTCCATGCGGTGAACGTCTCCTGCTGGCTCCGCGGCTGGCCGCCCGCGCTCGATGGATCGGTAAGCCCGACCAGCGGCCCGAGCCGCGACTCCAGCCACGCCCGGTCTTGATCCACCGCGGCCACCGCGTCGATGGCGGTGCCCAGCTTCTCACGGGCCTCAGCCTCACCGTCAGACTCGAGGATTCCCGCCTGAGCCTTAACCACCTCGCCGAGCGCCCAGAAACTGACCCCGTCCCCGTAAGGCAGGCAACGGCCCTGCCGCCAGCCCACCAGATCCGGCTGCTCGGTGACCCAGGCATGAAATTCGCCCACCAGCCGGGACTTGCCCACCCCCGGCTCGCCGGTGATGGTGACCAGCTGAACGCCAGGCTCCCATGTGGCCCGGCGCAGCGCACTCTGCAGAGCAATGAGCTCAGCCTGTCGGCCGATAAAGGGGATGGCTGACGGCCCTGGGACTCCGATCCCGGCCCGGGCCCTGACGCCGACAGCTTTCCACAATTCCAGCGCTTGGCTCTTTCCCCGTACCGTGACCGGCGCGAGGCTCTCGTATCCGACCCTGTCGCGAGTCAGCCGCTGGGTCAGCCCTCCCACCACCACCGCGCCCGGAGGAGCCGCATGCTGCAGCCGCGCCGCCACGTTCACCACATCGCCAGCGACGAAATGCTGACCGATCTCCGGACGGGCGGCAAGGGAAACCATCACCTCGCCGGTGGCGATTCCCACACGGACCTCAAGGTCGAGCCCGGGCTGCTCAGCATTCAGCTCCTTCATCGCCTCAAGAATCCGCAGCCCAGCGCATACGGCACGCTCGGCATCGTCTTCATGAGCTACAGGCGCGCCGAACACAGCCATTACCGCGTCACCGATGAACTTCTCAACCGTGGCACCGTAACGTTCCAGCTCGTCCCGCAGCCGGCTGTGATAAGGGCCGAGGGTGGCCAGGACGTCCTCGGGGTCAGCCCCGTCAGCCCTGCTGGTCGAGCCCACCAGGTCGCAGAAGAGCACCGTGACGACCTTCCGCTCCTCGGCCAGGCCCCCTGAACGCTCCGGCAGCGCCCGGCCGCAGTAAGCACAGAAACGAGCTCCTGCAGCGGCCTCAGCCCCGCACCCCCCACACCGGGACATATCAGCAGTCTAGACAGCACTGCCACAGGGCCTGCGACCTGCGGACTAGCACCGAAGGCCCTGCATCTGCATGGCCTCAGATTCCGCCAGCAGTGCCATCAGCGGTGCCGCCTGCACCCACCACACACGCTCACAGCAGTATGCGGGTGATCTTCGATCACTCCATAACGACCGCTATGCACCGGATCTTGGCGTCGCCATTCAGTGGCCAGACCGCGCGCATGCGCTCACCGGGTCCGCAGGTAGTTCAGGTACGATTCGCCGCGCGGTGACAACCGGTAGCCGACGTCGAGGCTGAGAGTCAGCCCGAGTTCCTTCAGCCGCCTGACGTGCAGCTTGAAGTCCTGCCGCTCCCAGCCCATGGCTTCGGCTAGGACTGTGGACACGATGCCGGGCCGGTCGGCGATCAGCGCGAGCACCGCGCTGGTCCACGGCCCACTACTGCTTGACCTGTCCATCCGGGCCAGCCTGGCTGTGATTGCGGCGACTTCCGCCTCGGTCAGGCCGGCGGCGCGGGCCAGCTCCTCCCGAGGGTCTGGCCCATCGATTCGTCGCAGGCGGATGCGGTAAACCGGCAAAGCCGGGTCACCGCGCAGGTCGGCCAGCAATTCGCCGACGCTCGGGTA
>Ga0126379_10003233_pt1 | contig 10508 bp, 11 predicted proteins | sample PanSoiMetPlot_24_FD_92640 | JGI IMG/M metagenome (GOLD analysis project Ga0126379, IMG submission 92640) | Tropical forest soil microbial communities from Panama - MetaG Plot_24 | ecosystem: Environmental > Terrestrial > Soil > Tropical forest > Bulk soil | place: Panama | collected 2016-02-17 | reverse complement strand
TCTTCCACGCCGTGCCCGTCGAGGTCGCCAGCTCGCGCCCGCGCGTCTTGATGCTGCATCACGACTACACCTGGAAGGGGACGGCCGACGGCTTCGAGACGGTCGCGCGCGTCAAAGCGCGCGTGCCCGGTCTTCACCTCGTGGGGTTCGGCGTCAGAGTGCCGCGGGGTCCGGCGAGCTACGACGAATTTCACGCGGATCTGCCTCAAGAACGCCTCGCGGCGCTCTACAGCGGCTGCGAGATCTATCTGTGCCCCTCGTGGGACGAGGGTCTCGGCATGCCGCCCATGGAAGCGATGGCTTGCGGCGCGGCGCTGGTGACCTATGACAACGGGGGCTGCCGCGACTACGCCTACGACGGCGAGACGGCGCTCGTCGCCCGCCGGCGGGACGTGGACGATCTCGCGGCCAAGCTCGAGCGCCTCGCGGCCGACGGCGAGCTGCGCGCGCGGATCGCGGCGGCGGGCTCGGCGTTCGTCCGCAACACGTTCGAGTGGGGACGCGCGGTCCGCCGGATGGAGGCAATCTTCCAGTGACAGTCGCACTGCCGACGATCGATGCGCCGTGCGCGATCTGCGGCGACGGCGGCGCCGATCCGGTCTGGGCGACAGAAGACCGCGCGTTCGCAGTCCCCGGTCACTATACCGTCGTGCGCTGTCGCCGCTGCGGCTTTCTCTACCAGCGTCCCCGCGTGCGCGACGAGCACCTGGCCGCGTGCTACCCCGACCACTATCCGCGGCACCAGGAGCCGTCGCCTCGGATGCCGATCAAGGGCTCGCCGGGCCGTCAGCGCGCCGCGCGCTGGGCGCTGGCCGAGGGCCTCGGTTACGAGGCCCTGCGCGACGCGAACGTCTCGCTGGCGACGAAGATTCGCGGGCGGCGCTTGCTTCGACGGATCAGGTGGAGCTGCCCGCCGTGGACCGGCGCCGGCCGTTACCTCGACGTCGGCTGTGGCTCGGGCGGCGCGCTGGGCGTCGCGCGGGCACTCGGCTGGCGCGTCGCGGGCATCGAGATGGACGACGCCGCGGCCGCGAAGGCGCGACGCTTCACCGACGAGCTCCATGTCGGCGACGTCCTGACGGCGCCGTTCGCGCCGGGCCGCTTCGACGTGGTAACGGCGTTCCACGTCCTCGAACACGTCCCGGATCCAGTCGCGGCGGCCCGTCGCATGCTCGACTGGCTGGCGCCGGGCGGCCTCTTGATCGTGGAGGTTCCCAACGCGGGTGGGCTCGGCGCGAGACTTTTCGGAGGCGCCTGGGCCGGGCTCGAGCTACCCAGACACCTCTCGCACTTCACGCCGGCGACGCTCGAGGCGGTGATCGAGAAGGCCGGTGGAGCGGTCGTCTGGACCTGGCATCAGGCGAAACCACGCACGTACCTCTGGAGCCTGTCGGCGTGGCTCTCCGATCGGGGCTGGAGCGCGCTCGCGCGGGCGACGGAGCTGCGGCCGGTCTACGGGGCGTTGAAGCTCGGGCTGGAGGTGGTCGTGCCGCTCGTGCGGCGCGCGCGGCGCGGCGAGGCGATCAGGATCGGCGCTGTTCGGAATCGCTCGACATGACGTAGGCCGACGGCGACTCGAGCCGGGCAGCGAGGTTCTCGAGCTCGCGCTCGAGGTCGGCCAGGCGCTTGGCGAGCCGGTCGCGCTCCTCGCGCAGCGACTGGGTCGCCGACTGGATGTGCGCCGCGAGGTGCTTGTCCCGGTCCGCCCGATGTCGCGTCGTGTCGTCCATGACCGATTGGGCCAGCAAGAGCAGTGCCGGGCAGCGAGCCCTTGTAGGCCGCGAGCTTCCGAGCCGGACGCGGTCCGCCGTGACACGCGCGACCGATGAAGCGGTCAAGCTGACACGCCAAAAGTGGCTCACAAGTCGCGTGCTAGAATCGGTCACGATGCCGATCTACGAGTACGAATGCCAGGGGTGCCGTCGGCGGGTGAGTCTCCTCGTGCTTCGCCCCTCGGCGGCGGAATCGCCGGCTTGTCCGCGGTGCGGAAGCCGGGCGCTCTCACGCATCATGTCGCGCTTCGCGACGGTGAAGTCGGAAAAAGCCCGGATGGATGCCCTTGCCGACTCCTCGAGCCTGGGCGACCTCGACGAAAACGATCCGTCGAGCGTGGCCCGCTTCATGAAGAAGATGGGCCGCGAGTTCGGAGACGACCTCGGCGACGACTTCGAGTCCGCCATGGACGAGGCCATGGCGGAAGGCGAGGGCGGGCCCGGGGACGGGGAGAGTGAATCCCAGGACACCACGGACGCATCTTCGACTTGATGAAGGTCTCGATCCGCGACCGGCTGGAGGCGGTAGGGGCTTCGGCGTGGGACGGGCTGGTCGCGGCGTCCCGTCTGCGGTCACCGTTTCTCTCCTGGGCATGGCAATCCGAGTGGGTGCGGACGTTTGCGGCCGATCGCCGGCTCGAGATCCGGTGCGTCGAGGACGGCGCCGGTAACCTGATCGCGATCCTTCCGCTCTACGAATCGGCGCCGGGCTCCCTGCAGCTGATCGGCGGTGCCGACGTTTCCGACTATCTCGATCTAATTTCGCTGGAGGGCCGAGAGGAAGAGGCGTGGATGGCCCTCCTCCAGTCCCGGACGGCTGAGCGGGTCGAGTGGCACCTGCATGCGGTGCCCGAGACCTCGCCGACCGTCGCAGGGCTGGCCCCCCTCGCGGCCGCCTGCGGCCTCGCCGTGTCGGCTACCGTGGAAGAACGATGTCCCGTGCTCGCGCTGCCGCCCTCCTGGGACACCTACCTCGCCCGCCTGTCCGGAAAACACCGCCACGAGCTCCAACGAAAGATGCGACGCCTCGATCGCGACGCGCCCGACGCCCACGCGTCGTGCGTCCAGGCGCCGGCCGACATCGCCGCGCGGCTCGGTGAGTTCCTCGCGCTGCATCGCAGCTCGCGGGTCGGCAAGGCGCGCTTCATGGACGAGCGGATGGAGCGCTTCTTCCGGAGCGCGCTCGCGGCGTTCGCCGAGCGCGGCGCCGCGCGGCTTTGGTTCCTCGACGGAGCGTCGGGCCCGATCGCGGGCTTCGTCACGATCGAATGGGACGGCACGGTCGGCCTCTACAATTCGGGCTTCACGCCGGAGCGGGCCGCGCTCTCGCCGGGCGTCGTCCTGCTGGCGCAGCTGATCCGCGACGCGATCGCGCGCGGGCGACAGCGGTTCGATTTCCTCCGGGGCGAGGAGCGCTACAAGTACGAGTTCGAGCCGGTCGCCGAGGCCGTCTTTTACGTGAGGGTGCAGTGAACCTCCACGTGGCGATGCTGAGCGTGCACACCTGCCCGCTGGCCGCGCTGGGCGGCAAGGAGACCGGCGGGATGAACGTGTACGTGCGCGAGGTCTCGCGCGAGCTCGGGCGCATGGGCGTGTCGGTCGACGTCTTCACGCGCTCGCAGAATCCGACGATCCCCCGCGTCGTCTCCCTCGGCGAGCGGGCCCGCGTGATCCATCTGCCGGCCGGGGACGAGGCGCCGATGGCGCGGGTGCGCGTGCACGGCCACCTCGACGAGTTCGTCGATGGGGTCGAGGCGTGGCGCATCGCCCGATCGATCGACTACGACCTGATCCACGCCCACTACTGGCTGTCCGGAGTCGCGGGGCTCCGGCTGAAGGCACGCTGGTCGGTGCCGGTCATGCAGATGTTCCACACCCTGGGGCGCCTGAAGAACAGGGTGGCGCGGACGGCGGCGGAGCAGGAGCCGGCGATCCGCCTGCACGAGGAGGCGCGTATCGTCGGCGCCTCGGACCGCATCGTGGCCGCCAACGTGGTCGAGCGCGCCGAGCTCGTGCGCGACTACGGCGCCGCCGCGTCGCGCATCGCGACGATCCCGTGCGGCGTCGACACCGACCTGTTCGTGCCCGGCGACCGCGCCGCGGCGCGCGCGCGCCTCGGGCTCGACGAGCGGCCGGTGCTGCTCTGGGTCGGCCGCGTGGCGCCGATTAAGGGCCTCGACACGTTGCTCGACGCGGTCGCGAAGCTCGCCGCGACCGACCGGGCGCTGCGCCTGCTGATCGTCGGGGGCGACGCCGACGAGCCCATGAGCGAGCACGAGGTCGCCCTGCGCCGGCGGATCGAGCGGCTGTCCCTGGGCGGCTCGGTGTGCTTCGTCGGGCCGCAGCCGCAGAGCGTCCTGCCCCTCTACTACGCCGCGGCCGACGTGACGGTGCTGCCGTCCTACTACGAATCGTTCGGGATGGTCGCCCTCGAAGCGATGGCGTGCGGCAGTCCCGTCATCGCCTCGCGAGTGGGCGGGCTCGTCACCACGGTGCGCGATGGCGTCACCGGCTTCCTGATTCCCGAAGGCGATGTCGGTGCCTTAGCCGAGCGGATCGACGCGCTGATCGCCGATCCCGACCTGCGCTGGCGGGTGGGCCGCGAGGGCGTGCGCTGGGCGGCCCAGCACCGCTGGGCCTGTGTCGCCGAGTCGATTTGCCGGGAATACGCCTCGCTCGAGTCTCGCGCGGGCGCGCACCTGGCCGCAGCCCGCTGTCGGGAAGACTGAGGGCGGACCACCCCCGCTCCCGCCGACCTCGGCCGAGATGCTACACTGCGGCCGCGGTGGGCACCCTCCTCGAGGTGAAGAACCTCAAGACGCATTTCGTGACGCGCAGCGGCGTCGTCCGCGCGGTCGACGATGTCTCCTGGGACGTGAGCGAGAGCGAGACGGTTGCGCTCGTCGGCGAGTCGGGCTGCGGCAAGAGCGTCAGCGCGCTCAGCATCATGCGTCTGGTCGCCGGCCCCACTGGCCGGATCGTCGGCGGCCAGATCCTCTTCAAGGGACGCGATCTTCTGCGACTCTCCGAGGAAGAGATGCGTCACGTGCGGGGGCGGGAGATCGGCATGATTTTCCAGGAGCCGATGACCTCGCTCAACCCCGTGCTGACGATCGGCCGCCAGCTCACCGAAGGGCTCGAGATCCACCTCGGCCTGGCGCCGGCCGAGTCGCGCCGGCGCGCGGCGGAGCTCCTGGGCATGGTCGGTATCCCCGATCCGGAGCGGCGCCTGCCGCAGTACCCGCACCAGTTCAGCGGCGGGATGCGCCAGCGGATGATGATCGCGATGGCGCTCTCGTGCAATCCGTCGCTGATCCTCGCCGACGAGCCGACCACCGCGCTCGATGTGACCATCCAGGCCCAGATCCTCGAGCTCATGAAGGATCTCTCGCGGCGCTTCGGCGTCGCGATGTTGATCATCACTCACAACCTGGGCGTCGTCGCCCGCTACGCCGACCGCGTGAACGTGATGTACGCCGGGCGGATCATCGAGCGCGGCACGGCGCGCGAGCTCTACGGCAATCCCCGGCATCCCTATACGCTCGGCCTGCTCCGCTCGGTTCCGCGCCTGGACGAGCCCCGGCGCGCCAGGCTGGACCCGATCGAAGGCCAGCCGCCGGACCTCACGCGCCTGCCGACCGGATGCGCCTTCACGCCGCGCTGCGCCTTCAGTGTCGAGCGGTGCCGCGTCGAGGCGCCTGCCTTGCGCGAGGTCGCCGGAGCCGGTCACGTGAGCGCCTGCTGGGAGGCCGAGCACCTCGACAGGGCGCCAGCCGCGGTGCGCTCGTGAGCGACGGCGCCCCGCTCCTTCAAGTCACGAATCTGGTGAAGCACTTCCAGGTTGGCGGCGGGCTGTTCGGGGGCCGGGCCGGCCTCGTCCGGGCCGTCGACGGCGTGAGCTTCGAGATCCAGCGCGGCGAGACGCTCGGGCTCGTGGGCGAGTCCGGCTGCGGCAAGACGACGACGGGCCGGTGCATCCTGCAGCTCGAGCGGCCGACCAGCGGTCAGGTCCTCTTCGAGGGCCGCGATCTGACGACGCTCGACGAGGATGCGCTGCGGCCGATCCGCCGCCGGATGCAGGTGATCTTCCAGGATCCGTACAGCTCGCTGAATCCCCGGATGACGGTCGGCCAGATCATCGCCGAGCCGCTCGCGGTGCACGGGATCGTCGGCGACCGCGCCCAGCGCGCTGCCCGCGTGCGCGAACTCCTGTCCCACGTGGGGCTCTTGCCCCAACACGCGCACCGCTACCCGCACCAGCTTTCGGGCGGCCAGCGCCAGCGCGTGGGCATCGCCCGGGCGCTCGCCGTCGCTCCGTCGCTGATCGTCTGCGACGAGCCGGTGTCGGCGCTCGACGTGTCGATCCAGGCGCAGATCATCAACCTGCTCGAGGATCTGCAGGCGCAGTTCGGGCTCACCTACCTCTTCGTCGCGCACGATCTCTCGGTGGTGCGCCACATCTCGGACCGCGTCGCCGTCATGTATCTGGGCAAGATCGTCGAGATCACCGACCGCAAGTCGCTCTACGACTCGCCGCTGCATCCGTACACGAAGGCGCTGCTCTCGGCGGTGCCGATTCCCGATCCGGCGCTCGAGGCCCAGCGCGAGCGGGTGGTGCTCGGCGGCGAGGTGCCGAGCCCGCTCAACCCGCCGTCGGGCTGCGTCTTCCATCCGCGCTGCCCGATCGCGATCGACCGCTGCAAGGTCGAGGTGCCCGATCTCAGAGAGATCAGGCCCGCCCACCGGGCCGCGTGCATCCTCGCTTGACTCCCGACCGCTCGGTGCTCGATGCTGAAACCGCTCATGCTCGATGCTGGTTATCTAGCGAAACTCCCGGAGGAGAATTCAATGCGACGATACCTATATAGCCTCGTGATTGCGGCGGTGGTCGCGGCGCTGGCCGCCCCTGCCGCGGCTCAAGACAAACCCCGATCCGGCGGCGAGCTGGTCTTCGCGGTGCCGTCCGAGCCGCCGTCCTACGATGCTCACCGCGAGGAGACGTTTGGGGTCATCCACCCCGTCGCGCCGCACTACAACACGCTGCTCCGGCCCGACCCAACCGATCGCCTCGCGACGAAGATCGTCGGCGATCTGGCCGAGTCCTGGACGATCTCGAAGGATGGGCGGACGTACACGCTCAAGCTCCGGCGTGGCGTCAAGTTCCACGACGGCAGCGAGATGACCTCCAAGGACGCCAAGGCCAGCTACGACAAGATCATCTTCCCGCCGGCCGGCGTCGCCTCCGACCGAAAGGGCGAATACCTCGACGTGGAGGCGATCCAGGCGCCCGACCCCTACACGATCGTTTTCCGTCTCAAGTGGCCCTCGGGGTCTTTCCTCATGTCGCTGGCGTCGCCGTGGAATTGGATCTACAAGGCCGACATCCTGGCCAAGGACATGCGCTGGTACGAGACCCACGTGATGGGGACTGGCCCGTTCGTCTTCGTCGAGCACGTGCGGGGCTCGCACTGGGTCGGCAAGAAGAATCCGAACTACTGGGATAAGGGCAAGCCATATCTCGACGGCTACCGGGCGATCTTCATCAAGGACTCGGCGCCTCAAGTCCAGGCGGTGCGGGGTGAGCGCGCTCACATCCAGTTCCGGGGCTTCTCGCCGGCCGAGCGCGACAGCCTGGTCCAGGCTCTCGGCCCGAAGATCACGGTGCAGGAGAGCCCGTGGGACTGCGTCCTGCTGGTGGCCCTGAATCACGACAAGAAGCCCTTCGACGACAAGCGCGTCCGGCGCGCGCTGACCCTCGCGCTCGATCGCTACCAGGGCTCGCAGGCTTTGTCGAAGATCGCGATCGTCAAGGAGGTCGCCGGCGTCCAGGTGCCGGGCACGCCGTTCGCGACGCTGCCGGCCGAGCTGGAGAAGCTGGCCGGCTACGGACGCGACATCGCGAAGTCGCGCGCCGAGGCCCGGCGGCTCTTGAAGGAAGCCGGGGTGGCGGACGGATTCGCCTTCACGTTCAAGAACCGCGGAATCCAGATGCCCTACGAGCCGGTCGGAATCTGGCTGATCGACCAGTGGCGGCAGATCGGTCTCAACGTCACCCAGGAGACGATCGAGGCCGCGAAGTACTACGCGGAGCTCCGCGGCGGGAACTTCGAGGTGGCGATGGACTTCCAGTGCGGGTACATCGTCGACCCCGACCTCGACCTCTACAAATTCCAGTCGAAGGACAGGAGCCCGGCGAACTATAGCCGCTACACCGACCACGTTCTCGACGAGCTCTACGAGAAGCAGGGACGCGCGCCGGACGCCGAGGAGCGCAAGAAGTACATCCGGGAGTTCGAGCGCCGGCTGCTCGACGAGGAAGTGCACTACATCTACACGCTCCAGTGGCACCGCATCATCCCGCACAGCGCCAAGGTGAAGGGATGGACGATCACGCCGAGCCACTACCTGAACCAGCAGCTCGACACCGTCTGGCTGACCGAGTGAGCGCTCGATGAGCCCAGCTCGCTCCCGTTCGGCAGCGCTTCGTGGTCTCGCAATCGCCGGCCTCGCCGGCGTGATGCTGCTTTCGTCGACCGGCCGCGGTGCGGACGCCCAGGAGCGTCCGCCCTTCGGCGGCGAGCTTCTCTACGTCGTCCCGACCGAGCCCGCCTCCTACGACGGCCACCGTGAGGGGACGTTCGCGTTGATCCACCCGCTGGCTTGTATCTACAGCACCGTGCTCCGCTTCGATCCGACCGACCGAACTGGCACGAAGATCGTCGGCGAGCTCGACGGCGTGGGGCTCTCCGAGTAGCGGGCGTACCGGCGTGAGCAAGTACATCGTCAAGCGGCTCGTGCTGATGATCCCGACGCTCCTCGGCGTCGCGGTGCTCATTTTCTTCCTGATGCGGATCGTCCCCGGCGACATCGTCGAGCTGCGGTTCGCCGGGGAGAGCTCCTACGCGCAGAAGGAGAATCTGGACAAGGAGCGCGTGCGGCTCGGTCTGGACAAACCGATCTGGCGACAGTTCCTGACCTGGATGCTCGGACTCCTGCGGCTCGACTTCGGCACGTCGATGTGGACGGGCGCGCCCATCATGGAGGAGATCCGACTGCGCTTCGCGCTCTCGCTTCAGCTCGCGATCATGGCGACGATCGTCGCCATCCTGCTGGCCATCCCTCTGGGGGTCATCGCGGCGCTCCGGCAGGACACGTGGATCGACTACGCGGTGCGGATCATCTCGATCGCCGGCCTGGCCACACCGTCGTTCTGGCTCGGCATCGTGTTCATCCTGGGGCTCTTGATCATCTTCAGGTGGCTGCCGCCGATGGTCTACACGCCGTTCTGGGTCAACCCGATCCAGAACCTGGCGCAGCTTATCTGGCCGGCGCTCGCCGTCGGCTATCGCTACTCGGCCGTGGCGACGCGGATGACGCGCTCGGCGATGCTCGAGGTGCTGCGGGAGGACTACATCCGCACCGCCCGCGCCAAGGGGCTCTGGGAGAAGCTCATCCTGTCGCGTCACGCGCTGAAGAACGCGATGCTCCCGGTGCTGACGGTGATCGCCCTCGAGTTCGCCTTCCTCATCGGCGGGCTCGTCGTGACCGAGCAGGTCTTCAACCTCAACGGTCTGGGCCTCCTCTTCGTCGAGGCGGTCGGCCACCGCGACTACACGCTCACGCAGGCGCTCGTCATGCTGGTGGCGTTCGTCTTCATCTTCGTCAACTTCTTGGTCGACCTGGCCTACGCCTGGCTCGACCCCCGAATCAGATTCCGGTGATGCGACGGCTCAAGTCCAGCGGTCGAATGATCAATGCGTGTTGTTCCGGCGGGGCACGGGCGTGGCGACAGCCCGGGTGCCCGTGCCCGGTTCAATAATGGCGATCGGGCATCCCGTCGAGGTCGCGGCCGAGATCCCGGAGGCCATCCGCCGCCGATGGCTCGCCGCGGTCGGAGAGTTCTGCCGCAAGCGTCCCCTGGGCGCGATCGGCGCCGCCGTCGTCGTCGTCAACATCCTGGTCGGCGCGGGCGCGAACGTGATCGCGCCGTACGACCCGCTGGCCACCGACTACGGCGCAATGCTCGCCCGCCCGTCAGGGGCACACTGGCTCGGCACCGACGCCTTCGGCCGCGACGTGCTCTCACGCATCATCTACGGCTCGCGCACGGCGATGCTCGTCGGCTTCGCGTGCGCATTCCTGGGCGCCACGGTCGGCGCCGTGATCGGCGTGGCCAGCGCGTACTTCGCCGGCAAGGTCGATCTGTTCGTCCAGCGCGTGATGGACATCTTCCTGGCGTTTCCGCTGATCATCCTGGCGCTCGCCGTCGTCTCGATCCTCGGCACGGGCGTCGTCAACGTGATCATCGCGATCGCGATCCCGATGATCCCGCGCGCTGCGCTCGTCACGCGCTCGAGTGCCCTGGCGATCCGCGAGATGCCGTACGTCGACGCGGCGCGCGCCGCCGGGTTTCGTCATCGGCGGATCATCCTGCGCCACATGCTTCCAAACGTGATGGCGCCGTACCTGATCATGCTCACGGCGTATCTCGGCCAGGCGATCCTGGCGGAGGCGTCGCTCACGTTTCTCGGGCTGGGCGTCGCGGAGCCGACGCCGGCGTGGGGGCTGATGTTGCGGGGCGCCGCCGTGCAGTTCGCCGAGTCGGCGCCGTGGATGGCGATCTTCCCGGGGTTCGCCATCAGCCTGGCCGTGTTCGCCTTCAACCTGTTCGGCGACTCGTTGCGCGATGCGCTAGATCCGCGCCTTCGGACGCAGTGAGACGGCCGGCACGTGTTG
>Ga0126379_10003232_pt1 | contig 10508 bp, 11 predicted proteins | sample PanSoiMetPlot_24_FD_92640 | JGI IMG/M metagenome (GOLD analysis project Ga0126379, IMG submission 92640) | Tropical forest soil microbial communities from Panama - MetaG Plot_24 | ecosystem: Environmental > Terrestrial > Soil > Tropical forest > Bulk soil | place: Panama | collected 2016-02-17 | reverse complement strand
GCCGGCTACGCGGCCAATCAGGAACGCGGCGCCGGCGGAGCTTTTGACGACGCTGCGATCAAGATGAATATCAAGAACGCGTGGCTGCAGGTGAACCCGCTCATGCAGCGCGACTTCGACATCACGGTCTATCAGGGCCGCGTCTTGTTGACGGGCACGTCGCCGAACCCCGAGCTGAAAACTCAGGCCAAACAGGTTGCAAGCCAGGTCCCAGGCGTCCAGGTGGTTTACGACGAGATCGAGGTCGGGCCGACGGAAGGCGCGTGGCAGAGCGTCAAGGATACCTGGATCACCTCACAGGTTCGCTCGGATCTGGTCTTTACGGGCGATGTCCGCTCGGTCAACTACACGATCGAGACGGTCAACGGGTCGGTCTACCTGATCGGCTCGGCGCGCAGCCAAGCTGAGCTCGACAAGGTCACCGACGTCGCAAGAAAGGTCCCGAATGTGAAGCGGGTGGTCTCCTACGTCGACATCCGGCCGGGACAACCCGTCACCGCGCAGCAGACGCCGACGCCGCAGGGGTCGCGCGCGCAGATGCCGGATCAACCCTCAGCTGCACCGGCTACCGCTGTCGAGGCGCAAAAGCTCTGATATAAGGAGGGGATGAACGAGCCGCCGGAAACGTTCGATCCAGAAACATGCGCCCGGTTTCTGCGCGATCTCGGCGCGTCCGGCGAACGGGTCCTGCCGATCGCCGAGGCGGCATTGGCTCTCGCCTCGTTCGAGCGCCCGCGGGTTGGCCCGCGACGCTATCGCGAGCATTTACGCGCGCTGGCGCGCGACGTCGGCCGGCATGCCGGCGCGGCTGGCGATCTCCCTGGGCGCGCTCGCGCGCTCAACGAGATCATCCTTCTGAAGCACGGCTATTCCGGCGACGAGCTGACTTACGACGATCTCCAGAACGCCAATCTGATGCGCGTCATTGATCGCCGGAAAGGCCTGCCGGTGGCGCTCGGGATCCTCTATATGCATGCTGGCCGCGCGCAGGGCTGGGAGACGGCCGGGCTGGCTTTCCCCGGCCACTTTCTTGTCCGCTTGTCCGATGGTCCGGAGCGGCTGATCCTCGACCCGTTCCATGGCGGCCGGATCTGCGGCGCGGCAGAGCTGCGCGAATTGCTGAAGGCGACTGTGGGACAGGACAGCGAACTGCTGCCCGAGCACTACACCCTGGTCTCGGACCGCGATGTGCTGCTTCGCCTGCAGAATAACCTCAAGGCGCGGCTCATTCAGGCGCAACAGCACGAGCGCGCGGTCAGTGTGATCGAGACGATGCAGATGCTGGCCCCCGACTTCGCCGAGCTGTGGCGCGAGGCAGGGATACTGCACGCCCAGCTCGGCAATATGCGCGCCGCCGCTGCGACGCTCGAACAATTCGTGCTGCGCGCTCCGGACGGCATGGCGCGGCATCAAGCGGCGGCGATGCTGCAGCAACTGCGGTCCAAATTGAACTGAGCTTTCGGCCTCGCCGGGTCAAGCACTAGGCGAGCTGTTAGGACATTGGCTGGAGGGGGCAGATGGCAGCCGGCACCGCAAGGAGACGGCGGCCTACCGGCGAGCCCGGTGGGTCGAGTGCAACGGCCAGTGGGGTCAATGCCTGGCAAGATGATCCGGGCGACAGCTTGCCGCCGGCGGTGCCGCCGGAATTGCGGGCGGTGCCGGATCTGTCGATCGCCCCGCTTCGGATGCGCATTGATGTGACCCGGCCGCCGGTCGCCGGGGCATATCAGCCGGGAACTCCTGAATTCCGCTATTGGTCCGCATCGGAGGCTTTAGCGCGCGGCGCCGCGTTCTGGCGGCAATTCCTGCCTCAGGGCATGACGTGGCAACCCGGTGACGAGCTTCCCGTATTGCTCGACGAGGGCGTCGACTTCAATGCCTTTTACGATCGCCGCGCTTTGAATTTCTTTCACGGCACGGCCGGCGGCCGCACGGTATTTTCGGGTGAAAGTCCGGACATCGCCTGCCATGAGCAAGGGCATGCGGTGCTGGACGCGCTGCGGCCCGAATTGTTCGACGCCGGGAGCATCGAGGCGGCCGCGTTTCACGAAGCCTTCGCCGACATCTGCGCAATCCTGGCGGGTTTGCAGCTACAGTCGTTTCGCGTTGCGATCCTGTCGGAAACCGAGGGCGATCTCTCGCGTTCGTCGCGGCTCTCGCGCCTTGCGGAGCAGCTCGGCTGGGCAATCCGGCAAGTCTCCCGCGATGCGGTCGACCCGGATTGTCTGCGCAACGCGGTAAACTCGTTCTTCTATCATACTCCCGAAGAGCTGCCGACGCGCGCACCGGCTGCGGCGCTATCGTCCGAGCCGCACTCGTTCTCGCGCGTCTTCACCGGCGCTTTCTTCGAGGCGCTCGCCGGCGGCTTCCGGCAGGCGGCAGCAGCTCCGCGCGAGGCGGATCTGCAAACGGTGAGCGTCGATTTGGCGAGATTGTTGTCGATCGCGGTGCAGGCGGCCCCCGTGGTTCCCGAATACTTCTCGCAAGTCGCTACCGCGTTGATCGCCGCAGATGCAAGCAATGGCGGCAAATACCGCGACGTGCTGGCCAGCGCTTTTGTGCGGCGTGGCATCCTCGCTACTCGTGCTGCGGTGGGAATGACAGCCGGACAGGTGGCAATGGCTCTCCCCGCGGCACGTGCAACTGCCGCCGCGGAGGCGACCCCATCGCGCGAGCTACCGCACCTCGCCTTAGCAGGCGCGGAATATGGGTTGGGCGATGTGCCTCTGCTGGTCCGGGCGGCATCGGAACCACGGCGGCTGGTCACCGCGGCCGCCGCCGTCGGGGTGGGTGCGGTTTCGGCCCCCAGCAGCGAGCGCGCTGCCCGCGCATTCGTAGAAGATTTGATCCAGCGAGGTCATATCGATGTGGCCGATCACGTCGAAATCCCGGGCTGGATCGTCCACCCGCACACCTTCAAAACCCATCGCCTCGTCAGGTCTGAGAGCGGCTTTGTGCTGAGCCGAATTCTGTTCGATTGCGGCTTCCACGCCCATATGCTCAGCTGACAGGCGGATTCAGGCCGGAGAACTGAGGTGGCAGACAAGAGCAGCGCTGGCAGGAGAGGTCCGGAGCGTTCCTCCGCAGCTCCCAAGCATGAGCGCGCGGCAGAAGAAGCCTTTGTCCGCGGCCTCATCGAGCGCGGCGAAGCAGCCAAGCCGGACCAGAATGGCAAACTGCCGCCCGGCGCGACCCACGAGATCGTCGAGGAGGTAGAGGGCGGACTGCCGAAAATTCGCCGCCGGCGCTTTTCGCTGCGCTGACGGCCGGGTAGCGCGGGACCGCGGCAGCCGGGTATATCGAAGGGGAACCAAACCGGGAGGTCGGCGTGGCTCTCGCTGTTGCGATCCAGATGGATCCGATCGACACGATCAACATCGATGCGGATTCGACTTTCGCACTCGCGCTCGAGGCGCAGGCGCGCGGGCACGCGTTGTTCCATTATTTGCCAGACGCGTTGACATTTCACGATGGCCGTCTCTACGCCCGCGCGCGGCCGCTCGAAGTCGTGCGGCAGTACGGCAATCACCACCGATTTGGGGCGTTCGAGGAGCTCGACTTGGCCGGCGTCGACGTGATCCTGATGCGTCAGGATCCACCCTTCGACATGGCTTATATCACCGCGACGCACCTCCTCGAGCTGTTGCCGGAAGATGGGCCGCTCGTCGTCAACGATCCGGCCGCGGTGCGCAATGCGCCGGAAAAGCTCTTCGTGCTGCGCTTCAAGGAGCTGATGCCGCCAACCCTGTTGACCCGGGACCGCGACGCGATCCGCGCCTTCTGGAAGGAGCACGGCGACATCATTTTGAAGCCGCTGTTCGGCAATGGTGGGGCGGGCGTATTTCGCCTGCGGCCGGGCGACGAGAACCTGACCGCGCTCTTGGAGATCTACGAGTCGATCCAGCGTGAGCCGGTTATGGTGCAGCGCTATCTGCCGGAAATCCGCCAGGGCGACAAGCGCATCATCCTCGTCGAAGGCGAAGCGATGGGCGCCGTGCTGCGAGTGCCCGCGGCAGGCGAGGCGCGCGCCAACCTCCATGTCGGCGCCCGCCCGGTCAAGACCGAGCTGACACCGCGTGACCGCGAGATTTGCGCCGCGATCGGGCCGATCCTGCGCGCTCAAGGGCTGGTCTTTGTAGGGATCGACGTGATCGGCGATTGGCTGACCGAAATTAATGTGACCTCGCCGACTGGCATTCAGGAAATCGCGCGGCTGGACGGGATCGAGATCGCGCCAAAGATCTGGGACGCTATCGAAACCCGGCTTGCCGAGCGTACCGGACGTACACCGACTTGAACCCGATCGTAAGGAACCGACGATGACCGATGCGCGCAACGTCCTCGGCGAACCGCTCGTGGAGTGCTGCACCAAACCGATGACCGGTTTCTATCGGGACGGCAGCTGCAATACCGGCCCGGAGGATTTCGGGATGCACACCGTGTGCACCCAGGTGGATGCAGCTTTTCTCGCTTTTTCTCAGGCAGCCGGCAACGACCTGTCGACCCCCATCCCGGAATTCGGGTTTCCTGGGCTGAAGCCAGGCGATTGCTGGTGCCTCTGTGCCGAACGCTGGAAGGAAGCGTCCGAAGCCGGCAAAGCGCCAAAGGTCAGGCTGACCGCCACGCATGAGGCAACCCTAGAGGTCGTCCCGCTCGAGGTCCTGAAGCGCTATGCCATCGATCTTAGCTGAGCGGCGCGGTTCCAATGGAGGGTTGGGCTGAGACCTGCCGCAGCATCGTAGCTCCCTGGGAGTGCGACACCACGGAGCATTTTACGATCGCCTATTATTTCGACCGGCTCGCGGATGCGTCCTCGTCGCTCGCCGACATCCTCGAGTTGCGCGACTGGGTTCGGCCCAAAGGCCGGCGCTTTGACGTCCGGTTTACACGTGAGCTTCGCGCCGGTGCCAGCTTTCACATTTTGAGCGGTCCCATAGCGCTTGGCGAAAGCTGGCTCCGCCTCGGTCATCAGGTGATCGATTCCGCCAATGGCGAAGTCACGGCTTGGGTAGAAGAGACGCTTGGCACGAGGGCGCCGCTATCGCCGGAAGGACTGCGCCTCCTCGATTGGCCGGGCCCAGCGATGGAGCAACGGCCTGAACCGATCACAGTCAAAGGGTTCATCCCGACAGCGCGTGACCGAGTCAAGCCGACCGATCTGGGAGCTGACGGGAATTTCGCGCCGGCGGCATTTGTCCACCGGTTCACAACTGCTTGCATTCAGGCACTCACCGCCATCGGTGCCACTTCGTCCTACATGGAGTCCGCGCGCAAGGGTTACTCGACATTCGAGCTCGCTCTGAATGTGACCGCCTCGCCGGGATTGGGGACCCCGCTGCTGGTCGAAACGGGCGTAGTCCACCTCGGCGACTCTTCGATCCGCTTTCTTCATCGAATGTGCGATCCAGCGAATGGAAGTGAATTTGCGCGGCTCAGCCAATTCGGTGTGCAGCTCGATCTCGATGCCCGGCGGCCCGCCGCACTGCCGGAGGCGCTGCGGTCGGCTGCCGCGCGGCTGTTGGTTCCCGTCGAATAATCGGGGAACCGACGATGCCCGACATTGGATTGTTCGAGGCGATCTACTCAGCGCGATCCATCCGGCGTCTCAAACCTGATCCGGTGCCCGAGGATCTGATCACCGCAGTCCTGGATGCGGCGATCCGCGCCCTGTCGGGCGGCAATGCCCAGAGCTGGGCTTTTATTGTCGTTCGTGATGCCGGTCAGCGCCGTCAGCTCGGCGCGATCTACCGCAAGGCCTCTGACATCGCCGAGGCGATCTATGCCGCGCGGGGCCGCCCGGCCCATATGAGCGAGCGGCAATTCGCCCGCTTCATGGCTTCCGGTAAGTATTTGTGGAACCATGTGGGCGAGGCGCCGGTATTGCTGATCCCCTGCGTCCGCCACCCCTCGGTGCCGGCACGCGAAGCCCTGCCGCCCGAGATCGCCGCCCGTTGGGGTGACGAGGTCGCCTATGCCGAACGCATTCAGAACATCATCCTCGCTTGCCGAGGGTTTGGTCTCGGAACGGTGATCACCACCAATCACATCCGCTGCGAGGACGAAGTCAAGGCGCTGCTCGGTATCCCGGAGGATGTTTCGACTTTTGCGCTGATGCCGATCGGTTGGCCGATCGACAAATTCGGGCCACTGACGCGCCGCCCTCTGACCGAGGTCGCCTACAGCGATCGTTGGGGCAGCTCCTGGGCCGGCTGATTGGGGCTGCCAGGGGGCAGCCATGCGGTAGCCGCGGGAAGAATTATCCCACCATTCCGCGGCTCCTGTCCTAAATTGCCCTGAAGCCAACAAGAGAGGGCGCATTGACGGCAGCCGGATTTGCCAGGCTTTGCAGCGGGCGGGTGCACTACGCCTGGATCGCCCTCGCTGTGATGTTCTCGGCGACGCTCGCCGGGGTTGGCGTGCGAGCCGCTCCGGGTGTCATGATCGTCCCACTGCAGCGGGCGTTCGGCTGGGACGTGGCGACGATTTCCGGTGCCGTTTCGCTCAACATCATCCTGCTTGGCGCCACGGGACCGTTTCTAACCGGGTTGATAGAGGTCAGCGGCCTCAAACGCACGATCATGGCGTGCATGATGATGCTAATCGCCGGCACCGGCCTATCGAATTTCATGACCGCACCGTGGCAATTATTCCTGACATGGGGGCTGATGGTAGGCATCGGCTCCGGCGCGGGTGCGATGGGCATTGCCGCGGCAGTCGCCAATCGCTGGTTTGCCAAGCGCAACGGGCTGGCCATGGGGCTGTTGACCTCAGCCAATGCCGCAGGCCAGCTCGTTTTCCTGCCGCTGCTCGCGATGCTGGCGCAGCGTTATGGGTGGCAAGGGGTTTCTGTCGCAGTGACATTGGCTGTCCTTGCCTTGCTGCCTGTCGTCGCAATGATGCTGCCGGAATCGCCGGCAAATATTGGCCTCGCGCCCTATGGTGCGGTCGCGATATCACACCCTACGCCACATCGAGGCAACCCGTTCGCGTTGGCAATCGCGGCACTATTTCGCGCTGCGCGTTACTTCGACTTCTGGCTGCTGAGCCTCAGCTTCGCAATTTGCGGCCTGTCGACAAACGGTTTGATCAACACTCACCTGATCGCCTACTGTGCGGATCGCGGTATCCCGGAAGTGGGTGGGGCCGGTATCCTCGCGTCGCTTGGCGTGTTCAGCCTGCTCGGCGCGGCGGGGTCCGGTTGGTTGTGCGACCGCTTCAATCCTCGTGTGCTGCTATTCTGGTATTACGCGCTGCGCGGGCTCTCGCTGGTCATATTGCCATTCACCCAGTTCGACGTAATCAGCCTCTCGATTTTCTCGATCTTCTATGGTCTCGATTGGGTTGCTACGGGGCCAGCGACTTTTACACTGACCAACCAACTGTTTGGCCGCCGGGATGCACCGGTCGTTATCTCCTGGATCTTTGCGGGCCATCAGGTTGGCGGCGCTCTGGCGGCTCTTGGTGCCGGCGCGGTGCGGAGTTTCACCGGCGATTACTTGCTGGCCTTTGCGGCCAGCGGGCTTGCGTGCCTGCTGGCCGCGCTGCTGGTGCTGCGCGTTACGCGCCCGCAGCCCAGTGTTGTAGCGGCGGCTTAACGGGTTGCGCATCGAATTCGGTCAAAATGCCGCGCCTTCCTCTATGGCAGTCTAACGAGGATCGGCAGCAAAGATTAACGCCAAACGGCACAGATTTGCCACATCCCGGCCATATACGGATCGAAATTCGGGTCGACCGTGGAGTACCGATGTGGCCGCGGATAACCAGCTGATGCCATTCGAATTGACAATTTGCGGGATCGAAGAGCTCGCCTGCCGTTGCGCGCAGGGTGTCAGCCATGTTTTGTCGATTCTCGATCCCGGCTGGCCCGAGCCTGCTCACTTGAACACGTTCGCCGTGGACCGGCGTCTCAAGCTGCGATTCCACGACATAATCGAATCGCAGCCAGGCTGGATCGCACCGGAGCGCTGGGATGTCGATCTCCTGCTCGCATTCGGACGAAATCTGACCGCGTCGCGCCAGACGCACCTGCTGATCCATTGCCACGCCGGCATATCGCGCTCGACCGCAGCCGCAACGCTTGTTGTGGCGCAGGCGCGGCCCGACCGCTCAGCCGACGAGGTGCTGCGGGAGGTGGTCCGGTTGCGGCCGCGAGCTTGGCCGAACCTGCGCATTCTGGAACTCGGCGACGAGATCCTCGGTCGGCGCGGCGAGATCGTCAGAGCAGCGCAATTGCATTACCGGCGCGCGCTTGAACGCGAACCATGGCTCGCGGAAGCGATGGTCGACGGCGGGCGGGGTCGCGAAGTCGTTGCTGCCACCCGGGTTTAGTGCCGGGCCGTGCCAACTCACCGTAAGTATTCAACCCGGAGCACAACGAAATAGGGGTGGTCCGGGTCGATGACGATGCCGTCCGGCCCCGCGAGATGACCGTCGAGCGTCGCCGGGATATGCCTCATCGCGACGGCATTATCGACGTTGCCGCCGATCACGTCGAACTCCCCGGGCCGTATTGCAACAACGATGTCGCAATGTCCCGGAAAGCGATCGGCCGGCAAGTCGTCATAGGAAACGGGGCGCCGACCGCGCCAATAACAGATCAAGTCGCCGCGTTGCGGAGCGTAGATTTCGATTCGCTCGGCTGTCAGGGCGGTGCTGGGTTCCAGGCCCATCCCATGGCGCCGCGCCGCATCGATGTAGTCGGCATGGGTCTCCGAATATGGGAAGCGAGCACCCGCTCCGGCCATGCGCATCACATAGGAGATGAAAGCGGCCGACCAGGCGTAGTTTCCGTCGTCGCTGGCTGGAAATATGACGCCGTTTTCGTCGTGAATCCCGGTCCAATTCTGTTCCCGCCAGCGCGGGTCGAGACCGAGCCACCAATATTCGCCAACTCGTTGCCAGAGCCCTTCCTCGCGTTCTTCATCTTCGGGCAGTTCGGTATTTGGAAATACTATGGGCTGGCCAAAGGCGCGCCACTCGCGCAGCGCGATTTGGACGGCCGCCTCGCGCGAGAACGCCTGATAAGGCCAGCGTGCGAAAGGCGGGATGTGAGCGTCCAAAGCGGCGGTCGGCGGCGGCAGCACCGAAGCCGGCGGTAGAGCTTGCGGCGGGACACAACCGGCAGCGCCCAGCGCGATTGCCAGCGCGAGCCGTCGGATTACCGCCGCCGCTCTCATCAATTATAGTTAATTTGACTGGATATGACGGCAGCGTGGTTGGTCAGAGGCGTCACGGAGCGTTAGTTGGGTATTTGCTGGGTCTGGGCCGTTCCCCCCGGCACGTCGGGCCGCGCTTGGCTGGCCGGGATGTCAGCGGCCGCATTGGCGGCCGGGTCGTCGCGCCACAATCGAATGCCGCCGGTCAGGCCATCGGTGTTCGGGACGATCGTGATGTCGTCCGGCAGCGGAAAGGTGATGTCCTTGGCGTTGCCGCCGCCGAGGTAGAGGTGGTCGAAGCGGACCACTTCGCGCAAGATGCCGATCACCTTGGCGACTCGCTTGTTCCAGGCTTTCTTGCCTTTCTTCTTCCGGGCGGCATTGCCGATATACTCGTCGTAAGTCTTGCTTCCGCTGACCGGGTGATGAGCGAGTTCGAGATGGGGCATAATCTCGCCGTCGCGAAAGATCGCTGTTCCCGCGCCAGTCCCGAGTGTCAGCACCATTTCGATACCGTCGCCTCGGATCGCCCCAAAACCCTGGACATCGGCATCGTTGAGCACCCGAACCGGCTTGCCCAGATGCTCGCTGAGGACCAACTGCAAATCGAAACCGGCCAACGCACCGGTGCCGAGGTTGGGAGCCGTGACCACGCGGCCCTCACGCACATAGCCGGGAAAGCCTACTGACACTCGCTCGAAGGTTCCGAGCGGCGCCACCGCCTGGTCGATGGCGCGGACGAGATCCTCGGGCGCGACCGGCTTGGTTGGTGTCGGCACTCGCTGCCGCTCGCCGATCAGGTTCCCCGCATCGTCGATCAGCGCTGCCTTGATCCCGGTGCCGCCAATATCGATCGCAAGCGTACGAAGCTGGTTCATGACTCCTCTTTTCCTCTCAAGGATAACGCAGGTTTTTACGGTTCACTATTGCGCCGTTTTTTGGATGCCGAGTGCGGCTGGAAGCGTACTCGGAGCAAGCCTATTTTTGCGCTATATTAAGCCGGCAGCGGAACGTTGCGGAGCGGGGATGCGAATCACGGCGAGCCCGAGCGGAATAGCGGCATCTGCCCTGCTCATTGCGTTGCTCCTGGCATTAGGTGCGCAGGGGGGCGGACCTCCCGCCCCAAAAGATCTGGTCAACGCTGAGCTTGTCGCAGAAACCGCCTCGGTGGTCCCCGGGACGAGGCTGTGGGTCGATCTTCATCTCGAGATTAAGCAAGGTTGGCACGTTTACTGGCGGAACCCGGGAGATTCCGGCCTGCCCACTGCAATCGACTGGAAATTGCCGGCGGGTTTTCTAGCGGGGCCCATCCTTTGGCCGGTGCCGGAGCATTTCGCGCAAAACGGCATCGGC
>Ga0126379_10003231_pt1 | contig 10511 bp, 7 predicted proteins | sample PanSoiMetPlot_24_FD_92640 | JGI IMG/M metagenome (GOLD analysis project Ga0126379, IMG submission 92640) | Tropical forest soil microbial communities from Panama - MetaG Plot_24 | ecosystem: Environmental > Terrestrial > Soil > Tropical forest > Bulk soil | place: Panama | collected 2016-02-17 | reverse complement strand
TGGCGATCCGGGAGCGCATGAAGCAGGCCAATGGTATTTAGGCCGGTGCATGCAGCAGAACAGAACGCCGCAAAGCCTCGCCCGACCGCCGTAGATTTGCGCATACGGAAAGCGGTTATTCTTGATTTGGACGGCGTAGTGGCCGATCGTCAGCCAATAGACGAGATAGCTTGGGCAAAACTTCTGGTGGAACAGGGGCGCGCCCAGGCGGGATTGAATCTCGATTTTCTCTATGCCGGTCATCCGAGGCGGGCGGTTCTGAAACAAGACTTGGGCGCGGTCAGCGAATCTGATAGCGAAAGACTCGCGCGGCGCAAAAATGAACTTTACGCGGAAGCGGCAGCACAGCTTAAGCCCAAACCGCGAATTTCCGACGTAGTCCGTCGGCTGAACAAAGATGGAACTATCTGCGCGCTGGCGACCTCAGCGAACAGCGGGCGGACCTACAAAACACTGGCAAAAATTGCCCGTAGGAAAGATTCCGCGGCGATCGTGACCCGAGAAGAAGCAGGCAGGCCGAAACCGGCGCCGGATATCTTTTTGCTTACCGCCGCGATAATCGACGCGGAAACGGAATATTGCGTCGTAGTCGAAGATCCGGTCGCCGGAGTGCCCGCGGCGCGCGCGGCGGGGATGAAATGTGTGGGATGGGCAGCGGTAAAGCGGTTCGGCGAACTGGCTGAAGCGGGAGCCCACGATCTGATCAGTGAATTGTCGACTGGTTATTTCAACGTGCTCTTGCATGCGAGCGATGAGGCGACTGCCGCGGGGGAGCGAGTATGAATTGGCTCGCGTACTTTTTTCTGGGTGTAGCGCTTCTCGGTACGCTAACGTCATCTATTTTTCTCCTGCTGACCATTGCAGGCGTCTTCCGGTTTCGCAGCGAAGCCAAGAAGGTCAGAGCAAGCCCAACCAATGGGGGAGAATTTCCGCCGGTCTCAGTTTTGAAGCCGGTCCACGGCATGGAAGCGCAGCTAGGCAAGAACCTCGAAAGCTTTTTCCGCCAGGATTATCCTTCCTATGAAATTCTGTTCGCCGCCGACGAAGATGACGACGCCGCGCTAAACCTGGTTCGGGAGACTAGTGCGCGGTATCCACAGGTTCCGTGCCGAATTCTAGTGACGGGAAAGCCGCCTTGGCCAAATCCGCCGGCATATTGCTTCCACAGAATGGGCGAAGTCGCCGCTCACGAAGTCCTTGTGACTAGCGACAGCGATGTTGAGGTTGCCCCGAATTATCTACGCGAAGTAGTCGCATCCATGCTGGACCCGAATGTCGGCATGGTGACTTGCGTTTACCGCGGCAAGAACGCGGCCGGATTCTGGGCGGGTCTTACGGCAATCGGAATGTCGGTGGAAATGACGGCGGGAGTTCTGGTCGCGAACCTGTTGGAAGGCATGAAATTCGGCCTCGGCCCAACGATCGCGGTGAAGAAAGAAGCGGTTCGCAAAATCGGCGGCTACCAAGCAATTGGCGATTATTTCGCGAATGATTTTGCAATCGGAAATTTGATAGACAAAGCCGGGTATCGGGTCATCCTTTCCAGGCATGTGATTGATCACGTGGTGAGTCAAAGAAATTTTCGCAAGATGTGGGAGAACCAGCTGCGTTGGGCCAAGTCCACACGGTATTCGCGGCCCAAGGGACATCTTGGCAGCGGACTGATCTTTGCGATTCCCTATGGGCTGATCGGGCTGGCCGCGGGGCTATCGCTGGGCACGCCTGCGTTAGGCTGGAGCCTTTTTGGTGCGGCGTTGCTGAATCGCATAATCGAGGCTTGGATCGTGGGATGGGGCGTGGTGCGCGACCGAGTAGCTCTTTTTCAGGTCTGGCTCTATCCGCTGCGAGATCTTCTTGGATTCATAGTGTGGGTCGCCAGCTATACTGGCGCGAAAACAGCTTGGCGCGACAGCCGGTACGAACTACGCGGTGACAAGATTGTGTTGCGCGAGAACGCGGAAGTTTAACTCTTGCCGTTTGCAACCGTCAGTACGCTTACGTTCGGGGGCCTGCAGCTGTGGCGCGTTCTGATTTGCATGGTTGCGCTGGGCCCGCTTGCTTTTTATCTGATTGCGACCATTGCCACATTGCGTTTTTTTATACGCAACCGGAAAAAGCGATTGCGCAGGTTCACGCCTCCGATCAGTGTGCTGAAGCCCGTACGCGGTGTGGATTTTGCCTCTTACGAGAACTTCAAAAGCTTTTGCCTGCAGGACTATCCGGAATACGAAATTCTGTTTTGTGTGAACGATTTGCAAGACGGCGCTGTGCCGCTGATTCACAGGCTGATGGACGAATTCCCCGCACGCGGCATAAGGTTGCTGTCCGGGGCTGCGCAACTTGGCGCCAACCGCAAGGTCAGCAACCTGGTGCTACTGGCGGCGGAGGCGAAGCACGCGCTGCTGGTCCAATCCGATGGAGACGTGCGAGTCGGACCAAACTACCTGCGCGAAATGGCCGCCCCGTTCGAACGAAATGGAACAGCCGTGGTGAGTTGCCTGTACCGCGGAGTAGCCCAAGACAATCTATGGGCACAAGCGGAAGCCTTAGGAGTGGCAACGGAGTTTTCCGCTAGTGTTCTTGTGGCGGACTGGAAGGAAGGCGTCACGTTTGCGCTTGGCGCGTCGGTGGCAACGACCAAGAGCTGGCTCGGAAGAATCGGAGGATACGCAGCGCTTGTTAATGTTCTTGCGGACGACTACGAGATCGGGAATCGTGTTGCGAAGATTGGCGGTCACGTCACGATTTCGCGGGAGATTGTTTGGACCATGTACCCCGCTGTAAGCTTCCGCGAATTTTGGGAACATCAATCGCGCTGGGCGCGAACGATACGACTGTGCCGGCCATTTTCATACTTGGGACTGCTTTTCACACACGGGTTGCCCTTGGCTTTGATTGGTGGTGTTGCATCGGGATCGTTCAAGGGCACGGCCTGGTTCCTAGGAGCGTATGTTCTACTGCGCTTCATCCAGGCGTGGACAATCGGTGTATGGGGAATGAGGGATGAAACGGCCGGAAAGAAATGGTGGCTGCTGCCGGTGCGCGACGCTGTACACTTCGCGGTTTGGGTTACGAGCTTTTTCTCCAACCTGGTCGTCTGGGGCGGGATGGAATTTCGATTAAAGGCGAACGGCGAAATGGTGGCTTTGGGCCCCGCAAACGCGAAGGAAAGGGAAGCAGGAGAATTTCAAGCTGGTTGACGTCCGGTGTGTGGACGTTTATTCTAGTAAAGTGAATCGTGGCTGCCCGAATCCGGGAATGTGCTGCGATTCGTTTTTGTTGGTCGTTTCACTTCAGGGTTCGTAATTAGAGCCTGTTTTTTCTAAGGGTAAGGCAGACCCTTAACCCTGAACCCCGCGCGTAGACCATTCGTCAACGCACAAGCCGGTGGGAGGTCGTCCAATTGGCAGGACTTCAGATTCTGAATCTGACTATCCTGGTTCGAGTCCAGGCCTCCCAGCCAATTTTGTCGCGCCACCAAATGTAAATCAGTGCTTCTCCCGACTTGCTCAGAGTAATTACGCTTCGTGGCGAAGTGCGCTACTTTAGACCGAGACGTCAAGCCGTACGCCACATTCATAGCCAAGCCGTGAGGAGATACCCTATGGCTCGTGCCTTGCCGGCCGCAGAATTTTGCGAATCGCTGGTTGAAGCGTTCGCCGTCAGCGAGCGGATGAACCAGCTCATCCTTACCGAACTCAATCCGAGAGCCTGGCGTGCGAAGCCGCCCGGCCTCGGCAAGCGCACCATTGCCGCGCTCTTCACCCACATGCATAACATCCGGCGTAAGTGGCTGCGGCTTTCCGCTCCGCACATCAAGCTGCCGGCGCAGCTCGATCGCGCCAACTGCACGCAACACCAAGCCAGCGCGGCTTTAGCTGAAAGTGCGAAATGCTGCGGGGAAATGCTCAGAGCAGCCCTTGCTAGTTCAAACGGCCGCGTCAAACAATTTCACCGCGACGGCTGGGCCCGCCCATGGCCTGCAGGCGGAGCGATGTTTACTTACATGATCGTCCATGATGCCCATCATCGCGGCCAGGTGTGCATGCTTGCGCACCAAGTGGGTTTTCCACTGCCCAATAAGGCCGCCTATGAAATGTGGTCTTGGGAAAAACTCTGGAAGCAGTGCGGATTTGCCGGCCCGCGTTAGATCAAATCTTTAATTTTTTAATCTGTTTCAGATCGGCGATAAATTTCTGTTTTTCGCTGTGGCGGCTTTCTTCATCGGGGGCGCGCAAAATAGACGATGGATGCACGGTGGCCATCACATAGGGAGCGAGGGAAGATTCGATGAATTCACCCCGCTGGGCAGTCACGCGGAAGGTCTTGCCCAGCAAAGCCTGAGCAGCCGTTGCACCCAGGCAAACGACGACGATCGGTCTAATCGATGCGATCTCCGCATCAAGCCACGGGCGGCACGCCGCAATTTCGCTGACGCTGGGCTTTTTGTGGATGCGACGCTTGCCGCGCGGCTCCCATTTGAAATGTTTCACTACATTCGTCACGTAGACTTTTTTACGGTCGATGCCGGCTTCGGCAAGAGAAGTGTCGAGCAGTCGTCCAGCTGGCCCCACAAAAGGCTTACCGCTCAAATCTTCATCGTTCCCCGGCTGTTCTCCAACGAACATGATTTGCGAACGCGAGCCGCCCTCTCCGAAAACGGTTTGAGTGGCATTTTTCCAAAGCGGGCAATTGCGACAGCCCTCCGCCTCGCGAGCCAGTTCTGCAATGGATTTTGCCAAAAGATTTGGTTGTTGCCGGGCGGACTTTGGCGAAGGGAGCTTCGAGCGTGGCGCCATTGGTGTTCTCGACTGAGAACTAGCATGGATGAGTAGCAGACCACATAGGGTGTTTGCTGGATTTGAAAGTTTGAAGGGCAACTCTTCTGAACTTTGACAACGACGTTGAATTCCCGTATAAATTCTTAGGCGAATAAAAAGCGAATATTTACCCGCCCCCTGCCTACGCCTTTGGAAGTGCTTCTTGCCTTGGTCGGCTTCCTCTTTGCGGCTTCACGTTGAAACGGCATTAGCCGGTCGCGTCGTTTCTCCTTTCCGTTTCAGGGAAGCCACGGCGCCCGCAGTTGTGCCCACGGGAATCAGCGCGTTAGATGAGTTGACCGGTGGATTGCCGCGCGGCTGTTTGACGGAAATTTATGGTCCGCCCTGTTCAGGGAAAAGTTCGATCCTGCAATCGGCGTTGGCGATGCGCACGCTAGCGGCGGAGGCATGCGCTTTGGTGGACGCGCAGGACTCCTTTGATCCTGTGGGCGCACAAAACGCAGGGGTGGAGTTATCGCAGTTGCTCTGGGTGCGCTGCCCGGGAATTGATCCGGCGTTGCGCAGCCTGGATTTGCTACTGCATGGCGGCGGATTCGGATTGGTCGCGCTGGATCTTGGCGATGTCTCACCGAAAATCGTGCGGCAGGTGCAATTAAACGTGTGGTTCCGGATGCGGCGTGCTGTGGAAGACACATCAACGGTCTTTGTGGTGCTGTCACAGGAGACGAATGCCAAATCCTACGCGTCACTGGTGCTGCGTGTGGAAAAGGAAGTGACGGAATGGTCTTTGCCTGCACAAAAAAACAGCAGCAAGGCCCCACATGCAACTGGTTGCTTGCTGGACGGCAGCGCGCACTCCGCAGAAATGGTGCGTTCGTCTTTGCGCCGCAAGAAACCATTTTTTATTGATCGGGAAAGAGCACTTGTATCCGGAGATACAGTTCATTTTCAACTTAGTTCCGGCAAGCACAAACAAGAAGATTTGACTGAGCCGGAAATTTTGCCGACAACGGAAGTCCTTGAGGAAAGGAGATAGGCCTGCAAAATTGCAGATGCAACGGGCTTTTGATGACCTTATGGCGTTCTGTGCCATTTTCGTTCCCGATTTTGTTTTGCAGGCTGTCATTCGCTGCGAACCTGCACTGCAAAATCAGCCGCTGGTTTTGCTGGACGGGCCACTGCCAACATTTCGCGTAGTCGCCGTCAACGGTGCCGGGCAAAAATTAGGTGTTACTCCCGGTCTGACCAAGGCCGCTGCTGCGGAATTCAAAGGGGTGCAGATTCGTCTGCGCAACCGAGAACAGGAAACGGCTGCTCACGCTGCGCTCTTGGATGCCGCATGGTCTGTCTCTCCGCGTGTGGAAAACACTGCTATTGATTCAGTGACAATTGATGTTGCTGGACTAGGGGCATTGTTTGGTTCCTATGAAGAAATTGGTTTGCAGCTTCAAATGCGTTGTTCAGAAGTGGGGCTGCAGGTTAATGTGGCTTTTTCCGAAAATGTCGAAACGGCGCGCATTTTGGCCAGTTCGCAAGCGGGTCCAACCATCGTTCCACCGGGGCATGAAGCTCAGTTTCTGAAACCGTTATCTGTGGATCTGCTGGCGCCCAGTGAAGAGCTTGCCGAAGTGCTGCGCAATTGGGGAATTGCAAATTGCGGTGCTCTCGCAGCTTTGCCAGTGCTGTCTCTTTCCGAGTGCGTGGGGCAGAAGGGCGTTCGCCTGCACGCAGTCGCCAGCGGAAAAGGGAATCGCGCACTGATTCTTGCCGAACCCACGCATACATTTGAAGAATTTCTGGAATTAGACGATGCAGTGGAAGAGCTGGAGCCACTTTCTTTTTTGCTGGGCAGGCTGCTCGACCAGCTCTGTGCTCGAATTACAGCACGCGCTCTCTCGGCTCGCACTATTCTCCTGAAATGTGAACTGCAGCCCGCGTTTGAAGAAGCGTTCGATACCGCGCAAGAAAATGTGCGGATCAAGCAGCGTGCCGGAAGGTTTCAGTGTTCGCTTTCGCTGCCGCGGCCAACGCAGGATGCCAAGCTGCTGCTGAAACTTCTCCGCTTGCGTTTGCAGGATAATCCGCCCAACGCACCGATACGAAAAATGTGGATGCGCGTCGTTACGGATCGTTCGCGGGTAGTGCAAGGTGGTTTGTTTCTCCCCGCTGCGCCCGATCCCGATAAGTTGGAACTTACGCTTGCGCGCATCGCAAGCGTGGTGGGTGAGAACAATGTGGGTTCAGCTGAGGTTCTAGATTCACATCGTCCAGGCGCTTTCCGCGTGATGAAATTTTTGACCGGCGCAACGAATTCGTACGGGCCGACAGCTGCAATTCACAAAAAGCCGCAACCAGAGTTACAAAAAGCAAAATTTGCCTTCCGATACTTCCGCCCGCATCTATCTGCTTATGTCGCTCTCGATGAAGGCCGACCGGTAAAGGTCAGTTGGAAAGGGAACACCGGAACGGTGGTTCATGCTTCGGGACCATGGCGTTTGTCCGGAGAGTGGTGGGAAGAAAATTCTTGGCAGGAGGACGTCTGGGAAGTCGAACTCAGCTTCGCCGGCAAAAACTTAGCTTCTTCCGGCACCTATCAAATCGTTTTTGATGCGCAGCAAAAAAAGTGGTTCGTGCGCGGGAGCTACGACTGATGTACGTCGAACTTCACGCGCGTTCAGCCTTCAGCTTCCTGGAAGGAGCATCCACTCCAGAGCAGCTTTCCGGCACCTGTTTATCTTTAGGCATGCCGTCCATGGCATTGATGGACCGCGACGGAATGTACGGTTCGCCGCGCTTTCACCTGGCAATGAACAAGCTTGGGCTTAGGGCGCACATCGGAGCAGAAGTAACCTGCACCGAAGGCGGACGACTAATTTTGTTGGTCAGTACCGCCGAAGGCTACAAAAATCTTTGCCGGCTTCTGACGCGGATGAAATTGCGCGCGGAAAAAGGCAAAGGAGCGATCAATCTCGACGAAGCAAGAGAATTCAGTAGAGGCATGATCTGCCTGACCGGAGGGGACGAAGGAATTTTCGCGCACAACCTTCGCTATGGCGGCCTGCCAGCCGCCTTTACGCTCACGAAGAAGCTGCAAGACATTTTCGGTAAACAAAACCTGTATCTTGAACTGCAGCGCCACTTTCTTCGCGAAGAGGAACGCCGCAATCAGGCAGCGGTCGAACTCGCTCGTGCATTGCATCTTCCACTGCTTGCCACCAATGGTGTCTGCTACGCAATACCTGAAGAGCGCGAAATAAGCGATGTCTTTACCTGTATTCGGCACCACCGCGTGTTGGCCAATGCTGGCAAGCTGCTCTCCTGCAATTCGGAACGCTTTCTCAAATCACCGGAACAAATGTCCGCGCTCTTTGCCGACTTGCCTGAGGCGATTGCCAACACCTCCGAACTCGCTTCACGCCTGCAGTACACCATGCGCGATTTAGGTTATCAGTTTCCGGTATATCCTACGCCCAACGGCGAATCGCAAATTGCGTTTCTGCGCGCTCGCACCTGGGAAGGGATGCTGAACCGCTATGGTTCCAACAACGAAACGGCGCGACAACAAATTCAGAAGGAACTTGCTCTCATCGAAAAACTCGACCTTGCGGGTTATTTCCTCATCGTTTGGGACATCATCCGGTTTTGCCGTGAGAAAAGCATCTTGGTGCAAGGGCGAGGTTCTGCCGCGAACAGTGCCGTCTGTTATGCGTTGGGAATAACCGCGGTTGATGCGGTCGGAATGAACCTGCTCTTTGAAAGATTTCTTTCCGAAGAGCGCGGCGAATGGCCGGACATCGACCTCGATCTGCCCAGCGGGGATCAGCGCGAACGCGCTATTCAGTATGTTTACGAACGCTATGGGAAATTGGGCGCGGCGATGTGCGCCAACGTCATCACCTATCGCGGCAAATCGGCGGCTCGCGAAATCGGCAAAGTGCTCTCCTTTGATCAGGAGACACTCGACAAACTTTCCAGCCTGGTCAGCGCCTGGGAATACACCGATTGCAAAGACACGCTGGCGCGCCAATTCAAGGACGCGGGCCTCGATTTGGACCAGCATCGCATCCTGAAGTTTTTCGAGCTGTGCCAGAAAGTGCAGGATCTGCCGCGCCATTTGGGGCAACACTCGGGCGGAATGGTGGTTTGCCAGGGACAGCTTGATTCGGTTGTTCCTCTTGAACCGGCCACCATGCCCGGCCGTGTCGTTGTCCAGTGGGACAAAGAAGATTGCGCGGATATGGGCATCGTCAAGATCGATCTTCTCGGCCTTGGAATGATGGCTGTCCTAGAGGACACCATTAAGCTCATTCGCGATCATCAAAAGAAGGAAATTGATTTAAGCCGTCTGCCCGAAAACGACAAAGCTGTCTATTCCGCTCTGCAAACCGCCGATACCATCGGTCTCTTTCAAGTTGAAAGCCGCGCGCAAATGTCCTGTTTGCCGCGGCTGAAGCCAAACTGTTTTTACGACATCGTGGTCCAGGTCGCGATCATTCGTCCGGGACCAATCGTCGGCAAAATGGTTCATCCCTATTTGAATCGCCGCCTGGGACGCGAGCCGGTCGAAACACTTCACCCTTCATTGCAATCAACGCTTGAGCGTACGCTCGGCGTCCCTCTTTTTCAGGAGCAGCTTCTTCGCATGGCAATGATCGCCGCTGGGTTTACCGGAGGCGAAGCCGAAGAACTTCGCCGCGCGCTGGGATTTAAGCGTTCGGAAGCGCGCATGAAAGAAGTCGAAGTCAAACTCCGCCGCGGAATGACGGCAAGGGGCATCGTCGGTGAAACGCAGGACAAAATCGTTCTGTCCATCACTTCATTTGCCTTGTACGGCTTCCCGGAATCCCACGCTGCGAGTTTCGCTCTTATCGCCTACGCCAGCGCATTTTTGAAATGCCATTATCTCGCGGCATTCACCGCGGCGATGTTGAACAACCAGCCGATGGGCTTCTATCGCCCGGCAACTTTGATCAAGGACGCGCAGCGCCACAGTTTGAAATTCAAGCCCATCGATGTTACGCAATCGAAGTGGGATTGCACGGTCGAAGAGCACTCTGGTGAACTGCGAGTGCGCCTTGGCTTGCGCTATGTCAAAGGTCTGCGCAAAGAAACCGCGCTGCAGATCATTGAGCAACGTACAAAACGCCCCTTTTTTTCAATTGATGACGTAAAACAGCGCATCCCGCAAATGCAAATCAATGAACTGCGCGTGCTCGCCTCGATTGGTGCTTTAAATTTTATTTCGGACAAGACTTCAGCTCATCGGCGCGACGCACTGTGGCAAGTTGAACGCGCCAATCGCCGGCCTGGTCCACTCATGGAATCGCTCAAGGAACGTTCTGTTGAGCTGGAAATATCATGTGCTGAACAGCAAGGTTCGCCATTAAAACCAATGACACCTAAGGAACGCATTTTTGCTGATTTTCGCGGCACCGGATTGACCGTAGGCCCGCATCCGCTAGCCCAGCATCGTGCTGACCTGAACGCACTTGGCATTTCGCCCGCAGGCACCCTGAAAGATCTTCCCGATGGCAAGCCAGTCAAAGTAGTAGGAGCGGTGATCGTTCGCCAACGCCCAGGAACAGCGAAAGGATTTGTCTTCTTAAGCCTCGAAGACGAAACGGGAGTCGCGAATATCATCATCACGCCGCAGCTTTTCGAGCAAGACCACACAGTAGTAGTCCATAACGCGTTTTTGCTAATCAAGGGAATCGTGCAAAATCAGGACGG
>Ga0126379_10003230_pt1 | contig 10515 bp, 11 predicted proteins | sample PanSoiMetPlot_24_FD_92640 | JGI IMG/M metagenome (GOLD analysis project Ga0126379, IMG submission 92640) | Tropical forest soil microbial communities from Panama - MetaG Plot_24 | ecosystem: Environmental > Terrestrial > Soil > Tropical forest > Bulk soil | place: Panama | collected 2016-02-17 | reverse complement strand
TGAGGACGACGCGCGGTTTGCCCATTCGCGAGCTCATCCACGGGCGCCGTTGGCCGTGAAGGTTCGCTACACGACCCCGGACGGAAAACAATTCGATAGCCTCACCGGCGGGATCGGCGGTGGCGGGTTGTTCATCGAGAGCAGTACCCCCTTAGCACCGGGCACAGAGTTGTCAGTCGAATTTGCCCTCCCTGACCGGCCATGGGAAAGACTCAAGGCCAAAGGCAAGGTGGCGTGGACTCGTAATAAGCCCGAACGCTACCTGCTCTTTCCGGGGATGGGAGTCCAATTCACAGAAATTGACCACAATGCGCAGCAACAGGTGGTCGAGCTCGTCACGGCACTGAACCGGAGTCGGTCGACACCCTAGCCTCATCCAGCCCCATCTGCGCCCACCGACGAACCCCACTATCGCGATCCTGGCGCGCCATGACAGCGAGAACTTCTTTTGTTTCTGGATCCGCGATCTTCCCCAAGCGGTAGGCTGCTTCCGTACGCACCGCCGGAGACGGATCTCGGGCTAGCCGATCCCGAAGTAGCGGCGCAATGATTGGATCACCGAGTTCAGCCAACGCCGCGACGACATGTTGCCGCACCTCTGGATCGGGATCCTGCAATGCCTTGACGAGATCGGAAAGCCACGCTCTCGCATCTACCATCGAGAGGGCCCGCGCAACGGTTCGTCGCGTCGATACGTCTCGGGCTGTCAATAACTCCGGAACTGCGACCAACACACGAACCGGTGGTTCGATGTCGCCGATCGCAATGGTCACTGCTTGCTTGACGGATTCGTTCGGATCATCAAGCAATGCCACGACGGCCTCTGACACCCCCTCGACAGTCGAAGGGCCGAGGCGCCCAACCGCCCTCACCGCAACTTCACGCACCCGTGCGTCCGGATCGGTCAACAAAGGAACCAAGGCACGCCCGATCTTTGGATCACCGATTTTCCCTAGGGATTCGGCTGCAACACGCCGTATATCCGGATATGGGTCCTTCAGCAACTCAACTAAGGGTATGGCTACACTCTCAGGTATCGTCGGAGGTTCGTTGCCATAACAACCGCCAACTACCAGCCATGCCACAAACCATCGAAGGTAGCGGTAAACCTGAGAACAGGCAGAGAGGGGATGGTGGAATATCACGCCTGCTTGGGAGGATCTTCGTGAAGTGTTGGAAGTTCTTTGGCCGCGTCAATGGATTGCTCCAATTCCTTCTGCGCCGCATCCATTTCGGCCTGAATGGTGCGCATCTCAGGATCAACGGTGTGACGAACGTCAGCCACTGTTTGTCGAAACGTCCGCAGAGCATCGCCGAGTCCTTCGCCCAAGCTTTGCATATCACCTGGCGAGATCCCTGGCTGCTGCGTGGCTTTGGCTTTCATCGCCGCCTGCTGTGCCTGAACTCGGGCAACTGCATCTTTGTTCACGATTGCAGAAGGACGTTTGGCCACAGGTTTTGGTTGTGCATTCGGGGGAACGGGGGGATATTGCGCGCGCGTCATCGGAGTCGGACTGGCGGCCCGTTCTTCCATTGTCAGAGGCTGCTGAGCTTGCCCAACCGATGCCGTTGTCGTGGTCGCGGAGGTTGGCTGAGGCCGAACCGGCTGCGCAGTTTGGGCTCCCATGTTATGCATTAGGGCAGCCGTGGTCCCTGGTGTGAGTTCTGGTCCTGGGGTATAGGGAGCCGTCGGCTTGAGGGCTGGAGGAGCTGAAGCCGGGCTGATTGCCTGACTCGAGGAGACTTGTGCGACTGGTTGGGCCTGAGTTGCCGGAGCAGCTTCAGCCTGGGCCGCTTCGGGTGGTGGAATATCGTGGACTTCCTTCTTGAAGCCCTTGAGGGCCTTCCCGAAACCCTCTCCGATCTGCGGTAAACGACCTGCCCCAAAGATGATTAAGACAATCGCTAGGATGATGATCAGCTCCGAGATTCCCATTGTACCGAACATGGGGCGTTCCTTACTTTTTATAGAGATGAAGAGGCGGCCCAGCCAGCCTCCCGCTACTGAATCAACTGTATAGGCCACTACAACGTGGTGTCAAGGAATGACCGGCGGGGGCTTTTAAAGGATCGGAATAATCTCCTGTTGGAGAGGCAGCCCAAACACAGACGCCTCGCGTTCGCCCACGTAGACATCGAGTTCACTCCGAATGCCGAATTCTCCGGCCAAATAGATGCCTGGTTCGATCGAGAAACAGGTTCGAGGGATCAGTCGGCGAGTGTCCTGCGTTTCGAGGCCGTCGATATTGGCCCCATTACCGTGAACTTCTTCTCCAATGGAATGGCCGGTCCGGTGCAGAAAGTGATCGCCGTATCCGGCAGCCTCGATCACGCGCCGACAGGCCTGATCGACCTCCCATCCGTAAGGAAACTGTCCAGCGGCCACGCCCGCCTGCACGTAGGTGAGCGCGGCATCGCGGCCTTGCCGGACGATATTGAAGATGCTGCGCTGTTTCGCCGGGACCTGCCGACCGATAAAACCCGTCCAGGTAATATCCGCATAGACTGAACCGGACTCTGCCTGCTTGGCCCATAAATCGATCAATATGAGATCATCGCGTTTCAGCTCAGCCGACCCCGTAGACGCCGGGCCGTAGTGGGGATCGGCAGTGTGGGCATTGGCGGCTGCTATCGGAGGACTCGACGTGACCAAGCCTGCGTCGTGAATTCGTGAGAGAATGAATTGCTGCAGTCCGTATTCGCTCAGAATCTGTCCGTGATGAATTCGATTCTGTACATGGCCAAAGGCCTCATCAACAATCCGTCGCAACGCCGCGGCAGCCACGCGATGCGACTCGAGCTGGTGTTCCGTCCACCGTGCTTCAAACGTCTGGACCAGATCAGCAGAGCTCACTACATTGACACCGCAACCCCTGACCAACTCGATAGTCCCTGCATCAACCCGCGACACGTAAGGCACAGCGTTCAAAGGAGAGTACTGCATGGCCACGTGCCGTGTGCCTCCCAGAACTTCAGTCAGCAAGCGACGTTGCTGTTCCCACGAGACATAGCATTCAGCTCGCCCCGGGAGTGGGGCAAGGATGTGGGGCTCAATTCGATGGACGATCTTGACCGCCATGCCTTGAGCTGGAACCCAATAGTACCAGCGTCTTGTGACGTGAACTGTCGGATCGAGTAACAGGATGCGATAGGCCAGGGGGTCGCTTCCACGGAAATCGTAAAAGAGCCAACCATCAAGCGTACCGGATTCGTCGAGCGCCTGCTGAATGTCCAAAACCCGTTGGTGATGCGCGGCCGTCATCGTTGGCTTGCATCATATCGTCGCCTCTCTGGACCGTCAATCGCGTCGTGGCATGAGATGATCATGCTACAATGCTCGCCATGACTGCTGAGGCCTCACCAGATATCTCCTCCTACCGGGTGACACTTTTTTTTGGACCGGAGCCGGTGGAGGGAGAACCCTCCATACTGTACTGTGTGTTTAACGTAAAGAAGCGAAGCTGGAAGGGCGGCATCCAAGTTGCCGTCGAAGTCAGTCGTGACCAGCTGGACAAGATTTCCAAGACACTTCGGTACTCCGAATCTCTGGCAAAGGAATTGTCTGGCCTGCCCACTGACGACCAACTGTCATACAGCAAGCGTGCAACCGAGTACTACGCACAAGCAGTGTGCTGGTGTAAGCTCGATCTGATGTTGCAATCCGGCATTACACAAGAAAACCAATGTCTCGCTGCTGACATGCTCCTTGATGAACTTCCAGATGCAGCGATAAAGCGGGCTGGCTACATCACTTCCTATATTCTGGATGAACTCGATGTTCCTCCCGGCGATGCCGCCCCTTCCCTCCGGTAGCACTCTGTTCGGCAGGGGGTTTGCATTCGAAGTTGAATTTGCTATAACCCACAGATGGCTAATACCGGTCAGTGCGTTTAGATGGCATCACAGCATCCCGTAGTGATACCGGCAGATTCTCGCTGGAAGGAGGAACATCTGTGAACTTATACTCATCGTCATCCCACAGAACGTCCATTCGAGCGGTCGCCTTCATCATCATCCTGGCATTGCTCACGGTCACCGCAGGTAGTCCTGCATGGAGCCAGGACAGCCCGCCCGCTGCAACACCAGTGTCAAGCGACTCGGAAGGCGGCAATGCCTCAAGTGCCGGTATGCAGGCTGCCGCTGCCTTCTCGACGCTCCTCTATCTTCCGTTTAAGGCCGCATTTGCCATCTGTGGAGGGGTTGTCGGCGGACTGGCTTATGCGTTCTCAGGTGGCAATGAAAAGGCTGCGACGAGCATCTGGCATACTAGCCTCTACGGAACCTACATCATTACGCCGGAACATCTCCGAGGCGACCGGCCCGTGCGTTTCCTTGGTGTCGCAGACCAAACGGATGAAGCGGCGACACCGCAACCATCACCGGCACCCGCGCCGGCACCGGAACCTGTCCGCTGACAATGAAGCCCATCATCGGCGTCACGCCTGACTACAACGCCGGTGATCGAAAGGACTGGGGGGGACGCGAGCCGACGTATTTTCTTCGGGGGCGGTATATTCGGGCTATTGAAGAAGTGGGTGGCATTCCCCTCATTCTCCCCCTTGTGGCGGACCGAGCAGCGCGAACCCGTCTGTTGCACGATGTTGATGGGCTCTTGTTAAGTGGAAGCGGACCTGACCTTCCTCCCGCCCTTTACGGAGAGCGTCAACGGTACAGCTTCCGCGTCATGAGTGAGCGCCGCTCGGCGTTCGAGCTTGACATGGTTCGGTTGGCACGGAAGGCCGACGTGCCAGTGCTCGGCATTTGTGGCGGGATGCAAACAATCAACGTCGCGTGCGGGGGGAGTCTGTTTCAAGACATCTCGTCGCAATTTGCCAACCCGCTCCAACACCGACAATCGAAACCGGCAACCACACTATCTCACGCGGTCACGATTGCGCCAGGAAGTTTGCTGCGCCGAGTCATGCGCACCGTGACGTTGCGCGTGAATAGTTCCCATCATCAATCAGTGAAAGCGGTGGCACCGTCGTTGGTGGCGAGCGCTGTCGCGTCCGACGGGATCATCGAAGCCATCGAATCACCCGCCCATCGCTTCTTTCTTGGCATCCAGTGGCACCCGGAGTTCCTCTTTGACCGTTACCGCCTCCATCGACGACTCTTCGAAGCCTTTCTGCGCGCCGCCTCCCGTCGGACAGGCTAAGGAGGCATGGGAAATCGCTTGTTGGACCAGTCTGGTTGTCGGACATCACCTGCTATACTTCATACTAGGCATGGGCAATCACGTCCTCGATCAGCCAGGGCCCACCGTCACATCCTCTCGAACCGAGGGATCGGTGATTAGCCGTCTCTTTCGGACTAAATCGATCCCCCAAATCCTCGCGGATGCGGAGCACCCTGATCATAGGCTTAGAAAAACGTTAACGGCCTGGGACCTCACCTGTCTCGGGATCGGCGCGATCATCGGGACAGGCATCTTCGTGCTCATCGGCACCGCGATTGTGGGTGATACCCACCGGCCCGGTGCGGGGCCAGGGATCGTCCTGTCATTCATCCTGTCAGGAATTACCTGCGCGCTTGCCGCCCTTTGCTACGCAGAATTTTCCGCCATGATTCCGGTCGCGGGTAGCGCCTATACCTATTCGTACGCGACTCTCGGGGAGTTTCTCGCCTGGCTCACGGGGTGGAATTTGATTCTGGAATACGGCGTGGCCTGTGTCGCCGTCGCCATTGGATGGTCGGGTTACTTCAACAATTTATTGAAACTTGCTGGACTTGAACTGCCCTACTGGGCGACGCATGCACCAGGAGGATCGGATGGAGGGATCGCCAATATTCCTGCCGCGCTTATCGTGCTTCTGGTCACTATCATTCTCGTCATTGGAATCAAAGAGAGTGCAAGAGCTACCGGTATGATTGTCATGGTCAAGCTTGCCGTTATCCTGTTTTTTATCGCCGTTGGAGCGCCGGCAGTCAAACCAGAAAATTGGACTCCGTTTATGCCGCAGGGTTTTGCCGGTGTCCAGGCTGCAGCAGCCATCATCTTTTTCGCCTATATCGGATTCGATGCGGTTTCCACGGCAGCGGAAGAAGCTCGTAATCCTCAACGGGATCTCCCGTTGGGCATCATCGTTTCACTGGCGATTTGCACCGTCTTGTATGTCTCCGTCGCGGCGGTACTGACTGGTCTCGTTCCATCCAACAAGATCGACATCCATGCGCCGGTCGCCGAAGCGCTGAACCTTGTCGGCTTCAAGTGGGGCGCCGCCATCGTCGCCATCGGTGCCGTCGCCGGCATTACGAGCGTGTTGGTCGTGATGATGCTCGGGCAAATCCGAGTCTTCTTTGCCATGTCACGGGATCGGCTCCTCGGACCATGGCTGTCAAAAGTTCACCCCCGCTTTGGGACCCCACACCGGGCCACGATGCTTACCGGCTTCGCGGTCGCAGTGTTGGCTGCACTGATTCCGATCGGGGACGCGGCGGACTTGACCAACATTGGAACCTTCTTTGCCTTCGTCCTGGTTTGCCTCGGCGTGACCATCCTCCGTTACACCAAACCGAACCAGCCACGCCCTTTTCGCCTCCCCTTCATGCCGCTTGTTCCGATCCTGGGGATGCTGGCCTGCCTCGGTCTCATGGTAGCCCTGCCTCAATTGACCTGGGTCCGCTTCGCTGTTTGGACGATAGTAGGGATCCTGGTCTATCTGTTGTACGGACTAAAACACAGCAAACTGGCCTAACCAGCACCTGTAGTCGACTCGTCGAGGTTTCACTCACGGGAGAAGTGATAGACGCTACCTGGATTTTCCGGTTGGCTGGGTTGCGGGGCTTGGGGCAGCAGCTGGTTGGGTCTCGGCGGACGCATTCGGCTGAGTCGCCGCGGCAGGTTTCGGGGAGGCAGGTGGTTTCGCCGGCGCCGGCCTTTCTGGTTTAATCCCGCCTTCCCAGGAAGGGCCTGAATACATTTCGGCTGACAGGCCCTTCGTTTTCCATTTCTCTTCGAAGTCGGCAGCGGCTTTATTCGGAGTTTCGCCGGTTCCGATCACGTCGTTCCACGGGTAAGCTTTTGGACCAATCTGACATCCGTTCTGTGTGCGTTTTAAATACAAAGCGATGGGATTCCCTCGGTAGGGTCCAAGGTAGATGTGGACGCAGCCGACGTATTCGAGCAGATTCGCCATGCCTGTCTCCGCGAAGGGGGCATGATGCCACAACTCGTTGGAATCAGGCAAGCCGTGGGAACATAACGTGCTTGATCCCTTGTGATCGCAACGCTTCCATGCCCGCAGTCTGGGATCCAACCAGGGAACCCTATGAAAATGGATAGATGAAAAACTCGCCGGCCGTTCACGACCGTTTGCGGATACGCAATAATTGCAGATTGGTCACCACGCGCTGGGGGAAAGGCGACTCGGACAGAGAAGTTCCAATCGGAGCAACGCTACGGTGACGTGGCAGGGGATGTGACCGGACGTTTACGAATCAGGAAGACCCCCACTACGAGCACTATTATGACAGTGACGTTCAAGCCCACGTCCATGAGGTACTGATAAAATTGCGTATCGGTCATGGCGGGAAGATGAGAGAGTTCGGCGCTCGCGGTGAGAATGCGCCTCATACAGGCTATGATGCCGACAGCCAAATAGGGTTCGAGATCAAGTATTTCCGTCTGGAGAAACCGGATCACGGTTCGGAACAGCTCAAGCAGGATGATGACAAGCAAGAGATCGTTCAATAACTTCAACCCGGAGTGCAAAAGGCCGACTTGCCCCGCTTTTGTGACGAAGAGGAACCAGGCGTGGGCAAAAATCAACATCCCGAGGACCAAGAGGCTGAAGCCAGCAGTAAGGTAGCCGAGTCGGTCGAGCCATTCCATCACCCCACACCAGCGCTTCATGACCTCTTTCCGGTCCCGCATAGGCCTCTCCGTTTGATGTGGTTAGGCTGTGCCTGATGGTCCAGTTTCTCGTGGCTCAGCCGCTCGCAGCTGACTGTATTTAAGTTCTTTGATAGAACTCGTGGTGAGTGAGTGTCCGCAACAGCGGATCTCCTTGAATCCTGCGCCGCCGTCCATGATCATCACGCGAAGGCCACAGGAATCTGGGTAGAGGATCTTCTCATCAATCACTACGGCTAACGGCAAAGCTCCTTTTTTACGGCCGGTAGGCCGTCCCATCTCGGAAACCAGATCCTCGTCGGTCAGCTCGTGATCGCAACAGATAATCTTTTCAAAGCCGGCCCCGCCACCCATGACCTTGACAACCAATCCGCAAGAATGCGGATGCCGCTTGTGTTCATCGATCAAATCGCCCTTTTTAAGACTCATCGCATCTCCGATGACGAATGGAGCTGGTTCGTCATGCCTCCGTTGATGCTGCCTGCTGCTCGTGCCGTCCTTGTGCCTGCTGAATCGAATGGAGTAAGGCCTGATGGGTTCGGCACCCAACGATCAATTTCGCATTCGAGATCGAGGCCTGTTTGTAGGGAGTAACAAATCGCTCTTTGATCCGTGCGATGCGCGCGACCGATAGATTCAGTCGTTCTATTGAAATGGTCCCTGAGGCCACTGCCTGCTCAATCGCGGTAAACGCAGCGACTTCCCGGTCACGATCTTTGCAAATCAATAAGACATCGCAGCCGGCTAAGACCGCACGGACTGCCGCATCCTCGATACCATAGTGGTCGATGATCGCATGCATTTCGAGATCATCGGTCAACACCATTCCGTCATAACGCATATTGTGACGCAACAGGTCCGTAATGATCATCGACGACAAGGTTGCCGGGAGCTTCTCGTCGAGGGCACGGTAGAGAACGTGCGCCGTCATGACCGACGCGACACCCTGAGCAACAGCATGGCGAAACGGCGGAAGCTCGATCAGGTCCAATCGCTCGCGTGGAACCTCCACGATCGGGAGTTCCTTGTGAGAATCAGCGTTGGTGTCGCCATGGCCAGGAAAATGTTTCCCGCAAGCCACAACCTGATGGTCTTGGAGTCCGGCTGCCGTTGCCCACCCTAGTTCGGAAACGAGATCGGGGGTGGAACCAAAGGCTCGATCCCCGATGACCGGATTGTCGGGATTGCTGTTGACATCGAGCACCGGCGCCATGTTCATGTTGATCCCGACCACCCGCAGTTCCTTCGCAATCGTCGCCGCGGCCGCATAAGCCAATTCCGTTGAATTGCAGCGACCCAGCACATCGCAGGGGGGGAAAATGGTAAAGCGCTTGGGAAGTCGAGATACTCGACCGCCTTCTTGATCGACAGCAATCAAAAGTGGGGAATGGGGGCTTGACCGTTGGAGATCATTCGTCAGCTGGACAATTTGGTCGACGGATTCCAGATTCCGCGAGAATAGAATGACACCGCCCGGTTTGTACTCCTTCAGGAACGAAGCCAGATCGGGTGTTACGGACGTCCCTGTGAATCCGATCAAAAAGAGTTGGCCGATTTTATCCCGCGTGCTCAATGAACCACCGAGCACCTTAGAGGCTCCGATCGATGAGATATTGGATCAGCAGCCGGGTTCCGATGCCGGTAGGCCCCTTCGGAATGTAGGCCCGTTCCCGCTCGCTCCAATCAGTACTGGCGATGTCCAAATGAACCCAGGGATAGATTCCGACAAATTTGCTCAGAAAGAGCGCGGCCGTAATCATGCCACCGCCACGGCCACCGATGTTGCGCATGTCCGCCACGTCGCTTTTCAATTGCTCGAAGTATTCGTTCCAAAGCGGCATCTCCCAGACGCGCTCACCGGCTGTGAGACCGGCCTTCCGCACAGCTTCTTTCAATTTGGCATCCGTCCCGAACATCCCGATTGCAAACTGCCCAAGCGCCACGACGCAGGCTCCAGTCAGTGTCGCAATATCGATCAAAGCCGATGGTTGGTAGCGCTGGGCATAGGTCAGAGCATCGGACAAGATGAGGCGGCCTTCCGCGTCAGTATTCTGAACCTCGACTGTTTTGCCCGAAAGAGTCTTCACGATGTCACCCGGCTTCATCGCTCGCCCTCCCGGCATGTTCTCGGCCACCGGCAGAATGCTGATCAATCGGAGCGGGAGTTCGAGCCGAGCCGCAGCCCGCATGGATGCCAAGACCTCGGCCCCGCCGGTCATGTCCGCCTTCATATGTTCCATATTTTCCGCCGGCTTCAACGAAATCCCGCCGGTATCGAAGGTAATGGTCTTTCCCACGAGCACAACTGGCCGTTCCTCTTTTTTCTTGGTTCCGTTGTACTCGAGGATGATGAATTTGGGGGGTTCGTGGCTGCCACGCGCCACGCCGAGCAAGGCGCCCATTCCCAACCGTTCCATGTCTTTCTGTTCCAGAATTTTGAGGCTGACGCCCGGCTCTTTCGCCACAGCCTTTGCTTCGTTGGCAATCCTGGTTGGCGTCATGATGTTGGAGGGATGATTGCAGAGATCCCGGACCAGGACCGTTGCCTCAGACGTAGCAACACCCCGCCTGATGCCCTCAGTCAACTGCCGCAGCTGGCTTTTCTGAGGAGTCAGAATGGTCATTCCGTTCACGTCGTTAGGCGATTCCTTGTCGCTGCG
>Ga0126379_10003228_pt1 | contig 10517 bp, 7 predicted proteins | sample PanSoiMetPlot_24_FD_92640 | JGI IMG/M metagenome (GOLD analysis project Ga0126379, IMG submission 92640) | Tropical forest soil microbial communities from Panama - MetaG Plot_24 | ecosystem: Environmental > Terrestrial > Soil > Tropical forest > Bulk soil | place: Panama | collected 2016-02-17 | reverse complement strand
TCAAATCCGCCGGAATATCCCTGCTACGAGCATCCCACGCTCACTGACGTCCTGGACGCCGCCAAAGTGGGCTGGAAATATTACGCGACTACCGCGGGTTCGATCTGGACCGCTCCCAATGCGATCAACCACATCTGCCAGCCGAAGATAATCAACGGAGAGCGTGTGTGCACCGGTCCTGAGTGGATCAACAACGTCGTAGTCGGTTCAAAGCAGGTGCTCACCGACATTCAAAGCTGCAATCTTGCTTCGATGAGTTGGGTCATGCCGGCAACCGTCGCGCAGTCTGATCATCCGAAGAGCAACGATGGAACCGGCCCGGCCTGGGTAGCCGCTGTCGTGAATGCCATCGGAAACAACAAACGATGCGCAAATGGCGAAGAATATTGGAAGAACACCGCCATCCTCATCACGTGGGACGATTGGGGCGGCTGGTATGATCACGTTCCTCCCTTCCGCATGGGCCAGTACAACGGATGGGGAAAATCCTATGTCTATGGCTTTCGCGTTCCGCTGCTCGTAATCTCGGCTTATACCCCCGCCGGATACGTGGACAACTCCGTTCTCGATTTCGGAACCATTCTGAAATTTATCGAGGTCAACTTCGGTGAGTCCGGCAAGCCACTCGGGCCAATTCCTCCGGGAGTTTATGCCGACGCTTACGTTGACAACAATCTCAAGAACTTCTTCACGCTTTCGTCGCCACGTTCTTTTCAGACGATTCACGTGCCCTTTAACGCCACGCTCTTCTTCCGCGAAACCACGCGGCAGTTCTTCGATCTGTTCTCACGATGTGGATCGGGATGTTGGTTCTAGTTTTTGTTCGAACTCTCAAGCAATTGTCATCCCGAACGCTACTCGAAGACTTGGGGAAACGAGGAAGCTGAATTTGGCGAAGTAGCTTGTGGGTATCAAATAGAAGGGCCTCCGCGAGGAGGCCTTTGTTCGTTGAATATTGGCTGACTATTCCTGCTGTGCGGGAAGCGGTGTATTCACTTTTTCGATGGTGGCGTCCGGTGTCGTGCCGGCAGAGCGAGCCACGAAGAAATTGTTGTCGTAAAGATTGCGGTACATCCGCCCTGCAATCTCGGCCGCCTTCGGCCCGAACGTCGGCCGTCCACCTTGGAGGAAGACCACCGTCACGATCCGCCCAATATCGGTGTTCGCATACGAGGCGAACCATCCGTATCGAGTGCCTGCGTGAGAGCAGGTCCCGGTCTTGCCCAGAATTGATTCCTCGTTGAAGTTCAACCGGACACTGCGCGCCGTGCCATATTCCACCGCACCGGCCATTCCATCCGAGATCTCCGGTATAACCGACTCGATATCCAGGTGCCGCTTTACTCGCGGCTGAAAATTCGTGACCGCTTCGGGGGTCGTCGGATGCTGCAAGTAATAGAGAGTGCCGCCATTGGCGATGGTGGACACCATCGCGCCCAACTGCAGCGGTGTCATCGAGATCCCTTCGCCAAACGAGCACATCTTTCCAACACCGCCGAGTTTTGAAGAAATCTCCGCGTCCGGATATGTGCCGACCTGCTCTCCGGGGATGTCATATCCGGCAAGCTCGCCGAGCCCGAACTGGTGCGCGTAGTAGCTCACCTTGTCGAAGCCGAGTTTGCGTCCGACGGCTTCGAAGTACGCATTATTCGACCGTGCCAGCGCCTGCGTCAGATTCATCCGGCTGCGACGGCCAAGCATCACATTCGTTTCTTTGTCGATTACTCCTTCGCTCACAGCTGCCAAGGCGACCGAAAGCTTGATGGTCGAGCAAGGCTGCGCGCCGCTGGAGAGTGCTAGACGCTGATTCACCATTGCCAGCACCCGTCCGCTAGTCGGCTCTATCGCAACCACGGTTCCGTTCATATTGCCGAGTGCTTCAATCGCCGCTCGGCGCACGACCGGATCCTCGCCTGCCGTCACATCCCCGTTGGTGATGTCTTCTGCGAAGGAACTCGTGTAGAACCGTTCATAATAACGACGCCGCCGGCTGGTTCGAGTCACGCGCGCCCGCGACGTGCTGCGGCTTCGGGCAAGCGAATGCATGCGCCGCTTAGCGTGTTGATTTTCCGATACTGACCTTGATTTCTTGGCTCCGAGCGAGTTGGTATTGACACTGGCCGCGATGCCCAAGCCTGTCAGCACCAGGGTCAGGGCTGCGATCACTACGAGACGAGTGGCGGAACTCCAGAACTTCACGCTCTTGATCCCCGGAGAAAATCTTTCATTGTGATTCGATGCAAGAACCCTGCCATTTGGGTGGGTAACGGTAGCAGGCTACCGCATCTGGCTTGATATTAGGGAACTTGTCTCTCCGGCGCAACAGGAAATTGCTTCTGTGGTTATCGCGTTAGCTTTTCCTAAACTATTTACAACTAATCCATTTAACGAGGATTCTCCTTCGGTCTGGCACTTCAGTAATCGGATCCACCAGGTTACCCCTAAGATACCCTCCTGAGATGAAATCCTTTGCGCACCCCACCTTCATGCTACGGAAACTTCACCGCACAAGAACTGACAACTTCTTGCAATTGCCAAACGCTTGGCGTCAGTTTTACGACAGGGCGACGCCGCTCGACATCATTTTCTAGACATCCGGACCGGCGTCTCTCCCTTCGCCGACGCCAATGATTTCTGATAACTTTCTTCCACAACCTCAGGAGACTCTTTTGCGAATCGTGCCCGCGATCGTTCTGCTCGTCCTTTTCGTTCCTTTGCTCACTTTCGCCGCCGACACAACCGTAGAAGCGCGGCGTTCTCAACTCAACCAGTTGTTGGCGGATGAGTGGGAATATACGTTGCGCACGCAGCCCGAACTTGCCACACATGTCGGCGACAACCGCTACAACGACCGCCTAAGCGATTTTTCTGACAAAGCAATCGCCGATGATCTTCAGCACGCACGCGAATCCTTGAAGAGGTTTGAAGCCATCAATACCACCGGCTTTCCCGAACCGGAGAAACTCAACCAGGCCCTGATGGTGCGAACCTTGCGCGACGACCTGGAAGCCGCGCAGTTCAAAGATTGGGAAATGCCAGCCACACAATTCGGCGGCATTCATCTCGGCTATGCCTCGCTGCCCTACGACACGCCATTCCGCAATGTGAAGGACTACGAGGACTATGCTTCTCGCCTTCACCAGATTCCTCGCGTTCTGGAACAAGCGACAGGACACATGCGGGACGGTCTCCGCGACCACCTGATGCCGCCGAAATATCTCCTCGAAAAAGTCGCCTCCCAGGCGCAGCAGATTGCTGATAGTCCGCTCGACACGAGCCCGTTCACCGATCCCTTGAGGAAGTTTCCCGATACGATTTCAGAATCTGACCGGCAACACCTGCGCGACCAAATCGAAGCCATCGTCAAGAACGAAGTTTCTCCGGCCTACTCCCGCTTCGCCAAATTTGTCCGAGAAGACTACGCGCCCCGCGGGCGCACCGATCCGGGGATCTGGTCTCTGCCCGACGGCGATGCCCGATACCGCTTCGCTGTTCGACAGCAGACCACCACCAGCCTCTCTCCTGAGCAGATTCACGATCTTGGCGTGAAGAGTGTCGCTGAAATCGAATCCGAAATGCTGAAGATCGCCAAGGCACAGGGATTCAGCGATTTGAAATCGTTCAATGCACACATCCGGCAGGATCCGAATCTGCACGCGAAGTCGGGCCAGCAGCTGCTCGATCTCTATACGAAGTATCGCGACCAGATGTATGAAAAGCTGCCCCAACTCTTCGGACGTCTTCCGAAAAACAAGCTGGCTGTTGTGCCCATGGAGTCGTTTCGCAGTGCGGATGGTGTCCCCGCGGACTACTCAATCGGTTCCGGAGACGGCTCGCTTCCCGGACGAATCAACGTCAACGAGTACGCGCCCGCAAAGCGTCTTCTACTCAACGTCGAAGCGATCGCTTATCACGAAGGCGTACCTGGCCACCATTTGCAATTCTCAATTGCACAGGAACTCACCGACCTCCCGCCTTTCCGCAAGTACGATCTCAACGTGAACGCCTACTCCGAGGGCTGGGCCTTTTACTCCGAGCGACTGGGCAAGGAAGTTGGCTTTTACCAAGATCCTTACAGCGACTATGGACGCCTGCAGAATGAAATGTGGCGCGCGGTTCGCTGGGTGGTCGATACCGGAGTGCACTCGCAGCACTGGTCACGCCAGCAGATGATCGACTATTTTCGCGAGCACACTGCGATGGACGATCAGAACATTGAGACCGAAGTCGACCGCTACATTGCGTGGCCCGGACAGGCTCTCTCTTACAAGATGGGACAGCGCAAGATCCTGGAACTACGCGCCCGCGCCCAAAAAGAACTCGGCTCGAAGTTCGACTTGCGGTCATTCCACGACGCCGTTCTCGACCAAGGTCCTCTCCCGCTCGATGTTTTGGAGACGAAGATCACCGACTGGATCGCAAAGCACAAATGAAGGCGCACTATCTGCTAGTCGATTGCATCTGAGTCCAACTCGGGAAAGCGTCTATTTGACTGAATTTCACTGGCTCTGTGGAGAAGTCACAGCTGGCCCTCCCGGGGTTAACTTACTGGCAGGGTCACGCGGCTTATCTTCCGAATCGACAGCAAATAACATAAAGTTGTCGAAGCTATGACGTCGGAAGTAACGGTGCTTTCGAAAATCAAAGTAGATCTCTGCTTTCTTGGGAAGCCAGAGTTCCACCTTCCGAGCAGGGAAAGGCACTGAGCCATATTCGATCTTCATATGCTCGCTCAAGAGTTGAATTTCGGGTACTGGCCGAGCTAATTCCGTTTCCAATTGAACAATCTGGAACGTTGAGGCCGAGATCCATGCACGTCCTTTCAAGTCTGCGCGGTAGAAAGAACCCCCAACGGTATATCCACGCGTGCGATTAGGGCGATGTTCGTCTTGGATGAAATGCACGATCCACATAGCTTGACCGTCTAGCTGACCCAGCCCTTCGCAAGTCATTAGAAAATTCGGCCGAATCAATGGATGGAACACAAACGCTATTGTCGGCAGGCCGCGGGTTTCAATGGAATCGGGAAAATCTGAAAGGGCTTTCACTCCGGTACGATATTCGTCAGCGATCAATGCATCAGGTATCGGAGAGTAGATTGAAACCAGATAGTTGAATTTTCGGGTCTCTTTGCTGACCGGTTTTCCAAGATCGTCGAGGTCTTCATGCAGCAAATCTTCCACGGCGCTAAAGCGCGCCAGATCGTCCACAAACTGTTTAACCTGGACGCCGGCTCGTGAAAGGACGTCGTCCAGAGGACAGCTGACATCGGCAGCGACGGATGGCTTGGTGTCATCGATCCCGGGCGGTTCCCAGGTGGCCACAGAGGGCAGGGCCGGTTTAAGATCAGCCGCGGGCAGGATTGCTGCGACAGCTCCCGGCTGTGCCCTGGGATCCTTCTCGCGCGCGGCGACGCGGGCTTCGAGTTCGGCAATCAATTTCGAGACTTGTGGTGCGATCGAGCTCTTGGGCTCCGCTTGTAAGTACGACTTAAGAGCCTGTATTGCTTCAGATTCTTTGCCGAGATGCGCCAGAGCTTGTCCAAGAACCACGTTTGCGCTGTTACCAGCACCTTTACCCTTCTCGATGGCCAGCTCAGACTGTTGATAAGCTTCCTCGTACTTTCTCTGTTCCAAATAGATATTGGCTAGCAAGCTATGAGCCGTCCAGTATTCCGGATCTCCGCTGACGGCGGATTCAAACGCCTTCTGCGCGTTAGCTGTATCGGAATGCTGAAGATAACAGCGTCCCAGCAATGTTAGGGCTTGCGCGTTGTGAGGGTCTGCAACTCCGGCGACGGCAAGGGACTTTTCTGCCTTTTGGAAATCACCGCTCTGGAAATAGACGTAACCTAGTAAGAAATTGACGTCCGCGCTTTCTGGATCAACCTTGTATGCCGATTCCAGTTTCTTCTGCGCATTCTTCAGGTCGCTCGCTTTGATGGCCGCGATGCCACGATGCAGATCCTTGCGAGCCTTGGGAGGCAGGTCCTCGGCGCGCCGTGGTTCGAGTTCCATTGCAGAAGGGTCTTTTTCGAGCACAGCTTCGAGATGATACGAGTTGTTGCTTGCGCCAACGGCTTGTTCCAAATGAGCCGTCTTGTATCCAAATGCGCTGACCGAAACATCGTAGATTGCCGTCGTCAGATCGGGAAAACCCGCCTCTGAATTGTCGTTAGTCGTCAGCCAGTAAGTGATTTTGGTCGACCGGTTGGAGACCCGAACAATAGCTTGCTGCTCGAGGTGCTTCCGACGGCTGTCCACGACCGAGACGACCATGACTGCGCCGGAACTTGAATACATCGAAGTGGTATTGCCGGTGATGCCGATCGGGGTGGGGCTTGATTGCCCTAGCATTTCGATTGATGCAAACCCTGGGATGAAGACCAACAGCAGAAACAAGGCCCAGAAGTAATGTAACCGAATGAATATCATTGGACTCCACTGCGGGGGGACGTTCGAACAGTGTCGCACTTGAGGCAAAACGTCGTCAATTCATCGATACCAGGATGGATAGCGGCGGCTCGGGCCGCGGCCCCACTCGATCGGCAGCATTCACGATCAAACCAGATAGCGGAGTACCGCTCGGGAAGCTATCTGAGGGAATCGTCGGTGCGGGATCTTACACAACAGCGTAGTCATGTAATGTGTGTGGTGGAAACAAAAAACCGGGGAGCCTTTCGGCTCCCCTTTAAGAGATTGCAGTCCTGCCTAGAATGTCAGTCGCAGTGCCATCTGGATGAATCGTCTTTCATTCGGAATTCCTCCGGCCGGTACCACGCCCCGCTTCCCCAGAATCTCGAAATTGGGTGTCGGCGACGGGAAGAAGTTGCCGAAATCCTGGGTTCCCCCAGCGACGATGTAGTAATTCGAGTGATTGAGAAGATTGTAGAACTCCGCACTGAATTGGAGCTTGAACTTCTCATTGATCGAAAAATCTTTGCGAATAGCCAAGTTTATGTTGTATACGCCAGGTCCGCGAAACGCGTTGCGTCGAGTCATGTTTGATGGCCACTTGCAATTCTGGCCGGTAGAAACCGTGTCGCCAAGAGAGTTTGTGGTCATGTCACACGTGGGCAACTCGCCCGAACCGGTCAGCGGTTCGAAATAAATGTCCTCCGCTGCAATGGTCGGCAAACTCAAATAATTGAAGTTGTTAGGGCCAGAGAAATCCACTGGCCCTTCCACCCCCGCCGGAACGTTATCGGAATTACCCGAGTATTTGATGGCTTCCCCGGGCGGAATCTGATATCGAGCGAAGGCTGTGTCCCCACCGAATCCATTAAAGCTATTGAAGACGGTAAAAGGGTTCCCCGTGGAACTGCCTCGCATAGGGTAGCGCCCAGACCGCGCTGATAGCGATCCGGTGCCGTGCGTCGAAATCCGCATTGCCGTAATCCAGCGCAGGTTGGAAAGGATCGAGCAAGCCAAGATTCTCAGTTTGCGGAGTTTCGCTGAAGGTCGAGCTAAGGTTATCCAAACTATGCGACCAGGTATAGTTCACCACCAGATCGAGGCCTTGATTGAACAAATTGTTCGACTGGAAGCGAGTGTTCAATGTGATAATGCGAGTAGCCACCGAATCCACGGGTTTTCATGTTGCCGTACTGGCGATTCAGACGGTCCAAATCGCATCGTCCCAAGCCAACCTGGCAGTCGGGTGCTTCGAGATCGGTCCCGAGATACACGACTCCCATTCCTTGCTGGTTCAGGTTTTCGATTGAGTAATCATGGACCGTGTGTGCTCCGGTGTACTCAAGCGCCAACACCGGGATTTTTGATCAATTTGCGCTGCAGCGAGAGATTCCAACTCTGCGAATACGAGGTCGGAATATCCTGTCGCACATAACGCAAACTCGGTGGTGGAAGCTCCTTCACACCGGTGCCCGCGAATGGGCCGAGATTGTTTGCGAACAGCGCTTGGGAACCCGCTGTGCCGGGAACAATCGAACTTGAAAAATTGCTGTTAAATTGGCCGGGAGGATTCTGAATCACATTGTACGTAACGTTTCCAAAGTTGCGTTCGTACGCGATTCCATAACCCCCGCGTAGCGACGTCTTGCCATCACCCATCACGTCCCAGGCAAAACCGATGCGGGGCGCGAAGTTCTTTTTGTCTTGCTGCCACAATCCTCCAACCGGACTGGCAGGGCTGTTATCGGTTGCGGCGACTGTATAGACGCGGCCGTCCGCAATCCGTTGCTGGAGCGATCCCGTGTTGCCTAACACGAAATTCGAATCCAGTTTGGGATTTCGGTTATGCTGCACGCCGTAATACTCCCAACGCAGGCCAAGGTTCACGGTAAAACGCGGGAAGAGCTTCCACGTATCCTGGCCGTAAAAAGCCATATCGTTGTAAAGATTGCTGCGCGAGAACGACGGCTGCGTCGCGGGCAACGTGATCTGGCAATCCGGATTGATGATCAAGTTGTGCGCCGCGTCCCGGAAGCACGGGAACTTTCCCTGTGGATCGACCACCACCTGGAACCATCCCGAGCTTGCGTTCATCAGGTTGTCTGCGCCCCAAGTTAGGCCACCTGAGGTGCCGCCCGACTCAAGTCCTTCCACTGCATTCTGATAAGCGCCGAAGGTCCGGTTGTCTTGCGTATAGACGTATTGTCCGCCAAAACGCATTTCATGCTTGCCACGGTTCCAACTCACGGATTGTCCAAACTGGATCACGTTTTGGGGACCGCCAAACGGAATCGCATTGCCTGGCGTCGTGCACGAATATCCAGGAAGGCACAGCAGATCGCCGTTCACATTCGCAGCCGTACTAGTGTTGAAGTAAATGGTCGGCTGTACAGGTTGCTGTGAACTTAACGCTTGCTGAAGTGTGAGTCGGTTAAAGCTGATCTTCGAATCGGCAATCAGGTTCGGAGAGAATACGTGGGTCAAAGAATACAGGAAGTTCTGGTTCAACTGCGTCTGGCCCGTGTCGAAACCCGCATATGGGCTGTTGTCTATGAAGCCGGAGAACTCGTTCTGCTTGAACATGGCATAGCGGCCGTACATCGTCGTCTTATCGGTCATAGTGAAATCGACACGGTGCACCATGTTCAGCGTGTTCTGAGGAGCGCCACCACCTGAGTCACCCGGGGTCTGGAAAAGCAACGCGATCAAACAATGGATTGGTCGTGGGATCGTCGTCCGTTCCGGCATAAGCAAGGTATGCCGCACTGCTTCTTTCTGGATGAAGGTGGTTGACCGCCGCTCCGGCCTCTCCGGCAGTGTATTGGCGCAGAATGCTAAGCCCGGGCCGGAACTGGAACTGGGCGAAATATGCTTGCGTGTCGGGCGCGGAAGCGGCAATGAAAGCCGGATCGGGGACCACCAGGATCGTATTCGCAGCACTACGAACGCGCGTCCATTCCATGTTGCTAAAGTAAAACAGCTTATTCTTTATTGCAGGTCCCCCTAAAGAGAACCCGAACTGGTTGCGCGTGTACTTTCCCTTTGGAATGCCGCTCGCATTTGAATCGTAGTCGTTCGACGTTAGGGCCGACACGCGATTGAATTCGTAGGCGCTTCCATGCAGTGTGTTGGACCCTGACTTGGTGACAACGTTGATCACGCCGCCCGACGCCCGTCCGTACTCTGCCGAGAAATTGTTGCTTGTTACGCTGAACTCCGAAACCGCATCGAGCGGAATCGACTGCCCCACTTTTGTGGTGTAGAGATCGACGTTCTCCCCACCATCGAGAAGGGCATCGGTGCTCGCCGAACGCTGGCCATTGATTGATACGCCCGCGCCGCGAACAATCTGATCCGAACCTCCCGTGCCGGACGCCGAATCCTGATTTACGTTGCCCATCGTTTGAACGAAGTCGTAAGGGTCGCGGGTCAGTCAGACTTGGCAGTTGAGCGACGCGAGCCTGCGTTACCGTCTGACTGATCGAGGACCTCTGTGTTTCGACTTGATCCTCCGTGCGCGCAACTACTTCGATCGTTTCTCCCGACGCTTTCGCTTCAAGTTTCGCGTCAATCTCGCTCCGTCCACCGGGGGCGATCGAGACGGACTGTTTGAACGTGCCGAATCCCTTTTGGGTCACCGTGATTTCATACGTGCCGGGAGTCAGATTGCTGATGGTGTAAATCCCTGCGTCGTTGGTTAAGACAGTGCGAACTGCGTTGGTGCTGGTGGGTCGCCTTCACTTCGGCGCCTACCACTACAGCTCCGCTGGCGTCCGTAACTGACCCGTTAATGGTGCCCTTCTCAAACTGACCGACGGCAGTTGCACAAAAGATCACGGCGATAATGAGAGACAAGATGAGCCGTAAATAACTGATTTTTGAAAGATCTCGCATAGGGTGCTCTCCGAACCACGCGAAATGGGAAAAAGCCTTTTGCCAACCGAGCTTGCTCGTTTTGTAAGAACTAAAACGAGAGGATTCTGTAGGGCCTTCGGAGATTGAATTGTCGAATCGTCGCGGTTGGCACACCTGAGAGATGTGCGTTCCGCTTCTTGGTGTCACCAGTTTCCGAGTAACTTTCTCAATGACTGCGAAGAAATCGAC
>Ga0126379_10003227_pt1 | contig 10518 bp, 7 predicted proteins | sample PanSoiMetPlot_24_FD_92640 | JGI IMG/M metagenome (GOLD analysis project Ga0126379, IMG submission 92640) | Tropical forest soil microbial communities from Panama - MetaG Plot_24 | ecosystem: Environmental > Terrestrial > Soil > Tropical forest > Bulk soil | place: Panama | collected 2016-02-17 | reverse complement strand
GCACACCAATGTTGCTGTTCAGGTTGATGCCGGTTTACGAGGGATCGGCTCGAGCGGGTTTTCCGGGGGCTCGCGTTGACGGTCGGGAACCGCGGCTCAGCTTCCTAGTCTTAGTCTAGAGCGCTTCCCAGTAAAGCTTCGTGGCTATGTGCTCGGGGTCAATCATCTTTGGCGAGCCATGCGCGGCAAATTGCTTGCAAGCACCATCCGTGGAGTCATGAAAGAGATTTTTTTAACCAAGCCAGGTTGCGATATACCGACGATTTCCTGAGATCTCCAAATTGTTTGTCGGGGCGGCGTCTCGCGATACGGCCCGTGATGTTTTACGGATGAGGCGACGTGGCGGTATGACCTGCCATCAAAACGCCTCGTTGGTTCGCGACTGCGACTTGACAACGAATCCGCGATCGACGGTCCGGGTGGTATCCTCGTTACACGCGACACATTCATAGGTAATCTCATCGCACGCGGGAGCCTGCGGGACCGGCGCAATTGATCGAATCGTCATTCTTGAGGCGCATTGCGGACAAAGTTGAGCGAACATGGACGAGTCGAGGTATTGGATATTTGGTCGCGCCATGCGCGCCTCCCTCGGCAGTGGTGCAAAGTCCGTTCCGTTTCGGCGTTCTTGATGCCGGCCGCCTCGCCTCGACGCACGGCGGATGGTTTCGCACTCTTCGGCCGGGACCTTACATCAATAGAGAACGGCCTTGCATCTATCGTTGGCACGGTTGATTGGATGTCGGCGCGAATGGAAGCGCCATCTGCTGGGTTTCGCATCCCGATGATGAGACGCTCGTCTGCGTCACGGATGGGAACGCCTCAATGCGCGCGCCCTAACCTCTTTACCTTTGCGTCTAAAGGAATACCGATCAGAAGTTCCGTCATCGGGTCGGCGCGCCGCCCCGCGGCGAATGGATTGTTATCCGCCCAAACCGATAAGTCGAGTCGAATTGGAAGCCGAGAGGTTGCGCTTTGCTGCGAAGCAGCAAGCAGTAGTATCAGGTTCAGCCTGACGCTGGTGCGTGGCGTATCCCAGTATAATCTGCGCTTTAGATAATCTGCGCTTTAGCCGGCCGGCCTCGGCGCCGCCTCGGGCACCGGCTTTGAAGGGCGTTTGTCCATCGCCTTGGACCAAGAGCGATAGTACGCCAAGACCGTCATCAGAGCGATCCCGGCGATGCTCACCAGGATTTGCATCCAGATCGCGTTCGATATTTGCACCAGTACGAAATGCGCGGCGAATGACAAGAAGACGCCGAAGCAGAAAACCTCGAGCGATTGCTGGCCGCAAACGATCGCAGGTTGAAAGATCGGCCGCTCGAAGCCGGGCCACTCTCGCGGCAGGATTCGCACCACGAGAATAGCCAAGACCACGAAATGCAGGAAGCGCAACGGGTCGAGATTGGTCTTGCTGATGGGATTGACGGCGTGATCAACCCAACTGGGGACCAATGCGGCCAAGCTCGGAAAGCGGTCAGCCATCGTCATGAACAATGCGAACACCAGATAGGCGACACCAAAGATCAACATCGCACGTGACTTGATCAAGGCTGCCGACCGCTGCGCGCCCCCGAGCGCGCACCACGCGCCGAAGACGAAAAGCAGCTGCCACGCGAATGGGTTGAAATACCAGTGCCCACCCGGATAGGACGGGAGGTTCCAGCCAAAAAGCCGTGCCGCGACGTAAACAACAATCGACGCCAACAGCGTCAAATCCGGCTTTCGCAGCATCGCCCAAAGCACGGGCGGAAACACGACCATGAGCACGATGTAGAGCGGAAGCACGTCGAGGTTAACGGGCTTAAACTTGAGGATGAGGCCCTCATACAGGGTCTCAATGGGATAGCGCAGAAAGCCGAAGACATTGAATTCCTGTGCCAGCACCGGATTGTCATAGGTCTGAGCAAGGTAGCCGATCTCTGCAATGTAGATCACAAACAAAAAGACATGCGCGACGTAGATCTGCCAGGCTCGCTTGAGAATGCGGGTAGCGGCTTCGATGGTCCCGCGCTCGAGCATGATACGTGCGTAAACAAACGCCGCCGTATAGCCGGAAATGAACACGAACATGTCGGCCGCGTCGCTGAAGCCCCAATTCCGAGTTGTAATCCAATTGACCGCATTATTTGGAATGTGGTCCAAAAATATCGCCCAATTGGCAATCCCGCGAAAAAAATCGAGCCTCAAATCGCGGCCTTTCGGAGGAAGAATCGCAGGCATCGGAGCGGTCTCTTCGTCGGTTGCAGTTTAGACTGGCCGGAGTTCGCGGAGACTCTAGGCTGCTGGTCAACGGTGATCGGTCGGGACCAACGACTCATGCACGCGCAGCCGGGCCGGTCCGTCCCGCGCCGCATGGGAAGAAGCTACACAGATTCGCGGCTGTTCTCACCTAAGTTCTACAAATCCCAGTGATTGGGGCCTCGCGCGCCCTATTCAAAGCCCGCCGCGCTTTGGTTGCACAGGTACTGGCCCACAGCCGCGAGCGGCTCATCACCCAAGCGAAATGGCCGCATGTCGTTGACCGCCGAGGTCAGGCACAGCTCAAGGATGCTTTCAACACTTTCCTGGCTTGAAGGCTGCAGAACACTTGTGTTAACCTTGCACAACTCCGCGGGTTGGGACTGCTCTCGCCCTTGCGTTGCTGCGGACCGGTGGCTTGTCGACGCAGGGAGTTACATGTTGCGGACGCGCAACTAAGCCTGTGGGAGCCGCGGGGTTTTTGGTCGTGGACTGGGGCTGAGTGTGGTCCTCTCTCCTGAGCTCAGTGTCTTGGGGCACAGGAGCATAAGCTGCTGTGTATCGTTAGACTCGCGTGCTCCGGCTCGATGGCTCCCGAGCCAAGTCAGGTGGGTGCGATGCGGTGGAGGCGGGGACCTCGCGCCGCATCGTCCTTAAGGCGCAGCCACCCGATCGACGCCCCATCGTCTTGACGCTCTCGACAATCGAATGCAGCTAATGCCGCCTCGGCATCAGATCGATGCATCGGCGCACGCGAGCCACGGCGGCGAAGGGTCGCGGTCGCAAGGCCAAGCGCCTCGCGCCGCCGACCGGGGTGGTAACACCAACCATCGCCCGGCGTCAGCCGGAGGCGCTTCGCGTCGCGCGGCGAACCGGCTTGTCCCCTGGGCGTTCGGCGTGGGGTTGCCACCGTACAAACCCCGAATGGTTGGGCGCTGGTGATTGTGCGTTGCCGCATTGATATCGCATTGCGCCCACGGTAGCGTGCGCGGGACTCTCGGCCACGAGTGCGGCGCGAAGCCTCGACCTAGGGCTGTGTGGCGATCGTCTCCCATCACGCGCGGGCGTTCTCGCTGGCTCGCGCAAAAGGCTGGCGGAGCATGTTGGCGAGGGACCGAGGAATTATGGACGGGCTCAACCGATTCGCCGTATCGCCACTCTCGACCATGACCAAACGTCTTGCGGACGTGGCTTCTTCAAGGTCGTCACCTGATTTGGTGATCACGGGGGCGCGCCTGCTTTCCACTTATTCCGAACGCATCCGGGGCGACAGCGAGCTGTGGATTTGCGGTGGTCGCATCGCTGCCATCAAACCTGCTGGCACCTACCACGCCAGTGATGACGGGAGTGCTGAGCTCTATGATGTTGCTGGCGGGTTGATCGCACCAGGCCTGGTGGATCCACATATTCACATTGAAAGCAGCATGGTGACCGCGTGCGCGTATGCCGAGGCGGCACTGCTCAACGGCACCACGAACATATTCTGTGACAGCCACGAAATCGGCAACGTATTGGATGTCCAAGGCATCGAGATGATGTTGGAGGATGCGCGCCAAGCACCGCTGTCGATCTATCTGACGGTGCCAAGCACCATTCCGGCGACATCTCCTGCGCTCGAAACCGCCGGCGGCGATCTGACCGCGGCAAAGATCGCGGCCTTGTTTGACCGTTGGCCGGAGGCGGTCGGGCTCGGTGAGAAGATGGATTTCGTGCAAGTGACGCAGGGCGACGCACGCAGCCACGCGATCCTTGCCGCCGCGCTTGTTCGTGGTCGCCCCGTTTCGGGCCACATCTATGGTCGGGAATTCGTCGCCGCCTACGCCGCGAGCGGCGTGACCGATACCCACGAGGCGATCAGTCGGGAGATCGCGGACGACTTGTTGGAGGCCGGGGTGTGGCTGTTTTTGCGGGGAGGACCGCCGACGACTCCGTGGCACAGCCTTCCAGAGGCAATCAAAACGTTGACCGAGCTTGGCGCCTCTCCCAAGCGAATTGCCATCTGCACGGATGACCGCGACGCCGACGATCTGCTGCTGTTTGGTCTCGATTGGGTCACGCGAGAAGCCGTGCGGGCCGGGTTGTCGCGCCCACAGGCGTGGAGCTTGGGATCGCTGCATCCAGCGACGCGCTTTGGCCTCGACGGCGAGATCGGCGGACTGGGGGGCGGTCGGCGGGCCGATCTCGTGCTGGTCGACGATGATCTCAAGGTCCGCAACACCTGGTACGGGGGCGCGTTGGTCGTCGAGAACCGGGCCATCACACCGCTGCTCGACGCGGCGCTGTCACACCGTTATGGATATCCAAAGGCCGCCTATGCAACCGTGAAGCTTGCGCGCGAGCTCAAGTTGGTGCCCGCGCCGCCAACCGAGCCTTGTGTTGCGAACGCGATCCGCACCGCCCTGCCGGGCATCACGACATTCCATGCGCGGGTCCGACTTGTGCCGGTGAACGGCTGGGAAGGTCTGCTCGAACGCCACAGTCTCTGCTTCGTCGCCGTGGTCGAGCGCCATGGTCGCTCCAACGGTCGCGTTGCCCACGGACTACTCAAGGATTTTGGCATCAAGCGCGGTGCCGTCGCTTCAAGCGTGGGCCACGATTCGCACAACGTCATCATCGCGGGGACCAACGAGGCCGATATGCGGGTCGCGCTGCGGGCCATCGAGCATCACCAAGGCGGCGTCTGCGTGGTCGCAGAGGGGGCCGTTACCGCGATGGTCCCATTGCCGATTGCCGGTCTGCTCTCCGACAAGCGCATCGGCGAGGTCGCGGGCGACATGAAGACACTCAAGACGCGGTGGCGAGAGGCAGGTTGTAGCATCGCGTTTATGGGTTTCAACCTCATCCCACTCTCGGTCATTCCCGAGATTCGCCTTACTGATCGAGGTATCGTCCTGGTTCCGCAAATGACCCTTGTTCCGCTGTTTGAACCATTAGCGGCCCGAGACACCTCACTCCCGGATGGGTTGGCCACCTGACCTGAGCCGCCCAGCAGCGCTTAATCACGCGATCCTTGCGGCTCGGCCATGGGGCCGATCGTGACGTGGTGGCGAGGTTGTGTCCTGCTCTCCTCCCGCGGCTCAAGTTCGCCCACCGACCTCGTCGATAAATTTCAGGAGTTCGGCAGGGTCCTCATAGACCCGATAGGCCCCGGCGCGTTCGAGTTCCTCGCGACCATAACCCCCGGAAAGCAGTCCGATTCCCAACGCCCGCGCGCGTCGTGACGCCAACATATCGCAGATGCTGTCGCCGACAATCGAGGCAGATTCGATGTCCACCCCCAGTCGCGCCGCAGCCGTGAGGAACAAATCTGGATCCGGCTTTGCATATTTGACCTGGTCGCGGGTGATCACCGGGATCCCGCTGAGATTGACGCCGAGCGTGTCTAACACCGGCCCGGCCGTCTCCATGCGGCCACTCGTCGCAATGGCCCATGGAATGCCGGTTCGCGTTAGGTGTGACAACAGTTCGCGCGCACCCGGAAGAGGGCGGACCGTGCTGCAACGGCGGCTGTAGGCTGCATTATGCAGACGGCGCAGCCGGTCGATGCGCTCCGCATCGATCTTGAGTCCCGTTTCGCGCAACAGCATGTTGGTGAATAGCCCGCCGCTCATGCCGATCTTGCGATGGATGCGCCAGACCGAAAGTTCGATGCCCTCGGTTTCGAGCGCTTCTTGCCAGGCCAAGACGTGATGATAGACGCTGTCGACCAGCGTGCCATCGAGATCGAATAAAAATGCGGTTTGGTTGTGTGACACCGCGAGGGCCTCCTCTACGCAGATCAATTAGCGCCTGCTGCGCGATCCGGTTGGCGGACATCGAAAACGTGCGACATTTTGACAGACGGCCCGGCGCCGAGCTCAGTCGCCCTCGAAAGCCGCTTTTTGTTTGGCAGCGAAAGCCGCAAAGGCGCGTCCAAAGTCTTTTGTCATCATACAGAGCGCCTGGGCCTGGGCCTCGGACTCGATGATCTCGTCGATCCCCATCGCCCATTCCTGGTTCATCATCACCTTGGTGATGCCGTGGGCGAACCAAGGGCCGTCGGCGAGGCTATGCGCGAAGCGCTGGGCTTCGGTCACGAGGGTGTCGGCCGGAACCAGTCGGTTGAAGAAACCCCAGGCAGCGCCTTCCTCGGCGCTCATGACACGGCCGGTAAACAGCAGTTCCGCTGCCCGCCCTTGACCGATGACGCGCGGCAGCAGCCCGCAGGCGCCCATGTCGGCGCCGGAAAGCCCAACCCGGGCAAACAAGAAGGCGGTCTTGGCCGCGGGCGTTCCAAAGCGCAGATCCGAGGCGAGCGCCAGCAGCGCCCCGGCACCTGCGCAAACCCCGTCGATCGCCGACACAATCGGTTGCGGGCACTTACGCATCGCCCTGACCACGTCGCCGGTCATGCGCGTGAAGGCGAGCAAGTCCGTGAGCGGCATCTGGGTCAGAGGCTCGATTATTTCAAACACGTCACCGCCAGAGCAGAAATTTCCCCCGGCTCCCGTCAGCACCACCGTGCGCACGTCGGACGCATAGGCAAGATCGCGAAACAGATCGCGTAACTCCCCATAGGACTCGAATGTGAGCGGGTTCTTCTTATCCGGCCGGTTGAGCGTAATCGTGGCGACCCGTCCTTGAGGATCGCTCGTCCACCCAAAATGGCGGGCCCGATAGTCCTTGAACGGTCTCAACTGGGCCTTCATGGCCGATCTCATTGGCGACACTCCTATCCGACCATGACTTCGCCGCCGGCAACCACGATCGCCTGGCCGGTGATCGCCGCGGCGCCGGCCGACGCCAGCCACAAGACGCTCTGCGCCACCTCCTGTGGCAATACCAGTCGTCCTTGCGGGTTTGACGACGCCAGACTGGCGCCAACCGCCGCGGCGCTGCGCCCGGTCTTAGCCACGATGGCTTCGACGGCTCGTTCCAAGAGCGGCGTGTCAGTATAGCCCGGGCAGACCGCATTCACCGTGATTCCGCTCTTGGCCAATTCCAGCGCCAGGCTGCGGGTGAGGCCGATCACGCCGTGTTTGGCCGCCACATAAGCTGTCACGTAGGCGTAGCCGACGAGGCCCGCGGTCGAGGCGATGTTAATGACCCGTCCGGCGCGCTTTGCCAGCATGTCGGGCACCACCTCGCGGGTCACCAAGAAGGTGCCGGTCAGGTTGACGTCGAGCGCGCGCTTCCAGGTTGCAAGATCGGTCTTGGCGAACGGCGCGCTCGGCGCCTCGCCGGCATTGTTGACCAGAATATCGATCGGCCCAAACGCTTGGTGTGCGGCTGCGACGCCGGCGGCAATCCGCGCCGGCTCGGTCACGTCAAAACCGGGGATCGGATGGGTCTCGGCGCCGGTCAGAGAGGCGGCCATGGCCATCAGCGGCTCGACCCTTCGGCCCGCAAGGCTCACCCGCGCGCCGGCAAGTGCCGCGGCCGTCGCAACGGCGGCGCCGATGCCGGTCCCTGCGCCGGTGATCAACACGTGTCGGCCCGAGAGCAAGACCTGATCGTCTATCATGGTGCGGGGCTCTTGGGGCGGGCAGCGGCATCGCGCGCGAGGTTGGTTTCGTACTGGGTTCTGGCGGCGAGATATTGCTTGGGCCAAGGCACCGACCGGCTGCCAATTTTTGCGGCTTCGTGCAGGGTCCAGGCCGGGTCAGCAAGATGAGGGCGCGCCACCGCGCACAGATCCGCGCGTCCCGCCGCGATGATCGAATTGACATGATCGGCTTCGGAAATCGCGCCGACCGCCACGGTGGCAATGCCGACTTCGTTGCGGATCTTGTCGGCAAAGGGCGTCTGATAAAGGCGACCATAAACCGGCCTGTCGTTATTCCAAACCTGACCGGATGAACAGTCGACCAGATCGGCGCCAGCCTCCTTGAACAGGCGCGCAAAGATCGCGGCGTCTTCAGGCGTGTTGCCGCCCTCGGCCCAGTCGTGACACGAGAGCCGCACGGAAATCGGCCGATCCTGCGGCCAGACCGCGCGAATCGCCAGGAACACCTCGATCGGGTAGCGCGCGCGATTGCGGTGCGAGCCGCCGTATTGATCGGTGCGCCGATTGGTGAGCGGCGAGAGAAAGCTCGACAGCAGATAGCCGTGGGCGCAGTGCAGCTCCAGCACGTCAAATCCCACGTCTGCGCCGCGGCGCGCGGCTGCCACGAAATCCGCCGTGACCCGCTCGAAGTCGTCGGGCGTCATTTCGCGGGGCATTTGGCCGTTGCTGAGGTAACTCACGGGCGAGGCCGAGATCAGTGGCCAGTTGTCGGCCTCGAGCGGCTGGTCGATCCCCTCCCAGGCCAACCGGGTCGAGCCCTTGCGACCTGCGTGGCCGAGCTGCAGACCGGCCTTGGCCGGAGTCATTTGGTGGACGAAGTCAACGATGCGTTTCCACGCCGCCGCCTGTTCGTCGTTCCAAAGCCCCAGACAACCTGGCGTAATGCGCGCATCCGCGGACACGCAAGTCATCTCGCCGTAGACCAATCCGGCGCCGCCGAGCGCACGGCTGCCGAGATGCACCAAATGGAAATCGTTCGGAACGCCGTCACGGGCCGAATACATGGCCATCGGCGATACCACGATGCGGTTTTCCAGGGTGACGCCGCGAATCGTATAGGGCGTAAACATTGGCGGCACCACGGGGGCGTCGGGGTCGATGCTAACGCCGCAGCGCGCGGCAAACCAGCGCTCGTAGTTTTCGAGCCAGTACTTGTCCCGCAGCCGAAGGTTCTCGTGGCTGATGCGTTGCGAGCGGGTCAATAACGAGTACATGAACTGCTCGGGCTCGAGCGTGTCGGCGTAACGGTTGCCGACCACCTCAAACCATTCCATCGCGTTGCGCGCGGCGTTCTGCAGGCGCATGACCTCGACTGTGCGGATCTCCTGATAAGCAGCGAGCACCGCCGGGATGTTTTCGGCCGCATCGCCGAGGCGCCTGAATTGCCGAGACAGCTCGATTGCGTCCTCAAGCGCCAGTTTGGTACCGGAGCCGATGGCAAAATGCGCCGTATGGGCCGCATCGCCCATGAGCGCCACATGGCTTCTGCCGTTAAAATGGCTCCACTGGTCGCACGTCAGCTGACTGAAGTTGAGCCAAGCGGAACCGCGTAGATGCCGCGCATTGGTCATCAATTTCGCGCCGTCGAGCACTTCGGCGAAGAGCTCCTCGCAAAACGCGATGGAGTCGTCCTGGTCCGCCTGCTCGAGTCCATGGGCAAGGAATGTCTTTTCGGTCGTCTCCACGATGAAGGTCGAAGTGTCCTGGTCGAACTTGTAGATGTGGGCCTGGAACCAGCCGTGCGCGGTGCGGCGGAAGTCGAACGTGAAGGCGTCGTAGGATTTTCGTGTACCCAGCCAGATGTAGCGGTTGGGCCGCGCGATTAGGTTCGGCCGAAAGGCCGCCGCGTACTTGGCACGAATCTTGGAGTTAACGCCGTCGGACGCGATAATCAGATCGCCATCGGGGAATTCCTCGTCCGACTCCACTTCGCGGTCGAACACCAATTCGACGCCGACCTCTTCACATCGTGCTTGCAGAATGTTGAGGAGCTGCTTGCGCCCGATGCCCACGAAGCCGTGACCGGTGGTGCGCATCCGCCGGCCTTTGATGTACACCTCTATGTCATCCCAGTGGTTGAATGCGACCTCGATCTGATCGGCTGTCTTCGCGTCAAAGGCACGCATCGTGTCCATGGTGGCGTCGGAAAACACCACCCCCCAGCCGAAGGTGTCGTAGGGACGGTTGCGCTCAACCACGGATACCCGGTGGGCGGGGTTCGCCTGCTTTATCAACAATGCGAAATAGAGCCCTGCCGGACCGCCTCCGATGCAAACGATGCGCATATCCACCTCCGCCGGGATCGCCGGCGCTCAAGCCCTCTCAGAGATATTCTTGCTGACCGAAAGGGCAACGCCAAGCAAGCGCGGTGGCAAGCGTCCCGGGCGCGGGGGAGTGGCAGGGCGCCGGGCGTTCGCGGTGATGGGACAAGGCTCAAACGTGCTCCGCCAGGGCCACGGGCCCGCGCCTTGAGCTCGGCAAATCAGCGCGGTGACCGGCAAAGGCGTTCACAGCGGATCGAGGGCCGGGCCGCCCGCGCGCGAGGAGATGGCGCGCCCATCAGACGGATTGGCGGAGCGACGCCCGGACGGCCTCGTTCACGCGGCGACCTCGGCGGCGGAAGCCGACAGATCGCGCGCGGAGCACCCGTCGAGTCGCAGCGTGAGGCAGAAGGCGGCACCGCCACTGCGCAGGAATGATCCCAGAGGGATGACGACGACACGATAACCGCG
>Ga0126379_10003226_pt1 | contig 10522 bp, 16 predicted proteins | sample PanSoiMetPlot_24_FD_92640 | JGI IMG/M metagenome (GOLD analysis project Ga0126379, IMG submission 92640) | Tropical forest soil microbial communities from Panama - MetaG Plot_24 | ecosystem: Environmental > Terrestrial > Soil > Tropical forest > Bulk soil | place: Panama | collected 2016-02-17 | reverse complement strand
CCAGCCGGCGTACGAGGACGCCAAGGTGCTCGCCGTCCGGGGCGGTCTGACGCTGGTGTCGCCCACCCCGAACCTCGACCGGGTTCGGGAATGGCTGCTGGCCGACAGGGCTGGTAGCCTGCCCGCCTAAGCGCACTACCGACCGTCGCAGAGGCCAGGGGCCGCCGGTCGTTGCGGGTGACGCGAACCGTGTTCAACGTTCGTGAAAGGAACCCGCCCCATGGGCGCAACAGACGCAATCCTGGCCCGGTACACCAGCGAGGCCGAGGAAAAATCACTGTTCATCGACCAGCTCGTTGAACGCGCAGAGCAGGACCAGCGCGATCTCAACGAGCAGGAAATGGACCTGCTCAAACGGTCCAGGGACCGCATCCATGAGCTGACCGGCCTGATCGACCCGCTCAAGGATGCCGCCCTGATCACCGCCCAATCGCGGGAGCGCACTGCCGAAATCTCGGCTCAGTTCGCTGCCGCCCGAGGCGATCTGCCTGGCGAACCGTGGAAATACCGGTCTGCCGGCGCATACGTCCTCGACTACTGGCGGGCACGGGTCGGCAACGAGGACGCCCAGAAACGGATCAGCCTGTTTCAACGGGCCGCCTCGCACCAGACAACCGCCGACAACCCTGGCCTGATCCCGACGCCGATCCTGGGGCCGGTCGTTTCGTTCGTCGATGGGAACCGTGCGACCGTCACCGCTCTCGGTGTCGCGCAGCTCCCCGGCAGCGGGTCGTTTAGCCGGCCCACCGTCGTCGCTCACTCTGCCGCCGGCCCGCAAACGGCCGAGAAAGGCGAACTCGTCAGCCAGAAAATGACGATCAACAAGGTCAACGTGAGCGCGACGACCTATGGCGGGTATGTCAACGTCAGCCGGCAGGACGCAGACTGGACGCAACCCAGCATCATGGACGTGTTGATCACCGACCTGGCGGCGCAGTACGCGATCGAAACGGAAACAGCGACCGTCACCGCTCTCTCGGGGGCGGCGGCAGCCGGCGGAACGCTGCCGGCAACACCCACGGCAGCCGATGTCGCCGGCCATTTCTGGACGGCAGCCGGCAGCGTCTACCAGGCCGTGTACGGCGCTGGCAGCCTGATCGCCGTCACCGGCCCGGACATGCTGACGATCCTGGGGCCACTGTTCCCGCCGGTCAACCCGATGAATGCGCAATCCGCCGGCCTCACTGCCGGGGACTACGGGTCCGGGCCGGTCGGGTCGATCGCCGGCATCCCGGTTTACATGACACCGAACATAGCAGTGAAAACGATTCTGGTCATGTCAACGGCAGCCGCCGAATGCTATGAGGACCGGATTGGTGCGCTACAGGTCGTCGAACCGTCAGTGTTGGGAATTCAGTTGGCGTACGCCGGCTATTTCGCCAGTGTGATTTTGCAGCCGACTGGCATCGTCAAGATTCTGGGCACCTGATGGCTGACCTGATGGACGCACCGAACCAGCAGGCCGTCAGGGCTGACGGGTCCGGTCCCGGCATCGACCAGCCGGCGGCGAAGGGGCCGGTTGAACGGTCGATCGAACAGGCCGGCCCGCCAGCCGAACCGCCCCAGGGCCATCAACGCCTCGGACACCGGGAGGCCAACTGACGTGAATGCGTATTGCACGATCGACGAGCTGGCCGCCGCCCTGCATATCGCCGTCAGCACCACCAACACCCCGGCGCTGACGGCATGCTGCGAGGCGGCAGCCGTGGAAATCGACCAGACCATCGCGAGCATCAACCCGCCGGACTACACCGGGCCGCCATGGAACCCGCTCGTCAACCGTGTGAACGTGCTCAGGGCCGTTGAATGGTTCAAATCGAACGATGCCGCCTGGGGCGTCATCGGATACGACCAGACCGGGGCCATCAGGACGCCCAGGAACGGGTTTGCCAGGCATGCGATGGCCCTGGTCCCGGTCAAACAACGATTCGGTGTCGCATAGTGCCGACACTCGCCCTCGGCCAGGTACGCGACCGGGTTGGCGTGATCCTCGCCCCCGTCGTCGAAACTGACCCGCCGGTCTACCCGGAACTCGTCGATGCGATCGTCCCGCCAGCCCTGATCCTGGAATGGGCCGACCCATGGCTGGCGCAACAGATGATCGCCGGCAAGCTCGCGCCCATGTACGCGATGCTCAACGTGTTCTGCCTCGCCCCCAGGGTTGAACCGTCATATGCGGCCCTGGAGGTCATCGTCGCGCGCGTCCTCGCCCTGTTCCAGGCCGACCCGTACCCGTGGAACCTGACTGGCGCACAATCGCCCAGACGGTTCGACATCGCCGCCGTCCCGACGCTCGGGTCACGCCTGACGTTTCAAATCCCCGTCTATGTTGGAGGAACCTGACCATGCCGCCCCTACCGCTGATCCTCGACGACGCATCCCTGCAAATCTCAAGCGACGACACGTTCGCGAACCTCAAAGAACTCGCCTGCACGACAACCCACCTTGAGCTGACGCCCGACACCACCATTACGACCGTTGACACGTTTTGCGGGTCGACGGACTATCCCGGCGTGACGAAATGGACATTGACGGCCACTTTGGTCCAGAGTTTCGACGCCGGCTCAACCGACGAGGTTTTGACGGCCGCAATCGGGTTCGGCAAGCCTGTCGCGTTCGCCGTCATGGGCTACCGAACCCAGCCGCCCAGTGCCTTGAATCCGGTCTGGTCGGGCCTTTGCAACCCTCGCCACTATGCACCGATCAACGGGGACGCCGGGGCCGCCTCGGAGGTCAGCATCGAATGGGGTGTCGTTGGTGCGCCGACCAAGGGCATCGTCATGCCCACCAGCGCCAGCTCAGCCGTCGCCTATGAGCCGACGCCGGCAGCCGGTGAGTGATGGCAGACGAGGGCATCCGGGTTTCCGGCGTGGACGAGCTGCGAAAAGGAACGAGGCTCCTTGCCGACGAAATCCACGTCAAGGCCACCAACACGTTGGAAGGGACCGCCCGCTACCGGGCCGGCAGCGTCCAGGCAGCCGTCCCACGGGTCAAAGGCTGGCTGGCCGCCAGCGTTGCCGTCACCCCGGCCGAGGACCGGTTTGACGCCAGCATCGGTGACACGCGCACCCCGTACGCCGGCTGGATCGAATTCGGCGGCTCAAGGGGCCGGCCCTACATTCCAGAGGGCCGCTACCTGTACCCGATCGCCATGGCAGACCAGGGCCAGGTCAAACACCAAATGGAACTCGCAACCAAACAAACGATCAGGGGATTCAGATGGCCGCAACCGACAACGCCCTGACCAGTCTGCCGCTACCCACACAGGTCACGATCGACCCTGCCTCAGCACCCCTGCACACCCCCAGGGAAATGGGCCTGATCTCGTCGTTCCTCGGCAAGGCCTGGGCCGACATGGACGCCCATGAGGCCGAACAGGCCGGCGTCTGGCTGGCATTACGACGAATGGGATTCGACCCGGCCTGGGACGACGCCGCCGACATCCTGGTGGAATATCGGGCGGGCGTAAACCCTCAGAACGGCGGGCCGCAGACGACCTCGCCCGGTTCTGCCGATTCTGGCGAATGACGCCCCGCGAAGTCGAACAGATGACCCAGAGCGAATACGAGGCGTTCGTCAGGTTCGCGAACCAGGAAATCCGGGGCCGTGAACGCGAACAACGCCGCATGATGCGTAGACGCTGATGGCCGTAAACCCTCAGGTAGTCGTTGAGTTCATCGCCAAAACCGATGACCTCAAGAAAGGGTTTGCGCAGGCCGAATCCGGTGCGACCAGCGCCGGCAGCAAACTCAAAACGTTCGGCAAGGCCGCCCTGGCGGCCGCCGGCGCAGCCGGCCTCGGAGCACTCGTCTACACGTTGCACACCGGCATCGACGAATACACGCAGTCGGCCAAGGTCGCAGCACAAACCAACGCCGTCCTGAAATCAACCGGAAATGCGGCGCACGTCACCGCCCAACACGTTGACGACCTCGCCGGCTCGCTGATGCAGAAATCCGGCGTGGACGACGAGGCCATCAAATCAGGCGAAAACCTGCTGCTGACGTTCACCGGCATCAGAAACGAGTCCGGCAAAAACAACAAGATTTTCGATCAGGCCACCCGGATCATGCTGGACATGTCCGTCGCCCTCGGCCAGGACATGAAATCGTCAGCGATCCAGCTTGGCAAGGCCCTCAACGACCCCGTCAAAGGCATGACGGCGCTGCAACGTGTCGGCGTGTCGTTCACCGAAAAACAAAAAGAAATGGTCAAGGGCATGGTCAAGAGCGGTGACACGATCGGCGCTCAAAAACTGATCCTGGCGGAACTCAACAAAGAGTTCGGTGGCAGCGCCGAGGCTGCCGGCAGAACCGTTCCGGGCCAGCTCAACATCCTCAAAGAAAATTTCAACAACCTGGCCGGCAGTATCGTTCAAACGCTCGCGCCGGCGCTTGAGGCGTTGACCAAAATCCTGGTCGAAAACCCCGGCCTTGCCAAGGCCGTCACGATCGGTATTCTCGCCCTCGCCGCCGCCCTCGTCGCAATGAACATCGCGCTTGCCGTCAGCGCCGTCGTCGCTGCCGGCATTGCCGCCCCGTTGCTGATCGGCGTTGCCGCCGCCCTGGCGCTCGCTGCTGCCGCCTACGTCATTTACACCAACTGGAACACGATCGTCAAATGGTTCAAAGGGGCCTGGCAGACGATCACGGCAACCGTCGTCGGCCCGTTCAACGAAATCGTCGCCTGGATCAAATCGCACTGGACCGACATCCTCGTCGGCCTGGTCCTCGGCCCGTTCGCCCTGATCCCCTTTGAAATCGTGAAACACCGGGACGCCATCCTCAACGCCATCAAAGGCGTTTTCGATGCTGCATTCAACGCTGTTTGGAACACGATGCAAGGCGTCCTCAACAGCGTCAAGGACGCATTCGCGAACATCGCTCAAGCGATCTGGGACAAGTTCGACAACATATTCAACGCTGCCTGGAACATGGGCCAAACCATCGTCAAAGGCCTCACGTCCGGGATCGGTGACATCGGCAACACCGTCTGGGGTGCCCTGTCAGGCATCGGGTCAACGATCTGGTCCGGGTTTCAAACGATCTGGCAGTGGGGCAACAACCTCGGCACCTGGATCGTCCAGGGCATCGGGAGCGCATTGCAAGGCATCGGCGGGACCGTCTGGTCAACCCTGTCAGGCATCGGAACTGCCATCTGGAACTCGATGCAGACGATCTACAACTGGGGCTGGGGCCTGGGCCGCAAAATCTGGGACGGCATAACCGGCGGCCTCAAGGGCGTTGCCAGCTCGATCACCAACGCCATCAAAGGCCCGATCAACGCCGTCATCAGCGCATGGAACAGCTTGCGCATCGGCGCATTCACAATCAAATTGCCGGGGCCTGTTCCTGACGTTCATTTCGGAGGCATCGACCTTCCGAACCTCCCGTATCTCGCAGCCGGCGGCATCATCACCCGGCCGACGCTCGCGATGATCGGGGAGGCCGGCCCCGAGGCGGTCGTCCCGCTGACAGGCGGCGGCAGCCCACCCGTCCAGGTCCACGTCTACATCGGTGACGTTGAACTCAGGGGCATGATCCGGACCGAGGTCGTCACCGCCAACAACAGGACCGCCCAAACACTGCTCGCCGGCCTCGGGGTGTCCTGATGGCGATGACCGTCACCGTCGCGCTCGACACCGACCGCGACGCCCCGATCGTCACCGTCGCCGGCATCAACCCAGCCGGCGTCACGTACACGATCGAACGGGCCTCACCATCCGGCAACACCGCCGGCATTCGGGGCCATGTCGGCCAGACCGTCGATAGCCTGACCGTGATCGCCAGGGACTACGAGGCCCCATTGGACCTCGACCTCGTCTACACGGCAACGGTCTATGACGGGTCCGGGGCCGTCATGGAGGCCGCCAGCAGCGCCCCGTTCAAAATCCTGTGGGATGACTGCGCGAGCTGGCTGATCGACCTCGCGAGGCCCACCAACAGCCTCGTAGTGATGATCCAATCGCTGACAGAGTTGGCCTACGATTTCGCTGCCGGCGTACACCGTGTCCTCAATCGCAGAGCACCCGTGTTGACGACGCTGCCGGCGTACACGCCGGCCGGCGAGCTGGACATCCTGACCGGCAGCCTCGATGAGCGCGAACAGGTCCGGGCGCTGCTCGGCAACGCCTATCCGATCCTCGTCAGAACCAGCCCCGACCAAGGCATCGGCAACATGTACCTTGGTGTCACACAGTTCATCGAGGAACGATTTCTCACGTTGGGAACCGCCCCGGAGCGCCGGTTTCGGATCACCGTCGTCCAGGTCGAACGGCCCAACCCTGCGATCTACGTTCCGCTCGCCCCGAACACCTGGCAGAACGTCAAAGACACGTTTCCGACCTGGGCCGATGTCAAGGCCGCTGGTACCTGGGACGACCTCGCCTACACGTACCCTGTCGCGCAGGCCTCGCCCATCGCGCCCTGGCTGCCGGACGACATCTGATGCTGACCGTCACGCCACGATTCCTGTCGGCGCTCAGGCAATCGCATCAGATCAGCATTGCCGCCAACGTGTACCGGCCCACCGACCTCGCCACCCCGATCCCCGTCGATGTCATCGGCGGCGAGGTCCGGATCGATAGCAACGCCAGGGTTCGCCGGCAGGGTTCGCTTGAGATAGCGTTTTCGCTTGAGGACCAGGACGCTCGCGACCTCGTTGTCCAGCTCCCATTCGGCGGGTACGCCAGCATCGAGCGAGGCATCAGGTATGCGGACGGCAGCGTCGAACGGGTCCAGCTCGGAATGTTCCGGGTCGATTCGATCGTCTGGCATGAGCTGCAAGGCAGCGCCAACCTGATCCTGTCCGACAGGATGGCCCAGGTCCAGGACGAGTATTTCACCGTCCCGTTCGTCCCGACCGGCCTGCACCCGTCCGACGCCTGCGTCCAAACCGTCCAGGACGTGTTCGGGTCTGCGATCCAGTATCACGTTCAGACGACGCCGGCCAGCGAACCAACGATCGGCGTCACCACCGCCTACCTCGACGACCGGGCCAGTGCTCTCACCGACCTCGCCGGCAGCATCGGCGCTGAATGCCTGTTCGACAACCTCGGAGATTTCGTCATCAGGCCCGCCGGCCAGGTCGGATCGGTGGCGTGGGTCATCGACGCAGGCGACAGAGGTTCGATGCTTGAGGCCGAGGAAACGCTCGACCGGTCCAGCGTCCGCAACGGTGTCCTGGTCCGGGGCCAGGCTGAGGCCGACACCGACATTTACTATGCCCTCGCAACCTATGACGACGCGACGGCTCCGACTCGTTGGGGCGGCCCGTTCGGCAAAATCCCGCTGATCGTTGACAGTACGACCGTCAGCTCGCAGGCCCAGGCCGACAGTACCGCCCGATCGCTGCTCAACCTACGGCTGGGCCTGCAACGCACGCTGACGCTGCAAAGCCTCCCGAACCCGGCGCTGGAGCCGGGCGATGTCATCCAGCTCGTCTTTGCCGACGGCAGGACCGAACAACAGACGGTGAACAGCACGGGCATCCAGCTCAACCCGGCCGGCGGCCTGATCCTGACGACGACCGGCCACACCGCCACACTGCCGACGATGAGGCCCGCCAGACGATTCCAGCTCTACCGGGGTGGCGCTGCCCTCGACGAACTCGCCCATGCCGCCATTCTGCCCCGATGAGCGTTCCCTACACCCGAACCCTCGCCTACGTGTTGCGCGACCAGCTCCACGGCCGCAACCCAGGACTCAGGCTGTTCATCGCCCCCGTTGCCGCCATCCCGGACCCCGGCCATGTCACGATCGACCAGGCCGGAACCCAAATCACGATCCCACGGCTTCGCAGCTACTCCCCGGTCGTTGGCGAGGGCGCATTCTGCATCGTTGACACGGCCACCATCGTCGCAATCGGGTCGATTGCGCCCTGACCCAAAGGTGAACCAATGCCAACATCCCGTCTAAACCTTCCCTATCCCGCCCCGACCGATCCGGCAGACGGCCCCGCCAACATCGAGGGCCTCGCAGACGCCCTCGACCCGATCACGGCCATATTCGCGCAAGGGTCGGGTTCGCCACCCGTTGCGGGAACGACTGGACGCCTATGGTTCGACGGTTCTGCGTTGTGGTATGACAACGGTGCTAGTTGGGCGCGTATCGGTCCGGCCGTGCCCGCCGTCGGCGCTCATATATATCTGACATCGAGTCCTAGCATTAGTGCAGGCGACAATCCCTGTTTCTACAATGCGACACTATGGGATACGGGCGGCATCGCTGATCCCGGCAACTTTCGCATAGTCACGCCGCATACTGGAATTTTTGTGCTGGCCGGCCAAATGGAAATAGGCGGAGGTACGGGACAACTCATGCATATGGCGATCCGAGTCAACGGTGTTGACCGTCTACGTGGCGTGAATATGCCCGTAAACCCTAACGCTGGGCTCATGGTTGCAGGTGTCGCGCAACTGAATGCCGGTGACGCCATAATGGGAAATCTGAACTCGTCGGCAGCCGGCCCGGTATGCGCTGGTGGCGCCGGCGCATACTCGTATCTTGCGCTCGCATCGCTATGACCTGGCGGGATATCACGTTCCTGATGATCGTCGCGATCCTCGTCATCGTCATCCTGATCGGATCGCACACCGGCAGCCTCTAACCAGAAAGGACCAACCCGATGGCCGATGAGCCAGAGCAGGAAACCGGCGAGCTGGACCAGGTAGACGAGGACGAATCGTCGTTCGACGAACCCGAACCCAACCCCGAACCCGCAGACGAACAACAAACCCATAACGTCACCGAGGAAGGTTTGCGTGACCCTGAAACGAATTAGCATCCCGTCACCGAACTACAGCAGCCGGGGCGGCACCAAGGTCAGGCTGGTCGTTATTCATACGGCTCAAGGGGCCTCGACGATCGAGAGCCTCGGTGCGTATTTTCAGGGCGACGTAGGCGTATCCAGCCATGTCGGCATCGACGACACGCCAGGCACGATCGCCACATATGTTCAAAGGGGCAACAAAGCCTGGACCCAGGCAAACGCGAACCCGTACAGTGTGGCCGCCGAAACGTGCGGCTGGGCCGAATGGACCGGCAGCGAATGGGCGCAACACCAGACCATGGTTGACAACACGGCAGCCTGGGTCGCAGAGGAATGCGCCGCCTTTGGAATCCCGATCCGGCGGCTCAATGCCAGCCAGGCGCAGGGCGGCGAGGCCGGCGTCACCGACCATGCCGCCCTCGGGGCAGCCGGCGGCGGCCACTGGGACGTAGGCTCAGGGTTCCCAATGGACGAGGTCATCGCCAAGGCCAAAGGCCAAGGCAGCAGCTCGCCGCCGCCACCAGCGAACGGCGGCAAGGGGCCGGCGTTCCCGTACCCCAGCACGGACTATCTCGGCCAGCCGTCCCCGGACCCGCACTGCCACTCCGGGTATTACGGCGGCATCGACACCGAATCGGTGCGGACCTGGCAGAAACAGATGCGCGACAAGCGCCACTGGAACATCAGTGTGGACGGCCAGTACGGGCCGCAATCCGAGAAATGCTGCCGGCAGCTCCAGGCGAACAAGGGCTGGACGGTGGACGGCCTCGTCGGCCCCGAGACTTGGGCCGGAACCTGGAACGCCCCCATCGGCGGTTGACATGCGGTGACACCTGTCACCGGGGTATGGTATGATTGGTGGGCCACCAACAGAAAGGCCCACCATGGCCCACGAAATCATTCATGTCCACTTGACGATCGCCGTAGACGTTGCCGGCTGGACACGCGAATACGGAGTAGACCTCCCCGTCGCAGAGGACGTAGAGCGCTATATCGCGCACCTGGTTCGCGATTCGGCGGCCGCCCGATACGGGGCGATCCTTGAGGTCCGGGAGGTCGTCCGATGACCATGGACATCCTCCCGCCCGCCCTGACCAAGGGCGCAACCCGCACCCTAGAAACCCAGGCCCGCCGCCACCTCAGGGCAACAGGCCGCAACCTCGCCCAGTTCTGCGCCGACCTACGCCGGCTACAGGACGGCGGCGCTCATTTCATCCGAGGGTTCGACAACTTCGGCCAATACGCGACATTCACGTTTGAGGACGTGTCGCCCTCATCCGCCAAACAATTCTCAAGGATGGGCGGCGCTCTGATCGCGCTAGAGGACGCCGGCCGGATCAGCCTCGACGGCCATGGCCGTGACCTCCCCGGCACAACCGCCATCAGAGCGCTCGCGTCGATCCTCAACCAGCACGGCCCCGCCGTCATGCTCGACGTGTACGACCGGGCCAAGGCCGCCAGAGGCGAACGGCAGCTCGTCGGTGACGCCGTCACCGACGCCATGCAACAACTATTGCGGGCCGCGATGCCCCAGCCGGCGCTCCCCGAACCAGACCCCGACGAGGACGGTGACGACCTGCCCGATGACGAGGACGACATGCACCTAGGCGACGAGCAGCCGCCCGAACCCGACGAACCCGAGGAACTGCATGAACTCCGGGATCGCCTCACGTTCGTCCGGGGTGCCCTCGACGACCTGTCCGGCAGCATGCCGGCGCTCGCCGCCGGCAACCCGGACGCCACCAGAGGCTTT